>JADMIO010987889.1_pt1 | contig 75560 bp, 51 predicted proteins | sample 8958161 | NCBI WGS metagenome assembly JADMIO01 (sample SAMN16585339, study PRJNA669376) | soil metagenome | isolation source: Crop rotation soil | place: USA: Cullars Rotation, Alabama | collected 2011
GGCCGCGACTTCAAGTCACGTGAATTCCAAGCTTCGGATCCCACTGTGCTGGAAAGGCGGGCGTCCCTCCGCCTCGCCGCGCTGCCACGCGGCGAGCTCGGTCAGAGGCGCCAGCCGCACGCGAGCGGACTCGTACTTCAGCGCGTCGAGCCGCGCCGCCTCGCTGTGTGTTTCCCACCAACCGACGCAGGCGTGCTCCAACCAAAGCGGCACCGCGAGTCGTTCGCTGGCCCCGTGGCGAGCCACGCCGAGGCGCATGAGCAACGCCTGCACGAGCGCGCGCCGGCTGAGCGGCGTTGCGACCGAGGCCGTGGCCAGCCGCAGCGAGACGATGCCGGCGGATTCCACGGTGACGTGAAATGGCGCCGGTCCTTCGACGGCGGTGCCGGGAATCAGTCGAACGAAAACCGGCGTCGGAAACGCGTCGGGCAGGCCGAGCGGCACCGCGAGCTGGCGCCACGCTTCCTCGGCCGCCGCCGCCATCGTGTGCGCCGAGGTCGCATCGATCGCCGCGATTTCAAAACGACCCGGCGCGGTGCGCACGGTCACGGGCGTCGGCTCGCCCGCGCGACTGTGTGCCGAAACGGCCAACACCAGCGCGGCGGTGAAGCTCCACCGCGTTTTCGCTCCCAAGTTCGCGCGCCGCGCGCGAGCGCTCACGGCATCGTGAGCTTGATCGAATTCCCCTCGACCGCGACGTTCGTCACCTTGGCCCACGAAGCTTTGATGTCCTCGGGAATTTTGACGCCGTCGAGCACTTTGCCGCGAAGATAACCGGCCAGGAACGGCAGCCGTTGAATCGGGCAGCTCCCGAAATAAATCGTTTCGGGCTCGTAGACGAAAACATTGTCCTTCTTCACGAAGCCGCCGTGCGCCTGCATGATCACGCGCTGGCCGAGGCCGAGGGCGTTGATCGTCACGGGCACGCCGAGTTGGACGTCGCCGCCGTTGAGGCGGACGTTGGGCGCGCCGACGGCGAGCATCTCGTCGGAATTCGCGGGCGGCGGCGCCTCCTTTTCCTTTTCTTTTTCCTTCGCCTTCGGATCGCCCTTCTTCTCCGGGCCCTTCTTCTCGCCCGCCTTGCCCGCGGCCGGCGTGGCCGGCGCCGTGGGGTTCGCGATCGTGTTGATCTCGTCCTCGGTGGCGACGATCGACTGGCCCTCGACGAACGCCTTGCGCTTGGCCAGCGCCTGCTTCGCCTTGGCCGTGTCGCGCGAGCCCTCGATATAGTAAATCGCGCGGGGATCGCGGTCCTTTTCCTTGGGCATCTCCTTCGCGACCACGACGGGCCGCAGAATCAACAACACGGCGCCGGCGAGGACGCCGAGGACGACGCTCAGGATGACTCCGATGACAATTTCAGCCAGGCTGGGGCCATGCGCCGCGCGATCGATTTTTTTGCTCATGGGGAAATCTATTTTTTGCCGGAGTCGGATTTTGGCTTGGCCGGGCCGGAGGGCGATCCCGAAGTGGCGGAACCAGAGGACGGCTTGGACTCGGCGGCGGGCTTCGCTTCGGACGGCTTCGACTCGGCCGGTTTGGCGTCACCGCCCTCTTTTTTCGGTCCGCCCTTGTTCTTGTAGTCGGTGATATAGAAGCCCGAGCCTTTGAAGATGAGTCCCGCACCGCCGCCCACCAGGCGTTTCAATCCCGTCTTGCCACACTTCGGACATTTCTTGAGCGGTTCGTCGCGCATCGACTGAAACTGCTCGAACTGGTGTCCGCATTTTGGGCAGGCATACTCGTAGGTGGGCATGTCGGAAACGCGGCGGTTATGAGAGTGCGATTGCTACTTGGCGAGCGCGTTTCCAGAGCAGGCCCACGAAATACACCAAGCACACGAAACTGCTCCCGAATTTTTCGTGTATTTCGTGTGTTTCGTGGGCTGAATCCGAGCGCGCATGGATTTTGCCGCCGAACTGAAACGTCACGTCGCCCGCGTCGAGCGCGGCATCGAACAGTACGTGCCGCGCGCCGACACGCGGCCGGCGCGTCTGCATACGGCCATGCGCTACAGCCTCGAGGCGGGCGGGAAGCGCCTGCGGCCGGTCCTGCTGGTGGCGAGCGCGGAAACGTTTGGCGCTCGGGACGACGCCGCCCTGCCCGCCGCCGTGGCGATCGAGTGCGTGCACACGTATTCTCTCATCCACGACGATCTGCCGTGCATGGACAATGACGACCTGCGACGCGGCCGGCCCACCGCGCACAAGGCCTTCGACGAAGCGACCGCCCTGCTCGCCGGCGATGCGTTGCTCACGCATGCCTTCGCGTTGCTCGCGGGGAATTACCCCGGCGATCTCGCGCGAGCGCTCGTGCGCGAGCTCGGCACCGCCGCCGGCAGCCAGCGCCTGATCGGCGGGCAGATGGAAGATCTGCTGGCCGAAAAAAAAACGGACGCCACCGCGGATGAAGTCGAGTTCATCCACCTCCACAAAACCGCCGCGATGATCGAAGCGGCGCTCGTGATGGGCGGCCTGGTCGGTGGGGCCGACGAAGCCGCGCAGGCGAGCCTGCGCCAAGCCGGCCGCCACCTCGGGCTCGCGTTTCAGATTATCGACGACGTGCTCGATGCCACCGCCGACAGCGCAACGCTGGGCAAGACCGCCGGCAAGGACGCGCGAGCGAACAAGGCGACGTACGTGAGGCTGCACGGCATCGACGCCTCACGGCGGATGGCGACCGAGCACACCGCGACGGCCCAGCGTGCGCTCCGCGAGTTGCCCGGCGAGCACGTCTTTCTCGAAGCGCTCGCCCAATCGATGGCGCAGCGAACGAAGTGATTGTGGCTGCGAGCGCCAGCGAGCGGAGATCCCATGCACCGCTCGCTGGCGCTCGCAGCCACTTTCCGGAATTCATCTGCGGGATATCGCCTCTACCCCAGCCCCAATTTATACTCCACCGACTCCCGCAGCGCCTCCCAGCTCGCATCGATGATATTGTCGCTCACGCCGACCGTGCCCCAGATGCGGCTGCCGTCGCCGCTTTCAATCAGGACCCGCGTGCGCGAGCCGGCGCCACTGTTACCCTCCAGGATGCGCACCTTGTAGTCGCGCAACTTCATGTCGCGGAGTTGAGGATACGTCGTCTCCAGCGCCAGCCGCAGCGCCTTGTCCAGCGCGCCGATCGGGCCCGCCTCCTCGGCCACGGTGTGCCGCCACTCGCCGTTGACGCGCAGCTTCACCGTCGCCTCCGCCCACAACTCGCCGGCGTGGCGCTCGATGATCACGCGATAGCTTTCCACTTCGAAGAAGGTCTTCGATTGCCCGACGTGCTTCGCGACCAGCAATCGAAACGAAGCATCCGCCGCCTCGTACTCGTAGCCGCGAAACTCCCGCTCCTTCAGCTCGTCGATCAGCGGTTTCATCTCGGGCCGCTTCTCGTCCAGCTCGATGCCCAGCTCCTTCGCCTTCAGCGCGAGGCTGCTGCGTCCCGCCATATCCGATACGAGCACGCGCGTGCGATTGCCCACCAATGCCGGATCGATGTGCTCGTAACTGCGCGCGACTTTCTGCGCGGCGTTGGCGTGCAGGCCGCCCTTGTGCGCGAAAGCCGACTGGCCGACGAAGGGGGCCTTCGGATCAGGCCGCAGATTCGCGAGCTCGTCGAAAAACAGCGAGAGGTCGCGCAGTTGATTGAGACTGCCGGCGCAATTCATCGTGCGGCCCATCTTCAACACGAGGTTCGGCAGGATGGTCGTCATGTTGGCGTTGCCGACCCGCTCGCCGTAACCGTTCATCGTGCCCTGCACGAGCGTTGCCCCCGCGGCAATACCGCCCAGCGAAAGCGCCACGCCCAGCCCGCTGTCGTTGTGACAGTGCACGCCGACTTTCTCGGGGCCAAACTCCTTCACCATCCGCGCCACGATGTCCTTGAACTCGTCGACCAGCGTGCCCCCGTTGGTGTCGCAAAGCGTGAGATTGCTCGCCCCGCCGCGCGCCGCCGCCTGCAGCGTCTGCAACGCATAGTCGGGATTCGACTTGTAGCCGTCGAAGAAATGCTCCGCGTCGTAGATGACTTCCCGGCCCTGCGACACCAGATAGCGCGTGGAGTCCTCGATCATCACGAGATTCTCCTCGAGCGTCGTGCGAAGGATCTCGGTCACGTGCAGGGTCCACGTCTTGCCGACGATCGTCACCGCGGGCATGCCGCTGTCGAGCAGCGTGCGCAACTGCGGATCCTCGTTCGCCTTGCCGCCCGCGCGCCGCGTCGAGCCAAACGCCACGATGCGCGCCCGCTTCAGCTTCAGCTTCTGCGCTTCCTGGAAAAAGGTGATGTCGCGGGGATTCGAGCCGGGAAACCCACCCTCGATGTAGTCGACGCCAAAATGATCCAGCTTCTCGGCAATCAGCAGCTTGTCCGTAACCGAAAAGCTGATGCCTTCCCCCTGGGTGCCATCGCGCAGGGTGGTGTCATAGATTTTGACGGCGTTGCTCATGCGAGCGGTCGAGATTTGGGGCCGCCCGCGCCGCTGGCAAGGGAGCTTTTGCGCGGAGGACCGGCACAGCGTCCCACCGAAAAAGACCGATGGTAGGCGGAGCAGCGGCGGCGAAGATCCCGTGGCTGCGAGCGCCAGCGAGCGGACTGGCTCGAGGACGGAATTCCGCTCGCTGGCGTTCGCAGCCACAATCCCATCCGTGACTTTCCAACGACGCGCTTCGCCGTATCGTGCTCGGACATGGCTCGCGAATGGCAATGGTCCGCGGAGATCCCCGGTGACGTCTCGCCGGAAACCGGCACGGCACCCCGGGCTTTCCTGTGGATTCCATCGAGTTGCGAACGCCTTCGGGCAATCCTCGTCGCCCAACAAAGCCTGCAGGAGGGAGCGATCCTCGAACACCCGGCCATTCGCGCGGCCCTGTCCGAGCTACACTTCGCCGCGATCTGGATCACGCCGCCGCTCGACCTCGTCTTCGATCCCGCGGCCGGCGCCGGCGAGCGGTTCGACGCGATGCTGGCGGCGCTCGCCCGCGAGTCCGGTTACGCCGAGCTCGCCGACGCACCGGTCGTGCCCCTCGGTCACGCGGCGGCGGCAGCTTTTCCGTGGAACTTCGCGGCGTGGCGTCCGGAACGCACGCTCGCTGTCCTTTCCATCAGCGGTCAATGGCCCGAGCCGGAAGACAACACCACTCCGCCACCCGAATGGTCGCGCCTCGACGGTATCCCCGGGCTGGTAGCGCTCGGCGAATACGAGTGGGCGGCGGAACGCGTCGCGGACGGGCTTAAACAGCGCCGGGCGCATCCCAAGATTCCGCTCACGATGCTCGCCGAGCCCGGGGGCGGGCATTTCGATCTTTCCGACGAAAAAGCCGCCTACCTCGCGCTCTACCTGCGCAAAGCCGCCGCGTATCGGCTTCCCCGTGACGGTAAGACCGGCCCACTGAGGTCCATCGATTCGACGCGCACCGGCTGGCTGGTCGACCGCTGCCGCTTCGACGAGCCGGCGCGCGTGCCCGCCGGGCCGATTACCGACTACCCCGAGCCCGAGGACGCCTTCTGGTGCTTTGACGAGGAGCACGCGGTCGCCACCGAGAAGTTTCGCCTCGACCAGCGTGGGAAACAGCCCGCGCTGCTCGGCTTCGTCCAGAACGGCGCGGTGCTGCCCCAGGACGCCAATACCCCGCAGCAGGTGACGATCCCGTTTCAACCGACCGGCGACGGCCTCACGTTCAAGCTCCGCGGCGTGTTTCTCGCCACCGTGCCGAGGGGCCGGCCGGAGCGCTGGACGGGACTGACCGAGGGCGCAGCGATTTCCCATCCCACCGGCGGCGGACCGATCGTGATCGAACGCATCTCGGGCCCCGTCGTGAAACTGGCCGACGACACGTTCGCGATTCGCTTCGATCGCACGGGGCTCAGACCGGAGGACCACGCCGCGGAGATCTGGCTGACGGCGACTCATCCGGGCGACGCCACGTTCAAGCGCAGCGTGCAACAGGCGCTCCTGCGGATTCCGCTCGCGACCACGGACGGCGCCGCGCAGCAAATCGCGTTCGAGCCAATTCCGGATCAGCGCAGCGGTGTGAAATCGATTCCGCTGCGCGCGACCTCAAATGCACCGGTCCACTTCTACGTGCGCGAGGGCCCGGCGGAGATCGCGGACGACCGGACGCTCGTGTTCACCCCACTGCCACCGCGCACGCGATTTCCAGTGCGCGTCACTCTCGTCGCCTGGCAGTGGGGCCGCTCGAGCGAGCCGAGGCTGCAAACGGCCGCGGCGGTGGAGCGGAGTTTTCTGATCACGCGCTGACTCAGCGACTGGGTATTCGGGTGGGTCGCGCACTCCGTGCGCGGCACAATACGACGATCTCATCTTGCCGCGCACGGAGTCCGCGACCCACCGTGTTACGGATTTCTTACGTGGATCGAATTCCATAGGTTCAGCCAACAGGCCTACGAGAGTTCATGCCGCTCCCGTCTCCCTTCAAACGAAGACTTCATCATCAGATTCCCAGTTGGGTTGAGGATGGTGCAATATTTCACATCAGGATTCGTGCAGCCGACGAGCAATCTCTCCCACTGTGCTCACACGAACTCGGTCCTCCGCTTCTCGATTCTGTGCGCAATTATCACAACCGGGCACGTTGGTCCTGCCGCCTCTTCCTACTCATGCCCAATCATCTTCACGCCCTGCTCGCCTTTCCACCCAAGGTATCAATGTCGCGCACGATCGGCGAGTGGAAGAAATTCAATGCGATACAACTCTCGGTTCGGTGGCAGGACAGGTATTTTGATCACCGTATTCGCAATGCAACGGAGCTCGATCTCAAGGCTGCGTACATCCGAGCCAACCCGGTTGTGAAGAACCTATGCGGGCGGCCGGAAGATTGGCCGTGGGCTATCGATGGGCGCAATATTTGAAGGTGGGTCGCGCACCCCGTGCGCGGCACAATACGACGATCTCATTTTGCCGCGCACGGAGTGCGCGACCCACCGATGAGCTGCGGTTTTAGCTAGAGCCGTTATACGGTTGGCCGCACATTGGGTTCACCCCCATGCCCTTCTCCCCTCTGCTGCGCCTCGTCTGGCTGCCGATCGTCTCCTCCATCGCGCTCGCCCAATCCGCACCGACCGCGCCGACCGCTACGACGCGACCTGGGACCAAGGTGGCGTCGGATGACGCCGTCGTCCTTACGCCGTTCGAGGTCACGAGTGATCGCGACACCGGGTTTGCCGCGGCGAGCGCGCTCGCGGGCGGCCGCCTCGCGACGGATCTGCGCGACACGCCGGTGGCCTACTCGGTCATCACGCGCGAATTCATCGATGCGCTCGCCCTCACCGATCTGCAGAGCGCGGCCGAGTGGGCCACCGCCAGCACCCTGAATGTCGACAACGGCATGCAGAATTTCTTCTCCGCGCCGATCAACTACACGACGCGCGGCACGGGCAACACGCGGCCGCAGCGGAATTTTTTCCCGCAGTTCAACAACGGCGACAGCTTCAACCTCGAGCGCTACGATTTCGGCCGCGGCCCGAACTCCATCCTCTTCGGCAACGGCTCACTCAGCGGCGTGAGCTCTGCCACCACCAAGCGCGCCCAAACGACGCAAGCGTTCGAGGCCGTGCAACTGAGCGTCGGCTCGTGGCGGAACTACCGCGCCACGGTCGATCTGAACCGGCCCCTCGGAAAATACGTCGCGGTGCGCGCGGATGCCGTCTGGGGCGACAGCAGCGGCTGGCGCATGAAGGATTTCGACAAGCGCAAGGCCGCGTTTCTCACGACGACGTTCCGCCCGTGGCGCAACACCGAGCTCCGCGTCGAGGGCGAGTACGGCAACAATTCGCGCCAGTCCGGGTTCACCACCCTCGATGATCGCCTCTCCGGCTGGGACGGCCGCACGGTTTACAATGCGCCCGCCGCGGCGACCACGCTGCCCGCGAACGCCAACGCGCTCGGCGTCGGCCGCCGCGGCGCCAACTACTACGTTTACGATCCGTTCAGCGGCGCCAACGCGATCATGAATTACCAGAACGATCCGATCACGCTGCCGGGCGGCAACAGCACGACGACGCCCATCGCGGGCTTCGTCCAGGGCAGCCTGCCGTCGTTCGCCAGCGCCGGCGCGACGTTCCTCCACGCGATCGACGTGCCGGCAAACCGCTTCGACCGCGCGCTCAACAATTCGTTTTTCCGGATTCCCTCCGAGGAGTTCACCATCTCGCCCGACGCGCCGATCCTTTCGCAGCGTTTCAAGGATCTGCAGCTCACCTTCAATCAACGGCTGGGGAATTTCTATTTCGAGGTCGCGGCCGACATGAATCGCGCGCGCATCCAGGTCAACGGCGAGCAGAACCGCAGCAGCAACGACAGCTACATCGACATCAACCAGGTGCTGCCGAACGGCGCGCCGAATCCGCATTTCAAGCAGGTCTACGGCGACGGCTCGCTCATGCGCGCGAATCGGAAATTCGATTACAACAACGTGCGCGGCGCCGCGGCGTACGTGCTCGACACGCGCTTCGGCAACTTCGCGTTCAACACCCTTGGCGGCATCAACCGCGGCGAGGAGGACCAGGATTACCGCTATCTCAGCGTCGCGCAGGGCAACGACCACCGGCTGTGGGGCTTCCTCGAGTCGACCGTGTTGCAGACCGTGCGCATCCGGCGCTACTGGAACGACTCGAGCCGCCCGATCCCCGACCTCTCGCTCGGCACCATCCGGTATGTCGATCCGAACACGCGCACGTCGACCGACATCCGGCCAATGTGGGCGGTGAACGTCGCGCGCCGCGACACGGAGAGCATCAACACGTCGAAATTCAAGTACGCGCTCGGCTCGATCAACGCGAAGTTCTTCAAGGGTCGCTGGGTCGTGCTCGGCGCCGTCCGGCGCGATTCGTATTTCTTCCAGACGAACCAGCAAATCGACAAGGGTGACTATCCGTTGAACTGGGATGGTCTCACGCGCATCATGCGGCCCGGCCCTCCCGCCGATCTGAACACGCTGACTTTCCGTCAGCGCGACGCCCGCGGCAACCCGATCGGCGAGCCACTCGAGGCCGCGATTCGCCCTCGCATCGCGCCGAACGGCGACCGTGACCCGCTTTACGCGAGCGATCGTTTCAAGGACGACTACAACCCGCTCCCCGTGCAGGGCTCGCAGATCACGCGCTCGATGGGCTCGGTGCTGCACCTTGCGCGCTGGTTCAATCCCTCGTTCAATTTCGCGGAAACGTTCAACCCGCCAGGCGGCATCGTGCGGATCGACGCGAGCCAGCTCAAGCCGACCATCGCGACCGGTTTCGATTACGGCCTGCGCATGGAGCTGCTGGAAAACCGGCTGAACCTGAACTTCACCTACTACAAGACGAAGGAGATCAACGGCGCGATTTCGCAGGACGGCCCCAACTTCTTCAACACGCTCTACGATGCCAATGTCGTCGGCGATCAGAGCGCCGTCGGCCGCAACATCCGCGGCGCCGGCGCGCTACCGGTGCAGTACCGCGACATCCGCACGCGCTCGGGCAACGGCTGGGAGGTCGAGGTGGTTTACAACCCTTCGCGCGCGTTTCGCCTGACGGGCAGCGTGGCCTTCCCGAAGGTGTACGAGTCGAACCTCTATCCCGACGTCAAGGCGTACATCGACAAGAACGCGGCGCTCTTCAAGCAGATCGCCCAGGACGCGGGCGTGACGGTCGACGCGAACAACGTGGCCGCGGTCAACACGGCGATTCCAGTCAACCAGCGCTCGCCCGACGCGACCAACGCGGCGAACGCCTACAACAACATCGTCGCATTTCGCCAGAATATCGTCGAAGGCAAGCGCCTCAGCCAGGACCAGCCCGTGGTCAACGTGTTTGGCGACTACACGATTCAAGGCGGCAAGTTCAAAGGCCTGCGCGGCGGCCTCGGCCTGCGCTGGCGCGGCAAGCAGATCATCGGCAACCGCGGCGCCGACACGATCGCCTCGCCGACGAACCGCAACGTCGCGATCGACGATCCCACCGTCGATGCGTACACGCCGGTCTACACACCCGAGGACTACTACATCGTGACTGGCACCGCCGCGTACACCTGGCGTTTCAAGAACCGGCGCGAAATCCAGGCCAATCTCGTCGTGAACAATCTCCTCAATGATCGCGGCCCGCAGTATTCGTCGATCGCGCAGACCGCCTCCGCGCTGCGGCCGAAGAACAACGACTACACGAGCGCCGCGCGCGAGACCGTGCCGCTGACCTTCGCGCTGAAGCAGCCGATCAGTTATACGTTGTCGGTGACGCTGCGGATGTGAACTCCGGCGCAGCTAGTTGGAGCCGGGGCGCCCTCGCCTCGCCAAGAGCTGCAGCCCGAAATGCACCAGGCCCGAGCGGAGCGTCGGGGGCTCCATGGGATCCGGCCGCTCACTTCTCCGCCATCACATGCACGCCGGTCCAGTTCGTCGGTGCGGGCTGGCGACTGTTTTCTGCGACGATGCCGAGATACACCCACGATGGATTGCTATGATCACCGGGTTTGCCACCCTGGCCGTGGATCTCGAGCGTGGCGCTGCGTTCGAAAAATTCCCGCGCTGCCTGCCAATCTCCCGCGTGGTAGCGCGCGAGACCTTGCGCAAAATGCCCCACGCACTCGTGCGTCGCGGCTGTCACGTTTTCCCGCAACCCGACGATCTCGAAGATCGGCACGGCGGCGGTCCGGCCCTTGACCACGATTTGGCCCAACGGGCGAAACACGACGCGATCACCGCCGTGCTGAACGCAGCCGGCGCGGGTTGCTTCGCTGCAGAGCGTGTACACGCCCCAGAACTTCGCGCCCGACTCGAGACGTGCGGCGAGGTTCACGTCGTCGCCCATCATCGTGTAGTTGAAACGCGTGCGGCTGCCCATGTTGCCGACCACGCAACGTCCCGTGTTCAGTCCGATGCGCGTCCGCATCGTCGCGACCAACGCCGGCCACTTTTCGCCTTCCGCGGACCATTTGGCGCGCAGCTCGCTCATCCGTGACTGCACGCGCGCCGCCGTCACGCACGCGCGGTACGCATGATCGGTCAAGGGCACCGGCGCGCCGAACATCGCAACGACCGCGTCGCCGACGTATTTGTCGAGCGTGCCGCCCTCCTCGTGCACCAGGTCGGTGCACGCGGTGAGGTATTCGTTCATCAGCGTCACGAGCCGCGTGGCTTCGAGTTGCTCCGAGAAACTCGAGAAACCCTGGATATCGCTGAAGTACGCCGTGATGTCCGCCTCGAGTCCGCCCAGTTGCGGCGCCTCGCCCGTCTCGATCATGCGATCGACGAGCTGCGGCGAAACGTAAGTGCCAAACATGGACTTGATTTCCTGTCGCGTGCGCTGCTCTTCGCGCGTGCGGCGGACGATGATGATGAATTGCAGGCTGGCGAAACCCAACAGCGGACCCACCGCCGGCACCCACCAACTGCTCTCACTCCAAAACCATGTCGCCGTCGCCGCATAACCCAACACGCCCAGCACCGATCCTGCGATGAGGATGACCACCGAACGATGCGTGAGCAGCACGAGCCCTGCGTAGGCGAGGATCAGCGTCACGCCCCAGACGAGCGGCTCGGAAGTGCGCCGCGCGTAGTCGTCCGCGAGCATGTTGTTCAGCGCATTCGCGTGCACGAGGACGAGCGGGCTGGAGCCGCTCAACGGCGTGGGACCGGCGTCCGCCTTGGCCGTCACGATCTGGCCGACGAAGACGAACTTTCCCGCGAGATCGGGCGGCTTCGGCGCGTCGGGCAGGTGCTCCACGCGGTAGTTGTTAATCTTGAAGAGCAGCTCGGTGTAAGTGTGCGTCGGGAAATCCGGGTGCGCTCCCGCCTGATCGTAGCGATAATTCAACAGAAACATCCCGCGCCGATCGATCGGGATGCGCCACGTCCGGCGCGCCGTGGGGAGATAGATGGCGTCGCCGAGCTTCACGCGCACCTTGTCCGCGGGCACCTGCAGATAAACCATCAGGGTCTGCAAGCTGAGCGCCGGATAATAGCTCCGACCGAAGCGAACGATGAGCGGGATTTCGCGGATGATGCCATCGGCGTCGAACTGCACGTTCGCCATTCCCCACCACGCGGTCCGGCGGATTTCGGGAAAAGGCAGCAGCGCGAAATTCTCCCCCGTGAGCGGTGCGTCGTCGCCCTCGATTTGGGTGATCGCCTGCGTCGGATCGCCGGGCTCGGGACGGTTCTCGCCAATCGTGCGACTGCTCGAGGCGCCGAGCACGACCTTGGTGCCCGCTCGAATCGCCTGCGTCGCGGCCGCCGCCATCGCCGCGTCGCCGCCGTCGGAACGCCGTGAATCGAGGATCACATCCCACGTCACCACCGCCGTTTTTTCGGCGGCGAGAAAACTCGTCAGCCGGCCATGCCACGCGCGGTTCACCGGCCACGGTTCGATCATCGCCTCCGTATTGTCCTCGAACAACGCGATCACGATCCGCCGATCGGGCGGCGCTTGAAAAAACGCCCGGTACTTCGTGCGCCAGTCGAGCGTGCGCGCCTCGGCCAGTTTCAACGTGTCGGTTTGCGCGAGCCACCACGCCAATCCGAAACACACCAGGGGCATCCACCAGAATTTTCGGAGGGTATTTGCTGGAGCCGCAGCCACGCCCGCAGCATGCGGGCACCCCCGTTTCGCCCAAGAAATTTCGGTGGCGCCGGGTTTGAGTAATATTTTACGGCGGCGCCGACGTCATTGATGCGCATGAACCCCCTCGTATTTCCCCCCTCCGCTTCGCGGCAAAACGAACTAGACCCTCCCCTCGTTCCAGCTAGACTCCAGCGCATGCCCAATACCCCCGGTAGAGTGTTTCTCGGCTTGCTCGCAAGTCTGGCCCTTGGCGCCGTCGGCGTCCGCGCCGAGGATGCGCCGGCCGCGGTCGTGGCCGTGCACGTCAAAGGCAACGTGGCGGTTCAGCACGGCACGGCCAGCGCCACGGAGCCCGTGAAGGAGGGCGCGCAACTCGGCGGCGCCGACACGGTGACCACGGCGGAAGCGTCCAGCGCCGTACTCGTGCTGCCGAACGGCTCGGTCGTTTCGCTCCGGGAGAAGACCCAAGTGAAGATTGCCAAGGCCACGCAGTCGGCGGGCTCGGGGGCGGCTCCGGCGCCGGCGACTGACGGGGAGGCGCACGAGACCGGCGTTTCGAATTCGAATTTCGAGCTGGCCTTCGGGCAGATGCTGACGCGCGTGCGCAAACTGAATCCCGCGTCGACGTTCGAGGTGCAAACGCCGGTCAGCGTGGCGGCGGTGCGCGGCACGGTGTTCGAGGTTTCCTACCAGCCCGATGCGGCCAAGACATCGGCCGAGTATCGGCTCAGCACCGCGCGCGGACTCGTGGAGGTCACGCCGCACGGAGGCGCAATGGTCAAAGTCGCGGCCAATGATCAGGTGGACTTTTCGGCGAAGATGGCGAAAAAGCGCGTGCGCGTCGGCCGCGTCAAAGTCAGCAAGATCGAGCGCCACAAGCAGGAGCAGATGGACAAAGAGTCGGCGGAAACGGAGCGTTCCGCGCAGGCCGCCGCTCGCGGCCAGCGAGACGGCGGCGCCGACGGCAACACCAAGGCGGGGCGAGCGGACGACGGCGGCAACGACAAAGGCGGCCGCGACAAGGACGGTGCCGACTCTCCGCGCCAGAAAGGCAAGGATGGGAAAGACGGCAAGGACGGTGGCGACGACCGAGGAAAAGCCGTCGCACCCGGCAAGCAGAAGACCAAGGCGCCGGGAAAAAAATAACGTCGCATAGAATCGTCCTGACCCACGGCGTGTCGCGCCCCACCCGCCGAGCTTTTCTTTCCACTGCGCTTTCGGCCGCGCTGGTACGGAGTGCGCGTTCGCGGGCCGACGAAACGGCGCAGCGCGTGTATCGCGAGAGCGCGGCCAGCTTCCCGAACCCCGAGCGCGGCTTCTACGCCCAGCGCAGCTCCGCGCGCATGGAGCGACTCGAGTCGCTTCGCGCGCAAAACATCAGCCTGCTGCTCGTCACGTTCGACCTGCGCGATTTTCGAGATCGCGATCTGAACGAAGCCAAGCTGGCCGAGCTGGGACGGGCCTTCGCCACGGCGCGCGCCGGCGGGTTCAAAGTGATTTTTCGCGCGGCGTACGGATTCACGAGCCGGGACTATCGCGTCGACCCGCCTGACCTCGGGTTGATCGTCGGGCACATTCGGCAGATCAGCGCGGTGCTACGGGACAATGTCGATGTCCTCTGCGGCATCCAGGCCGGCATGCTCGGACCGTGGGGCGAGTGGCACGGCTCGAATCACGGCAACCCGCCGTCGCTCGAGGCGCGGCGCAGCGTGTTGTTCGCCTGGCTCGATCACGTCCCCGCGCCCATCACGGTGCACGTGCGGCGGCCGATGTTCATCCGCGACATCTTCGCGACGGAACCCGGCGGATTCGAACTGAACGCCGCCGACGCTTTCAATGGTTCCAGGTTGTCGCGCACGGGCTGGCATGACGATTCGTTTCTCGTCCGGCCGAGCGACGCGGGCACCTACGTCGAGCGCGGCTGGGACCGGGAGCGCGAGCTCGCGTGGTGCAGCCGGCATGGCCGCTACACGCCGTTCGGCGGCGAAACCGTGCACACGGACACGCCGATGCCAGTCGCCGCCATGATCCGTGAAATGGAGCTGCTGCACGCGACGTATTTGAACATCGGCTACCATCCGAAGGTCCTGCAGCTCTGGCGGGAGACAGAGCATCAAGGCGAAAACACCTTTGCCCACATCGCGCGACGGCTGGGCTATCGCTTCGTGGCGGAGCGTCTGAGCTACGCGCGAACCATTCGCGCGGGTGGCTCGCTGTCTTTCGATCTCATGCTGAAGAACGTCGGCTTCGCCTCGCCGCATCTGCCGCGTGTCGTATCCGCCGGCCTGCTGCCGCTGGATGCCACGAAACCCGTCCACAAGCTCATTCTCCCGCAGGCCGATCCGCGGCGGTGGGGACCGGAGGACGGCGCGATTCACCTGCAAGGGACGCTGCCGATCCCGGCTGAGTTGTCCCGCGGTTCGTATCGACTCGGAGTGCGATTCGCCGATCCGTCGGAACGACTGCGAGACGACGGCCGCTACGCGATCCGCCTCGCGAACGACGACATCGCTTTCTCCGCGCAGGGCTGGAACATCGTGGCGGATGACATTCTTTGCGGATAAGATCCTCACTCGCCTCTCTGCACTTGATCGTCGAACGTCAGCTTTGTCCTGTATGAAGCTGTTCGGCCTTCTGATCCTTTTGCCGCTCGCGTGCGTTGCTTTCGCCGCGGAGGAGGTTCCCGCCCTGCCCACTGACACCCCCCAGCCCGAGGTGGTGGCCTACGCGAAAAGCCACGGTATTCCTCTCGGCCCGATCGAAGCGCCCCACGATTCGGCCGGGGCGAACATCGGTGATGCGGTGACGCTGCTCATCACGTTGCGCGAGAAAAGCGCGTCACGTCAGTGGCTGGCTCAATTTCGCGTGGTTGCATTGACCGAAAAGGAGCGCGCGGAGGAAAAGCCCAAAACCACGCGGACGAAGTCCGGCGGGCGCACGTTTGAGTTCAATGGCACACGGAGCCTCGCCCTCGAGATTCTCACGGCCGGCCCGTTCGTGCCGGGCACGAATGCGCCGCCGGAGGAAAAGCGTGGCCGCAGTCTGGTGAGCCCGGATTTCCTCGCGCTGGGTTTCGATCAGTTGTGCGAGCTGATGTCGCTCGCCGAGAAATCGGAGCCGGATCCGGATTCGCCCGCGGCCGAGAAGCGCGCGCGAGCGACCGCGGGTTATGGTCCCGCCATGAACGGATTCTTCGGCGCGGTCCAAAGCACGCCCGGCCTCCGCGGGATCATGTGGAAGGTGATCGAGTTGCCGTCGCTTTGGTCGATCATCACGCACCGCGGCTTCGAACTCGGATTCACCACCAATCGCGGCGGTGAAGTTCAGCCCGACGCATGGAGTCTGCCGGGGCAAAAAATCTACTGGATGAACCTCGATATTCAGATGAACCAGCAGCCCATGCTGAATTGCATCTATTTTGTCACCGCGGCGCGTCCACCGCTCCTGCCCGTCGCGGGGGTCGTCGGAATCACCGCTTATCCACCGAGCAACACGAACAAGCGCGCCGATCTGCGGGTGCTGGCGGCGACGCGCGCGGCGACCCCACCACAAGCCTCGTCAGCCGGCGCGGCGGACTCACGATAAACGCCTTGGCGCTCAGGCCGCGCGGCGACGGCGACGACGCGGGGCGTCTTCGACTCCGGTCACATGAAATGGCATCGCCATCGCAAATTCCTCGTCGGTGCGGCCCTCCCAAATCAGCCGACCGCTCGGGGTGATTAGAAGAAAATCGGGATGATAGACCGGCAGTTTGCGGCCGTCCGACAAACACAGGACAAACGCCCGAAACGGCTGGGCGGCCAGCAGTTCTCGCAGCATTTGGACCGGGTTCATGGCACTCGCAACGTGGAGCGACACCGACCGCTTGGCAAGGATCCGACCTTGCCGCTTCCTACCCGATTTTGGGTATGAGCCGCGCCCACTTCCTGCTAGGAAACGGCGTGCCGATCGATGAAGGCGCGAATGGCCTCCGCGTCGGCATTCAGGTGGTGCTTGACCACCCGCTTTGCCTTCAGCGCCTCGAGGCTCGGGTGCTTCGGCTCGAGGCCGATCGCGGACTGGATCGTGTCGGGGAATTTCGCGGGGCTCGCGGTCGCCAGCACGATCTGCACGCGGCCGTCGGTCGCGTTGCCGACGTCTTTGAATCCGCACGCGGTGTGCGGGTCGGCAATGTAGCCGTATTTCCGGTACACGTCCTGGATGATCGCGGCGATCTCGGTGTCGGTCGTGCGCGAGGCGGTGAAGGTGTCGCGATTGAAATTCTCGAAGGTGTACGCGCCGGTCTGCTTGAACTGGTCCATCACCGCGCGAACCTTCGCAGCATCGCGGCCGACGGCGAAGTGGATGAAGCGCTCGAAATTCGAGGCGACCTGGATGTCCATCGACGGCGCGAGGCTCGGGTGCACGTCGCCGACGCGGTACTCGCCCGTCGTGAACAGGCGGTAGAGGATGTCGTTCTGGTTCGTCGCGACGCGGAAGCCGCGAATCGGCACGCCCATTTTCTGGAGCATCCAACCGGCGAGCACGTTGCCGAAATTTCCCGTCGGCACGACGAACTCGACGTTGCCACGCTCGCCCGGGGGCAATTTCAAATACGCGTACAGGTAGTACACGCACTGCGCGAGCACACGTGCCAAGTTGATTGAGTTGACGGCGGAGAGGCGGTGACGCGTGCGAAAGGCCTGGTCGCCGAAAATCTCCTTCAGGGCCGCTTGCGCGTCGTCGAACGTGCCGTCGACCGCGAGCGCAAAGACGTTGTCGGCGCCCGTGCACGTCATCTGCCGCTCCTGCAGCGCCGACACGCGACCATCGGGATAAAGAATGAAAATCGCGGTGCCTGGCCGGCCGATGAGTCCGTGAATCGCGGCAGCGCCCGTGTCGCCAGAGGTGGCGCCGAGGACGTTGATGGTTTCCTTCCGCGTCTTGCACTGATGGGCGTAGAGATTGCCGAGGAGCTGCAGCGCGAAATCCTTGAACGCGAGCGTCGGCCCGTGGAAGAGCTCGAGGACGTAGAGGTTTTTCGTCAGCGGCTTGAGCGGGGCGATCTCCGGATGATCGAAGCGCGTGTAGCTTTCGCGCACGAGCCCACGCAGCGTGTCGGCGGGAATATCCGTCGCGAAGACGCGCATGAACTCGAAGCACAGGTCCGCGTAGCCGAGTTTCTCGAACGCCCCGAGTTTCCCGCTGAAGTCGGGCAACGTTTCCGGCAAATACAACCCACCATCCGGAGCGAGGCCGGTGGCGACGGCATCGGAGAAACCGAGAGGGGGCGTCTGCCCGCGCGTGGATATGAAACGCATCGATCATTTACCACAAAGGCCCCAAGGCACAGAGCGATCCCCTCCGTGCCTTGGTGTCTTGGTGGTTAAAGGTTCAAAGCTTCTCCAGCTCGAATGCCTTGTGCGCGACCCGCGCGGCGTCGTCGGCCTTGTCCTTCGCGATCACGACGGAGATCTTGATCTCGGAGGTGCTGATCAACTCGAGGTTGATGCTCGCCTTGGCCAGCGCTTCGAAAAGCGTGGCGGCGACGCCGCTGTGGGTGCGCATGCCGACGCCCACCACCGAGAGCTTCGCGATGTTCTCGTCGAACGTCACCTCGCCGCCCACGTCCTTCAGCGCGGGCGCGAGCGCCTTCACCGCCTTGTCCTTTTCCGTGAGCGGCACGGTGAACGTGAGGTTGGCCACGCCGCCGCGGCCGACGTTCTGCACGATCATGTCGACGTTGATGTTCGCGTTGGCGAGCGCCTTGAACACCTTCGCGGCCGTGCCCGGCTTGTCGGCGATGTTGCTCACGACGACCTTGGCCTGGTCCTTGTCGACGGCGACACCGCGCACGACGACCTTCTCCATGTAGGCGACTTCCTGTTTCACGATGGTTCCTGGGTTGTTGTTAAAAGAGGAGCGGACTTCGAACACGACATTGTACTTGGCGGCGAACTCGACCGAGCGCGTCTGCATGACCTTCGAGCCGAGGGACGCCAGCTCGAGCATCTCGTCATAACTGATTTCCTGGAGCTTCTTCGCGTCCTTCACCACGCGCGGATCGGCGGTGTAGACGCCGTCGACGTCGGTGTAGATCTCGCACTTGTCGGCCTTCACCGCCGCGGCCAGCGCGATCGCGGTGAGATCGGAGCCGCCGCGGCCGAGCGTGGTGATCTGACCCTCCTCGTTGATGCCCTGGAAGCCCGCGACGATGATTACCTTGCCGGCCTGCAGATCCTTTTCCACGGGCGCCGCGTTGATCGTCTTGATTTTCGCCTTGGTGTGGACCTTGTCCGTGAAGATGCCGGCCTGCGCGCCCGTGTAGCTCACCGCGTCGACGCCGATGCCGTGCAGCGCCATCGCCGTCAGCGCGATCGTCTCCTGCTCGCCGATCGCGAGGAGCTGATCCATCTCGCGCTCGCTGGGCATCGCGCAGACGGCTTTCGCGCGGGCGATGAGCTCGTTGGTCACACCGGCTCGCGCCGACACGACGACCACGAGCTCGTTGCCCGCGTCGCGGATCTGCTTGATGCGGTTCGCGACATTCTTGATCCGGTCGACGTCGCCGACCGAAGTGCCGCCGTATTTCTGGACGATTCTAGCCATCTGCTATGTGGAAGGTTTCAGGTGGGAAAGTTTCAAGTTAGAGCAGGCATCGCGGTGAATTCAGCACATGCAACGTTCAACCTGCGCACCTGTAACTCAATCAAAGTCACCAATTCGAAGGAGCACCGGTTTATCCAACACTGCGCCTAACGAACCCAATTGAGCGAGCGTAGCTCGCACAGCCCGCTCGTTGCTCTCGTGCGTCGTGAGCACCAGCGATGCCGCGCCCGCAGTCTCGGCGGGGCTCTGGATGACGCTCGCGATGCTCACTTTCTGTTTCGCCATCACAGAGGCCACCCGCGCCAGGACGCCGGGTTCGTCCTTAACCGTCAGGCGAAGATAATACCGGCAGCGAATGCTCTCCGGCGGCGCGAGCTGGCAGCCGTTGCGCTGCGGTGTGGTGACTTCGCCGAGCAGATGCCCGCCCTTGCCGTGCTTGAGCAGCGACGCAGCGTCCGCGATATCGCTGATCACCGCGCTCGCCGTCGCGTCCTGCCCCGCGCCGCGCCCGCTGTAGAGGGTCGTCCCGACGACATCGCCCGTGACCGAAATCGCGTTGAACACGCCACTCACGTTCGCGATCACGTTGCCCTCGGGCAGGAGCGTGGGATGCACGCGCACGCAGAGCTCGTTCTTCGCAAAGTCGCGCGTGATGACGGCGAGCAGCTTGATGCCGAAGCCGAGCGTCGAGGCGATTTTGAAATCGGCCGGCGTGATGCGCGAGATGCCCTCGACGATCATCTGGTCGGTTTTCACCCACACGCCATGCGCGAGCCACGCGAGGACGGACGCCTTGTGCGCGGTGTCCCAGCCGTCGACGTCCAGCGATTCGTCGGCCTCGGCATAACCAAGTCGCTTCGCCTCCGCGAGCACGGCGGCATACGGCGCGTCCTGATCCTCCATCTGGGTGAGGATGTAATTGCAGGTGCCGTTCAGGATTCCGTAGATGCGCGGAAAGCGATTCGCGACGAGCCCCTCGCGCAGCGCCTTGATGATCGGAATTCCGCCGGCGACGGACGCCTCGAAGAAGAAATGCCCGCCATACTTCTGCGCCGCCGCGATGATCTCCGGGCCGTGCTCGCAAATCAGCGCCTTGTTCGCCGAGACCACGACCTTGCCCCGCTTCAACGCCGCGAGTGTCACTTGCCGCGCCAGCGTGGTGCCGCCCATCAGTTCGCAGACGATGTGGATCGATGGATCGTTCGCGATCGCGAGCGGATCATCGGTCAGGGCGCGCGCGGGGATCTTCACCGCGCGCTTTTTCTTCAGGTCGCGCACGGAGGCGCGGGCGAGGTTCAGCGTGACGCCGAGTCGCGCTTCCAACTCGGCGCGGTGGGACGAGAGATGTTTCCACACGCCTTGCCCTACCGTGCCGAAGCCGCACAGGCCGATGTTCAAAGTGAGGGAGCGCGTCATGATTTGCCGGGGTCGTCGTCACGGGGTTTCTTCTGCCCCACCTTGGATTCCGTGCCGGCGATGAGCCGCGAAATATTCGCACGGTGGCGCGCGACAACGAACACGGCGATAAAGACCGACACCGCGATCAGCACAGTCGACCGCTGCATCGCGAGCGCACTGATGGGCAGCGATACGGCGCCGAGCATCGAGCCCAGCGAAACATAGCGCGTGGTCACCACGCACAGGGCGAAAATCACCAGCGCAATCGCGGCCCCGCTGGGAAACAACACGAGGAAGCCGCCCGCGCCGGTGGCGACGCCCTTGCCGCCCTTGAAGCCGGTGAAGCACGAGAAGCTGTGTCCGAGCACGGCGGCGATGAGGCCGGCGATCGGGAGCAAAAGCTCATCGAGCGAGCCCGCGGTGTTCACGTTGTGCAGGTCGAAAGTGACCTGCTTGGAATTGATCACGAGGTGAGCGCAACCGACGCCCACGGCCAGCGCGCCTTTCAGCGCGTCGAGAAACAGCACGAGGTTGCCCGGCCCCGAGCCGAGCACGCGGCGCACGTTGGTCGCGCCGGGATTTTTCGAACCGACCTCGAAAATATTCACGCCCTTCGCCCGCGCCACCAGGTACCCGAACGGAAGGGAGCCGAGCAGGTAGCCGAAGGAAATTGCCAGAACCGTGAACAACATCAGGTGCACTTCCTTCGATTGGAGACGCAAGGGACGCGCCAACTCGACAATTTCCTAAATTCGCCGCCAAGCGGCGAAGAAGCCGAAGGCTCTAGGTTTTCACGCAGTGAAAACCTCATAGCTGCACGAACTTCGCCATCTTGATCGCCGCGTGGTTCTTGATCTCCTTGCGCGCACCCTCCGCGGGCTCGGTGTCGACACGCACGACCATGTACGCGGTGCCGCCGGGCGTGAGACGGGAGAGCGACATGTCGGCGATGTTGACGTTGGCCTTGCCGAGGATCGTGCCGATGGTGCCGACCATGCCGGGCTGGTCGACGTTTTCGAGGACAAGCAGCTTGCCGTCGGCGAGCACTTCGACCTCGCGGCCGTTGATGTTCACGATGCGCGGCTGGTTGCCCTTGCCGATCAGCGTGCCCGCCGCGGAGTAGATCGTGCCGTCCGGAGCGATGGCCTCGACCTGGATCAGCTCGCTGTACCCCGAGTCGTCGCGCGATTTGATCACCTCGGCGCGAATGCCCAGGCGCTCGAGCATGACCGGCGCGTTGACGAAGTTGACCTCGTCGCCGCTAATCCGCCGCAGGTAGCCGCGCTCGATCGCGCGGGTGACGGCGTTGACGTCGAGCTCGATGAGCTTGCCCCAAAACGTGACGCGCAACTGCGCCACCTGCTGCGGCGCGATCTGCTGGACGAGCGTGCCGAGCTTGGCGCCGAGATCGAGGTACGGCCCGAGCACCTTCATCGTCGCGGCATCGATCGACGGCACGTTCACCGCGTTGCGAATGACCCCGCCGTTGAGGACGTCCGCGATCTGCTCGGCGATTTCGATGCCGACGGACTCCTGCGCTTCGGCCGTCGAGGCGCCGAGGTGCGGGGTGAGCACGACGTTGGGCAACGTGCGCAGCTCGCTGTCCTTCGCGAGCGGCTCGTCCTCGAAAACATCGAGCCCGGCCGACGCGACCTTGCCGCTCTTCAGTCCCGCGATGAGCGCCGCTTCCTTGATGATGCCGCCGCGCGCGCAGTTGAAGAGCCGCACGCCCTTCTTGCATTTCTCGAGCGCCGCCTCGTCGATCATGTAATGCGTGTCGTCGGTCAGCGGCATGTGCACCGTGATGTAGTCCGACTGCTTGAGGAGCTCGTCGAGCGTCACGCCCTCGACCTGCATCGCCTTCATCCGGCTCGGCGCGGTGTAAGGATCGTAGGCGAGCACGCGCATGCCGAACGCCTGTGCGCGCTTGGCGACTTCGCCCCCGATGCGGCCCAGGCCGACGACGCCGAGCGTCTTCTTGAACAGCTCGATGCCCGAAAACGTCTTCCGGTCCCACTGCCCCGCTTTCATCGACGCCGCCGCCTGCGGCACGGGCCGCGCGCCGCAGAGGATGTGGGTGAACGTCAGCTCGGCGGTCGCAATGGTGTTGCCCGCCGGCGTGTTCATCACGACCACGCCATGGTTGGTCGCGGCCTCGACATCGACGTTGTCCACGCCGACGCCCGCGCGACCGACCACCTTCAGCTTCGGCGCCGCCTTGAAAACCTCCGCGGTGATCTTCGTTTCCGAGCGCACGGCGATGGCGTGCACGTCCTTGACCAAGTCCAGGACCTTTTCCGGGGAGGAACCGTAGGCCTCGACCACTTCAAAGCCCGGCTGCTGCCGCAGGTAGGCGACTCCCTTGGGTGAGATCTTGTCGGCGACGAGGACTTTCATCGGAGAAAAATGCTTCCGAGGGAAATCGGCGCAACCCTCCCAAGCAAGGAAAAGGTGGAACTATGACGGCGCCCCGGTCTTGGAGGGCGTGGCTTGTCCACGCCAGCGTGCGCACGAGGCGCGGCCCGACCCCGCACTCTTTCCTTTTTTGCCGCGTCTTGCTGCCCACCTTTGACAAACCCGTTTTGCACCGCCCAAATGGACACCCTTTCGCGTGTCGTTTCGCCGCGTTCCAACCTCCCTTCTCGTTAAATAATGTCACCGGCATCCCGTCGCTCCTTTCTCCCACTGGTCTTCGCGCTATGCGGCGCATTGCTCGCCGGCTGTGGGAAATCGGGCACCACGGCCGAGGGTGGCGGCGGCAAGGCCAAGGGCAAAGGCAAGGGCGCCGGCGGTCCCGCGCCGGTGATTGTCGCGCAGGTGCAAAAGAAGGTTGTGCCGCTCGTCATCGACGCCATCGGCGCGGTGGAACCGATTCGCAGCACCGCCATTCGCGCGCAAGTCACCGGTACGCTGACGAAAATCGCGATCGCCGAGGGCACGAACGTGAAAGAGGGTGACCTGCTGTTCGAAATCGATCCGCGGCCCTTTCAGAATGCGCTCCTCACCGCCGAGGCGGACTTGCAGAAGGCAAAGGTTCAGCTCACCACCGCGCGCACCCAGGTCGATCGCTACAAATCCCTGACGGCCGAGCAGATGGTTTCCAAGGAGGCGTTCGAAAAAATCATGGACACCGCCCGCGCGCTCGAGGCCGAGGTCGCGTCCGACGAGGCGAAGCTAGCCACCGCCAAGGTGCAACTCGAGTACTGCTCGATTCGTGCCCCCCTGGCGGGTCGCACCGGAAACATGAACGTGCACGAGGGCGACCTTGTCCGCGCCAACGCGAACGACGCCACGGCGGTGTTGATGACGATCAACCAGCTCAGCCCGATTTATGTCACGTTCAGCGTGCCGCAGCAGTACCTCGGCACGCTCACGCGATATCGCGCGACCGGCACGCTCCAGGTGCGCGCCGTGCCGCCGGGGAACGACGAAAAACCCGAGGAAGGCACGCTGACCTTCATGGACAACATGGTGGACGCGTCCACCGGAACGTTGAAGTTGAAGGGCACGTTTCCCAACCCGACGCACCGGCTGTGGCCGGGGCAGTTCGTGACGGTGACCGTCACACTTTCATCGCCCGAGGTGCTCACCGTCCCCGCGAGCGCGATTCAAACCGCGCAAAACGGCCAGCATGTCTTCGTGGTCGCGGACGGCGTCGCGGACATCCGGCCGGTGGTCGTCGAGCGCAATTACGAAACCGACGCCGTCATCGCCAAAGGTCTCGAACAGGGCGAAACGGTCGTGATCGACGGCCAGTTACGCGTCATCCCGAAAAAGCCCGTCGAGGTAAAGGATGCGAATCCAGCGCCCGGCGGTCCCAAGGCGAGCAAGGGCGGCGGCGAGGGCGGCGGGAAGGGAAAGAAAAAGAAGAAGGAGGGCGGAGCATGAGAAAGACCAGAGACCGCATGCCTGAAGCTCGGCTCTCACGCTCAACAGCTTCGCGCGGATCCGGTTTCAGGTCGCTGGTCTCTGGTCCCTGGTCTCTGGTCCTCGGCTTGGCGATGCCATGAACATTCCCGAACTTTTCATTCGGCGGCCGGTGATGACGACGCTCGTCACCGCCGCGATCACGATCTTCGGCGTGATGGCCTACATGCGGCTGCCGGTGAGCGATCTCCCGAATATCGACTATCCTTCGATTTCGATCTCGGCCGGCCTGCCGGGTGCGAGTCCGGAAACGATGGCGGCGTCGGTCGCGACTCCGCTCGAACAGCAGCTCTCGACCATCTCGGGCATCGAGTCGATGACCTCGACCAGCTCGCTCGGCAGCACGAGCATCAACATTCAGTTCGCCCTCGAGCGCGATATCGACGGCGCGGCGCAGGACGTGCAGTCGGCCATCGCGGCCGTGCAACGCCGGCTGCCCCAGGACATGCCGAGCCCGCCGACGCTGCGGAAATCCAATCCGAACGATTCCCCCGTAATGCTGCTCGCGCTGACCTCGGACATCGTGCCGCTCTCCGAGGTGAACGAGTTCGCCGAGACGATCCTCGCGCAACGCATCTCGAGCGTCGACGGCGTCGCCCAAGTCCAGGTGATGGGCGCGCAGAAGTACGCCGTCCGGGTCCGGGTCGACCCGCGCGCGCTCGCATCCCGCGGCATCGGCATCGACGAAGTCCGCACCGCGCTCAATTCGAACAATGTCAACCTGCCCGCCGGCACGATCGACGGGGCCGACAAGGCCGTGACGCTCATGGCGACCGGCCAGCTCGGCAGGAGCGCCGATGCGTTCCGCAAGATGATCGTCACTTATCGCAACGGCGCCGCCGTGCGCCTCGGCGATGTGTCCGATGTCGTCGATGGCATCGAGAACGAGAAGTCCGCGAGCTGGTTCATGAACCGCTCCCCCACCCGCCTCGAATACGGACACGGCCCCGACATCAACACCGAGACGCGCTCCATCATTCTGTTCGTCCAACGTCAGCCCGGCACCAACACGATCAAGGTGGTCGACGGCATCAAGGAGATCCTGCCTTCGTTCCGCGCCCAACTGCCGGCCTCCGTCAGCCTCGATATCTACAGCGACCGCTCGATCGCCATTCGCGAGTCGGTGCACGACGTGAAGTTCACCCTGCTCCTCGCGATCTGTCTCGTGGTGCTCGTCATCTTCCTCTTCCTGCGGACGATCTGGGCGACGCTCATCCCCAGCATCGCGATGCCGATCGCGATCATCGGGACGTTTGCGGTGATGTACTTCTTCGACTTCAGCGTGGACAACCTCTCGCTGCTCGCGCTGACGCTCTCGGTCGGCTTCGTCGTCGACGACGCGATCGTGATGCTCGAGAACATCGTGCGCCACATCGAGCACGGCGAGCACCCGATGATCGCGGCGCTCAAGGGCTCGCGCGAAATCGGTTTCACGATCATCTCGATGACGATCTCGCTCGTGGCGGTCTTCATCCCGGTGCTGTTCCTCGGCGGGATTCTCGGCCGGTTGCTGCACGAATTCGCCGTCACGATCAGCGCGGCGATCCTGGTCTCCGGCGTCGTTTCACTGACGCTCACCCCGATGCTCTGCAGCCGCCTGCTCAAACCCATCCAGAAGGGCGAGACGCATGGCCGGTTCTACAACACGATGGAGCGGATATTCGACGCGGGCCTCGGCCTGTACGAGCGCACGCTCAAAATCTCGCTGCGGCACCGCTTCCTGACACTGTTGACCGCGCTTGCCACCGTCGGCCTCACCGCGTGGACCATCACCCTGGTGCCGAAGGGATTCATTCCCACCGAGGACACCGGACGCGTGTACATCAACATCGAGGCGGCCCAGGATTCCTCGTTCGACGCGATGGTGCGCTATCAGCGCCAGCTCTCGGCCATCGTCGCGGCCAATCCTTTCGTCGAAAACTATTCCTCCTCGATCGGCTCGTTCGGCCGGAGCGGCGGCAGCAGCAACACCGGCCGCATCTACGCCGGCCTCATCGATCGCCACCTGCGGCCGCCCGGACAGGAAATTGCCGCGGATCTGCGCACCAAGCTGAACAAGATCCCCGGCGTGCGCGTGGTGACAAACCTGCCTCCCGCCATCAGCATGGGCAGCCGCTCATCGGCTTCGACCTATCAATACACGTTGTCCGGCACCGACCTGCCCGAGCTGTATCGCATCACGCCGATCATGCTCGAAAAAGTTCGCGAGATCCCGGGCCTGGTCGACGTGAGCTCCGATCTGCAGATCATCAATCCGCAGCTCATCATCCAGATCGATCGCGACAAGGCATCGGCGCTGGGACTCAACGCGCAGCAGGTGGAAGACACGCTCTACAGCGCGTTTGGCGTCCGCCAGGTCTCGACGATCTACACCTCCACCAACCAGTACTTCGTCATCCTCGAGCTCGACCAGCAGTATCAGCGCGATCCCCGCGCGCTGTCCTATCTCTACCTGCGCAACCGCGACGGAAAACTCATCCCGCTCGAATCGGTCTCGAGCGTGCAGCCGAGCGTCGGCCCGCTCACCGTCACGCACCTCGGCCAGGTGCCGTCGGTCACGATCACGTTCAATCTCGCGCCGGGCATGGCGATGGGCGACGCCACCACGGAGATCGAGCGCGCGGCGCACGAAGTCTTGCCGCAAACCGTGAGCGGGTCCTTCCAAGGCACGGCGGCCGCGTTTGCCAATTCACTGAAAGGCCTCGGCTGGATGCTCCTGATCGCCGTCCTCGTGATCTATCTGGTCCTCGGCGTGCTGTACGAAGACTTCGTGCACCCGATCACGATTCTGTCGGGCCTGCCGGCCGCGACGTTCGGCGCCATCGTCACGCTGATGATCTTCGGCCAGGAGCTCAACATCTACGGCTACGTCGGCCTCATCATGCTCATCGGCATCGTGAAAAAGAACGCGATCATGATGATCGATTACGCGCTCGATGCGCGGCGCACGCACCACAAGAAAGCCGAGGAGGCGATCTACGACGCGTGCATCATCCGCTTCCGCCCGATCATGATGACGACGCTCGCCGCGCTGGCCGGCACGGTGCCCATCGCGCTCGGCTGGGGCGCCGGCGCGGAGTCGCGGCGCACGCTCGGCCTGGCGGTGGTCGGCGGACTGTGCGTGTCGCAATTGCTCACGCTCTACATCACGCCGGTGTTCTACATGTACATGGAACGCTTCACGCGCTACCTCACGCCGAAACCGGTCGAGGTGATCGAGAAGGAGCAGGCAGCGGTGACGGCGGCGGGGATGGCGAAGTAGTCGAGCGAGTAATCAGTAAACAGTAATCAGTAAGGACTGAGGACTGAATCGGACTGATTACTGGCTCGAACTCGCCGGCACCCCGCCGGCACCTGGACCCTTCATCCCGAGGAAGTGCGCCGCGAAAGCGAGCTTGTCGGCGGATTCCTCGATCATTTTCGTCGTCGGCTTGCCGGCGCCGTGGCCGGCCTTGGTCTCGATGCGGATCATCACGGGTCGGTTCACCAAATCTTTCGCGACGGCGGCTTGCAGGGCGGCCGTGTACTTGAACGAGTGCGCGGGAAACACGCGGTCGTCGTGATCGGCGGTCGTGACGAGCACCGCGGGATATTTCGCGCCCTCCTTGATGGTGTGAAGGGGCGAGTACGCGCTGAGATATTTGAAGCCGGCCGCATCGTCGCTCGAGCCGTAGTCGCTCGTCCAGGCGTGTCCGACGGTGAACGTATGGAAGCGCAGCATGTCCATCACGCCCACCGCTGGCCACGCGACGCGGCAGAGATCCGGACGCTGATTCACGACGGCGCCGACGAGCAGTCCGCCGTTCGAGCCGCCGCTGAGCACGAGTTTGTCGCGCGACGTGTATTTGTTCTTAAAGAGCCACTCGGCCGCCGCGATGAAATCGTCGAACACGTTTTGTTTGCGCTCCTTCGTGCCGGCCTCGTGCCACGTTCGCCCGTACTCGCCCCCACCACGCAAGTTGGCCGACGCGTACACGCCGCCTGCTTCCATCCACGCGAGCATCGAGACGGAAAACGCCGGCGTGAGCGAAATATCGAAGCCGCCATAGCCGTAGAGAATCGTCGGATTGTTACCGTCGAGTTTGAGGCCTTTGCGCGCGGTGATGAACATCGGGACTTTCGTGCCGTCCTTCGAAGCGTAGAAGACCTGCTTCGTGTCGTAGTCCGCTGGCTCGAACGCGACCTTCGGCGCCTGGAACAACTCGCCGCGGTTCGTGGCGACATCGTGCCGGAAGTTCGAGGTGGGCCGCGCGTAGGAGGTGAAGTTGTAGAAGAATTCGTTTTCGTCCTCGCGTCCGCTCACGCTCGCGACGGTGCCGAGTCCGGGCAGTGCAATCGCGCCAAGGGGCTTGCCATCCTTGGCAAACACGGCGAGCCGGCTGCTGGCATCATGCATCGATTTCACGACAAACCGCCCGCCGATGATGTCGACCGAATCGATGACATCGGTGCCCTCGGGGATGAGCGTCCGCCACTTCGCGGGCGCGGGCGACTTGGTATCGATCGCGATCAGTTTGCGGCGCGGGGCGTCGCGATTTGTAAGCACGTAGAAAACGGATCCGTCGTTGCCGATCACGTTGTATTCCGCGCCCCAGGTTTCGATCAGTCCCACGACCGGCGCGTCGACGCGCGGCGCCTGCGGTGATCCGAGATCGACATAGCGCACCCAGTTCTCCGGATCCGAGCTGCGGTTGATCGTAATGACGAGATAGCGCCCGTCCTCGGTCGTGCCGCCCGCAACGAACCATTGCGGCTCGTTCGCCACTTCATGAATCAGGCGATCCTCGCTCTGCGGGGTGCCGACGCGGTGATAGTAGAGCCGCTGGTGCTCGAGCTTGCTGAACGTCTTGCCCGTGCCTTCTTCGACGACGGGTGCGGGATAGCGCGAATAGAAAAATCCGCGGTTATCCCTGGTCCACGCGATGCCGGAAAACTTCACCCATTGCACTCGGTCCGTCGTGTCCTCGCCGGTGTCGACGGAGCGGACGCGAATCTCGTTCCAATCGGAACCCGCCGCCGCGATGGCATACGCGGCCACCTTGCCATCGCGCGACACCTTGATGTCGCTCAGCGCCACCGTCCCATCCTTCGCCAGCGTGTTCGGATCAATCAACACGCGGGCGGGAGCGGTGAGTTTCTCCTGCACGTAATAAACCGGCTGGTTCTGGAGACCGCTGTTTTTGGAGAAGAAGTAGCGCCCGCCCTCCTTGAACGGGACACCGATGCGCTCGTAGTTCCACAGCTTCGTCAGCCGATCGCGAAACCGCGTGCGCTGGGGGAGCGTTTCCAGAAAACCGAACGTCAGTTTGTTCTCCGCCTCGACCCACGCGGTGGTTTGCGGCGAATCGAGATCCTCGAGCCAGCGGTACGGGTCAGGGACTTTCGTGCCGTGGTAAACATCGACGTGGTCGCCGCGCGGGGCGGGCGGATAATCCGCGGCGAAAACCGGCGAGAGGCAGAGGGATACAAGCGCGGGGGAAACGAGAATCAGCGCGAAGCTTCTCATGAGGCGCACGCTGCCGCGCCGAGTGAAGATGGCAAGCGCCTGGGAGTGCGGGCTCACCGGCATTTTTGCGGATTGCGAGCCAGCGACCGGCACTTCCAACCTGTCCCTATCTCCAACCTGTCCCTAATGCGCTGCCGTCTCACTCTCCTCGCCCTGCTCCTTTCGCCACTCGTTTTCGCCACGCCCGACAAGTGGACCGCGGCGATCGACAAGTTCACGCAGGCAGATGCGAAGAATCCACCAAGGTCCAACGGCGTGGTTTTCGTCGGCAGCTCGTCGATCGTGAAATGGACGTCGCTGGAAAAGGACTTTCCCGGCGTGAATGTCCTCAATCGCGGCTTCGGCGGCTCCGAGCTGGCTGACAGCGTCTTCTACGCCGATCGCATCGTGATTCCGTACCAGCCGCGCGTCGTGGTGGTGTACGCGGGCGACAACGATCTGAAAGCCGGCAAATCACCCGAGACCGTCTTCGGCGACTTCAAGGCGCTCGTGGCGAAAGTACACACCGCGTTGCCGCAAACCCGCATCGTCTACATCGCGATCAAGCCCAGCCCATCGCGGTGGTCATTGAAGGACAAGATCGTCGCAACGAATCGCCTCATCGCGGCCGAATGTGCAAAGGATAAGCGGCTGGCCTTCGCCGATATCTACCCCGCGATGCTCGACGCGAAGGGCCAGCCGCGACCAGAACTTTTCGTAGCGGACATGCTGCACATGAAACCGGCCGGGTACGCGATTTGGACGCCGATCGTAGCGCCGTTGATCAAGTAAGAGCAGCATTCCTCCGCTTTGGCGTGGCTGGACCCCCGACGTCCTCGTCGGGCAGCGATGCGTTCCGAGTGTCTGAGCGGGATGATCGCACCCCGGCTCCAAATGAAACCTCGGATCAACGAAACTGACTGTTGTCCAAGAATACGCTCGAACTGCCATCGCAAGTAGGTAGCGTTATTGAAATCTCACCGTATCCCATCCGGTAATCTATCAACTGAGGTATGTCCCCGCGTGTCGCAGGTAACTTTGGGCCTATTGTCGCGCTGATTGCGCTGATCGTCGCCATCGGGAATCTGGCGGCGCAGACGACAGTCGTCTCGGGCGTTTACAGCGGCGCGACGATCCCGGGCAACATCACCGTCGCGAGCTCCACGTCCGCCACATTTCAGAACGGCACGACCTTCACCGGACCCACCGCCTCATTGCAGACGAACGGCGGCATCTACTGGGAGCAAACGGGCACGCTTTCGGGCAAGGCCTTCAGCTTCGGCCCGAATTCCTACCTCTATCTCAGTCAGGCCAACAGCACGCTGACGTTCGATTCCGCGTCCTCGGCGACCGGCGAACTTTCCATCTATGGCAGCGGCAGCACCGGACAGGTGTTTACGAACCAGGGCACCCTCACGCACACGAGCGGCACCGGTCAGATTTACGCGCCAACGTTCACCAACTCCGGTGCGATTCTCGCCACCGGCGGCACGCTCTATCTCGGTTACCCGAACACCTACAATTCCACCAACACGTCCTCCGGCACCATCACCGCGAACGGGGCGAACACGACCGTTTACATCCGCGGAAACTTCACGAACAACGGCACGCTCACCGCGCAGAATTCCGGCGTGCTGCTTTTCGATGGCACGAACAGCAGCGGCAATCTCGGCAACATCGTGCTCTCGTCCGGCGGACACGCACGGCTCAATGGCACGCTGAACAACACCAATCTCGCCGCTCCGACGGGTGGTGCGCTCGAGCTGTACGGCGGCACGATCAGCGGCGGGACCATTGCGGCGGGAGCACTGACGTTCACGTCGTCCGGCGGTTATCTCGATGGCGCTACGCTCAACGATAACTTGACCATTCCGACCAACACGCACGTGCACCTGACGAGCGGAGCCTCCTTCACGGGTGCGACCGGCACGCTCGGCAACAGCGCAGGGATCTACTGGGAGCAGACCGGCACGCTCAGCAACAAGACCATCACCCTCAGCCCGAGCTCGTACCTCTACGTCAACGGCATCAACAACACGCTGACGATCGCGCCGAGCACGAACATCACCGGCGATCTCAGCATCTACTCCAGTGGCAGCGCCGGCACGGCCATCACCAATCAAGGCACGCTCACCCACACCGGCGGCAGTAGTTCGATCTATGCGCCGACGTTCACCAACTCCGGCTCCATCACCGCCACCGCCGGCACGCTCTATCTCGGTTATCCGAACACCTACAACTCGACCAACACCGGCACCGGCACAATCACCGCGAACGGTTCGAGCACCACGGTCTACATCCGCGGCAACTTCAGCAACAACGGCACCCTGACCGCGCAGAACTCGGGCGTGCTGCTCTTCGATGGCACGAACACCAGCGGCAATCTCGGCAACATCGTCATCGCCTCCGGCGGACATGCGCGGCTCAACGGCACCGTCAACAACACGAATCTCACCGCGCCGAACGGTGGCACGCTGGAACTCTACGGCGGCACGATTTCCGGCGGAAATATTTCGGCGAACGCGCTCAGTTTCACCAGCTCCGGCGGTTATCTCGACGGTGCGACGCTGAACGACAATCTCACGCTCGCGCCGAACACCTTCGTGCGCCTCACCGGCGACGCGTCCTTCACCGGCATGTCGGGCACCCTGGGCAACAGCGCGGGAATCTACTGGGAACAGACCGGCACACTCAGCAACAAGACCATCACCCTCAGCCCGAGCTCGTACCTCTACGTCAACGGCATCAACAACACGCTGACGATCGCGCCGAACACGAACATCACCGGCGATCTCAGCATCTACTCCAGCGGCAGCGCCGGCACGGCCATCACCAATCAGGGCACGCTCACGCACACGGGCGGCAGCAGTTCGATCTATGCGCCGACGTTCACCAACTCCGGCTCCATCACCGCCACCGCCGGCACGCTCTATCTCGGTTATCCGAACACCTACAACTCGACCAACACCGGCACCGGCACAATCACCGCGAACGGTTCGAGCACCACGGTCTACATCCGCGGCAACTTCAGCAACAACGGCACCCTGACCGCGCAGAACTCGGGCGTGCTGCTCTTCGATGGCACGAACACCAGCGGCAATCTCGGCAACATCGTCATCGCCTCCGGCGGACATGCGCGGCTCAACGGCACCGTCAACAACACGAATCTCACCGCGCCGAACGGTGGCACGCTGGAACTCTACGGCGGCACGATCTCCGGCGGAAATATTTCGGCGAACGCACTCAGTTTCACCAGCTCGGGCGGTTATCTCGACGGTGCGACACTCAATGACAATCTCACGCTCGCGGCGAACACCTTCGTGCGCTTCACCGGTGGCGCGTCCTTCACCGGCACGTCGGGCACGCTGGGCAACAGCGCGGGAATCTACTGGGAACAGGCCGGCACGCTGAGCAACAAGACCATCACGCTCAGCCCCAGCTCGTACCTCTACGTCAACGGCATCAACAACACGCTGACGATCGCGCCGAGCACGAGCATCACCGGCGATCTCAGCATCTACTCCAGCGGCAGCGCCGGCGCGGCCATCACCAATCAGGGCACGCTCACGCATACTGGCGGCAGTAGTTCGATCTACGCACCGACGTTCACCAACTCCGGCGCAATCACCGCGACGAATGGCACGCTCTATCTCGGTTATCCCAACACCTACAACTCGACCAACACCGGCACCGGCACAGTCACCGCGAGCGGTTCGAGCACCACGGTCTACATCCGCGGCAACTTCAGCAATAATGGCACCCTGACCGCACAGAACTCCGGCGTGCTGCTCTTCGATGGCACGAACACCAGCGGCAATCTCGGCAACATCGTCATCGCCTCCGGCGGACATGCGCGGCTCAACGGCACCGTCAACAACACGAATCTCACCGCGCCGAACGGTGGCACGCTGGAACTCTACGGCGGCACGATTTCCGGCGGAAACATTTCGGCGAACGCGCTCAGTTTCACCAGCTCCGGCGGTTATCTCGACGGCGCCACGCTCAACGACAATCTCACCCTCAGCCCCAGCACCTACGTCCGCTTTGCCGGCGGCGCGTCCTTCACCGGCGCCAACCTCACTCTCGGCAATAGTGCATCCGTCTACTGGGAACAGGTTGGATCTCTGAGTAACAAGACGATCACGCTGGGCTCGAGCGCGAGCATCTACGTCAACGGCGCGAACAACACCCTCACCCTCGGTCCGTCGACGACCGTGACCGGCGATCTCAGCATCTACTCCAGCGGAAGCTCCGGCACGGCCATCACCAATCAGGGCACGCTCACGCACACGGGCGGCAGCAGTTCGATCTATGCGCCGACGTTCACCAACTCCGGCTCCATCACCGCCACCGCCGGCACGCTCTATCTCGGTTATCCGAACACGTACAATTCGCTCAACACGAGCAGCGGCTTGATCACCGCCAATGGCTCGGGGACGACGGTCTACGTGCGCGGCAATTTCACCAACAACGGCACGATCGCGGCGCAGAATTCCGCGACGCTCCTTTTCGACGGCTCGAACGCCGCCAGCAATCTCGGCGCGATCCAAATCGCCTCGGGTGGTCACGCCTACCTCAACGGAACGATCACCAACGCGGGCACGCTCGCGGCGCCTACGGGCGGCAGCTTCGAGTTGTTCGGCGGCACCATCAACGGCGGCACGATCGCAAACGGCGCGTTGTCGTACACGTCGTCGGGCGGCGAGCTGGCCGGCTCGACCATCAGCGGCAATTTGACGCTGCCCGCGAACACCCACGTGGTCTTCTCCGGCGGCACGAACTTCACCGGCACGTCCGCCACGTTGGGGGCCAATGCGGGCATCTACTGGCAGCAAACCGACCCGCTGGCGAACAAGACCGTGTCGATCGCGAACGGCGGTTATCTCTACGTCGCCGGCGCGAACAATACCCTCACGCTCAACAGCGGCACGTCCGTCACGGGCGACGTGAGCGTCTATTCCGATTTGAACAGCGGCACCGCGATCACCAACCAGGGCACGCTCACCCACAACATCGGCTCCGGCCAGCTCTACGCCAAATCCTTCAGCAACGCCGGCACGATCACGGTTTCATCGGGTTCGATGACGCTCGGCACTTCGAACGCGGGCAGCACGTTTGCGAACCAAAGCGGCGCCGCGATCAACGTGACCGGCGGCAGCAGCGTGTCGCTCAATGCGCCCGCCGGCTCACCGATTCAGAATCAGGGGACAATCAGTGTGCATAGCGGCACGCTCTTCACCAACAACCATCTCATGAACGTCGCGGGCGGCTTGCTGACGGGCGCGGGAACCATCAGCGGCAACGTGACCATGACCGGCGGCACGCTCGCTCCCGGCAACAGCATCGGCACGCTGACGTTTCAGAGCGGCGCGCTCACCGTTACCGGCGCGAGCACGTTCGCCTACGAGATCGGCGGCGCGTCGTCCGACCTCCTCGTGTTTCAAAACCCGCCCGCGATCATCAACCTGGGCACCGGACTCGTCTCGCTCAGCGTCACACTGCTGAGCGTGCCGACCGCGAATACGACGTACAATTTGCTGAACATCACCTCCGGCGGCAGCGGAATCTCCGGCACGTTCGCGGGCCTGCCCAGCAGCGGAAGTGTCTTCAGCGCGAATTTCAACGGCACGCCGTATTCGTTCTCGATTAACTATTCGACAAACCTGATCTCGGCCGTGTCGCTCGCGGTGCCCGAGCCCTCGAGCGTGGCGCTGCTCGGCGTGGGCGTGCTGGCCTTGGGCCTGCGAGCCTGCCGCCGGCGGCGCTAGCGCGAAATCCCAAGATCCAAGCTCCAAGATTCAGAGAATACTCAAACTCCAATCTCAAATTTGAGATTGGGAGTTTCGTCCGGATTTGGAGATTCCCTGGAGCTTGGATCTTGGAGCTTGGAGCTTCGCTCTCGATATTTGATGTTTGATCCGTGGACTCCTCATCCGTGCCGAGCATCGAGCCTCCCCTCGCGCAACGCCTCGCCCGTCAGGTCGAATTCATCGCCGAGTGCGACAAGCTGAAGGAAATCTTTCGGCAGACGGCGAACACGCAGAGTCGTCGCGCCGAAAACGACGCCGAGCATTCTTGGCATTTGTGCCTGTGCGTCATCGTCCTCGCGGAGCATGCGAACGCCCGCGGTCTCGATGTGCAGCGCGTCCTCAAGATGGTCATCCTGCACGACCTCGTGGAAATCGACGCCGGCGACACCTTCGGCTACGACACCGCCCGCCAGGTCGATCAGCACGCACGCGAATGCCGCGCGGCGAATCGGATCTTTGGAATATTGCCGGAAGACCAAGGCCGCGAATTCCGCGCGCTGTGGGATGAGTTTGAGGCGCAGGAAACACCGGAAGCGAAATTCGCGCTCGCGGTCGATCGGTTTCAGCCGGTGCTGCTCAACTGTCGCACCGAAGGCGGCGGCTGGAAGCGTCACGGCGTCACCCACGATCGCGTCGTCGCGCGCAATTCGAAAATCGCCGCCGGCAGCGCTGCCCTGTGGATCCACGTCGAGCGGATGCTTCAGGACGTCGTCGATCGCGGCCATCTCGCGCCGTGACGGAGGGGCGGTTTTCAACCGCCCGCACAGGAATCGTCGAATGCGCCGGCGGTGCTGGCAAAGCCCACGCCCTCGGACTGTCCACCCTCACCGCCGCGCACCCACGCTTTGACCGTCGCGTCTTGCCCGACACATTTTCCCATGCTTACCCCCCGTACCCTTGCCGTGTTGTTCGGCGCTTCCGCGCTCCGCCTTTCCGCCGCCGATGACGTCTCGCGCGAACTTCCGCGCGACTGGATCGATCCGCAAACGGGTCATCGCATCATCCGCCTTTCGCCCGACAGCGGTGGGGGCAATTTGTATTTTCACCAGCACGGCTACACCCCCGAAGGCGACAAGCTCGTCCTGCGCACCCGCGAAGGCATCGTCGCGGTCGATCTTTCCACCTTGGGAAAGACCCCTCCGAAATCCGAAACGCTCCTCGCGAACGCCTTCCCGATCGCGACCGCGTGGCGCACGCGCGAGGTGTACTTCATGGCGCGCGAGACGGGCACCCTCCGCGCCGTCCACTTCGATACGAAGGCCGTGCGCGATGTGCTGAAACTCCCGCCCCAAGCGCAGGGCCGCGGCACGCAGTTCGCGATCAACTGCGATGAAACACTGCTCGTCGCCATCGGCGTCGATCCCGATGGCCAGACCGTCCCCCGACTGCCGCCGAGCGGAAAACTCGCGCCGCCGCGCGCGGGCAGCCTCGAACCGCAGTGGGCCGCCGGCACGCCGAAGATGATTTACACGGTGAACATCAAGACGGGCGAGTTCCGGGTCATCCATCGCGAGAACGACTGGACGAATCATCTCCAATGCTCACCGACCGATCCGCAGCAGATCCTGTTCTGTCACGAAGGTCCGTGGCACTACAACGATCGCACGTGGACCATTCGCGCGGATGGCAGCGGACTGCGCCTCCTGCACGAGCGCACGATGAACATGGAAATCGAAGGTCACGAATTCTTCGGGCAGGATGGCAAGATGGTCTGGTACGATCTGCAGACGCCGCAGAGCGGCGTGTTCTGGCTCGCCGGCATCGAGCTCGCGACCGGTCATCGCACGTGGTATCACCTCGAGCGCGTCGAGTGGTCCGTGCATTTCAACGTCTCGCGCGACGGTACGCTTTTCGCCGGCGACGGGGGTGGCCCGACGAGTGTCGCCGCGCGCCAGATGGATGGCGAAAACATCAACGGCAACGGCCAATGGATGTACCTCTTCCGGCCGGTGATGGTCCGCGGCAGTTCGTTTCGCGACAAGAAGGACCTGATCGATGTCGGGTACTTCAAAGCAGAGCGCCTGGCCGATATGTCCAAGCACGACTACAGCAAGGACCGCGGCGTCGAGCCGAACCTGACGTTCACCCCGGACACGAAGTGGCTGATCTTCAGTGGCAATTTCCACAGCCCCCGGATCGATGGCCGGGCTGTCACGCACACGTACGCCGTGGAAATCGCCCGCGCCGACCGGAAATCGTGACACCTTCCCGCCCCTGCGGCGTCACGTGAGGGATGAAGCGTCCCCTGCTGCTCGCGCTGCTGGTTTTGTCCGGCGCACCTCTGGCGTGGGCGGAGATCGAGTTTGTCGGCGTGCTCGTGACGTCGCAACGCACGCTTTTCGCGCTGGCCGACACGGCTACGGGCAAGACCGATTGGGTCGCGCGCGGGGAGCAGTTCGCGGGACACACGGTGCAGGATTACTCCGCGAAGGACGACACGATCGTGCTCACGCGCAACGCGACGGAGCTGCGCGTGCATTTGAAAGACGACGCGAAGGTGAAGGCCGCGCGCTTCGAGTTGACCGGCTCGATTTCGTTTGGCGCGGGCGAGACGGTCGCCGTCGAGCGCGCGACGCTGCAGTTCGACAAGGAGAATGTCTTCCCACTGAAGGACGGCATCATTTACCGCATCACGCCGTCGCGGCGCGACGACGGCACCGTGCTCTACGCAATCTCGATCGAGCGCGCGCTCACGGAAAACAAGACCGAGCGCGTCTCCGCCCCCAGCGTGGTCACGCTCCCGGGCAGTCCCTTCAAAATCCAGATCGGCGATCTGGGTTTCGCGTTTACGCCGCGATAGGGAGAGGACCAAGGACTAAGGACCAAGGACCGCCCGGCGGCGCGGGCAGCGTTAGCGCGTTCAAAACCGAGGTCGGTAGTCCTTCGTTCTTTGTCCTTGGTCCTTAGTCCTTGGTCCCTTGGTCCTCCGCGGGCACTCCCGCGCCCTTCCCTTGTCTCCTGCCCGCGAACCTCCCAATGTCGCGGCGTTGAAAACCTACTGCCTCGCGCTGATCACGTCTGCGGCGGTCGCCCTGGCGGCGGCGCCCAACGCGGAATCCGATTTCACGGCCAGGGAGTGGCGGCAGGGGTTCCGCGACGGCCTGGTCATCGCGAAACCGAAGGCTGAGCATCGCGCTCGGGCCGACGCCGACGAAACGCGGGAGGGCCTGCACCGGCGCCGCCACTGGGCGCGTTTCGACGGCATGCGCGTGTTGGAGCTGCCGGCAGGCGAAACGTCCGCCCAGGCCGTCGCGCGGCTGATGGCGACGGGCCGCTACGAGTTCGTAGAGCCCGTCGGCCTGCACAAGGCGGCCACGACGACGCCCAACGATCCGAATTTCGGCCGTCAGTGGGCCCTGATGAACACCGGCACGAACAACGGCATCGTCGGCGCGGACATCAAGGCCACCGCGGCGTGGGATGTGCGCACCGATGCGTCGAATGTCATCGTCGCCATCATCGATACCGGCGTGAAACTCGATCACCCGGATCTCGCGGCCAACCTCTGGCGCAACTCGCGCGAGATCGCCGGCAACGGGCGCGATGACGACGGCGATGGCTACGTCGACGACGTGTTCGGGATCAACGCCATCGCGAACAACGGCAACCCCAGCGACGACGCCGGTCACGGCACCCACGTCGCGGGCATCATCGGCGCCATCGGCAACAACGGCGTGGGCGTCGCCGGCATCGCGTGGCGGGTGCAGATCATGGCACTGAAATTCCTCCGCGCGTCCGGTGGCGGGGACACCGCGGACGCGATCGAGTGCATCGATTACGCGATTGCGCACGGGGCGCACATCATCAACGCGAGCTTCGGCTCCGAGGTCGGCGCGGTCACGGCGTTCAACCGCGCGGAGCTTCTGGCGATCCAACGCGCGCGCGACGCCGGGATTATCTTCGTCGCCGCCGCCGGCAACTCCGATGCGAACCTTGATTTCCTGGCCGAGTATCCGGCGAGCTTCCGCCTGGAGAATGTCATCTCGGTCAGCAACTCGACGGCGCGTGACGACATCCCGGTCGGCACGAACTTCGGCTCCGGCTCGGTCGAGCTTTTCGCCCCCGGCTCCGAGATCTACTCGACGTGGTATCGGAACAATACGCCGTACACTTCGCTTTCCGGCACCTCGATGTCGGCGCCGCACGTGGCGGGCGCGCTCGCGCTGCTCAAGGCCCAGTTTCCCGGCGACACCTACCGGCAATTAATCAATCGCGTGCTCCGCAACGTCGACGTGGCGCCCGCGTTTGCCGGCAAAGCGCAGACGGGCGGCCGGCTAAACCTGGATCGCGCGATTCGATCGACGGACAACCGGCCGTTCAACGACGACTTCGCCACCCGCGCCCGCGTGAGCGGCTCCAACGTCGCGATCCGTTCCGTGAACACCGGCGCCACCAGCGAAACCGAGCCCGCCTTCGCCGGCCAGACCGCGGGCGCAACGCTGTGGTGGGAATGGACGCCCACCGTCACGAGCAACGTGCGCGTTTCCACCGCCGGCAGCAGCTACGACACGCTGCTCGGGATCTTCACCGGCACTACGCTCGATGCCCTCACGGCCGTCGCTTCGAACGACGACGAGCCCGGGCGGACCACGTCGCGGCTCGAGTTCACCGCCCAAGCCGGCACCGCCTATCAAATTGGCGTCGGCGGCAAGGGCGGCGGCAACGGTCTGACGTTGATCGATCTCGGGACGATTCCGCCGAACGACAACTTCGCCAACGCGCAAACCATCACCGGCCGCTCGGCGGCGATTTCCGCGGCGAATGCGCAAGCCACACTCGAAAGCGGCGAGCCGCGCATTCTCAATCTCACCGGCGGCAAGTCGCTCTGGTATCGCTGGGTCGCGCCGGACGCGGGAAAATTCCAGTTCACCGCCCAGAGCGACGGCTTCGATCCGATTCTCGCGGTGTATACGGGCACGGCGCTGGATCGTCTGACCGTCGTGGGCGCCAGCGACAATGCGGACGCCGAAGCCGGCGCCAGCGGCAGCAGCTACACGACCGCGATCGTGACGGTCAACGCCACGGCCGGCACGACATACTTTATCCAGATCGACGGCAGGGCGACGGGCAACACCCCGCCGACGACCGCGCCCTTCACCCTCCTCCTGAACGATTCACGCTGGCAGGCGCTCACCGGCGACGGCGTCACCTGCGCGCCGACGATCGGCCCGGATGGCGCGGTCTACGTCGGCAGCACGGACGGATTCTTCCACGCCTTCAACGCCGACGGCACGCGCCGCTGGCCGGCGATCGATTTGAATGAGTCGGGCCTCGACACGTCCGCCGCGGCGCTCGCGCCGGATGGCACGCTCTACTTCGGCAGCGGCCCCACCGAGATCGCCGACAACGCCGCGCTGCGCGCCGTGACCAGCAGCACCGGCGCGATCAAATGGGAAATCACGGTCGGCGACGGCACGAATGCCAACAACGCCGTCGCGCTCGCCGCCGACGGGACGATCTACGTGCACTCGGACGAGGGACGCCTCTTCGCCTTCACCGACAACGGCACGAGCGCCACGCAGAAATGGTCGGCCGCGATCCCCGGCGAATCCTACGCTTCGGCGGTCATCGCCCCCGACGGCACGATCTACCTCGGCACGGACGACGTCGATCGCGGCCAGCACAAGCTGTACGCGGTGAACCCGGACGGCACGACCAAGTGGACGTTCGCCACGCCGAATCCGATTTACACGACGGTGGCGCTCGATGCGGCGGGCAATCTCTACTTCGGCACGCTGAGTGATGCGCGCTTCTACTCGCTGACGCCGGCCGGCACCCAGCGCTGGGTCTACACCGGCGCGCGGGTGGGCACGTCATCGTCGCCCGCGCTGAGCCCCGATGGCAGTACGGTTTATTTCGGCGCGTACGATTCCCTCCTCCACGCGGTCAACACGGCGGACGGCACCGCGCGTTGGCGGTTCACTCTGGGGAAAGAAGTCCGTGCCTCGTCGCCCGCCATCGACGCGAACGGCGTCGTCTACGTCGGCTGCTACGATAACTTTGTCTACGCCGTAAATCCCGACGGCACGCTGCGCCGCACATGGGCGACCGGAGGCATCGTCCGCTCGTCGCCGGCAATCTTCGGCACGACTCTGTATATTGGCAGCAACGACAAGGGAGTGTATGCGCTCGAGATCGGAGCGGGCCCGGGCGGGGCGTGGCCGCAATACCGGCACAACGCGCGCCGGACCGGTCGCGCCGTCGTGGAAGCACTCGGCTTCGTCCAGGCGCCGCGCGGACGCGCCGCGGTCGTCGGGGAATCCGTGACCCTGCAGGCCATCGCGACCGGCAGCGGGGTGCTGGCGTACCAGTGGTTCAAGGACGGCCAGGCATTGGCCGGCGCGACGCGGGCCGATCTGGTGTTCGCCGCGAGCGGACCAGCGCAGGCCGGAAATTATCTCGTGACTATCTCCAACACCACGGGGCTCTTGATGAGCGCTCCTGCCGCGGTGACGGTTCGCGCCGCAACCGAACCGGTGGTGGGCGGCCGGCTGGTCAATCTCTCCGTGCGCACGACCGCCGGCACCGGAGCGCAAACGCTCATCGTCGGCTTTTTTGTCAACGGCATGCCGGACAAGCCCGTGCTGATTCGCGCCATCGGTCCGTCGCTCGGGCAATTCGGCCTGACCGGCACGCTCGGTGATCCCCGGCTGCAGTTGCTTTCCGGTTCGAGCGTGCTCACGGCCAATGACAATTGGGCGAATCCGATCACGGGCAACACGGCGGCAATCGCCAACGCGTTTACCGCGGCCGGAGCGTTTCCGCTGGACGCAGCTTCGCTCGACGCGGCACTCGTGCGCACGATGAGCATCGGCTCTTACACGGCGCAGGTGACGGGTGCGACGGGCACGGGCCTCGTGTTGGCCGAACTCTACGACACCGCACCGGACGCTGGCGCGCGCCTCGTCAACGTGTCGGCCCGGAGCCAGGTGAACACCGGCAGCGACATCCTCATCGCCGGCTTTTCGCTCTCGGGCAACCAGCCGAAAACTATCCTGGTGCGCGGCATCGGTCCCGCGCTCGCCCCGCTCGGCGTGACCGGCGCCCTCGTTGATCCGAAGCTGGCGTTGTTTCACGATGCGGCGAAGCTCGCGGAAAACGACGACTGGGCGACACGCAGCGACGGCTTCAGCGCAGCGGCCATCAGCGCGGCCTTCGTGCAGGTGGGCGCATTTGGACTCGGCGCGAGCAGCAAGGACGCCGCGCTCCTGGTGACGCTCGTACCGGGCAACTACACCGCGCAACTCAGCGGCGTAAACAGCACGTCAGGAGTTGGGCTGGTCGAAGTCTACGAACTCCCCTAATCCGTATTCATGCAGTTCAAGCAATCTACCTTGGGCAAGACGCACACCATTCGGTGGGTCGCGCACTCCCGTGCGCGGCAAAATACGGCTGCTCGTAAAATGCCGCGCACGGAGTGCGCGACCCACCCGACTACAGCAAACGTGCCGGCCAAGGGGTGACGCATGATTTTCTCTTTCGCATTGCGGCACCGCTTGGGACTTGCGGGCGGACTGCTGGCTCTCCTCGGCGCAGGCCCCCTCGCCGCCCAGACGCCTAGCACCATCTTGTTTCTCAAGACGCTGGGCATTCGCCAGACGTCGCCGACGGAGCAGACGCAGGTCGAAGCGGGTTACGGAATCGAGGTCGATTTTTCGCAACCGGTAGTGGACACGACCACCGTGCGGCTGAATGGGCCCGCCGGAATCTCCATCAACGTGCTCCGCGCGTCACCCGTTACGTATTCGTTTGGCCAGGACTTTCCCACGATCGCGGCGCTCGATCAGGCAGTACCGGACGGCAATTACAGCGTCGCGGTGACCGGCGCCACGCCCTCCACGACGCCGGTGACGTTTGCCCCCTCGAGCTACCCGCGCCCAACGATCATCACGAACTTCGCAGCGTTGCAGGGGTGGTCCGGCGGCGCCGTCGTGATCTCGTGGGACCTCATCACTGGCGCCGCGGACGGCGACTTCATGGAAGTCAAAATCGTCGGATCGGACAGCCGACTGTATTTCAATAGCAGCAGCAACGGAAGGATGAGCGGCCGCGCCACCGCCCTCTCGTTGCCCGCCGGTACGCTGCCGGTCGGGCTGCCTCTGCAGGCGACCATGACATACGCGAAGATCGACGTCGCAGGCCCCGCTGGAACCGCGGTGGTCACGGGTCGTGGCTTCGCGCTGCAGTTTCCCATCCTGCTCGCGCCACAGCCCACGTTCACCACGCTCGCCGGCACGGGGGGCACACCCGGTTTGGTGGACGGCCCGGCCAATACGTCTCGCTTTCAAGCCCCCCTCGCACTCACGGTCGATCTCGGCCGCAACGTGTACGTGCTCGACACCTCGGGGCTGCGCAAGATCAGCACGCTGGGCCTCGTGTCGAGCATCACCCCGCCGGGAACCATCGAACTCGGCAGCGGCACGCGGCCAGACGTCGATGGGCCGATCGAGAGCGCCGTAATTCGGTTTCCCTCTTCGGTGGTGGTGGACGCTGCGGGAAATTTCTACCTCGCGCAACCAGCCGCGCACGTCATCCGCAAGATCTCCGCCAGCGGCGTGGTGAGCACGCTCGCCGGGCAACTCAACACGCCGGGATTCGCCGACGGCACCGGAGCAGCAGCGCGGTTCAACGCACCGGGTGCAATGGCCATCGACGTGGCCGGCAACCTCTACGTCGTCGACGCGACCAACGTGCGTATCCGGAAAATCACGCCGGCGGGCGTGGTGACGACGGTCGCGGGCACCGGCGGGAACAGCTATGTCAACGGCGCGCGCAATGTCGCCCAGTTTGCCGCGCTCGGCGCCATCGCCGTCGATGCGCGCAACAACGTATGCGTGGTGGATTCCGGCACGATCCGCAAAATCGACGCCAACGGAGCCGTCACGACCTTTGCCGGCGCCCTCAATGCGCCCGCCGGCAATTTCGACGGCCCCGGTAGCTCCGCGCGCTTCCAACGCCTGCAGGCGCTCGCGACCGATGCAGCCGGCAACGTTTACGCCGGCGACGGCACCACGCTGCGCAAGATCACGTCCAGTGGGGTCGTCAGCACGCTGGCCGGCGATCCCAGCACGGCCGGCAGTCGCGATGGAGTCGGCAGCGATGCGCGTTTCGCAAGCTTCGACGGTCTGGTGGTCGACGACGGCTTCACGATCTACAGCGCCGATCGCACGAGCACGACGATTCGCCGCGGCACGCCGCACCCATTGACCGTGCCGCCCATCGTCGCGCGACTTGCCTCGCAGCACATCGTGCCACCAGGAACGCTCGTGGTGCTGTCCGCGAACACCAGCAACACGCTTACGTACCAATGGCGGAGGAACGAAGTGCCGATTGCGGGCGCCACCACGCAGTCGCTCGTGCTGCCGAGCGTGCAAACGGTGGACTCCGCCAGCTACGACGTCGTGTTGACGAACAACAACGGCGCGGTCGCGAGCAATCCGTCGCAGCTCATCGTGGGGACCCCGAGCGATCCTGGCCGCATCAGCAATCTCGCCATCCGCTCGCAAGCCGGCACGGGCGCGCAAACCCTCATCGTCGGCGTCTCGATTGGCGGAGCGGGCGTCACGGGCAACAAGCCAGTGCTCCTGCGGGGCGTCGGCCCGACGCTCAACGCGTTCGGGGTGCCCGGGACCCTCGTGGACCCGAAGCTCGAATTGTTCTCGGGGCAGAACAAGATTGGCGAAAACGACGACTGGGGCGGTGGCGCGCAGATCACGTCCATCGCCGCGCAAGTCGGGGCATTTGGTTTCGCCAACGCCACCTCGAAGGACGCCGCGCTCTACAATCCCGCATTCGCTCCGGGCAGCTACACCGTGGCGATCACCGGCGCGGGCGGCGCCGCCGGAGTAGCGCTGGCGGAAATCTACGACGCCACGCCCGGCCTCTCGTTCGGCGCCTCGACTCCACGCCTGGTAAACGTTTCCGCGCGCACGGATGTCGGCCTCGATAGCAACATCTTGATCGCCGGTTTCGTCATCGGCGGCGAGGGCTCCAAGACGGTCCTCGTCCGCGCGATCGGGCCGACGCTCGGGGCCTTCGGAGTCAGCGGTTCTCTTGCGGATCCGAAGCTCGAGCTCTACGCGGGCCAATCGAAAATCGACGAGAACGATAACTGGGGCGGTGGCGCGGCGCTGGCCGATGCGTTCACACGCGTCGGCGCGTTTGGGTTGACGGCGAACACGCGCGACGCCGCGTTACTCGTGACGCTCGCGCCCGGCGCCTACACCGCGCAAGTGAGCGGAGCGAATCGCACCACCGGCGTCGCGCTGGTCGAAGTGTACGAAGTGCCGTAAGGCTTGCTGTAGGGCGGGGTCGCCGTACCCCGGCGTCGTTTTTTTCGTGACGCATGGGGCGGCGGGATGCGGCGACCCCGCCCTACATCCAACCGCCCGTAGCATTCCTCACCGCAAATACGCACGTATGCGTATCGCGGATGCGCGTCGTTTTCGGTACGCTGATTCGTCCAGCTAACGCTTCAGTCGCTTCAGCTCCATGCATATTCTATCCCCGCTTCGTCGCTTGTTTCCGACCGGCATGCTTCTCGCCGGGTCGTTGCTTCTGGCTCCCAGCCTTCACGCGCAGGCGCAATTTGCCGGCACCTACATCGGTGTCATCGGCAACAAAGTCACCGTTCCCATCGTCGGCAGTATCGAGGCGACGGTCGGCGCCTATTCCGCCGGCGTTGCCGCCGACGGCACGATCAACGTCAGCGGTGGCGCGCTCACCGGCACGGTCTCCGCCTCCGGCGCGGTGACGTTCACCGGCGGCAGCCAGCTCGCGTCGCTCGGCATTCATTCCGCCACCATCGCGAACAATCAGTTGAGTTCGAACTACGGTGACGTGCTCGCGAACAACACGACCCAATTTCGTCTGCTGCCGAGCACGTCGTTCACCGCGGCCTCGGGAGGCGGAGGGAGCACCGGCGGCGGTGGCACCACGGGTGGAGGCGGCACCACGGGTGGCGGCAGCACCAGCGGCGGATTGGTCACGAATTTCAAGTTCGACGGCAACGTGAACGACTCCGCCGGCACCAACAACGGCACGATCACCGGCGGCGTGACATACGGCGCGGGCGTTTCCGGGCAGGCCGCGCAATTCAACGGCTCCACCGGCTTTGTCGCGTTCGGCAATGCGAACCTCGTCTCCGATAGCGGACCCTTCTCCATTTCCTTCTGGTTCAAGCCCACGAGCGCGCAGATCATGGTGCCGATTCGCGTCAAGACCGCGTCGACTGAATTCGCGACCCGCATCGGCCTCAACGCCAACGACAGCTCGTCGCTCGGCGCCTCCACTATTTCGGGTTTCGCGGCGCCGCTGGCATCATCTCGCGCGACCCACGCTACTACATCCAGAGCACGCTCAATCAGTGGGTACACCTCACGTTCGTCTACAAGGGCGGCAGCAAGACGAGCGCTGACAGCTTCGACCTGCTCGTCAACGGCGAGCGGCTCGCGCTCGCCACCAGCGGCACCGTCGGCGGCTCGACCAACGCGAACGAGATCGGTCGCGACGGCGGCGGCGGTTCCTATGTCGCCGGCCTGATCGACGACGTGCGGATCACGACCTCCGCCCTCACCATCAGCGACTCCGCCGCGCTTTTCGCGACCGCGCCTGCGGCGACCGGCGTGACGACGGCGCCAGCGAACTTCGTCAGTTACCGCAACAAAGTCGGACAGACATTCCAGGTGGTCGTGACCGGCGCGTCGAGCGGCACCGTGTGGGGCACCGACATCTACACCGATGACTCGACGGTCGCCCGCGCCGCCGTGCACGCCGGCGTCGTGGCCGTGGGCGAAACCAAGACGGTGGCCGTCACGATTCTTCCCGGTCAGGGCAGCTACGCCGCGAGCACGCGCAACGGCGTCACGACCTCACCCTGGGGCGCGTGGACGGGCAGCTATTCGTTCGCCGGCGCGACCGGCACGACCGGCGTCGCGACGGCCGCTCCTGCCGTCATCTACGCGCCGCCGACGCAGACCAACGTTTCCATCGGCGGCCCGTTGACGCTGACCGTCACGGTCGGCGGCGTGGGGCCGTTCACGTATCAATGGTTCCTCAATGGCAACGCCATCACGGGCGCGATTGGCGCGACCTACAACATCGCGAGCGCGAGCGCGGGCAACGCCGGCACCTACACCGTGCGGGCGACCAATTCCGCCGGCACGACGACGGTGAATGCCGGCGTCGTCACCGTGGCCAACGCCGGCGCGCCGAGCATCACGTTGCAGCCGCTCTCGAAGACGGTCGCCCCGGGCGCGCGCTTCTCGCTCATCGTGTCCGCCAGCGGCGCCGGCAATCTTGCGTATCAATGGCGCAAGGACGGCGTCGCCATTCCCGGCGCGACGCAGAACGCGTTCGAAATCCAGGCCGCGACCGCCGCGGCGAGCGGCAACTACACCTGCGTCATCACCAACAGCGCCGGCAACATCACGACGACGCCCGCGACGATTGCCGTTTCCGCCAACGCGTCGCGCCCGGCGAACATCTCCTGCCGCACGAACGTCGCCGCGGGCGACATCGTCACGCCCGGGTTCTTCGTCGACGGCACCGGCTCGAAGCGGGTGCTCATCCGCGCCGTCGGTCCCAGCCTCACCGCCTTCGGCCTCACCGGCGTCATGACGGATCCCAAGCTCGATGTGTTCCGCCAAAGCACGAACTCGATCGTCGCGAGCAACGACAACTGGGACGCGAGCATCGCCAGCAGCTTCAGCCAGGTCGGCGCCTTCAACCTCACCGCCGGCAGCCGCGACGCCGCGATCGTGACGACGCTCACGGCCGGCCAGGGCTACAGCGTGCAGGTGAGCGGGGTCGGCACGAGCAGCGGCATCGTGTTGATCGAAGTTTATGATCTCGACGAGGCCGCCACGGCGACCACGCGGCTGGTCAACGTTTCGGTCCGCGGCAAGGTGGGGACCGGCTCCGACATCCTCATCCTCGGCGTAGTCGTCGGCGGCGAAGGCAAACGCACCCTGCTCCTGCGTGGCGTCGGCCCCAAGCTCGCCGCCTTCGGAGTCAACGGCACCCTGCGTGATCCCCGGCTCGAGATCTTCGACTCGAACAGCCGCTCCGTGCTCGACAACGACAATTGGAGCGACGCGCCGTTTGTCGCCGAGCAGGTGCTCGCGACCGGCTACGTCGGCGCGTTCCCGCTCGATCAGGGCAGTCGCGACGCCGCGACCCTCGCACTCCTCGATCCCGGCGCTTACACGATCCAAGTGAAAGGCGCCGACGGCGGCACCGGCGAAGCGCTGGTCGAGGTCTACGACGTGCCTTGAGACTGAGGCAGGACCAAAGACCAAGGACCAAAGACCAAGGACCTCAAACCCCAGTCCCCTAGTCCTTGGTCCTTAGTCCTTGGTCCTTGGTCCTTGGTCCTGGGTCCCTAGTCCCACGAATTTCGGCCGGCACGTCAGCCAGCGGCGGCCGAGAACTGAAGCGCCCCCGGTGTCTCGCGCGAGCGGGATACCGGGGGTTTTGGTTTTTCGCGTAGCGAAAAGCCTATTTCTTCCCGCCGATCTGCTTCGCGAATTTGTCCACCACGGCGTCGTTCAACATCATCTTCCAACCGTCCTCGGTGCGGTGCATCAGCACGGTGTCGTCCTTCATTTGCCCGCTGGTCGTTGCGAGGCGGAAGCGCACGCCGACATTGTCCGGACTAATCTCCTTCTGCCCGAGCACTTGAAACCCCGCGAGGCTCGCCGCATCGCGCGCGATCATCAGCGCGATGAGTTTCTCGGCGGAACCATATTGCTGACGTGTGGCATCGGAGAGGCTCGCAAACCACTCGTCCGCCTTGGCCCGCGCGCTGGGCACGAACGCCAGCGACGCCGCGAGTGTGTCGACGTCGCCGCCGACCGCCGCGGCCATCACGGTTTCGGTGCTCGCTTCGGGCGTGGCGCGGCCGCCGCTTTTCAGCTCATTGGCCGGGGTCAGCTTCGTTGCGACCGAATCGGAAGTCTTCGCGAGATTCTGCGCCGCTTGGGCCGCCTGCGCGGCCTGCGCGAATTGGGTCAGCGCCGTCGTGCTCTTGCGCAGCGACGCGATCTCCTCGCGCAGCTTGGCCAGCTCGCTTTCCTGCACCGCGGCGCTCGCACTCGCCGCGTTGCTCGTCGGCTGGGACGGCATTGCCCCTGCGGCGGCTGAACTGGAGCCCGCCCTGACGCTGGCCACCGCGTCGCGCATCTCCGCGCGCAACGCCGCAATCTCGTGCTGCAGCGCCGCGTTCGCGCGCGATTGCGCATAAAACGCCATACCGCCCGCGACCAAGATAATCACACCGATTCCCGTGCTGGTTTTGCTCATACCCGCTCCTCGCAGGTTTCCGCCGCGAGGTCACGCTCCGTTACCGCGCGTATTTTGCTCAGGGCGGCAGTTCGAACCGCTCGACCTTCACCGTCCGGCTGAAAATCGTCTCGTCCCCTTCGCTTCGACCGATGATGCCGATGCGCGCCGACCTGTCCCAATCCGGCGTAGTAATGAACTCGCCGCCGCGCCGGAGCATCGGCGCCGACAGCGTGTAGGTCCCCCACTGAATCACGACCCCGTTGATCGTGGCCGCTCCTCCTTGGTTCTGGGGCAGATCGAGCGCCTCACCCCGCCTACGATCAATTCCGAGAAACGCGCGCGGGCCATAGGGCTGGAAGGGATTGAGGTGCGGCACCGTCGATATCGCGTGCAAGAGGCTTCGGATCAAAATGGGCTGCGTGTCGACGACCGTCGCGACGAGGTGGCGGGGCTCCCGCTTGACTTCAGCGATGCGGATTCCGTGGCCATTGCGCTTCATCCAGCCGGCGGGCTCCAGCGGTACTTCAAACCAAATCTCCGGCCGCCAAAGCTCCCACCAGATGCGACCTTCGAAGGCCGGCGGTTGCGTGCGCATGCGTTGAACGAACGACGGCGGCACCTTCGCCGAAATCTCCTGCGTGAATTCGCCCGGCGGATACTCCTGCAATCTCCACTCGTGCGGCTTGCGATGCTCCATGACCCATTGCCGCGTTTCGGGATCGGTGGGCGGACGGCGCAGGCCGAGCGCGACGATCGGATCAGTTCCGGCGAAGATGTAATCGTCGCGCTGGAGTTTCATGCCGTCGGGCCAACGCCAGCGCTCGTCCGTCAGGAAGGCGGTCGCGGTTGTTCCGGCCGGAATGCCGCGGACGTGGACCTTGGCGTAGACATATTGAAATGGACTGCGGCGCCCAGGGGCCGAATCGACCGGTACGCGCGCTCCGGCAAATTCCATCGTCACCATCGACGCGCGGCCCGCGTTCCGTTCATCCGGGATGGCCGATACCCACGGATACGGCCACTGGCTCGCCGCCACGATTGAAATCATCATGAAGACTCCGGCCGCCGCGAGCCACCAGCTCCGACCGCGCACGAAGAAACGCGCAACGACCATGGCGAGCATCTCGATCGCCACGACGGCGATCGCGACCACCGAGCGCGCTATTCCCAGAGACATTCGCTCGGCGCTGTTGGCCGTCGCGACGTTCACCACCGTGAAGAAAAACGAGCCGAACGAAAGCACCGCCGCGAGCAGCACGGTCCACAGCGCGGCCCGGGGAAACGAATCCGTCAGCGAAGCCATGAAGGCCCCGAGGATCGCGACGAGCACCATCACGACCGCGGTTTCGAACCCGGCGCTGGCGATCTGCCCCGCCGTGAGTCCGCCCCACCACCACCACGGCACGTTCACCACGACGGGCACTAACACCACGAGGATCAACGCGCCGATCGCCTTCACACCCAACATGCGCCCGCGCGAGATTGGCCGCGTGAGCCAGAATTGACCTGTCCCTACAATGGGATGCTCGTGAAAGAGGACAATCGTCAGCAGGTACCCGATCACCGCCTGCACGCCGTTGAAGATGGCGATCACGGCCTCCAGATGTCGGACGGTCCATGGATCCAGCGCGAACGGGTTCTGTGCCAGCAGCCACACTCCCATCAACGGCGCGCTCGCGAGGACGATCAGCCAGCCGGGCAACCACGATCGCATCCGCTGCAGATCACTTCGGACGAGATGGAGCGTCAGATTCATGGGGAGGACCAGGCCGGACCATATTGGATCCCCCGCACCACGAGCGGCCGCTCGAACCGGTGATCGCACTCGAAGCGGATTTTCACCAGCGTGCCGTCACCCCAGTCGTCTTCGCCCGCGACATGCAGCCGGCGGTATTGAACGACGACGGCGTTCAAATCGATCGCCCCGATTCCGCCACCGTACAGGGCCTGAGCCTTCTGCTTGGCGCGATTCACGAGACAGTATTGATCGATATGAACCGAGCGCTGCGCATCGCCGGGCGTCCAGTTCGAACCCCAACCGGCCAGGGCGCCGGTCTCGCTGTCGCGCTCTTCGATGAAAACCGCGTCGAGTCGGTTGGACTCGTTGCGCTCGAGAAAAAGCACGCGAGTGAGATTGGCGCCGGATTGGAAGTGCTCGCCGACGCGAAGGGGTGCCTCGCCCACGATCCGGGGACGCACGAACCAGATTTCGAGCGCACCGACGAGTTCTGGATTTTCAGCGTTCCGTTTCGGCCACTGCGCGCCGATCAACTGGCAGCGCAGGGAATCGTCGTGTTTGAATCCAAGCAGGCGCAGACCGGCCTCGCCTTCCCAGACGCCGCTCGAGCGCATCGCGTAAAAGCCATCGGACGTCTTCGCAAACGTCGGTGCATAGAAGCCGCCCGCGACCCACGCGGTGCGACCAAACAAGTTGGGCATCTCGCTCGAATCGGGACGCGACTTCCGAAAGGTCGGCTCCACCACGACCGCCGCCGCACGGTCCTCCAGGCGTTCCTGAAATCGCGCCGCGTGGCGCGATGTGCGCGCTCCACTCACGACATCCCACGGCCAGGCCACTCGAATGAAAAAAAACGCGATGAAGGCCAGGCCAATGAGAGTCCAGGCATCGCGACTTCGCCGCGCCAGAAACTGCAGCGGAATCACGAGCAGCGCGACGACGGGAATCAGGCGAAGCGCCAGCAAATCGCGCGACGCGCGAATGTGGGGCGGCACGATGCCGACCATTAGTTCGCTCACGGCGATGCATCCCCCGGCGACACCGATCAGCACGAGCGTGTATAGTACGAACTGAGCGAGCGAACGGGAGAGCGCGGCGAGGGCGAGCGCGAGCAACAGCAGCCGTGCCTGCGCGACGAAAAAACTGCCGGTTGCGGCGGTGAGGTCGGCCCACCCGAAACCATTCGCGCACCACACGAAGGTGAGGACAATCAGCGGGAGAATCACCAGGACGCAGGCCGCGCCCAACCCTTTCGCCGCCATGAGTCGCGCGCCCGACACCGGACGCGTTTTCCAAAACTCGGCTGAGCCGGCGAGCGAATCCTCGAGGACTATGGAACCCGCGAGCAGGTACCCGAACAGCAGCAGCGCGAAGTCCATGAAGCGCACCGCGGTCTTCTGGGCGCCGAGCATCATCTCGAGGTTGAGCGCGAGGTGACCCTCAGGCTTGGGTGTGGAAAGGCCAAGGATCGTCGGTCCGGTGAGCGTAAGCAACCAGACCGCGATCGGCAGAGCGAAGCGCCGCAGATCCTTGCGAACGATATGCCACACCAACCTCACGCACTCGCCTCCTTCGCACCCGCTCGGGCGGCCCGGGTGAGCACCATGAAAATCTCCCGCAACGACATCGGCTGCGCGGCGATGGTTGCGCCGGGAAACAGCTCGGCCCAGCGCCGCTCCGTCGTGTCGCCGGTGTACGCCGTATCGATGAAACGCGTGAGCGCACCGGCGCGTTCCCACTCCAGCCAGCCAGGCATCGCCACGGCTCCGGCGGGCGCGCCGGTGATTTCCACGCGACGAAACCGCCGCTGCAACATTTCCGTCGGCTCGCTCAGACGCAGCCTGCCCTCGTCGAGCAGCGCGACGTGATCGGCGAGGCGCTCGACTTCCTCGATGTCATGCGATGAGACAAGCACGGTCCACTCGCCCAACGCGGAGACCTCGAGCACGCCCCGGATGAATTCATCGCGCACGAGCGCGTCGAGTCCGCTGAACGGCTCGTCGAGCACGAGGAGTTTCGGGCGATACGCGAGCGAGGACAGCAGCGCCGCCTTCATCAGCATCCCGCGCGAGAGCTGCGAAAGCTTGCGTCCCTCCGGCAGCGCAAACTGCCGCAACAGCTTCGCTTCGAGATCGCGATCCCAGGTCGGATAGAACGGCCGGCAGAAATTCAAGAATTGCCGCACTGTCATCCACACCGGCAGTTGCTGGTTCTCGGAAACATAGCCGATCTGCGCGAGCTCGCGCTCCCCGAGCTTGCGCGAATCGACGCCCAACACCTGCGCGCGGCCGGCCGTGGGCGTGAGCAGGTTCATGAGAACCTTCAGCGTCGTCGTCTTGCCCGCGCCATTCGCGCCGAGCAGGGCGAACACGCTGCCCGTTGGGACCGCGAGGTTCAGCTCGTGCACCGCTTCGGTGCGCCCGTAACGCCGCGTGAGGTTCTGAGTTTCGATGATGTTCATGGCAACGAATCGAGCGCGTGCTTCGCCAGCTTCCTCAGCTCCGCAACGCGACAAACGAAACGAGCAGCGCAACGGTCGCCATCGTATACACCATCCCGAGAAGTGAGACCGTGAACCAAAACCGCCGCGGCGCCTCGCGCACCGTGATCAGCCGCGACCGCGTCCGAAATCCGCGATCGCGGAGGAGGCGGGCGATGAGGGCCAGGGCGCCCACCGGCAGCACCACCGAAAGAACCACGCCGACGGGCGTCACGCCCTGCGACCACAAACGGGGCACGAGCAGGAGATTCACCAGAGCGGGCGCGAGCGCCAAACGCGACGCGAGTTGGAACGGCTCGAAGGGAGCCTCGAAGCCTGATTTTGTGGGAATGTTTTCTGAGTTCATGGTGGGGAAATTTTGCCGAGACGGGATTGATCAACGCCTGATCATCGCCTGGGCGGGGTTTCACATTTAGGTGAAAGCAAGCCAACCGCGGGGTCCTTGATGGACGCGATAGGAGTTGAAATTCATTTTCCGCCGAGTTTCTTCCAGTGCGCGGTCAGGGCGGCCTGCACATCGTCGAGGTTGAGTCCGAGCTTCTTCGCCTCCACCACCAGCCACTCCAGCTCCGCGCCGAGCAGCTCCGTCCGCTCTTTGCGGCCGCCTGGTTCACGCTCCGCGATCAGGCTGCCGACGGCCGGGGTCGTCACCAACACGCCCTCGTTCACGAGTGCCGCGATCACCTTGTGCGCGGTGTTAGGGTTGATGCGCAGCTCCTGGCTCAACACGCGCACCGATGGAAACCGATCGCCCGGTCGCATCTGGCCCGCCACCACGGCCTTCTTCACCGCGAACATGATTTGCTCCGCGACCGGCAGGCCGGGCCTCAGATCGATCGAGAACGGGAGCATGCTGTACTAGTCGACATAGGACAGCTAGTACGGCAAGCATTTTTTCAAAATAACCTTCCCTCCGCTTCCCGCAGCAGTCACAACCGAACGCGGTGGCCACAGCGCAGACCATCGGTTCCAGGGAGATTGAGGCTGCAATCACGCGGCTGGCCGACGGCATTTCCGCGCGACACCGCGGCCACGCCTCGCTGCTGTTGCTCGGCATCGCGAACGGCGGGATCGAGCTGGCCCGCCGCCTCGCCGCGCGCTTGCACGAGAGCACACCGCGCCTGCGCGTGCAGTCCGGCGTGGTGGATATTTCGTTTCATCGCGACGACATCGGGCGTCATCCGATCCCCAAGGAATTCGCCCCGACCCAGATTCCCTCCGACGTCCATGGCGCCACGATCATCCTGGTCGACGACGTCCTCTTCTCGGGCCGCACAGTGAAGGCCGCGCTCGACGAGCTCTTCGATCACGGCCGGCCCACCAAGGTGGAGCTCGCCGTCCTCGTCGATCGCGGCGGCCGGCGGATGCCCATGGCCGCCGATTACACCGGGCTCCAGATCGAAGCGCGCGACGGCGAGAAGATCATCGTGTCACTCCACGCGAACAAACCGAGCGAGGATCTCGTGAAAGTCGTTCGGCAAATCCGTCATCCGCAATCGGCCATCTAGAATTCGGCTATTTGCCATCGGCTATTGGCTATCTCTCAAATGCCCTGGACCCGCCGCCACCTGCTCACGGTCGAAGAGCTCTCGCTCGCCGAAATCGATCAGATTCACGCGACCGCCGCGGCGTTCAAGCGCACGTTGAAGCGCAGCGTGCGCAAGGTGCCCGCGCTGCGCGGCAAAACGATCGTCAACCTCTTCCTCGAGCCGAGCACGCGCACGCGCATGGCGTTCGACATGGCGGCGAAACGGCTGAGCGCGGACGTCATTTCGCTCGATGGCGCCAGCAGCAGCACGACCAAGGGCGAGACGCTCCGCGATACCGCGGAAAACATCCAGGCGCTCCAGGCCGACATGATCGTAATCCGACACGCGGCCGCGGGCTCGCCCCTCTACCTTTCGCGCATCCTCGACATTCCCGTGATCAACGCGGGCGACGGCGCGCACGAGCATCCGACGCAGGGGCTGCTCGACACCTTCACGATGAAGGAGCACCTGAGCTCGTTGCGGGGACGCAAGGTCGTGATTCTCGGCGACATTCTCTTCAGCCGCGTTGCGCGCTCGAACATCCACGCCCTCACCAAGCTCGGCGCGGCCGTCACGCTCGTCGGTCCCTCGACCCTCGTGCCGGCCTGGTTCACCGAAATGGGCGTGAGCGTCTCGCACAACTTGCGCGGTGCGCTGGCCGACGCGGAGGTCGTCATGCTCCTGCGGATTCAGCACGAGCGCCAGGCCTCGGGGCTGTTTCCCTCGCTCGGCGAGTACACGAGCATGTTCGGCCTCAACAAGACGCGCGCCTCCTGGCTCAACCCGAAAGCCATCATCATGCACCCGGGCCCGATCAATCGCGGGGTCGAAATCGATAGCGAGCTCGCCGACGGTGAACGCAGCGTGATCCTCGAGCAGGTGACCAACGGCATCGCCGTGCGCATGGCGGTGCTCTACCTCTGCGCGGGCGGACAGCCGGAATTGGTGACGCCCGTCGAATGAACCCCCTTTCTCTTTCTTCTTTATCTTTCCTCTTTCTCCCCTGGTCCCGTCGACCGTCCCTGACGAAAGATAAAGAGAAAGCGGAAAGAGAAAGATTGTGACCATGTCCTCCCTCTGGATCAAAAACGCCCGCATCATCGACCCCGCGACCAAGCGCGACGGCGCCGGCGATCTCTTTGCGGTTGATGGCCGGATGGTCGACTCGCTCACGGCGGCGGCGAAGAAACGCGCGAAGGTCGTCGATGGCCGGGGGCTCGTCGCCTGCCCCGGCCTCGTCGATGTTCACGTGCACTTCCGCGAACCGGGGCAAACGCACAAGGAAACCATCGGCACGGGTTCGCGCGCGGCGGCGGCGGGCGGCTTCACGAGCGTCGTGTGCATGCCGAATACGTCGCCGGTCGCCGACACCGCGGGCACGATTCAGCTCATGAACGACGTCATCTCGCGCGACGCCGTCGTGCACGTCTATCCCACGGGCTGCATCACCGTCGGCATGAAGGGCCAGGCGCTCGCGCCGATCGGATCGTTGAAGCGCGCGGGCGTGGTCGCGATCACCGACGACGGCGACTGCGTCCAATCGAACGACCTCATGCGCCGCGCCGTCGAGTACGCGAAGATGTTCGACCTGCCGGTGATGGACCACTGCCAGGATCACTCGATGACCCAGGGCGCGGTGATGAACGAGGGCGTGATGTCCACGCGGCTCGGCCTGCGCGGCTGGCCCAACGCCGCCGAGGACCTCATCGTCGCGCGCAACGTCGTGCTCTCCGAATATACCGGCGCGCATATTCACCTGCAGCATATCTCGTCCAAGTTCTCCGTGGATGTCATCCGTCGCGCCAAGCAGCGCGGTGCCCGCATCACCGCCGAGGCGACACCGCACCACATCGCGCTGACCGACGACGCGCTCGCGACCTACGACACGAATTTCAAGATGAACCCGCCGCTCCGCACCGACGACGATCGCCGTGCGTTGATCGGCGGGCTGCGTGACGGCACGCTCGACATCATCGCCACCGACCACGCGCCGCACACCGACTACGAGAAGGACAAGGAGTTCGATTTTGCGCCGAATGGTATCCTCGGTCTCGAGACGGCGCTCCCCGTCACGCTCGACATTCTCGTGCGCCAGAATCGTTTCAAGCTGCCCTTTGTGATCGATCTGATGACGCGCAAGCCGGCGAAGCTCATCCGCCTCCCGGCGGGCACGCTCACTCCCGGCGCCGTGGCCGACATCTGCCTCTTCGACCCGGAGGAGAAGTGGCTGTACAACGCAAAACAGGGCTTCAGCAAATCGAGCAACTCCCCCTGGTCGGGCCGCACCCTCACGGGGCGCGTGAAAACCACGATTGTTCGCGGACGCGTGGTGTTCGCCGATGGCCGTTTCGTGTGAGGCAGCCGGTCGGCCGCGCCCGCCGTACCGATGCTGATTCAAGTTCCTTATCTCGTCGGCGCGCTCGAGTTGGTGCTGGCGACCATCGGCGCGGTACTCGCCTGGCGGCTGGTGTTGAGTCCGAGTGCGCGCGCGTCCCGCCCACCCGCGCGGCTTCTCGCGTGGAACCTGCTGCCTTCGGATTTCGCGCTCTTTCTCTTTAGCGTCTTCGGCGGGGCAATCGTCGCGAGTCTCGCCGTGAGTCTCCTCCAGCCCTGGCTCGGCCTCAAAGGTGATCAGCTTACGCTCGTCGGCACGGCGGCATCGCAATTCGGCATGCTCGCGGGCGCCGCCGGCTTCGATCGCCTCAACCGTCGGTTCGATCTCCAGCTCCCTTCCTTCGCCACGGCCGTGTCGACCGGCTTGGTGGCGTTTCTCATCGCGCTGCCGTTCGTCGTCGTCGGTGGAACACTGTGGGCCGGCCTGCTCAAACTTTGCGGCTTGCCGGACGCGCGCCAGCCCGCGGTCGAATTGTTTGCCCGGCTGAAGGGACCGTGGATGGCATTCATGGCGGTCACGGCGGGTTTGGTTGCGCCGGTGTGCGAGGAGTTGCTCTTCCGCGCCGGAGTATTTCGCTACGTGCGGACGCGTTTGCCCCGCTGGGCAGCGCTGCTGCTGCCAGCGTCGCTTTTCGCCGCGCTGCACATCGATCTCACCACCTACTTCCAGCTCGCGGTGCTCGGCGTGGTGTTCGCGCTCGCGTACGAGCGCACGGGCAATCTCGGCACGGCGATTGTGGCGCACGCGTTTTTCAATCTGAATAGCATGCTGATGCTGCTCGCCGGTGTCATGGTCTAGTCGTGCATCCTTTCACTCAACGTCGCGCTGAATCCGTCGCCGCGTGGGGCGAGGAGAAACTGATCGCGGCGATTCGGCGCTGGCTGGGCAACACGTCGCCGCCCTCGCCGTTCGGCATCGGCGATGACTGCGCGGTGCTCCAGCCCTCTTCGAAGGCCCAGCTCATCACCGTCGATCCCGTCGTCTACGCTCGCCACTTCGACGATACCATTGCGCCACACGCGGTGGGCGCGAAATTGCTCAAGCGGAACTTGAGCGACATCGCGGCGATGGGCGGCCGGCCGGTCGCCGCCGTGGTTTCGCTGACCCTCGACGCCCGGACGCGGCGGCGCTGGCTCGAGGCATTCTACCGCGGACTCGCCGGGACGGCACGCGCGTACGACGTCGCCATCGTGGGCGGGGACATCGCGCAAGCCAATGGCACGCTGGCGGCAAGCCTCACCCTGCTCGGCGTGGCCACGGGCTCGCGCGTCCTCACTCGTACGGGCGCACGCATCGGCGATCACCTGTACGTCACGGGGCAACTCGGCCGCAGCCTCCCGACCGGACATCACTTTCGCTTCGTGCCGCGACTGGCCGAAGGCCAATGGCTCGCCCGCCAGCGGGAAGTGCGCGCCATGATGGACGTAAGCGACGGTCTCGCGAAGGACGTGCACGCGCTCACGCCCCGCGGCGCCGCGGCCGCCATCGATAAAAACATGGTGCCGCGTCGCCGCGGAGCGGATATCCGCGCCGCGGCCAGTGACGGCGAAGATTACGAGCTGCTGTTCGCCCTCGACCGCGACGCGAACCGCGTGGCCTTCGAACGCCGCTGGGCGCGCGCTTTCCCGCGCGTTCCGCTCACGCGCATCGGGGCGCTCGTCCGCCACGATGCTGTTCCCGCGTCGGCCTTGAACCTTTCGCGCCTGCATGGCTACGAGCATCTCCGCTGAATTACGGTCAGGCGTCGTCACCGCGTCGGCCGACGCCACGCGCGCCATCGCCGCCGAGTTTGCCCGCGAGTTGCCCGCCGATTCCACGCTCGCGCTGCACGGCAATCTCGGCGTGGGCAAGACGACGTTCGTGCAAGGCCTCGCGCTTGGCCTCGGTATCACCGATCCGGTGACGAGCCCGACCTTCAACATCTTCACGCTGCACCGCGGCCCCATCAACCTGCTGCATCTCGACGCGTACCGCCTCGAGACGGCGCGTCAGGTGGAGGATTTGCTGCTGGGCGACTTCATGATCTCGCCGTGGGTGCTGGCCGTGGAGTGGCCGGAAAAAATCAACGACTGGCTTCCCCGCGACACGCTGCATCTCGAGCTCGGCATCGAGCCCGACGAGCGGCACACACTGCGTTTGCGCGGGATGGTGCCGTAAGCCAGGTGCGTCGCGCTGCTCCGTGCGCGACATAGGACGAAAGAGATTTGGTCGCGCACGGGTGGCGCGACCACCTCCTACGCGGGCGGCGACTCTTCCTTCTTCTCTTCGGCCGGCACCGTTTCGGTCGCGCCGGCCGGTTCGGTCGCAGCGGCCGGTTCGGTCGCAGCGGCCGGTTCGGTCGCAGCTGTGGGTTCGGTCGCTGCGGACGGTTCACCCGCTGTCTCCGCCGCTGGTGCCGCTGCCGTTTCCGCCGTTTCGGGCGCAGCCGCTTCAGGCGCGGCAGAGCCGGACTCGCCCGCCGGCGGAGCGCTGCTCGCCTCCGTCGTCGCGGCCGGCGCTTCCGGGAAATTCTCCGGATCGTGTTCCTCGCTTTCGATTTCCTTTTTGCGCGCCTCGACCATCGGTGGCGGCGCGAAGAGCCGGCCGTCGATGAATTCCGTCACATAGCCTTCGCGCACCAGCCACATCAAATCGCCCTGCATGCGGGAAATCTTTGCCCGCTCGTCGAGCGAGAGCGTGGGCTCGGTCTTCGCCGGCTCGGCGGGCGCGGGCGGCGCGGCGTTTTCGGCTGCGCCTTCGGCGGGCGGTGTCGCCGCCGCGGGTGGCGGCGTGGGCGCCGCCGTTTCGGCCGGCTTCGCCCCGAGCGGAGTCGTGATGCCGAGAAATTTCGCGGGCAACTCGCTCGCGCGGATCATGGCGTTGGCCTCGATGAACGAGATCAGCGCGCCGATGCTGTCGGCAAAGGTCTGCCCCGGCACGCGGAATTTCCGCTTCACCGCGCAGACGTACGACACGCCCTTCGAGCCCTTCTTGAAGATGGTGAAATGCTCGCGCCGCAAGCGGCCGCGCAACGCGTTCGCCGTATCCAGCGGGAAACGACGCTGGCGTTCCAACGCGCCTTCGACCGCGCGGCGGATTTCGCCAGGCGGCATCGTCTCCGCCACCTTGCCGTGAAAGCGCGCGTTCTCCGCGGTGCGCACGACCTTGTCCCGCGCGTGCGTCAGCAAGTAGACGCGGGCGTCTTCCATCGAATCGAATGTCGGCGTGGCCGGCGCGGGGGGCGCCTCCGCCACCTCGGGCGCCGCGGCAGTTTCCGGGTTGGCGGCCGGCGCCTCGCTCGGCGCCGACTCCGCGTCAGCCGCGGGGGCGGGTGCCGGTGCCGCCGCGGGAGCCGCGGCCGGGGCGGCTGCTGCCGTCGGCTTCGCGCCCGCGCTGGCGAGCTTCCACGTGTAGCGCGTCGTCTTCTTCATCTTCGCCAGCCACTGATTCACGACTTCGGGATCACGCACCGTCTCGATCCGGCTGCGAAAGGCCTCGAACGACATCCGCGACGCCACCTTGGCGGCGTAGTGCTGCTGCACGATTTGATTGTAGCGGTGATAATTCGGCGGCCCGAGCAATTCGCCCGTCACGCCGCATTTGTTGATCACTTGGAAATTTCCCTTCGGCGGGTCGACCTCGACTTCCGCCGTGTCGAAAAACTTGTCGAGGTGCCGGCTCATGACATGCGCCACCGCGGCGTCATCCGTCTCGAACGGAATGCCGTCCGGCACGGAGATGTGAAACACCGGTCGCGCCGCCTTGGCCGCGGCCGCCCCCGTTTCACCCACAGGCGCCGCCTCGCCCGGCTTGCCACTCGGTGCCCCCATCGGCGGCTTGTGGGCTACCACGACGACAAAGCGATCGGTCTTGCCGACGACGGTCCGCGCGATCTCGAAGAGCTCGACGGTGCGGCACGACTTGCGGATGGTCTGCACGAGCGTGTTGAAGCTCGTGTCCTCGGGATAGAAGGTGACGCCGTAGTACGGACTCTCGTACGGTCCCCGCTCCTGCGGTCCGCGGCCACCGTATCCACCCGGTCGATGCCCGCGCTCGCCGCCGTACCCGCCCTCGCGGCGCGGCCCGCCGCGATACTCACCGCCGCCGCGAAAATTTCCACCCTGCCCCGGACGCCGGTCGCCCGAGTGTTCGCGCCGCTGGCCGCCCTCGCCTCCCGCATCACCGCCGCCCTCGCCACCCCCGCCTCCCGCCGGCCGCCGAAACGTTCGTCGATCCCGCGGTCCGCCGCCTTCCCGCCGATCGTCTCGCCGCGGGCGCTCCCCACCCGGCTCGCGACGCTCGGGCGCGGAGGGTTTCTCCTGCGTCCATTGCGTGCCGAAGCTGAAGCCCTGCAGTTGGCTCAGATCGAGTTTGTTGAAATCCGCGGGCGGATTCTCCTTGGGAGCGTTGTCGTCCATGTCGAAAAGCGGGATGTGCCCGCGAGTTTGGCAGAATACCTAAAGCGCAATCGTAAGCGCGCGAAAATCTCCGCGCTGCGCAGCAGTGGCAAGCAGTTTCCCGGCCACTCTCGATCTGTCACCTTCCGCTTACGTCGGGAAATCCCCTAGCCCGGAAATCTCACCGCCGTTCACAAACGAGCCTACGGCCCGGGAAGTCCAGCCTGATGGATTTCCGGGCTAGGATCCGAACCGCCTCAATCCATCCAGACGATCTCCCTCCAGAGATCGCGAAACAAACCTGCAAGCGAACGCTCCGTGGGTCAGAGTGAGTTGGGGCAGTTGTGAATCTTGGCCCGCATTTTTTATTACGCTGAGACTTCGAGTTGGCCGGTCCGTTCTCGCGGTCGAAAAATGCGGGCTACGGCAGCACATAAATCTCGACCATCGCAATGCCGGTGGTCTCGCCCACTCCGGAAATCTGCAACGTGTACGGCCCCGGCGCCGCCTCGAAAATCATCGCCGCATCCACGCTGTCCTCCGCCAGCGAAAAGGCCGACACGCTCGCCGCGGCCACGATCAAATCGTTTCGCAAGCCCTCTGTTTTCCAACCGGTGTTGGCCGGACGCAACGGCGTCGAACCGCGAAACAATTCCAGCCGCGGACGCGCCAACACGCCGTTGATCCCGAATTGCGCCAGGCCCGGGCCGATTCCGCGCAGCAACAGGCGCATCGGCGCCGATCCTCCCACGACAAAACCGGCGATCAGGATGTCTTCACCCGTGCCGACCGGTCCGCGAGTCGAAAGATTGGATATCCGCGCCCTCAGATCCGGACGCGCATCGTACACTTCGACGAGCGCAACCCCGGCCCGGCCATCCTCGCTCGTCACGTGCGCGGTGTAAGAGCCCGGCGGCAGCACCGGCACAATTGCCGCATCACGGCTGCCCGAGACCAGCGGAAACGCCCCGACGCCAGCCGCCGTGTCTGCCAGCGAGAAACCGGAACCGCCACCGCTGCGCGTGTCGTTCGGGAGCCAGTTGTCGTTCGTTTGATACGATGCCCCGCCGGAAAACAACTCGAGCTGCGGATCGGGAAGAAATCCTCCCACGCCGATCGCCGACAAACCCGGACCCACGGCCCGCACGAGGTAGGGTTTGCCGTCATCCGGCAACCCTTGGACGAAAAATCCGGCGATCAACGTGCTGGCCCCGGCTACCCCCGGCACGCGCGCCCGCGTCGCGATGTCCGCGAGAAATCCTCCCACGCGCGACGGCCCGGCGCGGCCCGTGTTGGCGACATCGTGGCGAAACCCCGGCCAGCTCGACACCACCGACAACGGCGAGCCGCTGCCGTTCAATTTGTACAAATTGCCATCCTCCGATCCAACGTAGATCGATCCATCGCGCGCCACGAGCGGCGCGCCGTCGATGTATTCGGCGGGACCCAGCGACCTTTCCCAAAGCTTGCGTCCGCTCGGATCAAATGCGCGCACCGTGTTGTCGTCGGCCGGCACGATGATCGCGCCGTCCCCGCGCACGGCCGCCGGTGCGGCCATCGTCGCCGGCAGGGGCACGGTCCAACGCTCCATTCCGTCGTCTGGATTCAGGGCATAAAACGTGGTGTCGACGCCGCCGAAATAAATCGTGCCGTCCGCGCCGAGGACGGGCGACGATTGAATATCACCGCGGGTCACGAACGGCTCCCACTTCTTGGTGCCCTGAGGCGTCAACGCATAGAATTTTTGGTCGCCCGAGCCGAAATAAATCGTCCCGTCGGCGCCGATCGCCGGTGAAGAAAGGATCCGACCGCCCGTGGGAAAACGCCACTTCTCGGTTCCCGCCGGCGTGAGGGCGTACAGGTTGCGATCGTCGCTGCCGACGTAGACCGTGCCATCCGGTCCGATGGCGGGCGACGACTCGATGATGCCAATCGTGAAGGTCGCGCCCGCCGGCGGAAACGACCAGAGTCTGGTGCCGGCCGGCGATACCGCATGCAGCGCGCCGGTGAGCGCAATCGAATCGCCCGAGCCAAAATAAATCGTCCCGTCCGCCGCGATTGCCGCCGAGCTGTCGATGAAATTGAGCGGGGCCAGCGACAGCTCCCATTTGTTGATACCCGTGTTCGGATCGAGCGCGTAGAAATGGCCGTTGCCCGCGCCGATATAGACCGTCCCGTCGGTCCCGATTGCGGGCGTCGCATCGACCGGCCCACTGGCGATGAGGCGTTCCCACTTGGGCAGCCCGCCATTGGAGGGAATCGCCAAAATGCGTCCGCCGCCCGTCCGCTCCGCGCCAATATAGATCGTCGAACCATCCGCGCTGATCCCTGGCGACCCGACGATGAAACCCTGCACGCTGTACGGCCCCCATTGCTTATCCCCGTCATCTGCCACGGCGGAGCAAACCAGCGCCCGCGCGGCCAGTATCACCAACGGCATGACGCGCCGAAGACGCCGTCCTGCACCCACATGGCGCATGGCAGGAGTCACCTTAACTGAGGCGGAGTTTTGCAGGCTGCGCTCGAATCATGCCTCCGGCGACAACACAAGACGGAAGCTCGTTCCGCGTTCGTCGCTCCGGAGCATCTCCAGTTTCCCTCCTGCATGCTGGGCAAGCTGATAACTCAACGCGAGACCAAGCCCGCTGCCGCCAATCTTCGTGCTGGCGCAGGGTTGAAAGAGCCGCGTGCGCACTTTCGCGGGCAGTCCGGGGCCGCCGTCCGCGACCACGAATTCAACGTCGCCCTGCGGCTCCGCTCCCCCGGTCAATCGGACGGTGCCGCCCGGCGCCGTGGCCTCGATCGCGTTTTGCAGGAGATTTCGCAGGACGAGTGTCGCGAGATTGGCACGGCGCGCGCCGAGCGTGCCATCGTCGGGCGCCGTGATTTCGAGCGTGACGCCCCGCTCCCGCGCATCCGCCTCGACCTTCGCTTTCACCGCTTCGGCGATGTCGGCCGGGGTGAGCTCGAATTCCACGCCGCTCTGTTCGTCGCGCATGACCGCCACCACATCGTTCACCATCGTCCGCAATCGTCGGGTCAACTCCGACGCGGCCGCGAGCTCGCCTCCCGCGTGCGACCACGGGGCCGCCGTCGACTCGCCCTGGCCGGCGACCAGGACCTCCAAGCCCGCGATGGGATTCTTCAACTCGTGCATCAGGTGCGCGGTGACGGCGCCGAGCGCGGAAGTCTTCGCCGCGAGGACGAGCTCGCGATTCGCGCGCTGCAGATCCTCGCCGCGCGCGCGCAGTTCGCGGTTCACATTAGCCAACTGGCGAAACGCCCACGTCAACCCCAGCACGATCACGATTGAGCCAGTGAACCACGCGAAGCCCGCTTGCAGCCAAAGTCGACGATCGTGTTGTGCGAGATCCGCGTCCACGCTTCCACCGCGCACCCAGAATTCAGCGGCGCCGAACGAAGTCCTCGCACCGCTGCGCCGTAGCGGAACCCAAACCTCCAGCGCCGGCTCCGGCTGATCCGGCGCCAGCAAGCCCACGACCTCTTCGCTAATCCGATCGCGATGCAGGATCGCCACCGACTCGCCCGCCGCCACCTGCCGCCAACGCTCGGGCGGCCCATCATCCTTCCATCCCGGCGGCCAGTCACCCCGCGGTTGTCCCGTGCGATCGAAGATCCGGCCGCCCACCACGCCTTGAAAAGTCGACGCGCGGAGAAACACGGCCAGCCACGTCTCCGGCTCGTTCTCGATCGCGAGATTCGGTCCGAGCTCCTTGGCCCCATTCTCGAAGAGCATCGTGACCACCGCGCCGAGCTTCTCCGCTTCCTCCCGCAAAATCTGCTGCTGCAGGCCCGCGCGCAGTTGCAACGTCACAATCGCCACCACCGCGGCAAAAACCACGACGGTCAGCGCGGGCACCGCAATCGGCGCAAACCGGCCGTTAGACGACGAAGCGGAGGCGGGCATTGGCGGGAAACAGCATCATTTTTCCCAGCTCCAACGCAAACCAAGCAAGCCTTCGTTCATCACATAGGATGCAATTCGATCGTTCGACCGCCAGCGCTCCCATTTGTACGCCGCGAACACCCCCCACTGATTCGACAACTCGCGATCGATGCGCACGTCGGCCGCAAACTCGTCGCGCAGGCGCCGCGTCGGATTCAGTCCCAGCCCGACGGTTTGCACGTCATAGTCCACCCGATACGCCGTTGCGCCCGCGCGCACGGTCCAGCGCGCGGCCTTCCATTCGAAATCCTGCCCGACACCGCGCTCGTGATAACTGAAGTAGCCCGAGCCGTTGTCCCGATACCACCGGCGCATGATTCGCGTGCTCGCGTTCCAATTCGACTCCGCGCCACCGGAGAGCACCGCGCGAAACTCGCCATTCTGCTCGTGAACTTTGAGCGTCGTGCCCGGCAACTCGCGCCCGGCCGCAGAGAATTGCCGGCGATCCACGAAATCACGCCAGCGTTTGGTCGCCGACGCTTCCAACTTGAGCGCGTCCCAATGCGACCAGGCCAGCCGGAGCGTCCCTTCGCCCAGCCGGGAATTGAATGCCCGATCTTCCTCGTAGCGCTTTTCGCCGCGCGCCTGCGCTTCGATCCACCAATCCGGGTGAAACGCCCACCGCACCGTCGGCCCCGTCATCGCGCCCGTCTCCTTTACTTTCGCGACCGCACGATCGATCTCGGAGTCGGAGACGTCCAGCACGCGATCGCTGTAGTAGGCGGTCACCGGCAGCGTGAGTCGCAACGCCTCGATGGGACGAAACCCGAGCTCGGTGCGCGACCATGCGCTCGCTTCATGATCGACCGTGCGGCCGGAGAAAAAGTAGGTGCGGTCCGCCTGCACGCCGGTCGAAAAGTCGAATCGATCCAGCGGCATTCGCATCACGAGCACGTCCACGGCGCCGCGCGCGAAGGCGCTGCGCTCCTCGTCCCCCGAGCTGAGCACGAGATTATCCCGGTAGCCGTAACTCGTTTCCAGCGTCGCCGCGGTATTCCATTTTTTCGCCAGCAGCGCCGCGATGGCAGGCGGCAAGGTGGGTGTGCTCGACGTCGTCCCGCCGCTCGCCGACGCGCCAAAGAGCAACGGCGCCGCCATCCAGGCGCACGCCACACTCGAAGCGAAACGAGTCAACTTGATCACGAAGAGTTTGAAGGGTGAAAGAGATCGAGCGTGCCGGCTGAGACCGCCGCACTCAAGTCATGTTCGCGGCGCGCTCGGCGGGCCGCGACGGCCACCTGCGTTAGAGGGATACGCACCGAGAGCCGGCTTGGTTACGCGCCGCGTCATTTGCCGATCATGACAAGGCAACGCGAAAAATCCGCCTCGGCCGCGCGACAAAAAAGGCCGGCCACGAACTTGAAAAAGAAAAGGGCGGCCACGCGAAACGCGACCGCCCTTTTTGACTGACATTACGCCGAATAAAAAATCGTTATCGCTTCGACGCCGCGCGCTGCCGGCGCCGCTCGTCGTTGATCTGTTTCATGAACGCGCTGCTGGCTTCCTCGAAGGCTTTCCGATTCGCCTCCATCGCCGCCAGAATTTCCTTCCGCTGCGCTTCCGTGGCCTTGCTCAAATCGCGCGCCAATTGCTCCGAATTCTTGATCGCGTCGTCGCGCGTCTTCGCCAGTTGATCGAGCAAGCGCTGCAACTCGGAACCTGCCGCCGACGCTTTCTTCGCCTGATCCTTCGCGGCTTTCTGATCCGCCGCTTTCGCGGAGGCATCCTGCCCCAGGCACACCGTCGCGGCGCTCGCGCACAGCGCGGCGACCAGCAGGCGGAAGTGAATGGGCATGAGTTTCATAACCGAAAAACAGCACACTCCTTTGCACTACGTGTGCCAGATCGGGAAGATGGTGTTTTTATGTTGGTGTTCAATGACTAACGTCTTTGCACGGCCGATCATCTCACTTCAAAACGTGGGGATGCCGGCCCAAAATTGCCCTTTTTTCGCGAATTATTCCCCACCTCGTTCACTGTCGCGGTTTTTCAATCGATAACGGACCACGTCGCGGGAGACGCCCAACAGGCGCGCGGCCGCCGAGACGTTGCCCTCCGCCTGCTTCACCGCGCGAGAGACGATTTCGTCGATGGCCCCCTCGAGCGAAAAGCCGGCTTCGGGAAACACGAAGTCGTTTCGCATCCATCTCGAATTCGCATCGGCGTCGGGCGCGAGGTGCGCAAACGTCAGCCCGCGCTCGCCGCCGAACACGACGGCGCGTTCGATCACGTGCGCGAGCTCGCGCACATTGCCCGGCCAGCGGTAAGCGAGCAGCCGCGCCTTGCCCTCGGACGGGATCGGGAGGTTCTTCTGGTTGTAGCGGCGATTGACCCGCGCGAGCAGTTCTTCCGCGAGCAGGATGATGTCGTGGCCGCGCTCGCGTAGTGGCGGCAGCCGTACGCGAAAAAGATCGAGCCGGTGCAGGAGATCTTCCCGAAATTTTCCCGCGACAACCAGCGCCGACAGGTCGGCGTTGGTCGCGGCGATGATGCGCGCGTCGACGGGAACTGGCCGCGAAGCCCCGACGCGTCGCAACATGTGATCTTCGATCGCGGTGAGGAGCTTCGCTTGCAGGCCGAGGGCGAGACTCGGCAGTTCGTCGAGGAACAGCGTTCCGCCATCGGCGGCTTCCATCAGACCGATCCGCGCCGCCTTCGCGTCGGTGAACGCGCCGCGCTCGTGACCGAACAACTCCGCTTCGGCCAGCGCTTCGGGCAACGCCGAGCAGTTGAGCTCGACCATCGCCTCGTCGGCGCGCGGACCGTTGCGGTGAATCCAGCGCGCGATCGCCGTCTTGCCCGTGCCCGTTTCCCCTTCGATCAAAACCGGCGGCAGCTCGGTGCCGAGACGCCGATCGGCGGCGGTGATTTTCGCGAGCTGTTCGCGCACCGGCGCGAGGCTCTGGCCGAAGACCAGCTCGTTTTCCTGTCCGCGGCGAAATTCATCCGCGCGCTTCGCTTGCCGCAGTCGTCGCGCCTGCGCGATCCGCACGGGCAGCTCCTCGGGATCGAAGGGCTTGACGAGATAATCTCCCGCCCCGAGGCGCAATGCCTCGACCGCACCACTCACGCCGCCGCCGGCCGTCATCACGATCACGTTCGTGGTCGGCGGAAAAGCCTTGTCGCGCAGCAAATCGGTGCCGCGCCCGTCGGGCAGGTTCACGTCGATCACCGCCGCTTCGAACGAAATGGTTTCCAGCGCCTGGCGCGCGGCTGCGATGTTCGCGACCGCGGTCACCTCCGCGCCCTCCTTCTCCAAATACGCCGCCAGTCGCTTGCGCAGCACGACTTCGTCCTCGAGCAGCATCACACTGAATCCAGCGAGCGGAGACTTGGCCATGGAGCGACTGTGGCGCTTCGGGCGCGCTGCTCCACCAAAATTGCATCGGGCAAAGTTCAAATCTTGGGCCCACTAAACACACCAAACACGCGAAAGCCTGCGCCGCGATTTCGTGTGTTTGGTGTGTTTCGTGGGCACTTCGATGGCCCTCGGTAGCGGTCGATTTGACGCCCGAAAACCTCGCTACTAGACTCGCCGCTCCACTTCACGCCATGGCCCTCGAATTCAAAGACTACTACGCCACCCTCGGCGTCTCGCGCGATGCGAAGGACGCGGAGATCAAGAAGGCGTTTCGCGCGCTCGCGCGGAAATATCATCCCGACGTGGCGCAGGACAAGAAAGCGGCCGAGGCGAAATTCAAGGAGATCAACGAAGCGCACGAGGTTCTGAGCGATCCGGAGAAGCGACGGAAGTACGACGAGCTGGGGGCGAACTGGCAGGCGGGAGACTTCCAACCGCCACCGGGCGGAGGTCGGCGCGGCTGGTCGACCGCAGGCGCCGGCGGCGGACAGGAATTTCACTTCGGTGGCACCGGCTTCAGCGATTTCTTCGAGCAATTCTTCGGCGGTGGACGCAGCGCGGGCGGCTTCGAGGAAATGTTTCGCCAGGGACGCATGCAGGCCGAGGGCGAAGGTGCCGAGCAATTCGGCATTCCCGGACGGAACGTCGAGGGCGACATCCTCGTCACCCTCGACGAAGCGATGCACGGATCGCTGCGACCGATCTCCCTGCAGCGCGTGAATCCGCAGACGGGCGAAGCGGAGACGGAATCGTTCAAGGTGCGCATCCCGCCCGGTGCGCAGGACGGACGCCGCATTCGCGTTCCCGGCAAGGGCGGGCCCGGCCGTGGCGGCGGACCGGCCGGCGATCTCTTCCTGCGCGTGCGCCTGGCGGCGCACCCGGATTTTCGCGTACGCGGCGCCGATCTTTTCCACGACGTCGATCTCGCGCCGTGGGAATGTGTGCTTGGAACGCAGGTCACCGCGCCGACGCTCACCGGCAGCATCAAGCTCCGCATTCCACCCGGCACGAACAACGGCCAGCAACTGCGCGTGCGCGGCCAGGGTCTGCCGCTCCCGAAAACTCCCGGTGAGCGCGGCGACCTCTACGTCGTCGCCCACGTGCAAATGCCTCCCGATCCAAGCGGAGAAGAGCGGGCCCTCTGGGAAAAACTCGCGCGTACCTCGAGCTTCAATCCGCGGGATGGAAATCCGTAGCAACGCCTAATGCCGATTAACGCGCATCCTGGCGAGTAGGCTACGGACTCGAGGTCGGCTCATTTTCCCGGCAGCAGGCTCTTGAGCGCATCGATCAGTCGTTCCGCGAATGTCGCGGTCAATGACCACGGGCTCGGCTGACGCAGCACGTGCAGGGGGCCGCGATGTTCCAGCACCGTGTAGTCACTCGCGCCGTCGGCCTTCCGATAAAAGCGAATCGTGGCCGTTGCCGCTCCGATCCGCAGATTGCGCAGCGTTATCTCCGGCAACCATGCCGGAAGATGCGGATCGAGCAGCAGCATGTGCAGCGGCGCGTACGGGTACAGGCCGAGCATCGATTGCAGCAGACAGAATACGGCGGAAGCGGACCAGGCCTGCGGCGCATTGGCGCCGGGGTAGTGCGACGGAAACGGATGATGCGGATCGCGCGCGTGGCCGCTGAAGAGTTCCGGCAACCGGTAAGCGTCGAAGAACACCGCCGCTTCGAATTGAGCGCGGCAGATCTTTTCCACGTGCTCGTGCAAGCCATACCGCATGAATCCGAGCGCGAAGGTCGCCTGCTCCACCGGCCACACCGAACCGAGGTGATAGCTGTAAGGGTTGAACGAGGGATGCTGCGTGGAAAGCGTGCGCACGCCCCACCCGCTGAACATGTCCGGCTCCAGCATCCGTTCGGCGGTTCGCTGCACGCAATTCTTGTCGGCGATCGCCGTGGCCAGACAATGACCAGGGTTCGAGCCGATCGACGTGATGGGTCGCTGCTGTGCATCCAGGCCCATCGCAAAGGTGCCGGCGTCCTCCATCCAGTACGCCGCGTTGAACCGCTTCTTGAATTCCTCGGCTTCGTGATAGAGCCGCTTCGCCTCGTCCTTGTCGCCGAGCCACCACAGCACCTCCGAAAGGTGCAGCTTAGCGAGATAAACGAACCCCTGCTCCTCGCACGTCGCGATCGGCGGCTCCACGTCCGATCCATCCGCGTAAACGATCGCGTCACTCGAGTCCTTCCAGCCCTGATTCCGCGTGCCCTGACTCGATCGCGATTGATACGCGTAGAACCCGCGACCGAGCGGCGCGGCGTTGTTCTCGAGCCATTGCAACGCTTTCAGCGCGGGCGCGACGAACGGCCGCACCCGTTCCTTGTCGCCCGTCCAATGCCACAATTCGGAGGCGACCACGGGATAGAAACCCGACGTGGTGATGGACCCGTAGTAGCGCGACAGCGGATTGAATCTCAACGTCGCGAGCGGCCCCGTGTCCATTTGGTGCAGCATTTTCCCCGGTTGCTCATCGCGCCAATCGTTCACCTCCTGGCCCTGCCACTGTGCGAGCTCGGGCAGCGTGCCGCGCATCAAGTCGGCGCTGATCATGCTCGACTGCCACGCCGTCGTGAGCGTGTCGCGACCGAAAACCGCGAGGTAGATCGGCAGCCCCGCCGCCGGCAGCCAGGCGTTGTCACCGCGATCGAGATCGTAAAGCCGCAACGCCGCCAGATCGCGGCGGGCCTGTTCCAGCGTTGCCATGACCGCCGGCGAAAGGATCTCGCTGTCGGGCGTGAGTAATTGCGTCGAGTGCGACATGAACACCGCGCGTCGTCGGTCGTACTCGTCGTGCTCGCCTTCGAAATCGCGGCATCCCTCGTGCAGCGGCAGCACGCGACCTTCCACTTCCGTCCGGCAGTGCACGCACGTGTGCCATCTGCCGTGCGGCGCGAGTTCGATGCTGAACGAGACCACGCTCTGCGCGAAATCGAAGCGCGGCGGCGATCCGGCGCGCTCGAAACGAACCGTGATCGCCCGCTCGATGCTCGCTGCGCCAGTGTTGCCCTGATGATCGAACGCGTGCTCCGCCCGATAGCGATACGCGAGTTCCCAAACTCCATCGGCCGCCTGGCGCCAGTCGCGCTGGCGTTCTCCCTTCTGAAACCGTTCACCCTTGGTCTCGGCTTCGTCGGCGAAATCCGCGTCAAGCTCGAGCTGCAGCGTGAACTGCACGGGACGTTTCGTGAAGTTCGTCACGTCGACATCTTCATGCAGCCCGTCGCCGACGAAACGCGAGAGCCGCAGCTCGATCGGCTGCTGGGCGAGCGTGCCGCCGGGTCCGAGAATCCGGAAGCGGGGATCGTTGTCCGCATTTGGCGAGAGCGCGAGATAATAGCCCATCCACGAATGCTGCTCGACGTTCGACAGCGCGAGCGGCGTCCATCCTCGACCGTCGATGAGATAACGGTAGCGCGAAAGCATCCGCGTCTGGTGCACGAACAAGCCGCGATCCGCGCCGCCGTTGAAAAACCCATCGCGTTCGGTGGCAAGCGCGGTGCGGTTCTGCGTGATGTACAGGGTGTCATCTCGCGGACGCAGCCGGATGCGCGGATTGATCGCGCTCATGTCCGCGCGCGGTGCGCCGGCGCCGGTTTTCGCGCCGTGAACAGGCCATAACCCATGGCGCCGACCGCATACGCTTCGCCCATCAACTTGAACGTCGCGGCAAACTCGCGCGTCGCCGCGGTGGTTGCGCGCAGGAGCAGTTTCACCTCCGGTCGGTCGGCAATGGCCTCCGCCAGCGTCCAGGTCTTCGCGACGCGCGGCGCGATGTCTTCACCCGCCACCTCCGCGAATCCGCTGTCCCGCATCCAGCTCAGATAGTCCTGCAGGCTGCCGAGCGACGGACACAGCATGCCGCGACAGATCCGGTCGATCAGCGCCTGTTGCTTGTTTGACTCCGCGTGGCCGAGCCAGGTGGTGGCCGCCAATCGCCCGCCGGGCTTCAACGCGCGAAAGCAGGCGGAAAGAAATCGCGGCTTGTCGGACAAGTGCTCGAGACACTCCACGGACCACACCGCATCGAACGACTCGCCGGGCAACTCGAGTTGGTTCGCATCGTGGACCTGAAACTGCACGAGCCGGTCCAGGCCCTGCGCACGGGCGTGTTTGGTCGCGAGAGCCACCTGCACCGGACTGAGCGTAATGCCGAGGACACTACAACCGAGTTCGCGCGCGAGCCATGACGCCGAGCCTCCCATGCCGCAACCGACATCGAGCACGCGCGCCGCCCGCGTGATTCCCGCTCGTCGCGCTAATTCCTCGACCAGCTTCTGCTGGGCTTCGCTCGGCGACTCGCCGTTTTGCCAGAATCCATGATGAATATGCTCGCCCCAGAATCGCGCGTAGAAAGGCGAAAGGCGATCGTAGTGCTCACGAATAGCCACGACGTCGGCGCAGGTTTTCATGCGACGTCATCGCGTCATCCCGATCCAACTCGCGCCCAACACCAGGAGCGTGGCAAGCATCGCGGCGAGCGAGCCTCGCCGCTTCGTGATGCTCCACTGGAGGCTTCGGCGCTTCGCCCGCGCGTCGAACGTGCCGTGCGCCGCGCAGTCACCCGGCGCCGGCCGCCACAGGTTGTCCGGGCGGCCGGCATTCTCCCATTGGTCGGTTTGCTGTCCACCATAGCCCGTGCGCGCGAGGTAACGATCGGCGAAACCCGGGAGCAGTTTGTTGCCCAGGATCGCCTTGAACGCGGGACCGCCGACGACGAATTGTCGACGCGGATGATGCGAGGCGAAGACGATCGCATCCGCCGCCAGCTCCGGCTGAAAGATCGGCGGCACCGGCTGCGCCTTGCGGGGCAACCGACTTTTCACCCACCCGAATTGCGGCGTGTTGAACGCAGAGAGGTGCACCTGCGTCACGCGCACCGCGCTGCCCTCGTGCCGCAACTCGCACCGCAGTGAGTCGCAAAAACCCTCGATCGCATGCTTCGCGGCGCAGTAGGCGGCTTGCAGCGGAATCCCGCGATAAGCCAGCGCGCTGCCCACCTGCACGATCACGCCGCGATTGCGCGGCGTCATGCGACGAAGCGCAGCCAGCGTGCCGTGCACGTAACCGAGGTAAGTCACCTCGGTTACGCGGCGAAATTCCTCCGCGGGCGTGTCCTGGATCGCGGAGAACACCGACGCCATCGCGTTGTTCACCCAAACATCAATGGGGCCGAGTTGCTCCTCGACCTTCGCGGCCGCCGCCTCGATCGCCGGTGCGTCGGCGACATCGGCCGGCAACACGAGCGCGGTGCCCCCGAGTCTTTCGATCTCGCGCGCCGTGGCCTCGAGCCGCCCTACCCCGCGCGCGATGAGCCCGATCTTCGCGCCCTCGCGCGCAAACGCCTGTGCGGCCGCGCGTCCGATTCCCGCCGAAGCGCCGGTGATGACGACCACGCGAGGCTTTTGGTTCGAGTGCATCGGATCAGCACCCGGCGGCTCGTGCGTGTCCTTGCTTACTCTGCGACCGGGCCAAGTGATAGACCGTGCAGCCCGAGCTGGTTCCGCCACGCCCGCTCAGCCCCTCGGGCTGGCGGCCTCGTTGATCGAAGAAAATAAAAAAGCTCTGCGTGCTACCGTTCGACTTGGTCCAGCTTCCAAAGCTTTCCAGCACATTGGGATCCTAAGCTTAGAATTCCACGTGGACAAGTTGT
>JADMIO011406743.1_pt1 | contig 75557 bp, 64 predicted proteins | sample 8958161 | NCBI WGS metagenome assembly JADMIO01 (sample SAMN16585339, study PRJNA669376) | soil metagenome | isolation source: Crop rotation soil | place: USA: Cullars Rotation, Alabama | collected 2011
GCCGCGACTTCAAGTCACGTGAATTCCAAGCTTCGGATCCCACTGTGCTGGAAAGCAAAGAGTCTGGCGGACTGCTTCGCCGATGGGATGGAGCTGGCAAAAGGCTGGAAATCCAGATGATCTGTGCCGAGTGGCGCGACTGTCCGCAGGACTGGAAAGCGGTTTTTTATCGGCGCCTGACAAAGTCCCGAAATCAATAAATTGCCCGTCTACCAGCGGGCCGATGACTTTTGCGTTGGAAACGCCCTTCCCTATAATCCGCGCCCATGTGGAGGAGGGGCTTTCTGGGACCTGACCGCGAGGTTCCGAGCCTGAATGGAGTCTGGAATCATGCCCAATATTTTGCTCGGCCGTCTGGCTAAGAGTTTCTTGATGGCCGGCGCTGTGGCAGCTGTCATCGGCTGTCACCATGAGAAGAAAGAGCCGCTGACGATCGCGCCCTTCAATCCGCGCGCGATGCAGCAAAGCGAGCGCGTGGCGTCGGCGAACGCGCCGCTGCGTCCGATGCGCCCCTTGCCGACCACGCTCGAGAGCCCCTTCAGCGACGAAGAGCAGCCGACGACCAAACAGACCGCTCCCCCTGCCACGGGCCCAGCGATTGGGACCGAGGAGACTGTCATCCGCATGCCGCTGCGCGAGATCATCCAGCGGCTGGTCGCCAATAACGCCGACGTCAAAGTCGCGGGCTACGACCCCGCCATCGACGAAACGCGCGTCACCGAAGCCGAGGCCAAGTTCGATCCGACCTTCTTCACCAACTTCCAGTACGGCGTCGATCGCATCCTCGCGCCGTCGCCGGACAATCCGACCGTCGGGACCAGCTCGCAAACCGTCTTCCGCACCTACACGCTGCAGACTGGCGTGCGGCAGGACCTCGAGACCGGCGGTAAGGTCGAATTCCGCTGGGAGCCCCACTATACGCATCGCGGCACCAGCACGCCCGACTTCAACCTGATCAATCCCTTCTGGACGAGCGACATCACGCTGCAGATCACGCAGCCGCTGCTTCGCGACTTCGGCACCGATGTGAACCGCGCCCGCATCGTCATCAACCGGAAGAACCAACAGATCAGCGTGCTTGAATTTCGCAAGACGCTGGAGCAGAAAATGGCCGACGCGGAGAAGGCGTATTGGCAGCTGGTTGACGCGGACCAGGAAGTGAGGATCGCCGAGGACCTGCTCAACCGCACACTGTCGACGGGCCAGATTCTGTACGATCGCCGCAAGCAAGACGTCGGCCGCGTGCAAATGTCGCAGGCACAGTCGTCGATCGAAAGCCGGCGTACGATTTTGATTCGCGCTCGGGCACACGTGCGCGATCTTTCGGATCAGCTCAAAGGGCTGATGATGGATCCCGATCTGCCAATCACCGGCCAGACGCTCGTCCTCCCCGCCGACGCGCCGATGGAAGAGCAAATTCGCTACAACCAGGACGAGCAGATCAGTACGGCAATGGAGAATCGCTTTGAGCTGGCGGAGCAGCAGCTTCGCTCTGAGAACGCCGCCACCGCTGCGATCGTCGCGAAGAACAATCTGCTGCCGCAGTTGAACTTCGTCGGCAATGTCGGCTCGACGGGGCTGGGCCACGCATTTGGCGTTGCCATCGCGGACATGGACGGCAGCCACCTGGAGTACGCCGCCGGCGTGCAGCTGGAGATTCCAATCGGCAACCGCGCCGCCCGCGCGATCTGGAAGCGCGCTCAACTTCAGCGTCTGCAGGCCGTCACGCAGTACCGGGCGCTGGTCGAGCAGATCTCGGTCGACGTGAAGACGGCAATCCGCGAAGTCGACACCACGTACGAAGAAATGGCCGGCAGCCGCCAGGCACGTTTCGCCGCGGCCGACGCGCTCGGTGCGGTCGAAGAGCGCGAGCGTGCGAATGAAGCCCTGACGCCGGAGTTCGTCAACCGCAAGCTTGATCTCCAGCAGCAGCTTGCCGAGGCGCAGAAGCAGGAAGTGTTGGCGATCACCAATTACCAGATTGCCCTGTCGCAGCTGGAGTTCAAGAAGGGAACGCTGCTGCGCTACAACAACGTGCTCATGGAAGAGGCGCCGCTGGCTTCTGGGGATATCAATGGAAAGTAACGGACGACGCTAATGAGAATCACGAACGCCCACGGATCGCTATCCGTGGGCTTTTTCTTGCGCACCGGCGCGTTTGATCCAATTCCCGCTGGTGCGTCGCGAGATATAAACGCTGCAGGTCGTGCACGGGATGTCATCGCGTTGCGGTGCCGCGCCTGTGAGCATCTGACGCGCGTATTCCATCTTTTCCGAATTCATGACCGCTTCTAAACCTTCTTCGATGGCGTTCCCCCCGAACTCCATCCAGAAATTTCGACAGCAGCCCAAGACCTTGCCGTCGGAGTTGATTTGTGGCTCATCCCAAAGCTGGTTGCAGATGAACGACATGTACTCGACGCCGTGTTGCTGCTGGTATTCCACGCGCGAGCCATGACCGAGCAGCTTTCGAATCCGACCGACATCCTTCACCGGCGAAAAATCGCCCCATGCGAGCTTCACACGGAACTTCATGCCCAGGCTGGCGGCGAGCATCGCCGCCTGCTCGATCTCGTGCTCGTTGAAGCCGAAGATGATGAACTGCCAGACCAGCAGAGGGAGCGGCGATTGATAGCGCTGCTTGTGGGCGTTGATCGATCGGATATTTCCGAGCACGACATCGAGATCACCCCCTACGCGATATTGCTGATAGGTCTGCTGCGTTACGCCATCGATGGAGACCGTCAGCGTGCGGAAGCCGTACTTCACGAGACCCTCAAGAACGTCCGGCTTTACTGTGTTGAGGTTCGCGCCGTTCTGCGCGCTCAATGTCACGCCGCGGCCATGCGCGATCGCCATAATTTCGAGCAACTCGGGATTGAGAAACAGTTCGCCGTAGTTGGAGAGCTCGACGTGCCGAATTTGCGGGCTGTTCGCCAGCAATCGCTCGAGGTCCACAGCCTTGAGATATCCTCTTCCGAGCAGCGGCTTGGTCGCGCCGCTTGCCGTCGGACACGACGGGCAGCGAAGCTGGCACGCGGGCGTTGCTTCCACGCGTGCGGCCGTCGGATTAACCCGGAGATTCATCCTCATCATCCTAACTCACTATTTGCTACAAACCGCCGCCGGATCGCACTAAACTGTTCATGTGCTCACGTTGATGGTGTTACAGGGCCCGGACAAGGGCCGGCGGTTCGAACTGCCGGATAAGCTCACGCTCGTCGGGCGGGAATCGCGCCAGCTTCCGCTGACCGACAACACGGTCTCGCGCAGGCATGCCGAGCTCATGCCCGGCAACGAAGGTTGGATTCTTCGCGATCTGGGCAGCTCCAACGGCACCTACATCAACGGCCTGCGCGTCACCAACCGCTATAACCTGAAACTGGGCGATCAAATCCGCGTCGGGCGAACGCTCATGGTCTACGGCGCGCAGCCGGGCATCAGCCGGGCGCGCGGCGGCGACGTCACGCTCTCGGGCGAAGAAGCCGGCATGGACGCCTCCATCATGCACACGGTTTCGAGCAACGATGACTCGATGGTGCTGGCCGTCCCCGAGCCCGCCGCCGCCGCGATGTCGAATTTGAAGATTCTCTACCAGCTTGGCGCCGCGCTCGGCTCCAGCTTCGACATCCAGCAGGTGCTTGAAGTCGTAATGGATCTGGTCTTCGAGCACGTCAAGGCCGACCGCGGCATCATTCTTCTGGTCGACGAAAAGGCCGGCGGTGATGTAGTGCCCAAAGTCGTGCGCACGCGCGATGAGGAGAAAAAGGAAGAATCCAGCGACGACACCGGCGTGCCGATCAAAATCGATGGCGGCGAGGAGGACAACAAGATTCACGCCTCGCGCACCATCATCAACCACGTCGTCAGCCAAGGCGAAGCTGTTTTGTCCGCCAACGCGATGATGGACAAGCGATTCAACTCCGGCAAGAGCGTTCACGCGATGAGCATTCACTCGGCGCTGTGCGTGCCGATCAAGGCGCGCAAGCTCGGTGGCAAGGGTGGGGATGAAATCCTCGGCGTCATCTACATCGACAGCTCGGCCAAGAATCACACGTACGTGCCGGACCAGCTGCGTCTTCTCACCGCGATTGGGCTCCAAGCCGGACTCGCGATCCAAAACGCCAAGCTTTACCAGGCCGGGCTGATGGGCGAGCGTCTGGCCGCCATCGGCGAAACCACCGCTGCCCTGTCGCACTCGATCAAGAACATCCTGCAGGCGCTGCGCGGCGGGGCCGACGTCGTCGAAATGGGGATCAAAGCCGGCAACATGACGCAGGTCAGTAAAGGCTGGCGCGTGGCCGACCGGAATCTCCAGAAGATCTACAACCTGACGATGAACCTGCTCGCCTATTCCAAGCCGCGCGAGCCGAAACTCGAGCCGGTCAACCCGCGCGTACTCATCAACGATTGCGTTGAGCTGATCGCGCCGATGGCAAACGAAAAAGGCGTGATGGTCGTCGCCGACGTCGACAAGGATCACCCGCCGGTGCCGCTTGATCCCGACGGCATTCACCAGGTGCTGATGAACCTGCTCAGCAACGCGCTCGACGCCGTCGAATCGCACAAGGGCCTGATTCGGGTTGTCGCTCGGTATGAACCCGATACCAGGTCTTCGGTTCTCGAAGTCATCGACAATGGCGTCGGTATTGCCCCGCCGATGATGAAGCACATGTTCGAGCTCTTCCACTCGACCAAGGGCAACCGCGGCACCGGCCTAGGCTTGGCAGTCGCCAGGAAGATCGTCGATGAGCACGAAGGCTCGATCGCGGTGAAGAGCGCGCCCGGTGAAGGAACCAGCTTCACGATTCGCCTGCCCGTGTATCACGCCCGCGCCGGCGATCCCTCGACCACGCACGGGCCGGCGCGCTAACATGTCGGTGTGATTGTCCTCAGGAATCGAGGCGGCATCGCCGCCACCAACTGCTATTTGATCGCGGACGAAGAGAGCAAGCAGGCGGTGCTCTTTGACGCGCCGGATCACACCGTCGCGCCGGTGCTCGATGAAGCCGCCAAGCGCGGGCTTGATCTCATCGGCCTGTGGCTGACGCACGGCCACTTCGATCACATCGCGGATCATGCAGAGGTGACCAAGCGATTCCCGAACGCCAAGGTCCTCATCCACAAGCTCGATGAACCGAAGCTGACATCCCCCGGCAGCCAGGTGTTTGCCCTCCCATTCGAAATCCCCGCGCGCTCGGCCGATGCGTACGTCGAAGACGGCCAGGAACTTCGGCTCGGCAGCATGATTGTGAAGGTCGTTTTCACTCCCGGCCACGCGCCGGGTCACGTCATGTATCATCTTCCCGAGCAGAAGATCCTCGTCGGCGGGGATTTGATCATCGGGGGATCAATCGGACGCACCGATCTGCCGGATTCCGACCATGCGCTGCTCGAACAATCGATTCGCCAGATTATGCAGCTGCCGGGGGACACACACCTGCTTCCCGGTCATGGAGATGTCAGCACGCTCGACCACGAGCGCCAAACCAACCCCTACGTCCAGGAGCTTCTTGCTCGCGCCAAATAAGAAAGCCCCGGGCGCAGCCCGGGGCTTTGGTTTGCAAACTCAAAGAGCAGATTACTTCGAATCCGCCGGCTTATCGCCGCTGACCGGCGCGTTCTTGCCTTTGTATTCTAGCTTCAGCGTCACCTTGGCGGTCTCGCCGGCCTTCACGTTCACGTTCTCGTGCGCGTTGCCCTGGCCCTTGAGCTTGGCCACGACGGTGTACTCGCCGACCGGCACGTCGCTGAGCGTGAACTCGCCCTTGTCGTCACTCTTGACCGATGGCACGACCGAAACCGGCTTCTCCGGCTTCTCGCCGGGGTTCTTGGCTTCCTTCTTGGCGCCAGCACCGTGCTTCATCGGATGGAAGATGCTGACTTCGGCGCCGGGGAGCGGCTTGCCGTCTTTGTCCTGGCAGACGCCGGAAACGGTTCCGGTTTCCTTCTTGGCCTCTTCAGCGGTCGCGCGGGCGGCAGTGAAGCCAATCGCAAGCGTGAGAGCAACAAGAGCAACAGCCCAATTTCGAACTCGAAGCATGATCAGGGTTCCTTTCGGTTAGACCGAGTAAGTAGATTCCACTTGTCTTCGCATAACGCCCGAAGCGGGCGATTGTTGCGTCGAGCAAGAATTCTGATTCTGCGCCAGAGCGTTGTGCGGTTCAAGGGACGCGTATAGCAGCTGCTGGCGCTGTTGGTTCACATTCCGCGCGGTCCGTAGGACCGCCGCTAAAAGGTGGTGTTCAGTCTGTGCTGATTCCCTCCCAGAGGTCGTGAAGATCGAGGGAAAGATGCACGATGGCGCTGCCATCGGGTTGGTAACTCACCTTCCCCGCGCGAACGCGAGAGAGCGTGCGCGTGATGACTGCGCTGACACGCGGATCCTGCCGGGCTGCATCACCGAGCAATACTCCCTTCGATAGTTCGAGGGCTTCGACTTTCGTCCGCAACTTCGCCTGCGCGTCGACTTCCGCGGCTCGCGCGGCTTTGAGCTGCGACGTCTTCGACTTTCCCGTGCCATCGGCATCGAGTTGATCGTTTGCCCACGGCGGTGGCTCGGTCGGGATTTTGACGGCGGGCCCGGTGGTATTTGGCTGGCCGATGCTTGCGACGCCGTGCGGCGCAGCGGGGACGCGCGTTTCGAAAGTCTGTCGCACCCGCGAACGCGCCGGCTGGTCTAACGTTACGATCGGCGGCTTGGTTGCATCCAGTCCGGTGAAGAAGACATCCGCCAGCTCGCCAGGCGGTGTCGCGAGCGTCACCTCAAGCTGTAGGTTGTCGTGAAACTGGACCTGCGTACCGGGACGAGATGCCAGCCATTGATCGACCGGCGTGCGCACCCGCGCATCGGTCATCGCATCGGATACGACCTTGCCGTTGGCGAGCGGGATCGGTCCCATCGCCAGCACGACGGTGCCGATCGCGTTCTTCTTGGCGGCGGCGAGCGCTTGCTGACGGGCGGCGTCGCTCACGTGATCCCATGCGGCGCCTTCATCGACTGGGCGCAGATGTTCGATTGTCGCGCCGGTGCTCGTCGAGGTTGCGGAGAAGGTTCGCGTGTCCCACGACTTCAGTCTGGCTTGGAGCGTCGCGGGATCGATGGGCGACTTCTTCGGATTGGTCGCGACGATCTGCACGAGCGCGGCGGCCGCTCGCGGGCCGGAGATTTCGAGACGCACCTGGCAGGTCTGATCGTCGAGCCAGCGTGGCCCGCCGATCATCTGGGCGCGTTGGAGCGTCTTAGTGAAGGTGTCCGTACCGCCGGTCGCATCAAGCACGTTGCCGACAGTCATATTGCGTGAGATCGGCTCGCCGGCGATCTGCTGCCGCAGCCGATCGACCGCGCGCGCCGTGGCGGCGGTCTGCTGATCCCGCCGGGTGTCACGGGCCGGCTGCGACCACGCGATGGGCGTCATCGGCGCGACGATCGCGACGATAAATCCAATCCAGATTGCCCAAGCGCGTTGTTTCATACAGCTTTCAATCCACTTCCGAAGCTAACGATTGATCGGACGAACATTTAGACAAAGTTGAGGCCCACTCGTTAGCGGTAGTTTAAGACCCGCTGTTGCGTTGATTTGCGCGGGCGTCACTCTTACGATTTAGCCGTAACTTTCGGCCATCCAAGTTCTTATCGTTTCATCGCCGCAACATTGGTGTAGCCAGAATGATCCACCGCCGCAAGACGAGGCAAGTCACGCTTGGGGACGACGCGCACGGCTACGTTCGCATCGGTGGGGACGCGCCGGTGTCCGTCCAATCCATGACGGCCGGCTACACGTGGGAGATCGACAAGTGCGTGGCCGAGATCCAGAAGCTCGCGGCCGCGGGGGCGGATGTCGTGCGCGTCGCGGTGCCGGAGAAGAAGGACACCGCCGCGCTGAAGGAGATCCTGCCGCAGGTGACCGTGCCGATCGTGGCGGATGTGCATTTCCATTTTCAGCGGGCGCTTGAGGCGATCGACGCGGGAGTACACAAGATTCGACTCAACCCCGGCAACATCTCCGATCGCGCGCAAGTCCGCGATGTCATCCAGGCATGCAAGGCGAAGAAGATTCCGATCCGCGTCGGCGTGAATGAAGGCTCGATCGTCGAGCGCAAGGACAAGCAGAAGCGCCTGAAAGAACTCGGCGGGGTCTTCAGCGACAACAAACATGGCCACTTCCTGGCCATCATGATCACCAAGCTGGAAGAGTATCTCGACATCTTCCGCGAAGAGGATTTCCACGACATCGTGATCAGCGCCAAGTCGATCGATCCGTTGCTCGTCATCGACGCCTACAAGGCGATCAGCGAGCGGTTCGATTATCCGCTGCACCTGGGCGTGACGCACGCGGGCCCGCGCGAGACGGGAACGATTCGCTCGGTCGCGCCGCTGGCGCACCTGCTGTGCGCGGGCGTCGGCGACACGATCCGCATCAGCTACGCGAGCGACCCGGTGTATGAAGTTCACGATGGTTTGGAATTGCTCTACGTGCTGGGTCTGCGGCAACGTATTGGCGCCGAGTTGATCGCCTGCCCGACGTGCGGGCGAATTCAGGTTGATCTCTTCAAGCTGGTGCAGGATGTGCGCAAGGAGCTGGCGGCAGAAATCCGCCTGCCGATCAAGGTTGCGGTGATGGGCTGCGTGGTGAACGGCCCGGGCGAATGCGAGGGCGCGGATATCGCGATTTTCGCGGGCGATCGTCGCGGCATCATCTATGTCCAGGGCGAAAAAGTCGCCAACGTGCCGGAGGACGAGATTCTCAAAGCGCTGCTGAAGGAGTGCCGGGCGTTTCAGGAAAAGGTCGAACGTGGCGAAGCGAAGCTGGGCGAGAAAAAAGTCGACGTCATTCCGCCCGATCCGCTCGGTGAGCTGGGCAGTGGGTGGGAGAAGATTCAAAAAGAGAAACAAGTATCGTTACCCGTCGTCAAATAGGAGACTGCCATGTTCAAGCTCATCACACTGGTATTGGGATTGGCCATTGGCTTCGGGGGCGGGGTCTATTGGGGCACAAAGAACCCCGACGCCGCCGCCAAACTCGCCAAGGAAGAAGAACGCCAGGTTGTCGAAAAAGCCCTCGCGCTGAATCAGCAGATGAAGGCCAAACTCGATCAAATCTCGGCGGCGAAGGGCAAAACGCCAGGCTCGGGCTTCCTCGGGTCGGGGCAAGGTGGAAGCGTCGATGTCAGCGATGTCAAAGCCGCCGCAGACAAACAGGAAGCCGAGTTGCAGTCGACCCTGTCTAAGCTGAAGTAGTTGTTGTGGCAGACGAGCCGACCGATTTTCGTTCGCGCATTCGCGAGATTCTGTTGACGGATTGGGATCCTTCCAACGCCGCGCGATTTGATGCTGCGCGCGGGGAGTATGATGCGTACTTGTCGCCGCTAGCGGATTTGATTCGGTCGGATGCGGATGAGGAGACGATCGTTCGATTCCTGAAGGAACGAGAAAGCGAAATTATGTGCTTTCCCGCGATCGGATCGAGCCATTTGATTCGCATTGCGCGAAAGTTGATTTCGCTTCGCGATGTGAAGTGACTCATTAATAGATGTCTGTGATCGATTCGGCAGTCTTGCGGATCGTATAGGCATCCACGCGTTCCCAGCCGCTTTTGTCGCGACTTCTGGCTTGCGCGCCTTCGATCCGCTTGTAGCGAATCTCCATCGTCACCGGCGATTTGAAGGTGAAGGGCTTCATCTCGCTAAGCCGCGCAGCGGCTCGTTTCACGCCGGCGTAGATTTCATCGAGGACGCGAAGCGGATGCTTGCTGATCGCCATGTTGTAGCCGAGCGATTGCTTGGTCTGCACGGTTTCCACCCAGGGGAGGAACTTCTTCGCTTCGATACAGGCTTTGTCGTCGGACGAGACGAAGATCGTCGGCACGCCGCGCAGGCCGGCGAAGGCGGAGTCGATTTCGATCTCGCCCATTTCGATGCCGTTGATCTTCATCGATTGGTAGGTCATGGAGCTGTAGCTGTGCGCGATGACGGCGTCGGCGGTGTTGTCCATCGCGTGATAGCCGACCAGCAGCAGGCCGGCGGATTCGGGAGTCACGGCGGGCAGGCGCGCGCCCGCCCCGCTGCCGAGCTGAATGTCGCAGCGCTTGTCGATTAAGTCGTAGTGATAATTCACGCCCGAGCCGTGGGCGTCGATGATGACGACTTCAGTTGCGCCGGAATCGAAGAGCGCGCGGGCGGCGGCGTCGGCTTCACGCGCGCCCTGCTTCTTGGCGAACTCGTAGTTGTCCCTGGCGTCGTTCAACGTCCCGCCGGCTGCGCCGACGACGCACGCCAAGCCTTCCGCGTCAACCGAGACCACGTATTTCATGCGGGCATCGTACTTGGACATCTCGCGAACTCGAAACGATCGCCCTACAATCGCGGCGTTATGAGCATTCGAGTCGGTATCGTCGGAGTGTCAGGTTACGGCGGCGGCGAGGCGCTGCGGCTGATCGCTTCCCATCCCACGTTTGAATTGGTCTACGCCGCGGGCGAATCGTCCGCGGGACAGCGGCTGGGTGATCGCTTTCCCGCGCTATCCGGCAAGCTCGCGGATCTGGTGATCGAAAAGTGGAACCCGGCGGAGCTTCCGAAGCTTGATGTCCTATTTGCGTCGTTGCCGACTGGGGAATCCAAGGATGCGCTCAGTCGCGTCGCGGCTTCGACGAAGATCATCGATATTGGGGGAGATCATCGGTACGTGGAAGGTTGGACGTATGGGCTCGCGGATGTGTGGCCCGATCAGATCAAGGGGAAGTCGCGCATCGCCAACCCGGGTTGTTATCCGTCGGCTGCTCTTACTGCGATCGCGCCGCTGCTGGATGCGGGATTGGTCGATCCCCATCCGCCGATCATCATCGATGCGAAGTCTGGCGTAAGCGGCGCCGGGCGCGGCGGTGGGGATTCGAAGCTTGGCTATGCCGAGGTGAACGAAGACGTGGCGGCGTACGGGCTGCTCAAGCATGCGCATGTGCCCGAGATTCGCTCGACGATCGAGAAGGTCGGGCAGCCGCATGGGCATGCCGAGCCGCGCGTCACGTTCACGCCGCACTTGATTCCGATGACGCGCGGGATCCTGGCGACGTGTTATTTGTGTCCGAAGGATGGGAAGAGCGTGACGACGGAGATGTGCCTGTCGGCCGCGCGGAAGTTTTATGCGAATCGGCCGTTCGTGCGCGTGACGGAGAAGCCGCCGCATACCAAGTGGGCGCTGGGTTCGAATTTTGTGTTCGTTTCGTATGCATCGGACGGCGCCCGGGGGCCGATCATCGCGCTGGCTGCGATCGATAACCTTGGGAAGGGTGCTGCAGGGCAGGCGGTTCAGAACGCGAATCTGATCACGGGGCAGGATGAGACGGCTGGGCTGACGGGCGTCTCTCTTTGGCCGTAATCTCTCGCCATACCTCTCAAATCACCGACAATACCTCTACGCAATGAGCCTTACGCAAACCATCACCGTCTACGCTCGCGAACTCATCACCGCCACGGGCTATACCGGGGCGGCACTGCTGATGGCGCTGGAATCGATGATCGCGCCGGTGCCGTCGGAAGCGGTCATGCCTTTTGTCGGGATGGCGGTTGTGCGCGGGAAGATGTCCCTCGTGCCGGCGATTCTCTGGACGTCATTGGGCTCGCTCGTTGGCTCGCTCCTTTCGTACTGGATGGGTTACGTTGGTGGAAAGCCGCTCGTGCTCAAGGTCGGCCGGTTTCTGTTCATCAACGAACACCACCTCGACCTGACCGTTGATTTCTTTCATAAACGGGGAAGCATCACGGTCTTCATCTCCCGCTTTGTGCCGGTCATTCGCCATTTTATTTCGGTACCTGCGGGGATGGGAAAAATGCCACTCCTGCCGTTCTGTGTTTACACCGTGGTCGGAGCAACTCTCTGGAACGGCTTGCTGCTTTGGGCGGGATATAAGTGGCAGGAGAACGTGGAGAAGATTACGCCGTATTACAAGATTCTGGATGTCGTCGTTATCGTCGTCGGCATCGCGGTGGTGGCGGGCTGGATGTACCTGCATCTGAAGAAATCCGCCAAAACGCCGGCGGATTGAATGCAGGTGCCTTGGTCCCTTATGATTGGCTGACCGATGGCGAAGAAGAAGCTCCCAAAAGTCCTGGCGCTGCTCGACGAAGACATGTGCACCGGCTGCGAAGCCTGTCTCACGGTCTGCCCCGTCGATTGCATCAGCACGATCCCCGGCCCGCGGCATGAGCAGGCGTTCCAGGTCTGCACCATCGATCTTCCTCGCTGCATCGGCTGCACGCTTTGCCACCAGGTCTGCCCGTGGGATTGCATCACCATGATCCCGACGGATCAGTTTCTGCAGAACGACAATACGAAGCCACAGTTGGTTTGATCTTTCGCAACACCGCGATTGAAGAAAGCGCGTCGCAAGCGACGCGGCTAAACGGGTGTCTTGTCTTTAGTCACGCCGCTTGCGCTGCGCGCCGCTCGCGATTCCTGCTTGCAAAATTGTCGCGCCCTCCCACAATACGCCCGTCTTTAAATTCGTCGCTTTTCTCGGGAATCCATGCAGAAACTGCTTGTCGCCAATCGCAGCGAGATCGCAACGCGCGTGTTCCGTGCCGCCACCGAGCTGGGGCTTGGCACCGTCGCCGTTTATACAAACGAAGACCGCTTCTCGCTGCATCGCTTCAAAGCGGATGAGTCATACCTGATCGGCCCGCCCGCCGGCGGCGAGCCGGTGCGCGGCTACCTCAACATCGAGAACATCATCGCCGTCGCCAAGCAGCATGATGTCGACGCGATCCATCCGGGCTACGGGTTCCTTTCGGAGAACGCGCAGTTCGCGCGGGCGTGCGAGGCGAACGATATCACATTCATCGGCCCCACGCCGCAGATGCTCGAGGCGTTCGGCGACAAGACGGCCGCCAAACACATCGCAGACAAAGCAAAAGTGCCGACGGTGCCCGGCACCGAGCATGGGCTGGCTTCCGTCAATGACGTCAAGAAATCCGCGAAGGAAATCGGCTATCCCGTCATCATCAAGGCGAGCTTCGGTGGCGGCGGGCGCGGGATGCGCGTTGTCCAAAACGCCGACGAACTCGCCGGCAAGCTTGAAGAAGCGCAGCGCGAAGCCGGCGCAGCCTTCGGTCGGCCGGAAGTCTTCGTCGAAAAGTACATCAAGCACGCCAAGCACATCGAAGTGCAGATTCTCGGCGACGCGTACGGCAACCTCGTTCACCTCTGGGAACGCGATTGCTCCGTTCAACGGCGGCATCAAAAGGTCGTCGAGGTCGCGCCATCGATCGATCTGCCGCTCGATTTGCGCAAACGCATCTGCGAAGCGGCCGTCAAACTCTGCAAGCAGGCGAATTATGTGAACGCCGGCACTGTTGAGTTTTTGCTGGACGTCGACACCGGCAACTTCTACTTCATCGAGGTCAACCCGCGCATCCAGGTCGAGCACACGGTGACGGAAGTCGTCACCGGCATCGACATCGTCCGCAGCCAGATCCTCATCGCGCAGGGTCACAAGCTGCACGATCAACCGATCCATATCCCCGAGCAGAACGACATCAAGACCAAGGGTTACGCGATCCAGTGCCGCATCACGACGGAGGATCCAGAGAACCAGTTTATTCCCGATTACGGCCGAATCACGACGTATCGCAGCGCGGGTGGGTTCGGGCTGCGGCTGGATGGGGGCAATGGTTTTGGCGGCGCGGTGATCACGCCCTATTTCGACTCGTTGCTGGTGAAATTAACGGCCTCGGGCGCGACATTTGATGAGGCGGTCCGCCGCGCCGACCGCGCGCTCCGTGAATTTCGCATTCGCGGCGTGAAGACGAACATCCCATTCCTGGAAAACCTCATTTCCAATCCGCGTTTCGTCTCAGGCGACGCGACGACGACGTTCATCGATACCACGCCCGAACTCTTCCGCTTCAAACCGCGCCGCGACCGGGCGACAAAGATCCTCTCTTACCTCGGCGACGTGATCGTCAACGGCCGGTCGGATGTGAAGGGCAAAGTCGTCGCCAAGAAGGAGTTCGCCGAAGCGCATGTCCCAGAATTTGAGCAAGGCGCCGAGCCGCCGAAGGGCACGCGCAACCGTCTGCAGGAAATGGGCCCGGAAAAATTCGCCCAGTGGGTGCGAAAGCAAAAGCCGCTGCTCATCACCGATACGACGATGCGCGATGCGCATCAGTCACTGCTCGCGACGCGCGTGCGAACGTACGACCTGCTGAAAATCGCCGAGGCGGTTTCGCATATGACGCCGCAGCTGTTCAGTCTCGAGATGTGGGGCGGGGCGACGTTCGACACGACGATGCGCTTCCTGCAGGAAGACCCGTGGGATCGTCTTGCCCAGCTGCGCACGAAGATTCCGAACATCCTCTTCCAGATGCTGCTGCGCGCCAGCAACGCCGTTGGATATACCAATTATCCCGACAACGTCGTACGCGAATTCACCATCCGCGCCGCCGAGCATGGAATTGATGTCTTCCGCATATTCGATTCGCTGAACTGGGTCGAAAACATGACGGTCGCGATCGAAACAGTCCGCGAGAAGACCAATGCCATCTGCGAAGCCGCGATCTGCTATACCGGCGATATTCTCGATCCCAAGCGCACGAAGTACTCGCTCAAGTATTACGTGAAGATGGCCAAGGAGCTCGTGAAGCTCGGCACGCACGTGCTGGCGATCAAGGACATGGCCGGGCTGTGCAAGCCGTATGCGGCTTACGCGCTGGTCAAAGCGCTGCGCGATGAAGTGGATGTGCCGATCCATTTCCACACGCACGACACGGCCGGTGTGCAGGGTGGCGCTTATCTCCGCGCGAGCGATGCGGGCGTCGACGTCATCGACTGCGCTCTCTCGTCGATGAGCGGCACGACATCGCAGCCGAATCTCAATTCGATTGTCGCCGCGCTGAAGAACACGCCGCGCGATACCGGGCTCGATCTCGACGCGCTCGGCCTGCTCAGCGATTACTGGGAAACGGTTCGCGGCTACTACTACCCGTTCGAGGAAGGTCTCAAATCCCCATCGGCCGAGGTCTATCTCCACGAGATGCCCGGCGGGCAATTCACCAACCTCAAGGCACAGGCGAAAAGCCTGCATCTCGAGGATCGCTGGCACGAAGTGGCCGAGGCGTACGCGACGGTCAATCAGCTCTTCGGCGACATCGTGAAGGTGACGCCGTCGTCGAAAGTCGTCGGCGACATGGCATTGTTCATGGTGACCAATGGCCTGACCGCGATGGACGTGCTCGACCCGACCAAGCGGCTGAATTTTCCGCGCAGCGTCGTCGAGATGATGCAGGGGCATTTGGGTTTCCCCGACGGCGGCTGGCCGAAGGTGCTTCAGAAAATCATCCTGGATAGCGCGGGTGAGAAGCCGCTCAAGGGGCGCGTCGGCGCCAAGCTGCCGAAGGTCGACTTCGCCGCCAAGAAGAAGGAGCTCGCTGAGAAACTTCATCACGACGTGCGCGACCTCGATGCGCTGAGTTACGTCCTCTATCCGCAGGTTTACCAGGACTACGCCAAGCACCTGAAGGCGTACGACAACACCAGCGTTCTGCCGACGCCGGCGTTTTTCTATCCGCTCGCGGTCGGCGAAGAGATCAGCGTCGAGATCGAGCCGGGCAAGACGCTTATCATCAAATACCTGACCACCGGCGACCTGCGCGAGGACGGCACGCGAACGGTCTTCTTCGAATTGAACGGTCAGCCGCGCGAGGTCGTCGTCAACGACCGCAGCGCCGAAGGCAAATTGCATAAAAACCCCAAGGCCGACCCGGAAGACCCGAACCACGTCGGCGCGCCGATGCCCGGCAAGGTCTCCAACGTGGCGGTGAAAAAGGGCGCAGCCGTCAAGACCGGTGAGCGGCTGCTGAGTATCGAAGCGATGAAGATGGAAACGGCCGTCTACTGCCCGCGCGATGCGAAGGTGGCACAGGTGAATGTGAACGCGGGCTCAACCGTCGCCGCGGGCGATTTGCTCGTCGTGCTGGAGGGCTCGGATACCGGCCCGGCACTGTGGAAGGGCGACGACGCGAAGAAGGGCAAGGAATAGCTTCTGTTCTACTCCCTCTCCCTCTGGGAGAGGGCTGGGGTGAGGGCGATGGGCAAGGTGCGCAACTCGAAATCCCCCCTCACCCTGCCCTCTCCCGGAGGGAGAGGGAAAAATGCCTACTCCATCGCGAAGCTCCGCGCCGGCCTTAAACCGTTCAAGCTGCACTACTTTCCCCGCCTGAAAAGCACCAACGATCACGCAGCGTTGCTCCGCCGGCAGGGCAAGCTGTTCGCGCCCGCCGTAGTACTGACGTCGAACCAGATCGCGGGGCGCGGGCGCGGGACGAACGCGTGGTGGTCGGATCGCGGCTGCATCACGGCGACGTTCGTTTTCCCAGTTGAAGAGCATCTGTCGCCGCACCAGGTGCCGCTGGCGGCTGGGTTGGCGGTGCGCAACGCGGCTGCTGAACTGACGGGCGAGGATTCGATCGCGCTGAAGTGGCCGAACGATGTCGTTTTTAACGGTCGCAAGCTTGCCGGGTTGCTTTGTGAGCGGGTCAATAAGGCGGATCTGATTGGCGTTGGGTTGAACGTGAACACGAACGTCGGCCGCGCGCCGAAGGCTTTGCGCGAGCAGATCACATCGCTCGCGCAGATCGCGGATGAACCGATCGACATGACCGATGCGCTGATCGCGCTCGCGAAGATACTTCATCGCGCGATGTCACGCCGCGGCGACCGGCTTTTTGTCGAAACGCTGCATCGATACGACAGCCATCACGCGCTGATCGGTAAAACCGTCAGCGTCATCGAGGCCGGCAGTAACGAGCTCGTCTCCGGCAAATGCACCGGCCTCGATTCCAACGGCCGGCTCATCGTCCGCCAGCACAACAAGCCGCGCGCGATCGTCGCCGGGCAGGTGCGCATGCATTGAGCGACTACATGCCGCTTCGGTATGATCGCCGCGTTGTTCCCGCGCATCGCCATCCTCGGCTCGACCGGCTCCATCGGAACGAGCGGCCTCGAAGTCATCCAGCACCTCGGCCAGCCGTACAGAGCTGTCGCGCTTTCCGCGCGGTCGCAGCTGGATAAGCTCGTCAAGCAGGTCGCACAGCACCGCCCCGCCGCCGTAGCGATTCCAGAGAACGCCGACCCCGCCATCTGCCGGGAGATCGAAAAGCTTGGAGCGAAGATCTATCGCGGCGAGAAGGGTTTGATAGAGATCGTCCAGCGCGACGACGTCGACACCGTTTTGTCGGCAATCGTCGGTGCGGCCGGTCTTCCCGCGACGTTCGCCGCCGTTCGCGCGGGCAAACGGCTTGCGTTGGCGAACAAAGAATCGCTCGTCGTCGCTGGCCATCTCCTGATCGCCCAGGCGAAGAAGCACAACGCGACCATCCTGCCAGTCGATTCCGAGCACTCGGCCGTCTTCCAGTGCCTGCACGCCGGCAAGCGCGACGAGATCGAGCGCGTTATCCTTACCGCTAGCGGCGGGCCGTTCCGATCTTTCACCCGCGAGCAGATCGAGCGCGCAACGCCCGAGCAGGCCCTCAATCATCCCACCTGGCGGATGGGGAACAAGATCACCATCGACTCGGCCACGCTGTTCAACAAGGGGCTGGAGCTGATCGAAGCCTGCTGGCTGTTCGATCTGCCGCCCGCCAAGGTTGAGGTCGTTATTCATCCCGAATCGGTTATCCATTCGATGGTCGAGTTCAAGGATGGCTCAACGCTCGCCCAGCTCTCGCCGCCGGATATGAAGACGCCGATTCAGTACGCCCTGACGTACCCGGATCGAGTTGCAGGGTGTGGTCGGCGTTTGAACTTCGCGAAGCCGCAGGCGTTTAACTTTGAGCCGCCTGATTCCGATAAATTTCGGGCACTTTCGCTGGCTTATGAAGTGGCCGAGCGGCAAGGGACGCTTGGCGCGGTGCTGAACGCCGCCAACGAGGTGGCGGTGGAGGCTTTCCTAACCGGTAAAATCGGCTTTGGCGGGATTTGCCGCACGGTTGAGCTTACAATCCGGCGACATCGCCTCCAGCCGGCTTCGTCCCTTGACGATTTAATCGAAGCCGACCAGTGGGCGCGCGCCACAGCGATTTCGATCGTGTCGGAGACAGTGGAACCGCAAAAGGACGCGGATAAACGCAGGTGAATGCGACTTCATCCGCGTTTGTGGCTTCCTAAAGCGGTTAAAAAGGATTTTGCATGTTCCCAACGCTTGCCCAGCTGCCAAGCCTTTTGCTTCTGATCTTCGGTTTCGGCTTCGTCATCTTTTTCCACGAGCTGGGCCATTTCCTGGCGGCCAAATGGGTCGGGATCAAGGTTGAGCAGTTCGCCGTTGGGTTTGGCCAGGCGCTGTTCTCGTGGCGGAAGGGGTTTGGCATTTCGCTGGGGTCCAGCGGCCGACGATATGAAGAGCTCGCCGCCCGCGGCGAAGCGGTTGGAGTCAGCGAGACGGAATACCGCCTGAACTGGATCCCGCTCGGCGGCTACGTAAAGATGCTGGGACAGGACGATCTTAACCCCAACGCCCAGCAGGACGACCCCCGCGCTTACAACCGCAAATCGATCGCCGCCCGCATGATCGTGGTGTCGGCCGGCGTGGTGATGAACGTCATCCTTGCGGCGATCGGGTTCATGGTCGTCTTCCTGATGGGCTTTAACACCCAGCCTCCGACGGTTGGCGCGGTGATTCCCGGCTCGCCCGCGGCACTGACTACGAAACTCGACGGCACGCCCGCCCCGCTGCAGGTCGGCGATCGCATCCTCATGCTCGACGACAAGTGGCAGCACAGCTTCGACAAGATCCAGCTGAACGTCGCGCTTTGCGGCGAAGGAAATGTGCCGCTGCTCGTCAGGCGATTTGACGGCCATGAAGAACGCCTTAACGTCAAGCCCGCGACCAGCGATGGCGAGGCCAGCGATTTTCTCCTGATGGGCATCGCGCCGGTCTACCAGCTGCGCGGCCTTGATCCGGACAAGGTCGAAGACACGGAAATCCCGATCGTCAGCGATGATTTTCTGGCGGTGAAGCCGGGCGATGTGATTACGCAGATCAACGGCAAGCCTGTTCGCGTCACGGACTACTCAAAGCTGGATGACGCCAAGCGTAAGAAGATGGTCGCCGACTACCGCGATCTCGACACGACCGTGCAGGAATCGGGCGGCGAGCCGATCACGCTCACGATCAAGACGGCTGATGGCAAAACCGTTGACCGGCAGATCCACGCGCAGTTCGCCCAGCCGTTCAACGGCTCGATCAACTTCGCCGGCATGCAGCCGCGCGCGGTGATCGAGCAGATCCAGCCCAATTCATCCGCCAAGGACAAGCTCAAGCCGGGCGACGTCGTGCTGAAGCTGACGTATCAGAACGGCGGCGACAGCGTCGATGATCCAACCGTCGCGAAAGTCCGCGAGCGCCTGGCGAAGGCGGGCGAGACGGCGCAGGCGGTCGATTTCCTCGTGCTGCGCGACGGCAAGCAGGTTGAAGTGAAGGGCCTCAAGCCGAACGTACGTCTGCGCAAGGGTGTTTATGGGCTGAACGTTGCCTTGAGCATCGATGAGACGAATCCGGTTGTCGCCGACACGATCGAGAAGAGCGGCGCGGCGCTGGCGGGCATTCCTGCCGGCGCGACGATCACGGCGATCGACGGGCAGCCGGTCAAGAGCTGGTTTGATGTGAAGAAGATCCTCGCGGCTGCGTCGGCGGATCACCCGGTAAAAGTCGCCGCCACGACCGCGAACGGCCCGCAGGAGTTCTCGCTCAAGCTGGACAAGGACGACGTCGCATTCGCGGCGGGCCTGCGTTACACCTGCCCGGCGGTGCTGCGTGAGCACATCGAGCCGCGGCAGACGAGCAGCCCCGTCACCGCCGCCGCCTGGGGCGCCGGCGAGACGCGCGACTTCATCCTGCAATTCTATCTCACGCTGCACCGCATGGTGCAGGGCCGGGTCAGCTACAAGAACATGATGGGTCCCGTCGGCATCTTCAACGCCGGGCGGCACTTCGCTTACAAGGGCTTCGACTGGCTCATCTGGTTCCTGTCAATGATCAGCGCGAACCTTGCGGTGGTGAACTTCCTTCCGATCCCGATCGTCGATGGCGGGCTGTTCACGTTCCTGATCGTGGAGAAAATCCAGGGCCGGCCGATCAGCGCCAAGACGCAGAGCATCGCTCAGTTCGTTGGGCTGGCGATTATCCTGAGCGTCTTCCTGCTGGTGACGTACCAGGACATCGCGCGAATCTTCTTCTGATCAGAAGCGAAAGCGAATCGCAGGTGAACGCAGATGAATTCTCATCTGCGTTTATCTGCGTCCATCTGCGGTTTCATCTCTTCGCTCGGCGCGGCATAATGGTTCCACCACCAACAGGAACCTCCCATGCGCGTCGTCGTCGGAATCATCGGGCTGCTCGTCACGATTGGCATTGTCGTCTGGATCATGCACTCATCTGAGCTGCCCGCGGTGCAGAACGCCGCGGATGTGAACAAGAACGTGCGGCCCAAGGTCGAACAGATGGCCGGCAAGGATTCCACGACAGGCGAAGACGCCCGCAACACCATCAAGGTCGACGGCGAAATGAAGAACGGCAAGATGGCGGGCGTGCTCGTCACCGACATCACCGCCGGCGGCGCTATGGAGAAATATTTCGGGCTGAAGCGCGGCGACGTCATCACCGAAATCGGCACGCAGGGCGGCGTCTTCACGCCAGTCTCCGAAATGTCAGACTACAAGGAAGCAAAGGATCAGTTGCTCACCTCCCTGCAGAACTTCCAGCAGGTCGTGGTGCAGCGCAATGGCACGAAGCTGACGCTGCCGGCAACCGCAGGGCCGCCACAGATGGGTGCAAAGCCCGCTCAACCTGCCGCGAAAACTGACGAAGGTGGGAACCCGCTCGGGAAGCAGCTGCAAGGAATTACCGCGCCGCGGTGATCGTCAAAGCGCTCGACGCAATTGCAGCACCGAATCGACCAAAAAACGCTTCAGCGGTAGCGCAAGCTTACAGCCGCGGGCGGAAGCCCGCGGGCTCCCGCCCGCGGCTGCAAGCGTTCGCAATCTCGTGTATTGCTATGGGGTCGGCGCTGTTACGCGCCGGCGCACTCCTGATGTCCCTACTGCGCCGTCACCCCCACATCGTCCTTCACAACCTTGTTGTTGAACTTCAGCGTCTTCACCTGCGTTCCGCTCGGCACCAGGAACGCCACCCATGCATCCAGCGGACGCCCGTCGGCGTTGGTGAAATCCCTGGGCGGGTCGACGGCGTTGTAGATCGCGGCCATGCGGTCGGCGTTGTCCTTGCTCACCTTCGCCCACGCGCCGGCGGGTGTAAATCTTCCCGCCTGCGTCGATGAGCTGCCATTTGCTGATCTGCGCCCACGCCCACGGATCGCCTCCCTCGGCCGGCGGTGCGCCCTGCACCTGCACGAGCTTCATGTTACCCGGCACATACAGTTCGTCGGTTGCATAGCTGCCTTGCGCGAGCAATGTGATCGTCGCAACCGGCTGGATATCGAGTTGCGAAAGCTGGCCGTTGACGGTTGAGACTTTGCCGCTGCCCTGAGCGACATCCTGTGCTTTGAGATTCTTATCAGCGCTGGCGACATTGATCGGGCTGAACAACTTTGTTGCGACCGTTGCGCTCGTGAACGTGAATTCCGTCGCCGCGGCGGCGGCCGGTTGCTCGGCTGTTGCGCCTTCCTTCTTCTTCGGACCCAGACCCTCTTTGCGCTCGACTTTGATGTTCTTTCCCGGAGTCAGACCAACGACGACATCCTGCCCGCCCAGATCGAACCGGGCCATGCGTTTTACTTCGACGAAAACGCCGTCCTTCACCTTCTGCGCGGCGTCCTTCACGGTGCCGCTCAGCAGCTTGCTGCCGTCTTCGATATCGAAGAAGAAATCGACACCGGCATCCGCCTGCTTGACGTCGACGAAGAGCGGATCGTCGATCTTGCTGAGGTAGAGCGTCTTGCCGCCTTCGACGGTACCGATGGGGAAGTGGTTCTCGTGATCTGCGACCAGCCGCACCGAGCCCAGGCTTAAGCGCACGAGGCCGTCGGTATCGGCGGCGTCTTTGCCGAACATGATGCGCACGACCAGCTGCGTGTGTGCTGGGTTGCGAACATACGGGACCGGCCGCTGGTGCAGGCTTGGAAGTTCCGCATCCACCGCCCCTTTGCTCAAATCCTGATCGATGCGGAAGACAACACCCTTCTCCGGCAGCGTCACCTGTGGCGTCTTGCCAGGCATATTTAACGCAACATGCTTGGCGCCGATCTGAATACCCAGTCGCTGCGCAAACAACTCGTCAACATAATCCGGATGCACGGATGCCAATGGCGTGTCCGCAGCCAGTGCTCCGCCGTCGCTCTGGCCCTGCACGAAGCTGAGCAGCAGATCATCGACCGGAATAAGGAGCTTCGCTTTCTTTTCGCTGCTCAGACGATCTTCGGTCAGCTGCGAGTGAATGTCGGCTGATCGCTGCTGGCCGCGGCTGTGCGAATTTGCGGGGATGGTCACTTCCGGGCGATCCTCAACGGCGTAACGCGAATACCCGGCGATGCTCGGTCCGAACGGCAGCATCTGTGCGCACAGCGCCACGACGCCCGCAGTGAAAACCGCCGCGATCAAACCCATCGCCGCCCCGCCGATTCGATCGACGATAACCGGGAGCCGCAACGCGCCGGGCACCATCTTGTCGACCAGCACGCGCAGGATGATGTAGACGATGGCAAAGAGCGCGGCCAGCACCATGCCATGCGCGTAATCCGCCGCCGCGCCTTGCAGCAGCGAGCTGACGACGACTTCGTGATACGAGACGGCTACGACAGCCGCGACAACGGCGCAGAACGCCGACATCGTCGCGCTGAAAAAACCCTGCGCGTAGTGGAAGTACGCGATGCCGCCGATGATGAGGATAATGATGATGCTGAAGATCATGACGTTTACGTCTCATGACACGGCGTGCTGAAGCAGGCCGCGCCGCTTTAGTCCTTTGGTCCGGAAGGCGCTCGCTTGGCCGCTGCGGCTTTGTCGTCCGATTTCATGATGCGCAGGACTTCCTGCACGCTGGTCTCGCCCGCTTCGACCTGCGCCAGCGCCGATTCCTGCAAATACTTCGCACGCTGCTTTCGGAAGACGGCCTTCAGCTGATTGGACGAGCCACCCGACTCCAAAACGGCCTTGGCGTCGTCGTCGATGAAGAAGACCTCGTAGACACCAATCCGTCCCTTGAAATAAAGCTCTTTGCAGAAATCGCAGGTGACCGGGTTGCCCTTCGGATCGCGCATCGGCTGAGTGCGCGCCTGATAAAGCTGGCCGACGGTGTCGGGATCCATGTTCAGCTTGCGCAGCGTCTGCGGATCTGGCGTGTAGCCCGCTTTGCAGGCACTGCATAACTTGCGGATGACGCGGCCGCAGATGACCAGCCGCAGGTCCGCCACGGCTTTGCGATCGTCGCCGATCAGCTTGCGCCACATCGCCAATGCGTCGAAGGTAGAACCCGCCCGCAAGCCGACATACACCCGCCGCCCGCTCCCCGCGTATCTCGCAAGCGCCAACGCCACTTTCGTGTCCTCGCACCGGCTGACCATCATCACATCGGGTTCCTGGCTGATGCACCACTCGACCGACTTCAATTCCTCCGCCGGCGAGGCGCTGGCCGGAAGCTTGTTCTGGTTGATGCCTTCGAGATCGGTTGAGGCGTCGGTTTCGATCGTCTGGATGTGCTGCAGGAATGCGTCGTGCCCGCGCAGAATCGCGTAGAGCATCGTCGTCAGGCCCTGGGCCTTCGGGGCCGCGACGAGAACGAGGCCGGTGTTATTTTCGATGACGGTTTTGACGACGTCGAGCTGCTCCTCGCTCATGCCGAGCTGCTCGAGGCGCTGTTGATGTTTCTTTTTCGGATCGACGGTGGCCCGCAGTTGCTCGCCGCTGCTCGAGCCGGCCGTCAGGATTTGAATATCGCGCTTCTGCCCATCGAGCGAGACCTTCATGTTGCCGGTCTGCGGCTTTCGCTTCTCGCTCGTATCCAGGCCCGACAAGAGCTTGATGTATTCGATCGCCGCCTGGGCGCGATCTTTCACGACCGAGGCGCCGGCGTAGCCAACACCATCGACGACGTAGCGAATGATCGAGCCGTTTTCGCTGGGCGCCAGATCGATGCGTTCGGCGTTGCGGCGCAGCGGCTCGGTGAAGAGCGTCTGGACGGTTTCGTAAGCCGGCAGGATCGGGTCTTCCGCTTCGGGCGCGGGCATCAGTCCACCGCCCTTGCCGATGAGCTGGACTTCGCCCTGGATGACTTTGACTTCCTTCTCGCCGCCTTTGAGCGAATGCAACCATTCCTTGAACTTGCCGCTCAAGTCGCCCAGGCCGACCTTGTTGTGGCGCATGCCGAGGTAGACGCCCGCCTCGACCATTACGACGAAGATGTAAACCAGCAGCGCAATCGCGTAGCCCGGGATCGCGAAAAAGAGCGCCAGCCCCAACACGCCGCCTACAAGGTTGCCGATATTGAGCGGCACGCGCGGGAGAATGACTTCGACCGAGTCTTTATCGATCCACGTGACCAGGCGGCCCCAAAGCAGGAGCACGACAAAGACCGGCAGGATCTTCCACCACGCCGTGTAAGGGCCGGCGGAGACTCCAAGCAGGAACAGACTCGAAACCATCGACACTCCTGACAACCCGCCAATCCAGAGGCAGGAAACCAACCGACTAAATTGTAGACGGGATAGTCAAATCCGCCAAAGCCGCGCGCCGGCGGCGTCACGGGCGGCTCACTGGCGGCGTCACTCCATCGGGATGCTCGAATCGTCCGGCTTCTTGGTCGGCCAGCCGGCTTCGGGCGGCAGATCGATCTTCTGGGCGACCGGCGCGTCGACGGGTGTCGCCGTTCCTTGCGGCTGCTGGCGCGGGCGCGGCTGTTCGCTGCCGATTGGGATGATCACCGTCTTTTCTTCTTCGCCGCGGCGGATGACTTCATATGCCCGCTTCATCTCGCCGGCGATTTCGCGCACACCAACGCCGCCGCATGCCATGAAGAGCAACACCATCGCCGCCACCTGTAGCAACCCCGTGAACGCGCCAGCGAAGACCTGGAACCCCGCCGAGGTCGTCCCGAACATCATGTTCAGGCTGTGCAACAGAATGATGATCAGCACGGCGGTGAACGCGGCGTAGAACTGCGTCTTGTTGCGCACGAGGGCCGGATAAATCACGCAAACGAAGATGAACGCCACGATGGCGGTCGTCACACCCTCCAGCATCGGGATGGCGACGATGTTGTTCCCCTCCGCCAGCGGCAGCGCGATCTGCAGTGTCATCACGGCGAGGATACCGTGCTCGCGGAATTCGGGCGAGTGGCGGAATCGCTGGATTGGCTGCTGGCGGGATGCCATTCGCGCAGCCGGCCCATGGGAGAGACGATCACGAAGCCGACATCGGCCCAGCTCATGGGGTTGCGCGCCTGCACGGCATTGAGCGAGACGACAATATCGAGCGGATTTCCCTGGGTCGGCCCGGGCGGCGCGAGCAGCAATTTCGTCTTGAACAGATCGATCGGCGGCATGTCATATGGCGCGGGCTCGGCGGTCACGCGAATGCGCGCGGCGCCGGTATCGGTCAACTTTTTAATCTCCGCAGCGGCTGCCAGTCGCGAATTGATCGGCGCGCAGTCGCGAACAAACCCGCACCAATAAGGCCACGCGCATGCGCCGGTGAACGCGATCATCGCCACCACCATGATCGCCAGCGGCATCGCGTTCTTCACGCGACCCAGCGCCGCAAACGCGGCAATCAAGAGCGCGACATCGAGCAGCAGCGCAAACCGCGCATATTCCGGCGGCTTGTGCGATGCGAGAACGACGAACATTGCGGCCACCAGCGTCGCCGGCACGAACAGCAGCCAGCCAACGTCTCCCTCGACGGCGGTTTCAAGCAAATCGTGGGTCGGCTCGCGCCGCCTGGCGAGTTTGGAAGCGAACAGAAACGTCGCCCCGGTCACGCCGACCGCCGTGATGAGCGGCGATGCGCCCTCGATCACGAGGCCGATCGCGTTACCAAGTCCGCCGGTCCCGGTCGCGTACATGTTCGTCGAATTCTGGATGTTCGACCTGAAAATCTCCGGCCGGGCGATGGAGTTAATAATGACAAACGGATTGGCCGCCGCATAAACCACCACGCCCGCGGCCAGCGCGATCGCCAGCACGCTCGCGCGGTGCTTAGGCGAATCCCAGCGGAGTAGGATCATCACGAAAGGGATGCTGAACGCGACCAACGCCGAGACGATCATTGCAAACGCCGCCCCGCAGAGCGCGCCGGCCAAAAGTGCGCAACGCTTCTTACCCGTTTCGACAAACTTCGACCCGGCGATTACCGCCAGCAGGATCAGCACCGTTCCTGGCAAATGCGGCTTAGCCTCGTGCGACAGATTCACAACGACTGGCAGCAGCGCAAAGCAAAGCGCGCCGGCCACGGGCGCGAGTATGCCACCGGAAAGTCGACGGATGATCCAATAGACCGCCCATGCGCCGACGATGCCGAAGAGCGCGGAGTAAACACGCGCAACGACGTAGAACCTTGCGAACGCTTCAGGATGGTCGATATAGAACGCCTGATCCGCTTTAGGGCTTTGCGTCAGGCCGATCAGCGCGCCGACCGGATAGATCCAAAGGCCGCCGTATTGATAGAGCCGCGGGTCGCCGTGGTTCTGCTTGAGGCGCGAGAGCGCCATGAACGTGATCATCTCGTCCGGCTGATGGCTGAAGAGCCGATAGCGACGGACAATCTCGGCGCGCTGGGCATCAGTCTCGTTTAGCACAACCGCGTGCGTTCGATCGGCGATTGGGTTGGCGTCGACATCCGCGCCGCGGCTGTCGGACTCCTTCGGCGCGAGTGCGACGATTTCGGAGCCCGTCCAAGGCGTACGCTCGCCGAACAGATAGCTGTCTGCCGTGCGGCTGGGCAGACCCCATTGGATTCCTGTTAAGAAGGACCCGGCCGCAAGGAGAAGCACGATCCCCAGCGCGGTGAAGCGAATGCGGCGGCGGATGGGTTCGCTCACATACCGAAGTGTATCGCGCCCCAGTGTGCAAATGCACGCCAGAGCGGGTTTTGCCGGCTAAGGGATGTCCTCGGCATGGGGCGGTGCCTTTACGGGGCGTTTCTTGACGCTAAAACCCCTCGCCCTTAATCTATCGCCCCACCTCCGGCGGAAGTTCCGTAGGCGGTGGCGGTGCACCTTCGTGCTTTTTTGCACAAAGTCGCCTATGCGAGACCGGCGGCCTTCAAAGCCATGTCCGACCAATCTCCCAAGCCAGACCCCGATGTCACCTGGGGCGGCCTGGCAGCGGTCGGGCTGGAAGTCTGTGTCGGTGTTGGACTTGGATACTTCGTCGGTCACCTGATCGACAAACGCTACGGCTGGGAATCGCGCGGCGCTGTGGTCGGCTCGATGCTCGGACTGGCGGGTGGCTTGTACCTGCTCATCAAGCAGGCGCTGAACGCGAACAAGGATTGAGCTGTAACTCGATATGCGCGGCACCTTATACAACCTTCTGGCGATCGCTCTGACAGCCGCCTGCGGCGTGGCGATCTGCTTATCTCTCGGCCGCGATCCGCACGCCCGCGAATTGACCTTCGCTGCCGTCTCGGCGCTTGCTGCCGCCCAGCTGGCGCTCGTGCCGCTGATGCTGACGCGTCGCGCCAATCAGATGGCCGCGGCTCAAGCGGCGCTGGTGGCGACGATGGTCCACATGATGTCGGCCGCCACCTTTGCTGCGATTGTCGTGCTGGGAAAACTTCCGCTGGGCCAGGCGTTCATGTACTGGCTGCTGGCGTTTTACTGGATGACGTTGATCGGCCTGGTGGCGACGGTGGCGAGGCATATCCGCCGCGCGCCGCTTACCACTTCCGCGCAACCGACGAAGGCATAGATTCAAATGATCATGATCTCAACGCTCGCCTCCGCCGACCCGATTGAACACGTCCTGCGGCATTTTGTGACTCAGGTTGGGCCGTTCGATGTGACCAATCAGATGGTGATGGCGGTCGTCGCCGCCGTGCTGATGCTGATCACCTTTCTGGTCGTCTTCAGCGGATCGAACCTCGACGCCCCGCCAACCGGGCTGCGGAATTTTTTCGAGTCGATCATGGAATTCCTGCGGGTCGAAGTGATTCGGCCGGCACTCAAGGAACACACCGATCGCTTTGTGCCGTTTCTCTGGACGGTTTTCTTCTTCATCCTGTTCTGCAATTTGCTTGGGCAAATTCCGTTCGGCGAGATCATCACGATCTTCACCGGTAAGCCCAATCACTGGGGCGGCACCGCAACCGGCTCGCTGAACACGACGTTCGCACTCGCACTGATCGCGTTCCTCTTCATCCACTTCAACGGCATCTGGCAGATCGCCAAGTCGCTAATGGACGGAACGTACGGCCATCACGGCCATCACGAAGAGCACACGTCCGAGGGCAGTCACGGACACGAAGCCGCACATGATTTGGAGCACGTCCGCGGCGAAGCCCTCGCCGCGGACATCCCAGGCGACATCGACGCGATCGGACATCCCACCAAGCATTACGGCGACGACGAACACATCGCCAGGAAAGACGGGCACGGTCACGACACCGGCCATGGCATCGGAAAGCACCCGCTGCTGGCGATCGTCATGGCGACGCCGCTCTATTTCTGGAACTTCGCCCCGCACCCGTTCAAGCCGGGCCCGGGCGGCAACCCGCTGATGTGGGTGGCCGACATCTTCATGTGGGGCGTATTGCTTATCCTTGAGTTGATCGGCGCGGTCATTAAGCCATTCGCGCTGATGATTCGTCTGTTCGCCAATATGATCGCTGGGCACATCGTGCTGGCGGCTTTGATTCTGTTGATCCCGGTGACCGCGAGTGTTGCGGCTCAGATTGGCGTCGGCGCTCCCGTGACGATTCTGAGCCTGCTGATCCGCTTCCTGGAATTGTTCGTCGCGTTTCTTCAGGCGTACATCTTTACGTTCCTTGTGACATTGTTTATCGCGAGCGCCGTCGCTCCCGAGCACTGATACTCGCCCCGGCAGCCGACATCGGGGCTACTTAATCGAACGTCGGCACCATATATCCCGCGTCCGCAAACGACATCCGTTTGATGACGCACAGTTCCCGCCACAAGCGGGAGGAGATTCACATGCTCTCTTCAATTCTTGCGCAGGTCGCGCTGCTGCCCGACAAGGGCACCATCGCCCTGGGCGCCGGTATCGGCGCTGGTCTGATTGTTATCGGCGCGGCGAAGGGCATTGGCCACCTCGCCGGGCAGGCGATGGAAGGCATCGCGCGTCAGCCCGAGGCGGGCGGCCGCATCGGCACGAACATGATCATCGCCGCGGCGCTGATCGAAGGTTTCACCTTCTTCGCGCTGGTCATTGCCCTGCAGCTGGCGGGCAAGATCGTCTGATCAAGCAACCAGCCGCCGGCGGGTGAATAACTCGCCGGCGGTTTTCAAGACGACTGGCCTGACACTAAAGGTGACTGGAATGCTCAAGCGTATGGTTCTGATCGTGGCGCTGCTCGGATGGCTGGCGGCGCCGGCTCTTCGCGCCGCTGAGGCGCCGTCGGCAGTTGAACACCCCACCAAGACGGAGGCGACTGTCCATGAAGCGGCTGGCGAAGGCGCGCATGGCGGGCACGAGTATCCATTGCTGCCGACGGGATCGAAGTCTGATGCGCTCCAGGCACTGTGGGTCGTAATTATCTTCGTCGTCCTGCTCATCGTGCTTGGCGCGAAAGTCTTCCCCGGCGTGCTCGCTGGTTTGAAGAAGCGCGAGCAAGGCATTCGTCAGAACATCGCCGAAGCTGAAGCCGCGCGGAAGAAGGCTGAGGAAACGCTCAAGGATTACAACACCCAGCTGGCGACCGCTGAGGCGAAGATCCGCGACATGATGGCCAAGGCATCCGCCGACGCCGAGAAGCTCGCCACCAGCCTTCGCATGCAGGCGCAGCAGGAGGCGGAGGAGATCAAGGAGCGCAGCGCCAAGGAAATCGACGCCGCGCGCAAGGCCGCGCTCAACGACATCTACGCCCAGGCGGCCGAGCTGTCCACGAGCATCGCGTCGAAGATCCTGCGTCGGAATCTGAACGCCGACGACCAGAAAACGCTCGTCAACGAGAGCCTTAGTCAGCTTCAAACGGTGAAGGCATAACCCGGCATGTCACAAGCGACCAAACAAGCCATTCGACCGTCGCCCACCGCGAGCGCGTACGCTCAGTCAATACTTGACCTTGCGAACGAGCAGAAACAGGCGGAGGCGATCGGAGCGGAGCTGAATCAGCTTCGTAGCATCGTCGAGCAAAACCCGGCCGCACGCGAAGTGCTCGTCAACCCGGCCATCGGTGTCGAGGAACGCGCCGCCATGCTCGACCGCACGTTCCGCAACAACGTCTCGCCGCTGCTGTTCAACGCGCTCAGCGTCATGAACCAGCACAACCGCCTGGGCCTGATCGCGGAGATCGCGCAGGCGTACAGCGAGATGCTCGACGCGCAGCTGGGGAAGGTTGAAGTCGAAGTGACCGTCGCCCACGCGCTTGACGCGCAGATGATGAGCAACGCGCAAACGAAGATCACCGCCGCCCTCGGCAAGGAAGCGGTCGTGTCGCAGCGAGTCGACGAAGGAATCATCGGCGGCGTGGTCGTCCGCATCGGCGACACGCTGATCGACGCATCCGTCCGTCATCAACTGGAAGCAATGAAACAGCAGATGCTGGCATCAGCACCCAAATAACCACGAACTAGAAATCGCGTAGCGGTCGGGTCGAAGACCCACCTTGAATCCCGGAGCAGCAATGGCAATCAACGTCGCGGAAATTACCAGTGTCCTGAAGAAGGAAATAAGCAACTTCGAACAGAAGGTGCAGGTCAGCCAGGTTGGGCAGGTTATCGAGGTCGGTGACGGCATCGCCCGCATCTACGGCCTGACCAACGCCATGGCCGGCGAACTGCTGCAGTTCGAGAACGGCGTGATGGGCCAGGTCTTCAACCTCGAAGAAGACTCCATTGGCGCCGTCATCTTCGGCAACTACCTCGAAATCAAGGAAGGCGACTCGGTCAAAGCGACCGGCCGCCTGCTGGAAGTGCCCGTCGGCGACGCGGTCATCGGGCGCGTGGTGAATCCGCTCGGCCAGCCGATCGACGGGGGCGCCGCGATCGTCTCCAAAGAGACGCGCAAGATGGACATCGTCGCGCCCGGCATCGCCGAGCGTCAGCCGGTGAAAGAGCCGATGCTGACGGGCATCAAGGCGATCGACAGCATGATCCCGATCGGCCGCGGCCAGCGCGAGCTGATCATCGGCGACCGCAAGACCGGCAAAACCGCCATCGCCATCGACACGATCATCAACCAGAGGGGCAAAGGCGTTAAGTGCTTCTACGTCGCGATCGGCCAAAAGGAATCGACTGTTGCCGGCATCGTGGAGGTGCTGCGAGCCAACGGCGCGATGGACTACACGACGGTGGTCGTCGCCACCGCGGCTGACCCCGCTCCGCTGCAATACATCGCCGCCTACGCCGGCGCCGCGATGGCCGAATACTTCATGTGGAAGGGCGAGCACACGCTCTGCGTGTACGACGACCTTTCCAAGCAGGCGGCGGCGTATCGGCAGCTTTCGCTGCTGCTGCGTCGCCCGCCGGGTCGTGAGGCATTTCCGGGCGACGTGTTCTATTTGCACAGCCGTCTGCTCGAACGCGCGGTCAAGCTATCCGATGCCCTCGGCGGCGGAAGCATGACCGCCCTGCCGATCATCGAGACGCAGGACGGCGACGTGTCGGCGTATATCCCGACCAACGTCATTTCCATCACCGACGGGCAGATCTATCTCGAGCCGGAATTGTTCTTCGCAGGCGTGCGGCCTGCGGTGAACGTCGGTATCTCGGTTAGCCGCGTGGGTGGCAACGCCCAGACCAAGGGGATGAAGAAGATCGCCGGCTCGCTGCGACTGGACTTGGCCGCCTATCGCGAGCTCGAAGCGTTCGCCCAGCTCGGCACGGAGTTGGACGCCGCCACGCAGCGTCAGCTCGATCGCGGCGCGCGTCTGGTCGAGTTGCTCAAGCAGCCCCAGTACAAGCCGATGCCGGTGGAGCTGGAAGTCATCGTGATCTACGCCGCTACCCAGTCGCCCGACAAGGGTCTGCCGGCGTATATGGACGATGTCCCCGTCGCCCGCGTGCAGGAGTTCCAGAACGAACTGTTCAAGTACATCGATGCGTCGGCGTCAGACCTTCGCCAGAACCTGGCAGAAAAGAAGGAATTGACCCCGGAAATCGAGGGTAAATTGAAGGCGGTCATCGCCGATTTCAAAGCCAAGGTGTGGAAGAAATAACCCGTTCCGGGCAACCATAGGATTGACTCGTGGGCAGGCCGCCAATCAACGGGCGGCCTGCCGCATTTTTGTGTAATCGCCCTCGCCGTCGGCGAACCTTTGCCGACTTAGCCCCTATAATCCGTAGGCCGTTATAAAATCAGGCGAATAAATCCAATAGCGGCCTGAGTTTGTCGTATAGCATAATAGAAAGATGGTGTTAGTCCGGGCGGTGGCACGGTTGCTGCTGGACAGGGCGAACAATAGCCATATCGTGGACGGGTGAAATGACTCTTTTTGGAGTGGGTGTGAACTCGGAATCCGGCTCCGATTCGGGCTCGGTGCCCAAGTCGCTGTACGGCTATGACGTCATTGACCTGATCGGTCATGGCGCCGGGAGCACTATCTACGCAGTTAGCGACCCCCGCACGGGGCAGCTCTACGCGCTTAAGCACGTCGTCCGTAATAAAGACAAAGATATCCGATTTATCGAGCAGCTGGAGGCTGAGCACTTGGTCGGTCAGAACGTCAAGCACCCCGGCCTACGGCGGACGTTCGATCTGAAGATCAACCGAAATCTGCTTCGCAAGCCCATCGACGCGGCGCTCGTGATGGAGCTTTTCGACGGCCGGCCGCTGGAATTCGCCAAACCCAAGACGCTGATCGAGCTGCTGAACGTGTTCATCGGCACCGCCCGTGCGCTCGATTCGCTGCATTCGATGGGCTACGTTCACTGCGATCTGAAGCCGAACAACATTCTCCTGGGCGACAAAGGCGCCGTGAAGGTCATCGACCTCGGCCAAGCCGCCAAGTTCGCCACGGTCAAGAAGCGCATTCAGGGCACGCCCGACTTCATCAGCCCCGAGCAGGTCAATTGCGGGCCGGTGACGGTGCGTACGGATGTGTTCAACCTGGGCGCGACGATGTACTGGGCGCTGGCCGCCAAAAAACTGCCGACGCTGTTCACCGTCAAGCAGAAGGAAAACAGCTTCCTTCTCGATGCGAAGATCGATCCCCCGCAGGCGTTTAACAAGACGGTTCCGGAGACGCTCGGCAACTTCGTCATGGAGTGCGTGAAGACGTCTCCCGTGAAGCGTCCGAAGAATATGAACGAGGTCGCGCAGCGACTGGAAGTGATCAAGCACGCGATCCTGAAGGATCCGGCGATGGCGGCGCAAGCTGTCGGCGCCTAGCTTCCGAAATCCAAGCACTGACCGATTTGAAATATATAGTCCCGGTCATGCCCAAGGCTAAACTGTTGTTGTCGCGCGTCGCTAGCAAACCGCGCGATTCTCAGAACAAATCCGGCTGTTTCGGATCGTCCGCGGTCGATTCGATCGCCCCATCCGCGAGCCGTGTGATCAGCTTCTCTCCGCCGCTGATCTGCTTGACGCTGCGAACGACCGCCCCGCCCTTCTTTAACGTCGTCATCGAGTAACCCCGTCGCAACACGGCTTCGGGGCTGACGGCGTTCAGCTCGCGCTCGAGCGCATCGAGCTGTTGCAATCTTCGTTTGTTGCCGATGCGAGCTGTGTAGGTCAATCGCTCGTTAAGGGTCTTGAGATGCTGCCGGGCCAGTCGCAACCGAACCGTAGGACTATGCTCGGCCAGCAACTGCGCCGACTCGGCCAATTCGCGATTGAGCCGCCAGAGGCGGTCTTTCATGGCAGCTCGCATCGAGCGCTCGCGGTCGTCAAGCAATTGCCGCAGGCTGTTGATCCGATCGAGCGGCCGGCGGAAAAACGGGTGCCGGGTGACGTGCGCCAGCCGCAGGCTCGCTTGCTGTGCGAGAGTTCGCAAACCACGGCGCAGGCGATTTGTTGACGCCTCAATGGCATCGGCGGCGTTTCGCCACTGCGCGGTGATCACTTGCGCAGCCTCTGTCGGCGTATGCGCGTGATAATCCGCCACGAGATCGGCGATCGAAACATCGACCTCATGGCCCACGCCCGTGACGACGGGAATACTGGATGCAGCGATGGCACGGGCGACGATTTCCTCGTTAAACGCCCAGAGATCTTCCAAAGAGCCGCCGCCGCGGGCGAGGAGTATCACGTCGATCCCGCCGATTTGCTGATTCCGCTGGCTGAGATGCGTGAGCGCTTCAGCAATTCTCCCGGCCGCCCCTTCGCCTTGCACAGGAACGGCGTAAAGAAACAGCCGCAGCCAGGAATATCTTCGGAGCACTTTGAGTACATCGTGCAGCGCCGCCGCCTGTGCACCGGTGACGATTGCAATCCGCCGGGGGAATTTCGGGATCGGCTTACGCCGCTCAGGGTTGAATAACCCCTCCGCCTCAAGCTTTTTCCGGAGCTGTTGAAACGCCAACTCCAGCGCTCCCTGTCCAAGCGGCGACAGCGATTTGACATAAAGCTGATATCGACCGCGCTGCGCGTAGACCGAAACGCTGCCGCTGGCGAGCAGATCCATCCCATCAGTCGGCTTGAATTTCATCCGCTCCACGTCGCTCCGCCACATCACGCAGTCGATGCAGGCATTTTCGTCTTTGAGCGTGAAATAGAGATGCCCCGACGGCCCGTGCATCGAGACGTTGCTCATCTCGCCGCGCACGAACAGCTTGTCCGGGAGTTGGGTTTGAATCGCGCGCTCGATCTGACGCGTTAGCTCGGAGATCGTGAGCGCTTTGGCGGCTCGATCCTTCGGGGGAGGTGGAGGTTCGGTGCGCTTTTTCGCGATCTTTTCTCGGAATTCGAAGAAGTCGGTCATAAAAATTCGAGAACCAGAACGCCCAGAATCCCAAACGTACGGACCCGGACTGTATCAGTTCGGACGCGACGAAGTCGCGTGACACGCGCATCTCACGAGGAGATCATCGAGCTTCGCTCGATCCGGGTCGATACGGCCCGGCTCCGTCCGCTCGCAAATCGGCGCGATGTCACGCACGCGTCCGCAATCCAGGTGACTGTTCGAGCAACGTCTCCGTAATCAATCGAAACCGCAGCTCCGCGTGCTCGTACGGCACCTCGTGCTTGTGGAACGGATACACCTCAATCTGCTTCTCACACGACATGTGATTGTAAACCGCGTAAATCGTGCTCGGCGGGCAGATGTCGTCCCACAGGCAAGTGCTGATCACTGTCCGACACTTGATCATCGGCGCGAGATTCAAGTTGTCGCAATACGAAAGGGTCCGAAACGCCTGCTCGTACTGATCGGGAAACGCTTTGATAAACAGCGGAATCTCCGGGTAAGGCCCCGCGGGCGTGATCGAAACCGCCCGGCGAAAATCGCACAGATACGGAATATCCGGCAACGCGAGGATCGGCCGATCGGAGAGCGCCGCAACAGCGAGCGTGATCCCGCCACCCTGGCTAACGCCCGTAATCGCCAGTCGCTTCGGATCGACCTCTTCACGCCGCGCAAGCACTTCGAGAGCGCGGACGGCATCCGCGTAGACGTGCCGGTAGTAATACTTTTGCGGATCGCGAATGCCCTGCGTCATCCAGCCGGCGACGTACCCTTCCGGATAGACGGCAGCGTCCTGCGACTGGCCGTTCTGGCCACGACAATCCATGCTCAGCACGCACATCCCCTGCTGCGCAAACTCGACGAGATCGAGCGGCCGCCAGCCGCGACCGGAATAGCCGTGATAGAAACAGACGCCAGGGAATTTGCCGGCCGCGTCGGGCCGCATGTACCAGCCGGCGATGCGTCCGCCCTTGTAGCCTTCGAAGCGGAGCGCGAAACATTGCAGCCCGCGCGCGGGAAGATCGTACGGAATCAACTCCGCGTTGAGCGGCTGCTTCATCGCCTCGGCGATGGTTGTCCGCCAGTAGTCTTCGAAATCCGCCTCGCGATAAAGCGGCGGCTGGTATTGCCTGAGCTGCTCGAGCGGCCAGTCGATGGAGGGCATGGCCGCAGTTTACATATGGCGCACAGGCATGTGTAGGGGAATGCGAAGGAGCGCGGACAATGCACAAAAGTTGATCCCGCCAGAGAAATAGACGCGGATGACGGATTCGCCCTCGGCGTCCCCCTGTTCGCTGCGAGCGCATCGAAAGACACCATTCTTAAAAAGCCTGACGTATTCTCGATAGAACTCGACGTTTTCCGGAACATTGAACGCCGCCGCTCCCGGCGTCGCATGGTCTATGGGCGCGGAGCACTGTTGCGCCTGCGGTGACGAGGGCGCTGTCGGCATGCTATTGACGGGAGTGATGTCCCCGATCACAAATCGTGTCGTCGTCTTTCCGGAATCAGCCAAGCCGGCAATCTTGCGATTGGTGATCTTGTGGGCACATCGCTTGAGCCACGCGGCAAGAATCATCGCGCTATAAATGCGACGAATTTCCACGAAATGTTCGCCCTCATTCACTTCCTGCCGCAGCTTCGGCAGAACGATCTCCCTGAAGATGGCGAGTGTAAAATCCCCATCCTCGAAATTCCTCGCGCTGCGGTCTTGGTGAGACTTCGCGACAAGATCCTCTTCGCACTGCACATCCAGGACATTCTTCAACACGTAGGCAAACGATGCGCCGAGAGGCACCTTAAGAGGAAAGTCGTCCGGCGGCGTCTGGCCTTCGCTGTTCTCGTAAATTGATGCCTCGACGGGGACGATCCAAACCTTTTGAAATGCCGACAGCGGCAGCTTACTCGTGCCGAAGCGGCGCCGCGCTTCGGCATAAACCGCGTCCCAGTATTCACGGCCAGTCTCGCAATCCGGGTGCATCAGCGACGCGGTCAGGCGCTTCAGCATGCAATCCTGCGAAAGCAGATTGCGGCCCATCTGCGTTCCGGAGAGTTCCGGCGGCAACATGCGATTCGCTTCGTAGGCGGACAAGTTCACCCATTGCAACTCATCTTTCACTACAAAACTGCTGTAGAAATAATCAGAAAGGAGCTGGTAATCGGCACGCTTTGCCTGTTCATCTGCGAAACTGGTGTCACCGCGGTTGATGATGAAGTGCAGACTTCGATCCTCTTCGCGCGGGACGATCACTCCTTTAAGGAAGCTCGCCTGCATTGATCTCCCGGGGCGGAGGAGAAGTTCGTCATCGTGGGCCCTGCCGACATCCGAGCTATCGCCGACCGACGATTCACCTTTCACGGAGGCGCCATGCACCATGTAAAGCGAGATGATCGCGTCGTCGACTTCTGACGCCAGCCGCCCCTCGTTCTGCGCCTTGCTCAATTTCGAGAACGATTCGCCCTCGCCGTTGAGGATAAGCATCAGCCCGCGCTCCAGCCGCTCGCCGTTGACGATCTGTGTCGTTGAAGTTGCCTCGAGCGTGATGGAGAAGTCGTCACAGAATTCACGAAGCCTGGCGACCACTCTGGCGCTACGCTCCTGGTCATCGCCCGCGGCATCAGCTCTCATCTTGATGATCCAATTCCCGTGGGTGGCGTCTCCTTCCGCAAGCGGTTTGCGCGGGTGCAGCAGGTCTACGATCAACGTGCGTATCTCCTCGCAGACTCTCGCAAAGCCCGTTTCCCGCCATTCAACCAGCGGCCGGCCGTTTCTGGGCAGGGCCTGAAGTCTCGCGAACGCTTCGCGCGTCCACACGCACGGCCGCAGGATGATCGGGACGACCACCGCATCGCCGCTCTCGTAGCGCTCCATCGCTCGACGCACTTCGATATCCCGACAGTAGTCCGACGCGAGGAAGTCAGGACTGACCAGAAAGAAAATGATGTCTGCACTGTTCAGCTGGTCGTTGATGACGTGATCCCACTCGTCGCCAGGACGAATCCGACGATCATGCCAGGTTGAGATGAACCCTTCCCTGCGAAGGAGCTTCAGATGCGTATCGAGTTCGTCGCGTAGTGCCTCGTCTCGATGCGAGTATGAATAGAAGACGTTGCGAGGCGTGGTCTTGGCTGGCTGCGCCTGGAGTTGAATAAGCATCAACGCCTTTCTCGCCGATCACGACTAGCTCAAGTCATTGATCCCGCGCGCTGTCTCAGACGTCGAACGAAATGCCCTGCGCCAGCGGCAAATCCTTCGAGTAATTGATCGTATTCGTCGTTCGACGCATATAGGTTTTCCACGAATCGGAACCGGATTCCCGCCCGCCGCCGGTCTCTTTTTCGCCACCGAACGCTCCGCCGATTTCAGCGCCGCTGGTGCCGATGTTCACGTTGGCGATCCCGCAGTCGCTGCCGGCGGGCGAGAGGAACAGCTCGGCTTCGCGCACATCGCTCGTGAAGACGGCCGACGATAGGCCCTGCGGAACGGAATTGTGGATCTCGATCGCCTCGTCGAAGTTCTTGTACGTCAGGACGTAGAGAATCGGTGCGAAGGTTTCATCGCACGTGATCGGCGCCTGATGCGTGATCTCGACGATGGCCGGCTTCACGTAAAATCCGCCCCCGGGCACGCCATCGGTCAGCCGGCCGCCGCCCGTGACCTTGCCGCCCTGCTGCTTGGCGGTAGCGAGTGCTTTCTCCATCGTGTTGAACGCGCTCTCATCGATCAGCGGACCGACGAGAATCCCTTCGTTCAGCGGATTGCCGATCTTCAGCTTCGAATAGACCGCCGTCAGGCGGCGCATGATCTCGGCCTTGTGGCTTTCGTGAACAATCAGACGGCGGAGCGACGTGCAGCGCTGGCCGCACGTGCCGACGGCCGCGAAAACGATGGCGCGCGTCGCCAGATCGAGGTCGGCCGAGGGTGTGAGGATCAACCCGTTGTTGCCGCCCAGTTCCAGCAGCGATCGGCCGAGGCGCTTGCCGACGACTTGCGCAATCTCCCGGCCCATGCGACCGGAACCCGTCGCCGAAATCAGCGGCAGCTTATGGCTCGCCGTCATCGGTTCGCCGACAGTATGCCGATCACCAATCGCCAGCCCCATGATGCCCGGCGGAACTTCCGGCATTTCCTTCAGCACTTGCGCGACGATGTTCTGCACCGCCGCCGCGCAGAATGGCGTCTTTTCGCTCGGCTTCCAGACGACTGCGTCGCCGCACACCCAGGCGAGAGCGGCATTCCATGCCCAGACCGCGACGGGGAAGTTGAACGCGCTGATCACACCGATCGCGCCCAATGGATGCCACTGCTCCATCATGCGATGACCCGGCCGTTCGCTGGCAATGGTCAGGCCGTACAGCTGACGCGACAGGCCGACGGCGAAGTCGCAGATGTCGATCATCTCCTGCACTTCGCCTTGCGCTTCCTGCGTGATCTTTCCGACTTCGAGCGAGACGATCCTGCCCAGCTCGACTTTGTACTCGCGGAGCTTCTCACCGACGCGACGGACGAACTCGCCGCGCTTCGGAGCGGGGACGACGCGCCATTTCAGGTACGCCGCATGGGCTGCATCAATGACGGCGTTGGTGTCTTCCGGGGCCGCGCACTTGATCGTGCCGAGCACGCGCTTGTCGATGGGCGAGCTTACAGTTAGCGACTTGCCGTTGGTCCTGCGCCACTGGCCGCCGATCGCAGCGCCTGAGATTTCGCCGGTGATTCCGAAGGATTGGAGGGCTGGGTCTGACATCGGATGTCCTCAAATTGCGACAGGGTCGCTTGATGCGACCCTGCCACTGTGCATTAGTTGACTGCGAGATTCTAGGCGATCGAAGCCGCGACGGCTTCTTCGAACACCTTCAGGCCCGCTTCCAACTCGTCGCGCGTGATACAGAGCGGCGGGCAGAAGCGAAGCGTGTGAGCGCCGCAGCCGAGCATGACCAGGCCGCGTTCGAAGCAGTTGACGACGATCTTGTCGCGGGTCGCGGCATCACCTGCGCCGGTCGACGCGTTGAGCACATCGACGCCGCACATCAAACCCAAACCGCGCGGCGTGCCGATCGGCTTGTGCTTGCGGGCAACTTCACTCAGGCCGGCGAGCAGGACCTTGCCCATCTCGGCGGCGTTGGCCATGTACTCGCTCTCGACGAGGTTGAGCGTCGCATTAGCGGCGGCGCAGCAGACAGGATTTCCGCCAAAGGTGCTTCCCTGCGCACCCGCCGGCCATTCCATCACGCCCTCGCGCGCGATCACCGCGCCCAGCGGCATCCCGCTTGCCAAACCCTTGGCCATCAGCGTGATGTCCGCTTCAATGCCGAAATGTTCGTACGCGAACCACTTGCCGGTTCGGCCAGCGCCGGATTGGATCTCATCGCAGACGAGCAGGATGCCGTGCTTGTCGCACAGTGCACGCAGGTCCTTCATAAAGCCGTTCGGGGCGACGACGTATCCGCCCTCACCCTGGATCGGTTCGACGAAGATGGCCGCCACTTCGCTCGGCGTCATCGTGTAGCGGAAGAGCGTCTGCTCGATCTCCTTGATGCTGCCAAACGGCACATGCGCCGTCATCGGCACGAGCGGGCCAAAACCTTCTTTCTGCCGGGCTTTTGAGCACGTAAGCGCCAGCGCGCCCATCGTTCGGCCGTGGAAAGCCCCGTGGAACGAGATGGCGTATTTTCGCTTGGTCTTGTACCGAGCGAGTTTGAAAGCGGCTTCCACCGCTTCGGTGCCGCTGTTGGTCAGCAGGACCTTCTTCTCACCACCGCCGGGAACGATCTTTTTGAGCTTCTCGACGAGATCGACCATCGACGGGTAATAGAAATCGCTTCCGCAGATGTGCAGCAGTTCGCTGGCCTGCTTGGTGATGGCGCCGACGACGTCCGGATGACAGTGGCCGGTCGCGCAAACCGCAATGCCGGCGGCGAAATCGAGGAAACGGTTGCCGTCGACGTCTTCAATAACGCTGCCGAGCGCTCGCTTCACGGCCAACGGATAGTCGCGCGTATAAGAGGGCGAAGTGATCCGCTCATCGCGCTCGATCAGCGCCTTGGCATTGGGGCCGGGCAGCGGCGTGTGGATGTATGGGGCGTGGCCCAAAGTCGGATGTGCGGGAGCGAGTTTGGGTGGCCGGGCTTGCAGCATGGGCATAGTTCCTCCGCAGTTCGTGACCCGCCCGCGCAATCAGGGCAAGGTCATTTCGCCAGGAAGAGCTTTCCGGCTACCGGCAAATAGCTCCTCAACAGATTGTAAATTGGAGACGGGTCCCGGCTGCCGATGGACTCGACTAAATCTATGATACACTATCCGCCCGCGATTCGCCACAAAGGCTGATTTGAACGCGGGAACAGCGATTCGGAGTCAGAACATGACCTTACAAGCCAGCAATCCGTTACAGGCGTTTCAATGGGAACCACAGCCGGCGGCGTGGAACTTCCTCCGCGCGATTACAGAGGACTTTTCAGTCCAATGCCCGCAGGCGGCCGCTTTGGCCAAGCGCATGTCGGGTGAAACAGGCACGCGCTTTGTCGATTGGATCGATCACGTTCGCCTCCCCCGCCGCGATTCACGCGCTCGCCAACTCACCGAAGTCGGATACCAGGCCGAGAGCGACGGCAACGGCTACACGGTCTTCGTCAACGACAGCGGCATGTTCCCGGCAGTTCTTGTCTGCGATGGCCAGCTCGAAATCGCGATCAAGGTCGAGTTCCTCGCGGATTTCCTCTCGGCCAATCAGTTGCAGCGCGAGATCCAGGGCGCTCCGCTCTCTCAGTTGCGCACCGCGCGCATTTTCGAAGGCCGCGATTGCGCGATGATCGCCGTCGAGCGACACGGCACCCGCGCGTTCGAGGCGGACAAAGCCGCACCGAAGAACGCCATCAAGATGCTGGAGCATGCCGAGAAACTTCGCGCCCGCCCGCGCGATCTCGACAGCGACGAAGAAGGTTTCGCCGCCGCCAGTGAACTGATCGACACCGCCATCGCCGACCTCGGTCGCGATCTGACCTGCGACATCTGGTTCGCGGCCGAGCGCGAGTACTGGATGCGCCGCAACCACGCCGCCCGCGTGCAGAAAGCCCGCCAAGATGTGCTGGGACTGGGCTGGGCGAATCACGATCATCACACCTATCGCGCCTCGCGCCGCAACTTCAAGGCGCTGGTGGCGACGTGGGAAAAGCTGGGCTTCTATTGCCGCGAGCGCTTCTACGCAGGCCGCGAGGCCGGCTGGGGCGCGCAGGTGATGGAGCAACCCGTCACCGGCATCATCACCTTCAACGACGTTGACCTCACGCCGGATGAGCTGATGGGCGATTTCAGCCACGACGGCTTGGCCGAGCGAAACAGCCTGGGCACCGTCGGCCTTTGGTGCGGCTTGCACGGCGACTCGTTCCTGCAGGCCGGCATGCATCACCTCGAAGCAATGTTCGACTTCGAATCGCTGAAAAAGCAGCTCGAAGAAGACGGCGTGAAGACGATGAAGCCGTTCACGAGCTTCAGCTACCTGCGGCAGGCGTTCACTGAAGGCGAGCGATGGAGCGTCGCCGACAAGCGCATCCAGAGGCTGCTCGATGCACGGCTCATCACCACCAAGCAGGCGGAACAATTCCGTGAACAAGGCGCTTTGGGATCACACTTGGAAAACCTCGAGCGTAACGACGGCTTCAAAGGCTTCAACCAAACCGGCGTGAGCGAGATCATCTCGGCGACCGATCCGCGGAAAAACGTCCGCGCCTAGTCGCTAATCGCGCTCAAGAACGATCAGCGCGAAGACATCGGCTAGAGAGCCGACATCGGTGCTCGGGCTGCTCGTCGGCGACATCTGAACTACGCGCCAGCCCTGCGAGAGCAGCGCATTGATCTCAGCCAGGTTGTTTGATTCCTTCTGACTGAACGTGCCGGTGTAGCTGACCCGAAACAGCATCAATTGTTGTTGCGCCATAAATGAAAATGGTCGCGGCCGGTGAGGGCCGCGACCACTATAAAGGTCCGGGAAGTTCAAGTCGTCTCGACTTGCTGCAATTCCTTTTTCCGATCGGCCATCTGCGCCTTCAATCGCGCGAGAATCGACGAGTGCATCTGCGAGACGCGCGACTCGCTCAGGTCGAGCGTCGCGCCGATCTCCTTCATCGTCATCTCTTCAAAATAATAGAGGACGATGATCAGGCGCTCCGCGCGAGACAACCCCTTGGTGATCAGTTCCTTCAAGTCCTTGCGCTGAATCTCGCGGACCGGATCGGCGCCGCGCTTATCTTCCAGCACGTCGATCTCGCGGACGTCCTTGTTCGAATCAGTCTCGAACCACTTGCGCGACAGCGAAACGAGCCCCACGGCCGAAGCGTCCTTGGCCATCTTTTCGAACTCGGGCATCGGCACTTTGAGTCGCTTAGCGATTTCTTCATTAGTGGGCGCCCGGCCGAGTTCCACCTCCAGTTGCTTGCTCGCGCCGTCGAGTTTGTGCGCCCGGCTGCGGACCAGACGCGGGACCCAGTCCATCGAACGCAGTTCGTCCAAGATCGCGCCGCGGATACGGGGGGCGCAATAGGTTTCAAACTTCACGCCACGCTCGAGATCGAACGCATTGATCGCGTCCATCAGCCCGAAAATGCCGGCCGACATCAGGTCATCCAGCTCGACTTCGTCCGGCAGCTTCACGTGAATGCGTTCGGCGTTGTAGCGCACGAGATGGAGGTAATTCTCCATCAGCGCGTTACGCAGCGTCTCGGCCTTGGTCTTCTTGTAGTCCAGCCAGACCTGACGGACGTCTTTGATCTCGCGCCTGGGAGTCGCTGTCGCCGCGGACTTGGCCATTTGAGCACCTCCGGAAGCCTGGCCCGATGTCGTTTTACCGACCGTCGCCGCCGCCACTGTAGTTTTGTTCGCAGAACGCCGATGAGAAGTGACAACAGGTGGCATTCCTTACCCTCGCAATTTCGCACTAAGGGACACACCGCCCCACTTGCCGTTTATCGGCCATTGGGCTCGTGTTCCCCGCATAAATATCCGAAATAAATTCATCTTTTTCCTGCCGGAATTTTCGTCCGATAATTTCGCGCGCAGTTTGCGCGCCTGAGCTATCGCTTGAACCATCGCCCCATGCGCGAGAAGAAGCCGGCCGATTCAGCGCTGGCTCCGCCCACGCCCTGCTCCAGTCGCATTGCAAGCTGCGCAACGCATTTGCTCGCAGATGACGACGGGCTGCCTAAAACGAACGGCGTGCGACGCCTGACCGCCTGCGGCACCACTTCATCCGCCAGCACGTAACCACCATCGAGCACGCTCACGCCTAAAAACTGCTTGGCGACTTGCGCGATGCGTCCGTGGACGACCTTGGCTTCACTGGCGCTGCGGACTTGGTTCACAAGCAGACTGACGCGGCGCTCCCCGCCATCGCGCGAAAGCACTTTAACCACGGCATACGCATCGGTGATGGCGGTCGGCTCGGGCGTGGTAACGATCAGCACGTGGTCGGCCGCGCGTGTGAAGCTCAGGACGTTAGGGCTGATGCCGGCGCCTGTGTCAATCAGGATTACATCGGCGAGATGCTCGAGATCGCCAAGGGCGTCGACCAGCCGCTGCCGGTCGTCATCCGACAAATCGGCCATGCGCGCCAGCCCCGACGCCCCCCCGATCAGGCTGAATCCGCCTGGTGCGGGCACCAGCACCTCGTGCAGTTCCTTCTTGCGCGTAATAACGTGGGCCAGATTCGATTTCAGCTCGACGTTGCAAAGCACATCCGCGTTGGCCAGCCCCAAGTCCGCATCAAGCAGAACAACCTTCTTCTGGGCACTGGCAAGTTGGATGGCCAAATTGACCGCGATATTGCTTTTGCCCACGCCGCCCTTCCCACTGGTCACGGCAATGACGCTGGCGCGGCGCTGCGGCTGGGCGCGACGCACCGACGATGCCTTGGCGGCTGCGCTCTCGGCGGCGGCACGCTCGCGCATCAGCGAGCGGAGTTGTGAGGCTTGGTCGATCATCAAGCTCATATCATTGGCACGAGCGATAACGCGCGTGGTCCCAAAATCATCGGCGTGATTCCCGCATTCACGTCAAAATCCGCTCGATCACTCCTCTGCCTACAACTCGCCGCCGAGAATCAGCTGCGCAACCCGCCTGCCGCGCGCCACTTCAATGTCGGCCGGGACGTCCTGACCGGTCGTCACGTACGACAACGGCTTGTTCACCGCATGAACGATGTTCAGCACGTTGCCGATGTGATTGGCCTCGTCGAGCTTGGTGAAGATCAGCTTATCGATGCGGACGTCGGCGAATTTTTCGATCGCCAGCTCAGCACATTCGCGGGCGGCCGTGGTCGTGAGCACCAAGTGCACCTCTTCCGGCGCGGCCGCGTCGAGGAAGCCCTTCAGCTCGTTCAGCTTGAGCTTGTCCTTTGGGCTTCGGCCGGCGGTATCGACCAGGACGAAATCGCAATCGCTCATCGAAGCGATCGCATCGCGCAGCTCTTCCGGGCTATTCACCGCACGGAGCGGCGAGCCGATGATATCGGCATATTTCCGGAGCTGATCGATGGCCGCGATGCGGAACGTGTCCATCGTGATCAGGCCGACGTTTCGCTTCTCATCGATCTTCAGCTTGGCGGCTAGCTTGGCGATGGTGGTCGTCTTGCCGACGCCTGTCGGACCGATCAACGCGATGACGTGCGGCCCAAACGGCTTGGTCCGCACGATCGGCCCGGTCGTCGGCAGCAGCTTCTCGAGTTGCTCGGCGATCTTCTCGCGCACGAACTGCTTCTGCGTCAAATGATCCGGCCGGAGCGTACGATGCACATTCTTGATGATCTCTTCCGCCAGGTCGCGCTCGACCTGGTTCTGAATTAACAGCGCGTATTCCCCATGCAAATCCTGAGGAATCTCCGGCACCTCCTGCTTGCGGGCGCGAACGACCAGATCATTGACGATCGCGCTCAGCTTGGTGACCTCATTCGTCAGCCCGACGACCATCGCGCCGGTGCCGGCGGGTGAATCGAGCAACTCGCGGCCGCGCGATGATGCCGTCACCGTCGCTTCGGCGGGCGCAGTCAGCATCGGCTTGAACTGCGGCTGCTCGACTTCGACGAACTTCGGCTTCGCCGGAAGCACGCGCCGCGAACGCGGGCCATTGCTCAGCCCGCGGCCGGCGGTGATCTCCACCATCTCCCGGCGTTTGATGCCGAGCCATTTGCGGATGACGTACGTCCGCGTGTGCAGAATTACCGCGTCGACACCCATGACGCGCTTCACTTCCGACAGGCACGCAGCCATCGTCGGCGCCCTAAACGTTTGAAGGTTCATACCCATCCTCTATCGAGTCCCTGGAACTCGCCTGCCCATCAACGTGCAGGTCGCGCGTCTCTTCCCCAACCACACCAACCACATCCGGCTGAACCTCAGCCGTCACTTCCGCCAGTGAAAGCACCGCAATCTGCGGCGCCACCGGCTCGATTAACTTTCGTACGGCGCCGCGCACCTGCGGCGCACAGAGCATCACGGGCAGCCGCCCTTCGGCTGAGTGTCTGAATGCAAGCTCGGCGACTTCATGTGCAATGCGCTGCCCGGTCGCCGGCGGCATCGTGTGCGCTGTACCGCGCTCGTTTTGCTCGACGTGCCCGCCGACGAGTTCTTCCAACGGAGTCGAAAGCACGAGGCACACAAGGCGGTCGCGCTCGTCGACGTGCTGCTTGCAGATCGTTCGGCCCAGCGCCACGCGAACGTATTCGGTGAGCAGATCGATGTCCTTGGTGCGCGGTGCGTAATCGCCGAGCGTTTCGAGAATCGTCTCCAGATCGCGAATCGGCACGCGCTCGCGGAGCAGGTTTTGCAATACCTTCTGCAGTTCGCCCGGCTTGATCTGCTGCGGGATGACTTCATCCACAACCGCGGCAGCGCGCTCGCGGAGATGGTCCAGCAGCGTTTTGATCGCCTGCCGGGTGAGCAGTTCGCTCGCATGCGCGCGGATGATCTCGGTCAGGTGATTGACGAGTACCTGCGGCGCTTCAACGACTCGATAGCCGCGTTGATCGGCTTCGGACCCCTGTGATTCGGTGATCCAGTACGCGAGACGACCGAACGCCGGATCGGCGGATTCTTCGCCGCCCGCGATCGCGCCGTTCGCTTCGCCTTCATCGATGGCGAGAAACTGATCGGGATATGACACGCCACGCGCGACGGTCTGGCCACGGAGCTTGATTGCGTAATCATTGACGCCGAGCAGCGAGTTATCGGCGATGCGGACGGCAGGAACGAGAAGCCCGAGCTCCGAAGCGATCTGCCGACGAACGGTTACCAATCGGTCGAGCAGATCACCGCCGCGCGTGGCATCTGCGAGCCTGATCAGACCGTGACCAAGTTCCAGTTCGATCGCGTCGATGTCGAGTAGCCGCTCAACCTCTTCCGCTTGCGGCTTAGCCGTATCATCTGCGTTTACCGTCTCCGCAATCGGCTTCTGCGACGAAAGCAGATACGCCAACCCCGCGCAGCACCCACCGATGATCAGCAGCGGAATCTTCGGCAGTCCTGTCACCGCCAGCAGCGCGAGGAACACCGTCGCGATCAGCAGAGCTTTGGGACGAGCGAGCATCTGCTCGATCACTTCATCGCCGAGGTTCGACTGCCCGCTCGTGCGCGTCACGATCAGCCCCGCGCCCAGCGACACAATGAACGCCGGGATCTGGCTCACCAGACCATCGCCGATCGTCAGCTTGGTGAACGCCTTGATGCAGCTCTCGGGCGCCATGTTGTGCTCAACCATGCCCACGTATAGGCCGCCGAGGATGTTGACGATGGTGATCACAACGGTGGCAACCGCGTCGCCGCGGACGAATTTGCCGGCACCATCCATCGCCGCGTAGAAGTCTGCCTCGCGCGCCACAGTCTGGCGTCGTGCGTGCGCTTCCTGCTGCGTAATAACGCCTTGATTCAAATCGGCGTCGATCGCCATTTGCTTGCCGGGCAATGCATCGAGCATAAAGCGCGCGGCCACTTCCGAAATGCGGCTGCCGCCCTTCGTAATCACAACGAACTGGATGACGAAGATGATGAGGAAGAGGATCGCGCCGACCGTGACCGAGCCAGCCGTCACGAAATGGCTGAATGTCCGCACGACTTCGCCGGCGGAGGTGTCGGTGCCATTGCTGCTGAGGATGAGGCGCGTCGTCGCGACGTTCAGCACTAATCGGAACAATGTGATCGCAAGCAGGATTGAGGGCAGCACCGCAAATTCCAGTGGACTTCTGACGTAAATCGTGGTCACCAGAATCAGCACCGAAAGGGTCAGATTCGCGATTAATAGCAGATCCAGCACACTCGGCGGGAGTGGAATTAGCAGCACCAGGAGCAGCGAAATGCACAACAGTGGGAAGATCAGCCCGCGGTTTGCGTGGATGCGCTGCATCATCGGCATGGGAAGCGCGGCGGCCATCAGCGCTCACCTCCCTGCTGTGTTGCCTTCGCATACGCGAGCACTTCCGCAACCGCGGCATAAAGCCGCTGTGGAATCTCGCCGCCAACGGTCATGAGCTTGTCGAGCGTGCGGGCGAGCGGTTCCTGCTCAACAATTGCGACGCCAGCAGCGACTGCAGCTGAGCGAAGCGCCGCCACTGCTGCGCCCGCGCCCTTCGCGACGATGCGCGGCGCGCTCGTCGAGCGATCTTCGTATCGAATCGCGATCGCGAGTTGGTTCTCGTGGGTGATCAGGACATTCGCCGTCGCCACGGCACGTTCAGATCGCGATGAGACCAGCGAATTCGAGAACTGGCGGCGATGGCGCTTCGTCTCCGGGCTGCCTTCCATTTGCCGAAGTTCGTCTTTGACCTCGCGCGGCGTCATGCGGAGATCGCGCTCGTGCCGCCAGCGTTGATAGGTGAAATCGAGCACACCGAGCGTCAACAGCAATACGCCGATACGGAGGGCAACACCGAACACCAATCCCATGCCCGCCGCCAGCGACTTCGCTGCATCCAATTGTTGAAGTCCGACGATACGGTCAGCGGTTTGTCGTATGAGCGACCAGCCGATCAGCACAACGATTAGCAGCTTGAGCGTGTCAATGACGACTTTCGTCCGGGATCTTGCCGAGAAAACCCGCTCAAACCCCTTGCCGATGTCGAGCGCGTCCTCGTTGTGCGGCCAGCGGAAGAGGAACCCAAACTGAAGCACGTTCGCAACGATCGCCACGACCATCACACCGGCAAGCAGCCATGCCAACGCGCGGGCGAGCAATGCTCCGACACCAACCACGTCCGACCAATTTGTCGGCGTCGCGGACTGCGACAGCGACTGCGACAAAAACGTTCGCAGCGCGCCAAGCAGTGCCGGTCCCGCCCATTGCATCAACGCAATCGCCGCCAGCAGCACGGCCGCCGAGACGAGATCGACGCTTCGCGCAACCTGGCCGCGGCGGCGCGCTTCCGCTCGCCTGCGGGGTGTCGGAGCCTGCGTTTTCTCGTACGTCTCTGCCATTTACTTTCCTGCCAGCACTGACAGAATCGACGCGAACCAACCGGCCGACGCGCCTTGCAGCAGCGTCGCCGCCAAGGCCATCCCAAGCACTACAACGATCAATCCCACGAGCGATCGCACCGCCACGCTCGCAGTCATTAGCCCAGCCTGCGGCACCGTCCGACCAATCATTCCAATCGCCAGATCAACAATGAACATCGTGAAAAACACCGGCACCGCCAGCCGCACGGCAAGCGACGTCGCCGTGCCGAGCAGGCCGACGAACATGTCGAGCATCGCGCTGCCGTTAGCAGCGCGCATGAGGGGTAACGTCTGGAAGCTCGAGCGAATGCCACGCACGAGCGCGTAATGCCCGTTGATGCCAAGGAAGACAACGACGGTGAGCAGCCAATACGCATGGCCGAGTGGAGAACCGATCGATTCCGCCGATGGATCAAACGCCTCGCCCAGGTTCAATCCCAGCTGCATCGCAATGACGGAGCCCGCCCACTGCGCCGCGACGAAGAGCAAGCTCATCGCCATCCCGATCGCCACGCCGATCAGCGCCTCACTCGCAATCGCTAAAATCAATCCGCCCAGACTCGAAGGTACCGGCGTCAATCCAATCGCCGGCGAAAGGCCGAGCGTCAGCGCGATCGCGAGCATTGCGCGAACCCGCCGCGGCACTGCCGCGCCCGCGAACGGCGGCGCACATGCGACGATCCCGCCCACCCGCGCTAGCGCAGGCAGCACGGGCAACGTCGCCGGCAGAAATTGAAATACTTCCGCATTCATGGCGTCTATCAGCGCATCAGCCCGTCGCCAAACATTTGCCGGGCGTACTCGATCACGTGCTGGCCCATCCATGGAAGCAGTACAACGACGCAAACGATCATCGCGACGATCTTCGGGATCAGGCTAAGCGTCTGTTCCTGGATTTGCGTAACCGCCTGAAACAGCGAGATCACCAGCCCGACGAGCAGACCGATGACGAGAACCGGGGCGGCGATCAGAAGGGTGAGAACCAGCGAATGGCGAAGAAGTTCGACAGCGTGGTCGAGCGACATGAGCCGCACCCTTCCTTGAGTGCTACTTGCACGATCGAAATGCCTGCGAGCGCTGCCCTGCGCTTCGCCGCCGACGCATCATCCGTGAGGCGTCAGCATTACGTCAAATTCACGTGACAAAACTACCGATCAGGCCCGCCGTAATCAAGCGCCATCCGTCCACCATGACGAATAACAGCAACTTAAATGGCAGCGAAACAAGCACCGGCGGCATCATCAACATTCCCATGCTGACCAATAACACAGAAACGACCAAGTCGATGAGCAAAAATGGCAGAAAAATCTTGAACCCCATCGAAAATGCCGCCTTCAATTCGCTCAGCATGAACGCCGGCACGAGTGCGGTCGTCGGCACCTGGTCCCAGCTCTGCGCCCGCGGCAGATTCGCGGCATCGGTGAAAACATCCACGTCGCCGTCGTTCTGTGCGCGATCGATCTGCCGAGACATGAAATCGCGGATCGGCCCGACGCCTTTGCTGAGGGCGGTCTTCTGATCGAGCTGACCGTTCATGTACGGTTTGAGCGCCTCGTTGTTCACGCGATTCCATGTCGGCGTCATCACGAGGAACGTCATAAACAGCGAAAGCCCGACGAGCACCTGGTTGGGCGGCAATTGTTGCGCCCCGAGCGCCTGCCGCAGCAGCGTGAGCACGATGATGATCCGCGTGAAGCTCGTCACCATCAGCAAGATCGCCGGGGCAAGGGAGAGAACCGTAAGCAATGCGACCAGTTGGAGCGTCGAACCGACATTCTCCTTCTTCGTGAAATCGGGGATTTGCAGCGGTAGCGACGAATCGAGCTTTGCAGATGGCGAGGGTGACTGCGGCGTTGTGACCTGCGCGAGACTGACCCGCGGTAACAGCAACGGCGCAAGAATCGCCGCGAGCACGATCCATTGCGGACGAAGATGTCGCAGCGAGCGACTCATGCCTGCTTCAAATGTCTTGAAAGAATGCGGACGCGCTCGGCCAAGCCGTTGAGCTCGGTTCGCGCGGAATCTAATACGGGGTTCGATGGCTCTGTCGTCGCTGACGAAGCTTGATATTGTTCGCTCGCCCGCCCCATCGCCTGGGTGAACGATTCTTTGCTCGATTCAGCGGTGTTGCCTTGAATCTGCGCGAGGAGCGTGGCGGCTTCATCGGGATCGGTGATCTCGCAGAGCGTATTCAGATTCTGGCCGGTATCGCCGACGACAAGCATCCGCCGGCCGACTTGCAATACGATCACCTGCTGCTTCGCCCCGAGATAAGTTCGGGCAACGACGCGAATGCCGCGTGATGTTCGCCCCACCACCCCCGGGGCAAACTTGCGAATGCCGAATCGCAGCAGAAAGATCAGTCCGAGCACAGCCACCAGCGCCAGCATGACGCGACTGGTATCGAGTGTTGCAGGCGTTGACGATTGCGCCGTCGAAGCCGCCGTCGCGCTGCCTTCGCGATGAATCGGATTTGCGATCGGCTGCGAGCTCTGTGCGCGTGTCGCCGCCGTCGTCGTGGTAACGACAATCGCAGCAATCAGAACCAATCGACGCGCTCGCATGTCACTCCGCCGGGTTCACCGGCATCAGCTCCACAATCCGCACCGCAAATTTCCCCTTGAGCACGACGACTTCGCCGCGCGCGATCAGCTGCTCGTTGATCACGATGTCAACCGCCTCGCTCGCCGATTTGTCCAGTTCGAGAAAAGACCCCGCCGGGATGTTGAGCACATCGACGGCTTTCATCTGCACGCGACCGAGCTCGATCGAGACAGTCAATTCCAGGTCGGCCGCCCCGATCGTCGGTGCGTGCGGAAGCTGACGGAAGATCGGAAGATTTTCGCGCGCCGATCGCAACGAAGACGACGTCGACAACGTCCCCGCAATTGAAGAATCCGCAGAAAATGGAGGACCGTCGGACATGACCCACCTTCCATGGCGGCCGCGCTCGCCCGCGCTTCTGCGAGGCGCATCCATGCGACCCGCTCACAACCTGCGCGGATGATCGTCCGGCGCGCGCGCCAAATCAAGCCCCAGCAGGTGGAAAACTGCGATTCGGGTCATCATTTTGCCGCGACATCTGCTGCGCCAGATCGTCTTGTGCGATCAGTTCCTTGCGCTGCTGCTCCTCCATAAAGCGCGCCTGCTGTTTCTCCTGTAACTTCTCCAACACTTTTCGCTGTTTGGCGGCTTCGGTCAGCGCTGTCTGCGCGGTGGTGAGATCCTGACGCGCGGCGTCCAACTGCTGACGCAAGGTAGCGAGCTTCTGCCGCATGATCTGCGAGAAGCGCACCTGCGTGGCGAGCACGCGCGGATCAATCCGCCCGCGCAGCGGCGTCGCCGCCGATTTTTCCGCCGCCGATGCATCGTTGATCTGCCCCTCGATCCACAGCACCTGCCGATGCGCCTCGGCGAGCGCCTGCTGGCAGCGATTCTCCGCCTGCTTTCGCTGCTCCAGCACGCCTTCAAGCTTGAAGACGAATGCCCGCATCGTCTATCGCCCTAGCTTTCGTTCGGTTTGATCGATGAGGCGCGACAGGTCGATCAATTCCTGCCGCGTTTGTTCCATCGCGAACGACGACCCGCTCGGCTGCTGCAAAAACTGGTTGATCTTCGCCCGACACTGCACGGCCAGATCGAATTCCGTATTCACGCCCGGCACATACGCGCCGACGTTCACCAGATCCTCGATCTCCTGGTACGTCGCCAGCAGCGAAAGGACGCGCCGTGCGCGGCGCAGCTGAAGATCATCGACGACATCCTCGCGCACCCGGCTGATGCTCAGCAGCGGGTCGATCGCTGGGAAATGTCCGCGATTCGCCAGTGTGCGGCTTAGCCACAACTGTCCGTCGGTGATTCCTTTGACGGCGTCCGCGATCGGCTCATTGAAATCGTCACCCTCGACGAGGACGGTGTAGAAACCGGTAATCGATCCGCGCGGCGTGTTGCCGGCGCGCTCCAGCACCTGCGGAATCAGCGCAAACACGCTCGGCGGATAGCCGCGCGTTGCAGGCGGCTCCTTCGCCGCCAGTCCGATCTGCCGCTGCGCCTGGCACATGCGCGTCAGCGAGTCCATCACCAGCAGAACGTGCTTGCCCTGGTCGCGAAAATATTCCGCGATCGTGGTCGACATCTGTGCCGCGCGCACACGCAGCAGCGGCGTGTCATCGCCGGTCGTGGCGATCACCACGCAGCGCGACAGCCCTTTTTCGCCGAGCGAATCGAGGAATTCCTGGACCTCACGCCCCCGTTCACCAATCAGCGCAACAACAGAGACATCAGCCGAAGTGTTCCGTGCGATGCTCGAGATCAGCGTGCTCTTGCCCACACCCGGGCCCGAGAAGATCCCCATCCGCTGCCCTTGGCCACACGTTAGCAATCCATCGATCGCGCGAATTCCGGTGGAGATCGCCGATCGAATCGGTTCGCGATGCAACGGCGCAACGCTGCGGCCATCGATCCTTCGGGATTGTGTTGCGTTGATCGCCTCTTTGCCATCCATCGCATTGCCGAAGCCGTCGAGCACGCGTCCCAGCAGATTGCTCGAACACCAGACGCGCGGTGCGGCTGCGATGTTCTCGATGCGATCGCCCCGCGACACACCCGCCGTCGCCGTCAGCGGCATCAGCAGCGTGCGCTCGCTTTGAAATCCGATCACCTCCGCCAGGCAGTTGCGCCCGCCCAGACATGTGATCTTGCACGTCGATCCCAGCGGCAGCGGTAATTCGGATGCTTCGATGGTCAGACCGCTGATCGCCTGAACGCGCCCGCTGACGCCGAGCGGCATTGCCGCCTCGACCGCGTCAAGCTGCGCCGACAGCAGGCTCACGCTGCCTCCTCTTTCTTCCGTTCCGGCATCAGTCCCGCTATCACGCGATCGAGCTGGGCCTGCACATCCGCATCAACCTGCCCGTGATCCGTAAAGACGCGGCACCCACCCGGCATCAACGACGAATCCTCTACGATTTGAGCCGCGCCCAGCGCCGGCCATTCTACCTGCATCTGTGGCAGCGCCGCTTGCAGCACCTGCCGCTGCGCCGGATGAATCGCCACCCGAATCTGTTTCTGCCGGCCGATCAGCGCGAGCGAGTCGCGCAGGTTGGCGATGAGGACCTGCGGGTCGATCATCGCTTGCCGCTTGGTCACGCGCTGCGCGATTGCCGCCGACAGCTCGACCATCTCGCTGATCGACGTATCCGCAATGGCCCGGTGCGCGGCGGCGATTTCACTTACTGCTTCATTCAGAGCCGCGATCGTCAATTCAAGCTGCTGCGAATATTCTGCGATGGCAGCTTGCCGCGCTTCTGCGCGGCCCCGTGCGATGCCTTCTTCGTGGCCACGCTGGTAGCCGTCGAGGCGCGCTTCTTCGCGCACCGCTTCCGCCGCCACGCGCGCTCGCTGAACGATCGCCTCCGCCTCGCGCTTCGCATCCGATAGATGACGAGCGGCGTCAGCTTCGATGTCGCGCCACTGAAACTGAACCACCTGCGGGGCGATTTGTGCCTTGATCAAACCCATCACCTACACCTGAGCGCCTTTCCGGCCCTCTCTCCGTGTGCGTCTGCCCAAAACGCTGATCTCGCCAGTTGTGTTCAACCGCTCAACAACCTCGGCGACGCGACGCTGCGCGGCTTCGATCTCGCTGATCCGCACCGGCTCGGCGGACTGAAGCTCACGCTCGATCTCCGCCGCTTCATCTCCCGGCAGGTTCCAGAGCACCTTCCGCACAAGCCGTTCCCGCGACGTGCGAAGCGCCAGCGCGATCGTCTCCGTATCGAGTTGCTCGACGACGGCCCGAATATCCGGGTCTGGCGCGTGCAGCAGATCGTCAAACACCGACTGCACCCGGCGAATCTGCTCCGCCAAGTCCGGCGCATCGTGCTCCAGCGAATGCAGAATCTCGCGCTCGGTGCGCCGATCGGCGGAATTGAGAATCTCCGCAACCGCGCTCACGCCGCCCGAACGAATCGTCCGTCCGATGATGTGACCGAGCCGCTGCCGCAGGCCTTGCTCAACCTGCTCGATCACTTCCGAGCTCGTCTGCTCGATGCCGGCGATGCGCTTGACGACTTCCACCTGCTTGGCGGCGGGAAGCCCCGCAAGAATCTCGCCGGCCTTGGTGTGCGGCAGATGCGCCAGGACCAGCGCAACCGTCTGAGGATGCTCATCGCGAATCGAATCGAGGAGCGTCTGCGCTTCCGCATCATGGAACGACGCAAAAGGACCGGATGGCGCGGGCTTGCTTTCTCTCTCAATCGAACCATCGCGCGCGCGATCCAGCACGTCTCCGTGTTCATCGTCCGCGCCGTCGTCATTTTCTTCTTCGTGATCAAACTGGTATCGCGAAGACGCAAGCGCCGGCGTTGCGGGCACCGCGGGCAAGCGGGTGGACCGCTCGATCGATTGCGGCGCGACCGTGGCTCCCGAACCGCGCCGCATGACCGATGAGGCGATGACCAACGTTGCCACGCCAAGAGTCCCCAGTCCCCATTGCATCCGGTGATTCCAAATCCCCGTCAACGAAGACGTGAACGGCGTCGCCAGCGGCAATCCCACCACCGCATCGCTGTGCGACGCAATCGCAACCGGCGGCAGCGGCGCCGCCGAGCTTCCATCCTCGTAAACCTCGACCGTCACGTCCGTCTCGTTCTTCAGCCCCAGCGAATTGCGGACGAGATGACGAATCTTCGCTAGTTGAGTATCGATGATCGGCTGAAGCAGCGCATCCGTCGGCTCAACACCCTTCGAAGCGCCGCGGCGATGGATCTGCACGAAATAGCCGCGCGGTACGACCACCGACGCCGATAGCACCGTCTCCTTGCCGGCGGGCGTATGCGTCTTCTGTACGGTTTCCGCGGGCAAAACGGTGAAATCGGACTTCACGTTTTCCGTCCGCGTTGCCTTCGGCGCTTCGACTGATTCGACAGTGCGATCGGCGATTAAAGGAACGGCGTTGGCCAAAACCGCGTTGGCGGGTTCTGTCGATGCAGCCTTCTGCTCTGTATTCGTCTCTCGCCGTGATTCCAACTGCAGTGAGCTTTCCTGGTCGTACGTGTGCTTCTCTTCCTCCAGCGTCTGCACGTTGAGATCAACCGACACGGAGACGAGCACATCGGGGATATAGCTGAGCAGCGTTCGCACCTTCGTCACATACGCCTGCTCGCATTGCTGTCGGCGTTCGAGCACGTCGCCGCCGAATTCTTCTGCGCCGAGGTTATAGCTCGCGCCGTCGATCGTCACCTTCACGCGCTCGCGCGACATGGTTGAGACGGCGCCGGTCACCGCATTCACCGCGGCACTGGAGAGTTGCCGCGGACTGGCTTCGTTGCCGCGCGTCTGAATATCGACCAGTGCAACCGGCTGGATCGAACCGCCGTTGATGTGGCGCTCGCTCGTCGGATCGATCAGCACGGTCGCCTTGCGCACGCCCTTGAACTGCCCGATGACGCCGCTGAGCATCCGCTCGCGGGCGTGGTTGAACATCTTGTCGGTCTTGGAAGGTGTATCGAAGATGCTCGACTGCTTCACCAGCGCATCGAATCCGCTTTCGGTATTACCGGTCAGCGTGTCGGTGTAGATGAGGTCGGAGAGGACTTCGAGCTTGCGCTCGGCCGGCACATAAATCTTGCCGTCGCGCACCTCATGTGGAACTTTCTTTTCGCTGAGGCGCTGCGCGATCTGTACGACGTCGGCGTCGTTGAAGGACTGATCCAGCACGGGCTCCATCGGGCCGCGCGATGCCTGGTTCGTCATCCACACGCCAGCGGCAATAATGACAGCCACCAGCACGCCGGCGATCGCCTTCTGCGCATGCGAAAGCGACGCCACCGACAAGTGCGCGCGCTGTCGCCAGTTTGTTGCTTCACCCGCCATGATCTGCCTCCTTGCCCGCCGAAAACGCGCGAATCCTTCCGCGCCGGCGGTCAGAGCGTTGACGTCGCGCCCATAATTTCGCGACGTCTACTTCATCACGTGCCCGCGTGGGCGGCCTGCTGCACGCCGGGGCGCGTCGATCGGCTGATGATCGGCTCGCCCTCTTCGCGCCAGCGCTTTAGCTTCATTCCGAGCGTACGCACGCCAATGCCCAGGGCTGTTGCCGTTCGCACGCGGTGACCCTTGAATTGCTCGAGCGTCGACAGAATCACCTGCTTTTCGATGTCCGCCAGCGGTTTGCCCGCAAGATTGCGCGCGACCGCGACGGGATTGCCGCCATCGGCATTTGCCGAGGCAGTAGCAGTCGTCGTGGCGACGGCCGTCTCACCGCCCTGCGAGCGGAACTGCTCATTCTCATGTGCCAATCGCACGTGATCGAGCGTGCGATCCACAAGGATCGCCACTTCATCGGAAACAAACGGAAAGCGGATGAAGCCATATGCCTCGCCAGCCTTCACACGTTCAATCGCCTGCGTCAGCTGATCGAGCGGCGCCGCGATGACGATCGCCGCGCCGTCGAAATGCGCGGGCACCGACGCATCGACGAACGCGATATCCGCCGGCCCTTCGCTGATCACATCATGGCCGGCCGATGCCAGCACCGAGCTCAATGCGTCTGTCCAATCCTTAGACTCCGCGACACGAATCGTTGCCATGTCGATTTCCTTCCCTGCACGTTAAAGACCAAGAGTTCAAATACAAAGTTACCGCACAACCACACGAACACTCAAGAACGGACGGCTCGCGCCATCACAATAGCACCATCACGATAATCACTACAGCGCACACGGCAACCGCGGCGCGCGATCGCGCTCTTGCGATTGACCAGCACATGCGGGCGCGGCGCCCAATTTAATGCTCCGCGACGCCAGCGCCGACTGCGCCCGCGCGAAGCGACCCATCCATGCTTGCCGCATGACCACGACGCCCAATGACTTTTGACCATCCCATTCTCCCAAAAGCCCTTGCCCGAATTCTTCCAGTCCTTGTCAGTCACTGCGCTGACTGACTCACCACGTTCCGCCGCTGCCGGTCCACTTCAGCCACTGTTCCCAATATGCCGCCGGCATCGGCACGCTCGATTCGCTGCCCGCAGGCAGCTTGTGCAGCAGTTGCTTGGCGCGCTCCGTCGCGCCGCGCGCTTCGTTCGGCTTGTGCATCGCGAAGTACGCGTTGGCGATCTGGATGTTCGCCGCCACAACCTGCGACGGATCGCTTTGTTCGCGCGAGGCCTGATCATACAGCTTCACCGCGCCGTCGAAATCGCCCAGCTCGTACGCGCAATCCGCACGATGCATCACCGCCAGCTGTGCGAAACGCTTGTCCTCTTCCCGAGTCGGCGGCGTATTGCGATAGAAGGAGATCGTCTTGTCGTACTGCGATGCTGCCTTCTCCAGGTATTTTTTCTTCTCGGCGACAGCTTGCGTCATTTCACCGACGTTGCTCGCTTCTCCAGATGACGCGCTGGCCGAGACCATGCGGACGTCGGTATGCGCCGCGAGATGCGACGAGCACTCGGCGATGAGAAAGCCGACCTCTCCAATCTGAGGGGCTGTCGCAAATTCTCTGGCAAATCGATCGAGTGGCTCAATCGCTTGAGCATCATGTCCCGCCTGACACTCCAGCCGCGACCATTCAAGCAACGCGTCGCGCTTCACCTCCGCATCGGTAGCGTTGGAAGCGGCCGAGAGAACCTTGAGCGCCAGCGGCAGGCGCAGCGGATCCTTTGCCATCTGCAACCGCGCCAGAGCTACAGCCGACTTCGCAGTCGCCGCAGCCTGCGGATACTTGTCCTGCAAACGCTGATACGCAGCGATCGCATTATCCGCCTGGCCGAGAGCTTCATAGGTCTTGCCCAGTCGGGCGAACGCATTGGGCGCCAACGAGTCGTCGGGCCGCTCGTTTGTCCACAGATCGAGCGCAGCGGCAACGGCCTGGCGATCGCCGCATGCTTCGAGCAGATCGACGGCCTTCCAAAGCGTCTGGCTGTAGTTCTTATCACCACTGGCGACGAGCGATCGGCTCAGAGCAAGGTACGACTCAGCAGACTTGATGCGCGTGTCACGCGCCATTTGCGTTCGACGGACGCGTTCCGCGCCGTTCACTTCCGCTGCCGACTGATCGAGTTGCTCGGCGCGCTTCTCGGATGCGGTCGCCAGCCGCGAATGGAAATCGGCCGACAGATTCGCTTCGAGCGTTCGTTCAAGACCAATCAATTCGATCGCTGCGGCGAAATTCTCGCGGGCGGCGAGAATCTTCGACGCCTGGCGAATGCCCGCGACGGCCTGCGCTTTGAGCGACGCTGGCGCCTGCATCGCCGGCTCGACGACATCACCCAGATCGGCGACCGCAGCGTCGTCTTCATGCTGCTGCACGCGACACGCCGCCCGCGCCAGGCGCGCTTTCATTGCCGTCAACGCGTCGGGCTTCGCCGCCAGCGCCGCGTCGAACAATCCGATCGCCTTCGGCAGATCGTTCTTCTCCTGCGCGATCGAGCCGAGCGCCACGGCAGCGGCGGCGGCGAGCGGATGTTGATTGTTGAACGAGGTCCGTGCCGCCACGATCAGGGCCTGCGCTTCGTCGACCTTACCTGTCTTCCACGCGCACAATCCCAGGCGATAGCGTGTCTGCGCCTGAGCGATCGGGTCGGCGTCGAGGCGGATTGCGTCTTCGAGCAGTCGCCGCGCGTCGACATGTTCGCCGCGATCGATCAGCAGCTGCGCTTTCTGATTCTCCGCCCACGCGCGCTCGGCGTCGCTCACGCCGGTCGTCGCGAGATACGCATCCAGCGACGCTTCAACCGCGGGCCAATCGCTAGCGGCGGTTTGCAGGTCGGTCACCTTGCGCTGGAGCCGCAGCGAAAGCGCCGGATCAATCGCCATCGCCTGGCGATATTGCGAGGCGGCGTCCGCGGGCTTGCCGAGCGCTTCATAGCACTCGCCCATCCGGCGATGCATCGCGGCGCTCGGCTGCACGCCTTGCGCCAGCGCGATCTGAAGCTCTTCCAGAATGCGGGAGTAATTCGCGGCCGGCGCCTGATGCTGCTGCTTCTGCGCCGCGTCGATCGACTCAGCCAACAGCAGATGCACCTGCGCTTCGTGCTCTCGCGGCAAACGCTCGGACGCGACGAGCCGCGTCAAACTCTGCGCCGCAGCCTCGGGCCGTTCGTCACGCAGGAACTGTTTGGCGATGCCGATCTTTTGTGCAAATGCGAGAGCAGGCTTGGCGTCGACGAAGAGGTAGGCCGCGCAGACGGAGAGCGTCAGCGAAACCATCAGTAGCGGTAATTGCCAGAGGTCTGCGAGACGACGTGAGGGCTGCCACGGTGTATGCACTGAATGCGTATACGTTGGCTGCCCGTCGCTCGTTAGCCGTGCGCCGGCTGGAGTCATGGCTTCCGTGCCTTTCCCCGATGCCATTGGCGAGACTTGCTTTACGTCACCGCCGCCGACCCATCCTCAAACTCCAGTCTTTCAACTGGCGTCCGACGTGTTATTCGGACCACCGCAGGCAACAATCCATTGAAGCCCGGGCAGACGGCTGATCGCCCAATCCAACCGTCACGCGCGATGGTACTTGGTGTTTCACACGTTTCAAGTACGAAACTGACCGGATTCAAAAAATGTCGTTCGCGCGCTGGCTCGGATCGCGCCGATCGCTGGCCAGACGCATGCCAAATCTGATCGTCATGATCGATAGCCAGAGGACGCCACCGCCGAGGAATATTACGGTGAGGCCAATGCCGAGGTAAAGATCGCGCCAAAGGTGCGGCAGATTACGCGCCAGCACATTGATGCCAGGCGACGGCGGGTAGTACGCAACGCGAATCTCGCCGGTTCGTTTCGCTTCGTCCCACTCGCTTTCCGGAAGAACATCCCACAGTTCATTCCGCGCCAACGGGCCGCGCTCGGTCTTCTGGTAGGTTTGTCCGTTCAGGGCGAACGAATAGCGGATGTCGAACGTCTTCCCAACTTCGGCAGAATTCGACACGCGCGAGTCGATCACGCGTGCCATCACATATGCATGTTCCGCGGACAAAAGCCGAACGTCAGTCGCCTGCGGCAGAAAGAGGATCGCAGCGAACACACCGACGGTAGTCAACAACAGTGCGCAGACCAACCGCCCGAAGCGCGTTTTCAGCGCCTCGAGGATGGCGTGCTCCGCGCCAAACATACTTGGAGAAAACTAGGCGGCTTTGCCCTTGGAATAAAACGCCGGCAGCGGTTTGCCGCTCTTTTCCCAGTGGGCGATGATCGCATCGGCCTTGCCAGCGCTGTTCAGCATGTGCAGCTTGCGACGGACCATGCCGACAATCGCATCACGTCCCGGCCCGAGATAATTGCGCGGGTCGAACTCCTGCGGCTTGGTCGCGAAGACTTCGCGGATCTTCGCCGTCAGCGCAAGACGCAGATCGGTATCGATGTTCACCTTGCACACGCCGTACTTCGTGACGGCCATGTGGATTTGATCTTCCGGAACTCCCTTGGCATTGGGCATCTTCCCGCCGTACTTGTTGACCAGCTCGATGAATTCCTGCGGCACCGACGAACTGCCGTGCATCACCAGCGGCAAGCCCGGGCAGGTCTTCATGATCTGCTCGATGCGATCGAACGCCAGTTTCGCTTCATGCTTGAACTTGAACGCGCCGTGCGACGTGCCGATGGCGACGGCCAGCGAATCGCACTTGGTCTTTGCCCAGAAATCCTTCGCCTGGACCGGATCGGTCAGAAACTTCTCGACGTTCTTCTCATATTCCTCGGCGTCCATCCCGACGACGTCTTCCTCGATCCCACCGAGCATCCCCAGTTCCGCCTCGACGACCACGCCCGATGCATGCGCGACCTTCACCGCATCGGCCGTCACGTGGACATTCTCGTCGTACGGATGATGCGAGCCATCGATCATGACCGATGTGAACCCGTCGGCAATGCAGGTCTTCACCAGGTCGACGGTGTCGCCGTGATCCAGGTGGATGGCGATCGGCAGCCACGGGTATTCCGCGACGGCCGCGTCGATGATCGCCTTGAGATAGTTCATCTTGGCGTATTTGCGCGCGCCTTTGGAGATCTGCAGGATCAGCGGCGACTTCTCCGCCGCGCAGGCTTCGATGATCCCCTGCGTGATCTCCATGTTGTTGACATTAAACGCCCCGACAGCGAACCCGCCCGTGTAAGCGAGATCGAACATCGGCTTGGTGCTCATCAGCGGCATACGGTCCTCAATCCTGTCTAAAAAGTGCTTCTCTTCAGAAGCCGTAATGTAGTGAAGCGAGCACCAGATGCCAGTGCCCCGCGAAAGGAATGACAGCCAAACGGCTGTTTTCCGTTATAAATTCACATGCGGGAGGCGATGGCCGCATGGGGCACAAGCGACGCAAGCGCGATCGATCGCTGCAAGGCGAGACGAAGCGAAAGTACCGCCGGGCTCTGGAGCGGCCGGAGTTCGTCATCGCGCCGCTCCTGCTGCTCGGCATGTCATTCCTCTTCGTCGTGATCTGCTCGTTCGATGGCCCGCCCGATAGGACAGACTGGCGATTTAAAACGCCGCGCGATCGGTTCGAGCGGAGCGTCAACTACGCACTTGGACAGATTCCGAGCTGGATCAGCCACGTGACGGGGATGTCGCTGACGATGTCCCGCCTGCTTCTTGTGGCGATCGGGCTTTTCTGCTTCGCGCTGATTGGCGTGTTCGTCTGGTGGCTGCGACGGGTGAAAAACGCGAAGCGCGAGGCGACCGTTGTCCAATAAACGAATCGCCATTTGCAGCACTGAGACCGCGACTTCCCGCCCAATTCGGCCCATCAAAATGCGATTTGCATCGAGCGCAGCGTCGTTCCCATCGATTGCAATGGCGTTTGCATCGATTGAAACGCCATTCCCATGGGCTCAAGTGCGGTCTGAATGAACTGAAATCAGATTTGAATCGAGCAAAATGCCATTCGCACCGGTTGAAATCACGCTTGGGTCGATTGAAGTTCCGCTTGCACCGATTCAATTTCGGTTTGCATCGATTGAAGTCGGAACTGACCGACGGATTTCGTGCGACAATCGACGCCTCTCGCGCCACGTCAGCTCCCGATCCACGTGTCCTTGTCCTTAATGATCGCCTGCGGCGGCAGCGACTGGCTGAGCGTGCCGACGCCGTCGATCTTCTTCACCGCCGTGCCGATGGCCATGAACTCGAGCAGGTTGTTGTGCTCGTGGATGTGGGTCTTAACGCCGACGACATCATCGGCGCCGATGGCGGCGGCTTCGTCGCGGATCAGGCCGATCGCGTGTTCGCGCGCATCGTAGATCAGCGTTGTCAGCGGCCCGATCTCGCCGCGGCTGACGGATTGCAGCGCAGCCTTGATGCCGCCAACGACGCCGAGCGAATAAACCGCCGTGCCAAGCACCAGCTTGAGCGGCATCAATCCCATGTGGATCAGGTTCCACATTTCTTCATTCGTCAGATCGCTGGTGATCGGCTGGCGCGGATAGACGGTGTCGGGCCTCGCATTCTGAGGCGATTGATAGTTGAGCGTCTGTCCCGCCTGCGGGATGGCGGGCGTGGCGAGAAGCGGATGATGCGACGCAGTGCCGAGCATCAACATCTCGTGTGCGCCCTGGAACATTTTGGTGCGCGTCTCGATGCCGACGACGGCATTGGCGCCGACGGACTTCGCTTCGTTGGCGATGCGCTCGAGCGCGAGATGTCGCGTGCGGTTGAAGACGTCAGAGAATTCCTTGATCTCGCCGCGCGCCATGGCCTTGAGCGAGCCGAGGATCCCGCCGGTTGCGCCGATGGAGTAGGCGACATTGCCGAAGACGAACTGGATGGGCGTGAAGCCGCAGTCGATCTGGCAGTAGAGTTCCTGCCCGTTGGCGCTGGTGGTGAACATGCGATCGCCCTTGTGCTCGCCCTTATGGTGCAGCGTGGAGGCGATGGAGAGAAACTCGGTCGAGCCGTGGAATGTGCGAAGTTCGTTGGTGACGCCGGTGATTCCCGCGCCGCCACGATTTTGCGCCTCGGCCACCATGCGCTGATACGCCTGCGCTCGTCCGTCGTGAATGACGGAGGTGATCTGCGAAACCTCACCGCCAAGAAATCCGCGCCCGGCGGCGGAGAGAGAACCGATAAGGCCCATCGAGAAGACCGAGTTGCCAATGACCAGGTCGCCCGGCGCGTAGCCCTTGAGATGAAGGCAGTAGATTTCGTTTCCCGACAGACCAGTCATCACCGGCATGCGTGCGTCTCCTTAATCCTTGGATCGGCCGGATGATAACGGAAGCGATCGTGATCGCGGTTATAAACGCGGCGCAAGTTTCATCGACGCGTCGGCGCTTCAGGCAATTGTGATGGACTTGTCGAGATAAACATCCTGAATGAGGTTGAGCAGCTTGATGCCCTCCTCCATCGGCCGCTGGAAGGCTTTGCGGCCGGAGATCAAGCCCATGCCCCCGGCGCGTTTGTTGATCACCGCCGTGTGGACGGCTTCGGCGAAATCGTTGTCGCCGGATGCGCCACCGGAGTTGATCAGCGGGCTGCGACCAAGGTAGCAGTTGGCGACCTGATAGCGCGTCATCTCGATGGGATGATTGTCGGGCGTGAGATCGGTGTAGACGCGCTTGTCGGTCTTGCCGAATTTGATCGCGGTGAATCCGCCGTTAGTCTCGGGAAGTTTCTGCTTGATGATGTCGGCTTCGATGGTGACACCGAGATGATTTGCCTGGCCGGTGAGATCGGCGGCAAGGTGGTAGTCGGCTTTCTCGGTTTTGAACGCGCTGTTGCGAAGGTAGCACCAGAGGACCGTGACCATGCCCAGCTCGTGCGCGCGGCGGAAGGCGCGGCTGACCTCGACAATCTGGCGATCGGATTCATCCGAGCCGAAATAGATCGTTGCGCCGACGGCGACCGCGCCCATGTCAAACGCCTGGTCGACTTGGGCGAACATGATCTGGTCGTACTTGTTCGGGTAGCTGAGAAACTCGTTGTGATTGAGCTTCATCAGGAATGGAATCTTGTGAGCATACTTGCGACAGATGGAACCGAGTACGCCGAGCGTTGACGCGACCGCGTTGCAGCCGCCTTCGATGGCGAGCTTGACGATGTTTTCGCCGTCGAAGTAGATCGGATTCTTTGCGAAGCTTGCGCCGGCGGAGTGTTCTATACCTTGATCGACGGGAAGGATCGAGACGTAACCGGTTCCCGCAAGGCGACCGTGGTTGATAATTGATTGGAAGTTGCGAAGAACGGCTGGCGAGCGATCGGACTGTACGAGAATGCGATCGACGAAGTCGGGGCCGGGGAGATGAAGCTTGTCTTTGACGAATCCTCTGACTTTGTAGCTGAGAAGCGATTCGCCGTCAGGCCCGAGGAGGTCAAGAATCTGTTTGTTAGCTGACGTTGCCATCCGCTGCTCCTTCGGGCTTTGAAGATCCGCGCGACTGCTCGGCGCGGGCTAGTAGCAGATCGTTGAGTTGCTGAACGAATGTGCCGCGCGTCAGCACGTTGTCGATGCGCAGTGCTTGGGCGCGCGAGATCGTATCGCTATCGGTATGAGCAGTAAATCCGATAACGGCTCCGGCCGTTCGCGTCTTCCATGCGGCGGCAGCATCGAGCGCGCCCGGTTGATTGAGATCAACAATTAATGTGTGGCCTGCGCGATCGTTAAGCGCGGCAGGATTGCGCAGCATCGCGACTTCAACGCCAAGTGATCGCGCGGTCGCACCAATTCGCCCGGCAAACATCAGATCGCGCGCGAGAACAAGAATCAGATCGCTCATCAATTTTCTCCAAGCGGACTCATGCGCATAACCAGCAGAGTTCGCCTGCCAGCCTGTCCGCTTAATATGTCACAGTGTCTTTAGTCGCGCAGGCTCAAGCGTAAGGGATTTGCCGGAGCAAAATCTTTTTCGCGCCCAAAATTAATTGCTTTTCTCGGCCATCAGCGGTTGAGGCGGGTTGGGATGTATTGGTAAGTTGTTTAAGGCCCGATAAGGCACAAACTTTGCTCCGTTTCCCGCGGGCAACCAATATCAGGCGAGGCCGTCATGAAACGAGACACACAACATCGTCCCGCAGTTAGCAAGAGCGCACACGCTTCGTCGATTGGCGACCCAAAACCGCAAATCCTAACGAAGCGACAGGATAGTGCCCCTGCGGTGACGTCATTCACGCTTTCGTCGACATACATCGACAGCCGGCTCAAGCAATTCTGCTGTCGCTGACGGCGTGGATGGAGCGCGCGGCGCTCGTACCGAAAATCTGACAACGAATCGAAGTTTGTGAATTCAGGAGACGTTCCTGAGGAAGGAAGAGGTTGCGCGCATGGTGAGTTCGACATCCAACTCCAGCTTGAAGGAAGCCGCCGCCGATTCGAAGCTCGCGGGGGGCGGAAATCGACTGCCCTTTGATCGCTTCGTCTGGGGCGCGGGCGTCGAGTGTTCGTTCCTGCCTCACCTCAACGTTGATCAGTACGAGTGGACGCAGCACGATCGCTTTTGGCGCGATGATTTGAAACGCGCGAAGGACGAACTTGGTATCGCGCATCTGCGCTACGCCCTCCCCTGGCACAAGCTTGAGCCGGAGCGCGGCAAATTTGACTGGAAGCTCGCTGATGAGCGCATCGCGGAGATGAAGAATCTCGGCATCGAGCCGCTGATGGACGTGATGCACTTCGGGACGCCGCTGTGGCTCAAGCAGGCCGTGGGCGATCCGGAATTTCCGGAATCTTTGGAGCGGTTCGCCTTTGAGATGGTGTCGCGCTATCGCGATCAGGTCAAAACGTGGTGCCCGTTCAATGAGCCGTTGGTTTCAGCGCTGTTCAGTGGTGATTTCGGCTTCTGGCCGCCGCACTCGCGAAAGTGGCGCGGGTATATGCCGGTACTGTCGCGCATCGTGCAGGCGGTTTCGCGCGGGATTCGCGCGATTCGAAATGCCAATCCGACGGCGACCGTACTGCTGTGCGACGCCGCCGAGAACTACAAGACCCGCGATGCGTCGCTCGAAGTCGAAGTGAAACGCCGGAACCTTCGTCGCTTCGTGGTGATGGACCTGATCACCGGCCGCGTCGATTCCAACCACGTTCTCTACCCCTGGCTGACGACCTACGGCATGAGCGCGCTCGACATTGAGTGGCTGCGGACTAATCCACAATCGCCGGACATCCTTGGCTTGGATTACTACCCGCACAGCGACTGGCAACTCGATCAAGTCGGCGGACGGGTGCGGCAGCGCCGCGCGGACAATCCCGTCGGGCTCTATGGCGTCGCCAACGCGTATTACAACCGCTACGGCATTCCGCTGATGCTGACCGAGACTTCGGTCGAAGGTCAGCCGATCAATCGCGAGATCTGGCTCGATCAAAACATCGAGGAGATAGCGCGACTGCGCGCCGACGGCGTGCCGATGCTCGGGCTGATCTGGTGGCCGATGCTTGATCAGATCGATTGGGATGGAGCGCTGACACACCGCGTAGGCAAGGTTCATCAGGTTGGCCTGTTTACGTTAAGCCGGGAGAAAGACGGAACGCTGAAGCGCACGGCAACGCCGCTGGTCAAACAGTTTCGCGAGGCGGTGGCATCCGGTGAAGAGCGCGTGGGCGCGTTGTCGAACGTCGCGATCCCTGTCGAAAGCGACGACGAGCAGCTGCCGCCGCTGGAATACACTGGGTCGACCGACAAGTTCGAGATGATTGCGCTGGAGCCAGTTGCGGCCAAAGCGAACGCGAAGGGAAATAGACACGCCGCAACCGGTGGCAATGGCGCCGCGCACGCGCCGAAGAGCAGACTGAATGAACTGCACGGCCAGAGCACTCGGGCCACGGAAGAAACAAAGTCGACAGACAAATACGGCATCGTCGTCTTCTGCCACTTGCGCTGGGGCTTCGTCTGGCAGCGCCCGCAGCAGTTCCTTTCGCGCTTCGCCAAGAAGCATCCAATTCTCTTCATCGAAGAGCCGTTCTTCGATCAGCCGGAAGGTTCCGAGCCGCGGGTTGAGCTGCATCGCGTAATGCCTAATGTCACGGTTGCGTGCCCGCATTGTGCGGCGTCGTGGGCGAAAAATCCGAAGTTGCCGCAGAAGCTTCGCGAATTCACCCAGGAAGCCATCGAGCGCATGAACGAAGACGGCGCTTTCGATAAGCCGCTGCTTTGGTACTACTCGCCGATGGATTCGAGCTGGTCGCTCGGCCATTTCGAAAACCGCGGCGTCGTTTATGACTGCATGGATGAGCTTTCGCAGTTCACCGGTGCGCCCAAGGCGCTGATCAGCAACGAGGCCCGCCTGATCGAACACGCCGATGTCGTCTTCACCGGCGGATACAACTTGGGCGAGAAGAAGAAGCAGCAGCACGACAACGTGCACATTTTCGGCTGCGGCGTGGAGTTCTCGCACTTCAACAAAGCGCAGGATCCGACCACGCCCATCCCGCCGGACATCGATTTCATGCAGCGACCGATCCTCGGGTGGTTCGGCGTGGTCGACGAACGCGTCGATTACGCGATGGTTGGCGAGATGGCGCGGATGCGGCCGGACTGGTCGTTCGCGATGGTCGGGCCGGTCGTCAAAGTCGATCCGAATTTATTGCCGCACTCGCCGAATTTGTATTGGCTGGGCAATCGCGATTACCAGCAGCTGCCCAGCTATTGTGCTGCGTTCGATGTCAACATGATGTGCTTCGCGCTCAACAAGGCGACGGAGTTCATCAATCCAACTAAGGGTTTGGAGTACATGGCGACGGGGAAGCCGATCGTCTCGACCCGCGTGAAGGATGTCGTCAACCAGTGGAGCGACATCGTTTTGCTTGCGAACGGAGCCGAAGAGTTCGTCAAAGCGACAGACAAAGCGCTGAATCGTCAGGGTGACGTCGATCAGCGCGTCCGCAAAGGCCTCGAACTTGCGCAGCAGTGCAGTTGGGAGACAACGGTACAGAAAATGCAATCGCTGATCGCGCACGCGATTGAGCGCAAGGAGCGGAGGTCCAATCGCAATATCGAGCCGATGACCGAGGCTCAACTTGAATACGTTTACATGGCAACCCAGGGCTCTTGAGACACCGGTCTCTGAACGGAGCGAAGGGCCGGCAAAGTTTTGTCGAAGGAGCGAGCACATGGAACCAAAGATTGTCATCATCGGAGCAGGACCAACTGGCCTGGGGGCTGCGTATCGTCTCAAGGAACTGGGCTACAAGAATTTCCACATGTACGAGCGCAGCCCATACCTGGGCGGTCTCGCTTCAAGCTTTACTGACTCCGCCGGCTTTACGTGGGATATCGGCGGCCACGTGATGTTCTCCCACTACAAGTATTACGATGATTGCTTCGACAAACTCATGGGCAAAGACTTCCAGCTGAATATGCGCGAGTGCTGGATCCGCATGTTCGCCAACTGGGTGCCCTACCCCTTCCAGAACAACATCCGGCATCTGCCCAAGGAAGTCACCCTCGAATGCCTTACCGGTTTGATCGAAGCGCAGACCAAGCGCGATCACAAAGCCGCGACGAACTTTGGAGAATTCATCGACGCGGTCTTCGGCGACGGCATCGCCAGGCACTTTATGAAGCCCTACAACTTCAAGGTCTGGGCGCATCCGCCGGCAATGATGAACAAGGAATGGATCGGCGAGCGCGTGGCGATGATCGACATCAACCGCGCGATCAAGAATGTCGTCATGCAATCGGATGACTTCGGCTGGGGACCGAACAATCAGTTCAAGTTTCCGCTCTTTGGTGGAACCGGCGAGTTCTATCGCCGGTTTGGCAAGCCACTCGAAGGGCATTACACGCTGAACAAGAAACTCGACTTCATCAACCTCGCGAAAAAGGAATGCCGATTCAGCGACGGCGAGATCGTGAGATACGATCGGCTGATCAGCGCGATGCCGCTTGATAAACTCTGCAACGACGTGATCAACGGCGAGATGCCACGCGAGATCAAGAAATCCGCTGCATCGTTGCGCCATTCCGGCGGCTATATGGTTGGCGTCGGAATTAAGCAGCCCTGCCCGTCGACGAAGTCATGGATGTATTTCCCGGAAGAGAATTGCCCGTTCTATCGCGTCACGTATCTGAGCAATTACTCGCCCTACATGACCCCGGATAACAACACGCATTACTCGCTCCTCTGCGAGACGAGCTATAGCGAGTTCAAGCCGGTCGATGGCACGCGGATCGTCGATGACACGATCCAGGGACTGATCAACGCCGGCATGATCAAGCCGGAGGATCGCAAGGATATCGTCGATACGTGGGTCTACCACGCTGATTACAGCTACCCGACGCCGTCTGTCGAGCGCGATGGAATTTTGACGAAGGTCATTCCGTATCTGGAACAGCACGAGGTCTACTCGCGCGGCCGATTTGGTATGTGGAAGTACGAGGTCTCGAACACCGATCACACGCTCATGCAGGGCGTGGAACTGATCAACCGCCTGCTGCGCGATGAGCCAGAGCAGACCATTGGCATCAAGTACGAAAGCACGCTCGACGGGCGCAACGCAGCAACGCACGAGCGGTCGAAGCTCGCAGGGTCAGGTGATCCGCGCCGCGCCGACAAAACATCGCCGGAGAAAGCGACCGCGATATCAAAACCAGGTTCACTTTCGCGCGACGTGGGCGACAAGGATGAAGTCCACACCAGCGAGGAAGAACTGGGCGTGACAACGCCGCGCAAATCAGCGGGTAAAGCGAAGGAAGGATCACGATGAGCCCAAAATCACCACCGCGCCACCCAGGGCAGAATACCGGTCGGAGCAGCAAGCATACCCGTCGAAAGACGAATCCCGACCGTTAGTCGTTCAGTCGGTATACAAGTACCCCTCAGAAAGCCCACGGCTTTGCCGTGGGTTCTTCTTTTCCATTATCATCCAACCCATGCGTGTTCTGATCATGTCCGACATGGAAGGTGTCTCCGGGATCATCAAATGGGACCAGGTCAACGGCGGCGCGCCGATGTACGAGGAGGGCCGGCGGCTCTACACCGAGGAAGTCAATGCAGCCGTGCGCGGCGCAAAAGCCGCGGGTGCAACGGAGGTTGTGGCAGTTGACTGCCACGGCGCGGGCAAGGACTGGACCTTTAACTCATTCATCCCCGAACTGATGGAATGCGACTGGGTGAGCGGCCACGGCTGGTCGCGCTACACCGAGTTGTTGGAGAAAGGCTGCGACGCCGCGCTGATGATCGGCATGCACGCCCGCGCGGGAACACCGGACGGCGTGCTCTGTCACACCATCTCGACGACGACCTGGCGGAATCTTTACTTCAACGACACCTGCGTGGGCGAGTTCGGCATCAACGCCGCGCTCTGCGGGCACTACAACTGCCCGGTCGTGCTGATCACCGGCGACGAAGCGACCTGCAAGGAAGGTCGCGAACTGCTCGGCGATGGCTTGCACAGCGTCGCGGTCAAGCGCGGGCTGACGCGCTACTCCGCCCGCAACATCCCGCCGAAGAAGGCCAGGCAGATGATCGAGGACGGCGCCAAGGAAGCGCTCACGTCGCCCATCGAAACGCGACCCTACGTCCCGGCGAAGCCGACAGCCATCAAGGTCGACTTGGGCACCGTCGATAGCGCCAAGGAATTCATGGGCCGCCATGGCGTGGAGTTCGAGAATCCGCTGCGGATCATCTCACGCGGCAAAGACTGGATGCAGGCGTGGGATCAAGTGTGGCATTGGTAAGGTAGAATGGGCCGGACGGAGGGCGCCTTGTCGACTCGCAATGGTTTGATTGTTCTCATCGGGGGGTTGGTCGTCGTCTTCGTTGTTGAAGCGATGATCCTCAGCCGCAATACGCGCGGCGAGAGGTATTACGCGACCAAGGACCGCGCCGTCACGTCGATGGTCGATCGCCTCGTCTTCACCGACAGCGCGGCCGCGTTCAAGGCGGGCACGATGACACATGTGATAGTCGCGGCGGACGAACCGGCGCGCCTCACGCTGGATCACGAGGAACAGAAAGGTTTTCCGCGCGACGGCACATGGACTTCGCCCAAGCTCGAGACGGATTTCCCGTTCACCATTCTGCTCCCTTGCTGGAATGTGTCGACACCGGAGGGAACTGGCGTCGTATTCCATGTGCGGACGCGCGATCAGCAGTCGGGCCGATGGACACCCTGGCTGCGCATCGGCGGCTGGGGGCGGATCGACGACAAGCAAAGCGTCGGTATGTGCGACTTTGGCTTCGTCGACGAGGACACGCTCAAACTCAACCGCCCCGCCAACGCGTATCAGATCATGTCGCGCTTGCAAAGCTATGGCTTTGAGCTGAATCAGACGCCGAGCATTCGACGGATCTCCGTCATCTATACCGGCGCGCTCGATGAGAATTCGGCCTGGGCGAAGGCGATCACGCCCGATCCGGGACCATCCGAGCGATGGGCGCGCGATCTAAAAGTCCCGTTCCGCACGCAGAATGACAACGTCGAGGCGCTCAAAGGCTACACCTGCTCGCCGACCAGCGTTTCGATGGTGCTTCAGCACTTCGGCGTCGATCGCCCGACGATGGAAAACTGCCTGGCGATCTGGGATGACCACAACGAGATGTTCGGCAACTGGGCGAACGCGGTGCAGCGCGCGGGTGAGGTCGGGATGGACGCGTGGCTCGAGCGCTTCCGCAATTGGAACCAGGTGAAGGAGAAGATCGCGCAGGGACAGCCGGTTGTGGCATCCATCCGCTGGCACCCGCACGAATTTCCCGATTCGCCGATCTTTGATGACGACAAGGGGCTGCTGGACGGCCATCTGATCGTAATCCGCGGGTTTACGCCGGATGGCAACGTCATTGTGAACGATCCCGCCAGCCGAAAGCACGGCAACGGCGTGATCTATCCCGCCCGCGGGCTCGCACACGCCTGGTTTGGCAACGGCGGCGTCGGCTACGTCATCCATCCGCCGGCGAAACCGCTGCCGGCGGCGCTGGTTAAATCTTCGCCCGCGACGATGCCGACAACGGCGCCGGTGGCGACGCGATAGTCATTGTGAACCGCTCTTGATTCGGCTAAGAAATGCCACGCGCTCCGCCGGAGTCAGCGGCACAACCGCGAGCGTCAGTTTTCCCTCATCGATCTCCACATCCGTCAAGCGAACGGGCACCGAATCCCCACCGTCGGCCAGCGGAAGAAACAGGATCGGCTCCGCAGGCTCGCGGCGCATCACGTGCGTGAACAACTCTCCCATCGTCGCGGCCATTGCGGATTGGTTCGCGGCGCCAGTTAGACTGATCTTCGCCTGCTGCCGCCAGGCTGGAAGCTTACGCTGGAGCGCGCTTTCGAGCGATTGCCGGTACTTCTTCCAAATCGCATCCGGCAACGGCAGATTCCCCCCCGCGACGCTTGCAAGCGTGACGCGAAGTTTTCCATCAGCCTCCATGTGCGGACGAAACTGCACGCTCACGATCGAGCCGACGTCCGTTACGTTGGCGGCAAGGATGAGTTTTCCGTCATGCAGGATGACTGCTGGGTCATTGAGATATTTCCCATAATGCTGTTGCCAGCCATACAGCACGGACCACTTGTCGAAGAGAGCATTGAGCTCATCCTGAGTGAACTCGACAATGTGAGAATCGGCTGCTCGCGTGGCAGGCTCGGTTGCACCCTGCTGGGACGCGCGGGCCGCGCGAACGGCATCTGCCCGAAGCTCCGCCGCCCAGTTTTGCGCGTCGATCAGCTTGTTCTCAGCCTGCTGGGCAAGTTGCTGCAGCTGTGCAGCGGTATTCTTAGCGCGCGAGCCGTACCACCCAGGCGTTGACCGGAACAGCGTAAATCCGATCCCGGAAAGCAGCGCGCCCAGCGCCAGCAACAGGGCAACGATGAGCAGTAAGCGTTTCAGCCAGCGACGCATCAACGCTGAGTCTATGCGAATCGCTCGACGGATTCTTGGGCAGCCTATCTGACGGACGCGCAAAGCAGAATCTTACCCAGACGATACAGCCCGTATCGTTGACATCCGGAGACCGTTATCCGGACGTTGATCGGCTGCAAATCGCACACGCCCTTGCAAACTGAATCGTAGCTTTCGGCTATGAGCGTCTGCGCCACCGTTGTCGTTCCTTCTCGTTTCCGGCAGATCGAAGAGCCGCCTAGGCACGGAGAAAAACCCTTCGTGCAGCTCGCTGAAGAAGCCTTCGATGGGCCGAACCTGCGCTTGAGCAAACGGCTGCGGCTGCTGGAGGAGGCGAGTAATCGCAAGATCCGCCGCGGCGATGCGCTGGCGGTCATCGCGTCGATCCAGCGGAAACGTGAGAAGGCAATGAAGATCACCCCACCCGGCGCGATGCGGACGTTCGCGACACGCTATGCCTTCTTCGCCGCGGGGTTTGCTGCGCTTGCGGCGGCGTGGTGCGTTGTGTTGGGATGATGGGTCTCCCGCGGCAGAGCCGCGGGCTTTGGGGGAGGCGCGGTACGATCTACAGATGCACGCGGCGGGTGTAGACCCACCATTCGATCAGCAGCAGCGGTAACGCCGCGCACGCTACGATCCACCACCAGAGTTCCAGCCGAGATTTTCCTGCGCCGCCGCCGATGGCTTCACCGAGATTGCCAGGGGGCTGCGTGACCGGCAGCAGATTGCTCTCGTTGTAATCCAGCAAGTTGACAGCGATTTGCTCGTATGGCGCGACCGGCGGGTTCGTGCTGTAGACGCCCACGCGATCGAGCGGCGGGAATGCGAAATCACCCTGCGGCGGCACAGGAATCGACCGCGAACCCGTCGGCCCGTTGAGCTGGATCGATCTCACATCCGCGCCAGCGACGCGCTGGAGAGCCGCCCTCTGAATGCGCGGGGTCGCGCCCGGTTCCAACTGCGGACGAACGTCCATCTCCGAGCCGACCGCCAGGAACTGCATCAGGTTGTACATGAAGACCGGGAAGCTCGGCCGCAGCGGCCAGGTGCTTTCGATCACGTCAAAGCTCATGACAAAATGCGTCGCAGATTTGTCGCGATAGAGCACCATGAGCGGGCCTCCGGGGCCCTCCATGAGCACTTCCGCATCCGGCGGGACCGTCAGCTTGATCGGATCAGCGAAGGCGTGACCACCGAGCACGAGATGGCGAAGGATGGGATGATCGCGCTTCCAGTCGATCACGCCCGTGACTTTTTTCTTTCCAGCACATTGGGATCCTAAGCTTAGAATTCCACGTGGACAAGTTGTCGCG
>JADMIO011189600.1_pt1 | contig 75548 bp, 66 predicted proteins | sample 8958161 | NCBI WGS metagenome assembly JADMIO01 (sample SAMN16585339, study PRJNA669376) | soil metagenome | isolation source: Crop rotation soil | place: USA: Cullars Rotation, Alabama | collected 2011
GACAACTTGTCCACGTGGAATTCTAAGCTTAGGATCCCAATGTGCTGGAAAGCGCATCAAATACAAGGTCCTCGGTACCGCGGATCGCCAGCGCGCCGTCAAAGCAAAGGCCGCTTAAGCCCGCTCCCGCGCTCGCACCACACAACTGCTCGCCCATGCATTAGCATGCGCGAGCAGTTGTCGTTTTTGCGGCCGGAGAGCTCACATGAATCACAACAGACGTCGCGGCATGCTCGCGACCATCGCGCTGCTTGCGCTCGCGTGGGTCGCGGTGCCGGCTTTTGCCGAGAAGCGATACGGTCCCGGCGTGACCGATGGCGAGATCAGAATCGGCCAGACCATTCCTTACAGCGGCCCGGGTTCCTCGTACGCCACGATCGGCCGCGCACAATTGGCGTACTTCAACAAGGTGAATGCTCAAGGCGGGGTGAATGGCCGCAAGATCGTGCTGCTCAGTCTCGACGATGGCTACAGTCCACCCAAAACAGTAGAGCAGACGCGGCGTTTGGTCGAGCAGGAGCAGGTGCTGTTGATCTTCAGCTCGGTGGGCACGCCGACCAATGCAGCCGTGCAGAAATATCTGAACGCGAAAAAAGTGCCGCAACTGTTCGCGGCGAGCGGCGGCAGCGAGTTTGGCGACCCGGCGCATTTTCCGTGGACGATCGGCTGGCGCGCCAACTATCGCTCTGAGGCGCGCATCTACGCCAAGTACATTCTGAGGACGCGTCCTGCCGCGCGCCTGGCCGTGCTGTATCAGAACGACGATCTGGGCAAGGATTACCTGAAGGGGTTGCAAGAGGGGCTTGGCAACAAGGCTGCGCAGATGATCGTTGCGCAAACTTCGTATGAAGTCACCGATCCGACCGTCGATTCCCAGATCGTCACGCTGCAGGGCTCGGGTGCGGACACACTGCTCAACTTCAGCACGCCGAAGGCGGCAGCGCAGGCGATCCGCAAAGTGCACGACATCGGCTGGAAGCCGCTGCACTTCGTCGCCAACGTCGGCAGCTCCGTTGCATCGGTCCTGCGCCCCGCGGGGCTCGACAAATCGGTCGGATTGCTCACGGCGGCCTTCCTCAAGGATCCGACCGACCAGCAGTGGCGCGACGACCCGGGCTACAAGGAGTGGCTGGCGTTCATGAAGCAATACTATCCCGAGGGCGACCTGGCTGATTTCTACAACGTCTATGCGTATGGGCTGGCGCAAACGCTCGTGCATGTGCTGCAACAATGCGCAAACGACCTCACTCGAGAGAACGTCATGCGACAGGCGGCCAGCCTGAAGAATCTGGAGCTGCCGATGCTGCTGCCTGGGGTGAAAATCAATACCGGTCCAACCGACTTCTATCCGATCGAGCAGATGCAGATGCAGCGCTTCGACGGCAAGCAGTGGATCTTGTTCGGAGAACTGATCGACGGCTGAGCGCTATTGCGCCAGCAGCCATTTCAGTTGCCGCTCGACGAAGGCGCTGTCGGCGGCATTCAGTCCGTTGCCTGCCTGATGACCCCATACTGAGCGGATGAGCTCATAGCGCGCATGCGGAATCAGCGACGCTTCATACTCGATGTCCTCCGGTGTGAAGTACAGATCGGTCTCGCCCGCCATCACCAGTGCCTTCGCGCGGATGGAACCGAGCGCGCTGGCTAGATCGGCCTGACCGGGCGTCGCGCCCACGTCGTTGCTGAGCCAGGCGCCGAGCATCGTGAGCAGATTGTTCGCGTCGCGACGCAAAAATCGCCGCTCCCAGAAGCCGATGAGAAAATCCTCCAACGAAGAAAACCCCAGCTGCCGCCACAACTCCTGCTTGTAGAACGGTTGAGAAAACCCCCAGCCGGCATAGACCCGCGCGAATGCGCGCAAGCCTCGATGCGGCGGAGCATCGTACCAGCCGTTGTTCCAGGCGGCGTCTGCAGTGAGCGCTGCACGAACGCCCTCGAGAAATACGGCGTTGTGCGGCGTCGTCCTGGCGGTCCCACAGAAAGGGGCGATACGTTGCACCATTTGCGGATGGCTGACTGCCCACTGGAACGCCTGCTGCGCCCCCATCGACCATCCAACGACCAGTGCAATACGCTCCACACCAAAGTGTCCGGCGATCAGTCGATGCTGTGCCGCCACGTTGTCGCGGATGGCGATGGATGGAAAGCGCGCACGATCGTACGGGGGCGGCGTGTTGCTCGGGGACGAAGACAGTCCGTTGCCCAGCATGTCCGTTACCACGATGAAGTAGCGTTGCGGATCGAGCGCCTTGCCGGGACCGATCAGCCATTCGATATCGCCGTGATGGGCCGAGTAGGGCGTGGGGTAGACGATGACGTTGCTCTGATCGGCATTGAGCGTTCCGTGTGTCTTATAGGCGAGCTTGGCTTCGCGCAAGGTCACACCGGACTGCAGGACGAAATCGCCGAGTTCGAAGAGGCTATCGCCGGGCGCGGATGTCATATCGGATTCCTCAGGCGGACAGGCTGTGCATTTTAGAACCGATCGCAGAAATTCTAAAACAGCGCTAGCTTAGCGCTCGGACTGCAAACGAAAACGCCCTGCGATGGAGCAGGGCGTTTGAGTAACGCGAGGGCGCGTCAGCCGATCCTGCGCCTGGCGATCACGCCGAACAGAAACGCCATCCCGGCGCCGAGCGCTAGAGCCGTCCCGGGCTCGGGCACAGCTACGGCGCTCAAGCTTACTTGCCCCGACGCGTTGTAGATGTCTTGCGGCGAAACGACGAAGGATACGATCACGCTCAATGTGCCGGCCGCGCCGGTGGGGCCGAACGTTACGCTCGAGAAGCTCCCGCCCTGACATGAGGTGGAGAAGCCCGGTGTGCCGGTCAGCGCACAGCCTGTCGAGATTTCGGAGCCCGTCACGAACGCGCCGTCGACCTGAGGGTTGTGTATGAACGTGAAGCCGCTGCCAGGCGTTATGGTCACGGTGCCCGTGGGATTGGGACGACCGTCGGTTACGCCGCTGGTATGGCTGCTGTCGAGCACGTTGTAGGGCCCATCGCTGAACGGCACGGAGAAGGTGAACGTGAAGGTCTGCGCTGCGAGCGACAGGTTCTTCACTGAGAAGCCGTAGTCGAGGAACGGATCCGGAACGAACGACGCATGGCCGTTGGTGATCGACCAGCCGTTGCCCGCAAGCTGGAAATCGCTCAGCCAGACGCCGAAGGTATCATCGAAGCTGAGGTGCGGGTCGAACTGCACTGCATCGCCATTGACGGTCAATTGCACCGCCGGCAGTTGCGTGACCGCAGCAGAGGCGGATGATGCGCAGCACACGACCAGCGCGACTGCAGCAAACGTCGCTGACAGACGCTGAATTACTTTTGGATGATGCATGAACCGATCTCTCCCGTGCGGGCTCGTCACGCGCGTGGGCACGCGTTTTCTATTCCGCGCGTCTATATAAAGCCCAACGCGCGGACAAGTCAAGCGTCATAGCGAAGGCGCGCGACTCATTGTGCAACGAGTGTCAAAAAGAGCCGGGGAACGGCGACGAGCTCACATCAGGACGATGTCGTATTGCTCCTGATTGTAGAGCGTCTCGACTTGCAAGGAAATTGGCTTCCCGATCGCATCGCCGAGCACCGCCAGGCTCTGCGATTCTTCATCGAGGAACAGATCGATCACCGCTTGCGAAGCGAGGATGCGAAATTCCCGCGCGTCGAACTGACGCGCCTCGCGATTGATCTCGCGCAGGATCTCATAGCAAACCGTCTGCGCGGTCTTCACTTCGCCGCGCCCTTGACAGGTGGGGCATTGCTCGCACAACGTATGTGCCAGGCTCTCGCGTGTGCGCTTTCGCGTCATCTCGATCAAGCCCAGCGAAGTAAAGCCGTTGACTGTGATGCGCGTGCGATCGATCGACAGCGCCTTCTTGAACTCGGTGAGCACGGCATCGCGATGGACGGTGTTTTCCATGTCGATGAAATCGACCACGATGATGCCGCCGAGGTTGCGCAAACGGAGCTGCCGCGCGATCACGTGCGCGGCTTCCAGGTTGGTCTTGAATATCGTGTCGTCGAAGCTGCGGCCGCCGACGAAGCCGCCGGTATTGACGTCGATCGTGGTAAGCGCTTCGGTCTGATCGATGATCACATAGCCGCCTGACTTGAGCGGCACACGGCGCGCCAGCGCCCGCTCGATCTCATCTTCGATGCCGTATAGATCGAACAGAGCCCGCTCACCCGAGTAGTGGTGAATGCGGTCGCGAAAGTTGAGCGTGTAATCGCCGGCGAAGTTCTCCAGCTTCTCGAACATCTCGCGCGTGTCCACCAGAATGCGCGAGGTCTCATCGTTGGCGATATCGCGCAGGACGCGCAAACAGAGGTTGAGGTCCTGATAGAGCAGCGACGGTGCCGGAGCGGTGCTCGCCTTTTCCTGAATCCCGGCCCAGATGCGTCTGAGATACTCGATATCGGAAAGCATTTCGCGATCGCTCGCCGCTTCTGCCATGGTGCGGATGATGAACCCGCCTTTTTCATCGGCCGGCAGCAGATGCTGCAATCGCTCGCGCAGATGCGCGCGCTCGGCTTCGTCCTCGATGCGCTGAGAGATGCCGATGTGGCACTCTTGCGGGAGATAGACCAGCAGGCGGCCGGCGATGCTGATCTGCGTCGACAGCCGCGCGCCCTTGGTGCCGATCGGATCCTTGATCACCTGAATCAAAACGCGTTGTCCATCGTGCAGCAGGCGCTCGATGGGGCGCGGCGTATCCAGATTCTGCCGATGCTCCCAGATGTCCGCCACGTGCAGAAAGGCGGCGCGGTCCAGTCCGATATGTATGAATGCCGATTGCATCCCCGGCAGCACCCGGCTCACCACCCCCAGATAGATGTTGCCGACTAACCCTCTGCCGGTGAGCCGCTCGACGTGCAACTCTTGCGCCACACCTTGCTGGATCACGGCCACCCGCGTCTCCTGCAGGGTGACGTTGATCAGGATCTCCTCACTCACGACCGGCATGAGTCAACAGCGGCGCGCGCCCGAATTTGCCGAGCAGCTGGTAGGTCTCGAACAACGGCAACCCCATCACGCCGGAGTAGCTCCCGTTGATGGTTCGAATGAAGACAGCCCCGCGGCCCTGAACGGCATAGGCACCCGCCTTGTCGAGCGCTTCGCCGCTGGACACGTACTGGCGGATTTCCTGGTCCTCGAGCTCGCGCATCTGCACCTGGGTACTCGAGAGCGCCATCTCGAGCTGGCCCTCGAACACGATGGCCACAGCGGTGTGCACCTCGTGCGCTTTGCCGGACAGCGCGCGTAAAAATGCCGCCGCCTGCTCGCGATCGGCGGGCTTGCCGTAGATGGTGCCGTCTACCGCCACGGCGGTGTCGGCCGACAGCACCGGAAAGCGCATGAGGCGCCGCTGCTCCAAACGCGACCAGCCGGCCTGCGCCTTCAGCTGCGCCACGCGCACCGCATAATCTGCGGGCGATTCGTTGGCGAGCGGCGACTCGTCGAAGTCGGCCGCGCGCTGCGTACCTTCGCGCAGCAGCAAGACCTCGAAGCTTACGCCGATCTGTTTCAGCAGCTCTCTGCGTCTGGAGCTGCGCGATGCCAGATAGATGTGACGATCGTTCGGATTCACGACATCAGCCGCGATGATAGGGGTGGTTATGCAACAAAGAGACGGCCCGATAGAGCTGTTCTGCGATCAGCACGCGCACCAGCTGGTGCGGCAGCGTCATCGACGACAGCGACAGCTTGAGCGATGCGTCTTGTTTGACCCGTTCATCCAGACCATCCGCGCCTCCGATCAGAAACGCTACATCCGTGCCGGCGCGCATCCAATCCCGCATCATCTGCGCGAGCTGCTCGGTGGTCGCGCTCCGGCCACGCTCGTCGAGCGCCACGGTGAAGCAGCTTTCCGGGAGGCAGGCCAGCATGCGTTTGCCTTCTGCAGCCATGATTTTCGTGATTATGGCAGGAGACGGCTTTGCCGGCCGCGATTCCGGACGAACCTCGATCAGCTCAATCGGGGCTTCGCGCGGCATGCGGCCGGCGAACTCCGCGAACCCGGCCGCGATCCAGGCCGGCATGCGATGCCCGACTGCGCAGACAATCAACCTCATTCGGCAGCCAAGGAGGTCCCTTGAGACCCGTTAACGATTGAAACTACAAGCGGGACCCGCGCACCTCAACGCGCGGGCGGCGGACATGAACCTTAAGGCAGCGCTCGCTAGTGCGGCACGTTTCCAGCTTCGCTCGCGTGCGGCCCGGGGCGCAGCGGTGTGACCCGACGCGGTGCTTCCCCACCCCACAATTGCTCGAGATTGTAGTAGTCGCGGATCGCCGGCTGCATGATATGCACCACGACATCGCCCAGATCGACCAGGACCCACTCGCCGGTCTGCTCGCCTTCGACCCCTAGAACACTGCCGCCCGCCTCCCTGACCTTCTCGGCGATATTGCGGGCCAATGCCTTGGTCTGGCGGGCCGAGTCGGCACTCGCCACGATGATGTAGTCAAACAATGACGTGATTTTGCGCGTATCCAGTACAGTCACGTCGCGGGCTTTGATCTCATCCAGCGCGTGTTCGGCCAGTTGCCGGAGCTGCTCAGCGTGCATCCAATTCCTTATACAGTCGATGTTGACGAATATAATCGAGAACAGAGTCGGGAAGCAAATAGCGAGGGCTGCGGCCCTGGGCGATGCCGGCACGGATCGCGGTGCCCGAAATATCGAGCGCGGTGATGGGACAAAGGATGAGCAGGCCGGCGGGGCGCATGTCAACGTCAGACACCGCCTCGGTCAGCCGGGTTTCAAACTGTTCAGCCAGCGGTCGGGGCAGCACGCCTGCATCGAGATTGAAACCGGGCCGTTGCGCGATCGCAATATGCGCGAGCTCGAACAGCTCGGACCAGCGCGACCAGGTGGTCAATGCGACGAACGCATCCACACCCATGAGCAGACACAAAGGCTGTTGTGCGCCCAGCTCCGAGCGCAGCTCGCGCAGCGTGTCGACGGTGTAACTGGGGCCTGAGCGCCGGCATTCGCGATCGTCCACCATCAGGCGGGCGTTTCCCTCGCAGGCGAGCCGCACCATCTCAAGGCGATGCCGAGCGCTCACGCGAGGCGCTTCGCGATGCGGCGGGATGCTGGCCGGAATCATGCGCACCGACTGAAGCGCAAGCGCATCTGCAAGCTCCTCTGCGAGCCGCAAGTGCGCATAGTGGATCGGATTGAACGTGCCTCCAAGAATTCCGATGGCCGCAGACATCACGCTTTGCCGTGAGACGCGGAGCGCTCGGCGTGAAACTTGAGCCGTGGAACGTAAGTGACGGTGCGACGCTCGTGACAGTTCAGCCGAACGCGCATAGCAGCCCATCGGGACTCATCGGCGCGTGCGATCCTTCACGTCTCACGTTCTACGTTTCACGTCTACAGCAGCACCCGCCTGATGTCGCTCAGCACGCCGTTCAGATAAGTGATGAAGCGCGCGCCCTCGGCACCGTCGATGACGCGGTGATCGTACGAAAGCGATAGCGGCAGCATGAGCCGCGGGACGAACGCGCCATCCTTCCATACCGGCTTCATCACCGAGCGCGACACCCCCAGGATGGCCACTTCCGGCGCATTGATGATGGGCGTGAAGTTAGACCCCCCGATGCCGCCCAGACTGGAAATGGAGAAGCAGCCGCCCTGCATGTCGGTGGGGGAAAGCTTGCCGTCGCGCGCTTTTGCGCTGACCTCGCCGAGCTCTTTCGCGAGTTGTACAACGCCTTTCTGATCGCTGTCTTTGATCACCGGCACGACCAGACCATTCGGCGTATCGACGGCAACGCCGATGTGATAGTAGCGCTTCAACACCAGGCTTTCGCCGTCGGCGGAGAGTGAAGCGTTGAATTGCGGATATTGCTTGAGCGCGGCCACGCTGGCCTTCATCAGAAATGCCAGCATCGTTACGCGGATGCCCTGCTTCTGATACTCCTCAGACAACTGCTTGCGAAACGCTTCCAGCTCGGTGACGTCGGCCTCATCGTTCTGCGTCACATGCGGGATGGATACCCAGTTGCGATGCAGGTTGGCTCCCGAGATCTTCTTGATGCGCGAACGCGGCTTCGCTTCGATCGGCCCGAACTTCGCGAAGTCGACGACCGGCATCGGCAGCACGCTCAGACCCGGACCGCCACCGGTCGCTGCTGCGGGTTGCGCGAGCGCGGTCTTTACGTGCGCTTGAATGTCTTCCTTGAGGATGCGCGACTTGGGGCCCGAGCCTTTGACTTTACCGAGATCGACGCCGAGCTCTCGAGCGAAGCGGCGCACGGAAGGACTGGCGTGAGCGCGTGCAAACCCGACTTCATCGACGCTGGTGAGCGCGGTAGCCGGCGCAGCAGCGGACGCTGCTGGAGCAACAGCAGCCGGCGCGGGTGTGGAAGCCGGTGCGGCCGATGCGGAGGGAGTCGGTGCAGGAGCGGCCGCTAGCGTACTCGCGGGTTGTGCTGCGGCGGGTTTCGCAGCGGCGGGTGCGCCATCTGCCGCCTCGACCGTCAGAATCGGCGTGCCCTGCGATACCTTGTCGCCGACTTTGATCTTCAATTCCTTGACGATACCCGCGAAGGGCGCAGGCACCTCCATCGTGGCCTTGTCGCTTTCCAGCGTGACCAGCGAGTCTTCCGCTTTGACCGAATCGCCGGCCTTGACCAGGATCTCGATGATCGGCACGTCTTTGAAATCGCCGATGTCCGGGACGATTACTTCTTTGATTGCTCCCAACGTCATCTCCCCCTTGAGGTTCGCCCGCTCTGTCCCTCGGCGTTGCGTTTTTCGCCGCGTACAGGTATGGCTTGTTGGTTGTCACACCGAAGGCGGATAGGGCTTTTCCGGATCGATGTTGTACTTCTTGATGGCTTGTGCGATCACCGACGCAGCAATCGCGCCGTCATCGGCGAGCGCCTTCAATGCCGCCACCGCGACATAGTAACGATCCACCTCGAAGAAGCGGCGCAGCTGCTTGCGAAAATCGCTGCGGCCGAAGCCATCGGTGCCCAGCACACGATAGCTGCGCTTCACGAACGGGCGGATCTGGTCGGCAAACAGTTTCATGTAATCGCTGGCGGCGATCGCCGGCCCCTGCCGGCCCTCGAGGTTGCGCTCGACGAACGATTTGCGCTGCGGCTGCTCCGGATGCAGCGTGTTCCAGCGCTCCGTTTCCAGGCCCTCGCGGCGCAGCTCGTTGAAGCTCGTGCAGCTCCACACGTCGGCGACGACGCCGAAATCGGCCTTCAGCAGATCGGCCGCAGCCATCACCTCGCGCAGAATCGTGCCGCTGCCCAGCAGTTGCACACGCGGGGATTTCTTGTCGCCCTGTCCCTCGGAGAGCAGATACATGCCTTTCAGAATCCCCTCCTCGGCGCCGGGCGGCATCGCGGGATGCGCGTAGTTCTCGTTCATCACCGTGATGTAATAGAAGATGTCCTGCTGCTCCTGATACATTCGCCGCAAACCATCCTGCATGATCACGGCCAGCTCGTAGGCGAACGTCGGATCGTAGGACACGCAGTTGGGCACCGTGGACGAGATGATGTGGCTGTGGCCGTCTTCGTGCTGCAGGCCTTCGCCGTTCAGGGTCGTGCGCCCGGCGGTCCCACCCAGCAGGAAGCCGCGCGTGCGGCTGTCGGCTGCCGCCCATATGAGATCGCCGACGCGCTGGAAGCCGAACATCGAATAGAAGATGTAAAACGGAATCATCGAAATGCCGTGCGTGCTGTAGGAGGTGCCGGCGGCAATCCACGAGCACAAGCCGCCCGCCTCGTTGATGCCCTCCTGCAGGATCTGGCCGTTCTTGTCTTCCTTGTAGTACATGAGCTGGTCGGAGTCTTCCGGCTTGTACAGCTGCCCCACGGAGGAGTAGATTCCGAGCTGCCGAAACATGCCTTCCATGCCGAAGGTACGCGACTCATCGGGGACGATAGGCACCACCAGCTTGCCGATTTTCTTGTCGCGCAGGACGATGTTGAGCGCACGCACGAACGCCATGGTGGTCGACATCTCGCGCCCCTCGGTGCTTTTGAGCAGCGTCTCGAATGCAGAGAGCGCGGGCACCTCCAGAGGCTCGGCCTTGCGCCTGCGTGTGGGCAATGACCCGCCGAGCGCCTTGACGCGCTCCTTGAGATATTGCATCTCCGGGCTGTCGTCCGCGGGCTTGAAGAACGGAACCTCTTCGAGCTTTTCGTCGGCGATCGGAATGTTGAAGCGGTCGCGAAATTCGCGGATCGAGGTGGTACCCATCTTCTTCGCCTGATGGGTGATGTTCTGGCCTTCACCCGCCTCCCCCATACCGTAGCCCTTGATGGTCTTGGCCAGAATGACGGTCGGCTGTCCTTTGTGCTTCACCGCCGATGCGTAAGCTGCATAGATCTTATGCGGGTCGTGGCCGCCCCGGTTCAGGCGCCAGATGTCATCGTCGGACATGTTCGCCACCATCTCCAGCAGCTCAGGATACTTGCCGAAAAAGTGGCTGCGTACATACGCGCCGTCGCGCGATTTGAACACCTGGTACTCGCCGTCGACAGCTTCCTCCATGCGCTTCACCAGCAACCCGTTCTTGTCCCGGGCCAGCAGGGGATCCCAGTAAGAGCCCCAGATCACCTTGATCACGTTCCAACCGGCGCCGCGGAACTCCGCCTCCAGCTCCTGGATGATCTTGCCGTTGCCGCGCACGGGACCGTCGAGGCGCTGCAAGTTGCAGTTCACCACGAACACCAGATTGTCCAGACGCTCGCGTGCGGCCATGCCGATCGCGCCGAGCGATTCGGGCTCATCCATCTCGCCGTCGCCCATGAAAGCCCACACCTTGCGCCCTTCGGTTTCCAGCACGCCGCGGTCTTGCAGATACTTCATGAAGCGCGCCTGGTAGATCGCCATGATCGGGCCGAGTCCCATCGACACGGTAGGGAACTGCCAGAAGTTGGGCATGAGCCAGGGATGCGGATACGACGGCAGGCCCTTGCCATCCACTTCCTGACGGAAATTGATGAGCTGTTCCTCGGTGATGCGGCCCTCGAGGTAAGCGCGGGCATAGATGCCGGGCGAGGAGTGGCCCTGGGCGAAGATCAGATCGCCGCCGTGGCTCTCGCTCGGCGCATGCCAGAAGTGATTGAACCCGACGTCGTAAAGCGTGGCGGCTGACGCGAAGCTGGCAATGTGGCCCCCGAGCTCCGAAGAAATCTTATTGGAGCGCACCACCATAGCCATCGCGTTCCAGCGCACGTACGAGCGGATGCGGTGCTCGAGCTCGTGATTGCCGGGCGAGCGCTCCTCCTGTCCGGGCGGAATCGTATTGATGTAGGCGGTATTAGCGCTGTAGGGAAGATAAGCGCCCGAGCGGCGCGCTTTGTCGATCAGCTTTTCCAGCAGATAGTGCGCGCGCTGCGAGCCCTCGTACTCCAGAACGCCCTCCAGTGCATCCAGCCACTCCTGCGTCTCTTGTGGATCCGGATCCGGCAGCGGAGACATATCCATGATCTATACCCTTTTGAGGTCGAGCCTGACTTAAGGCCGCGCAACTGATTCTTTGCCGCGGCTGGCAAAGCATTGAGCGAGCGGAAAATTATACCAGCGAAAAGCGGCGGTGCCGGGTTACCGCATCACCCTGCGTATCGACTTACTTCTTCGCCGTCTGCACGCGCCCGAGCAGATAGAACTCATCGTTGGCGCGCATTTCGATCAAATGCGCCATCCGGTTCGACAACGCGAACAACGCTGTGATGCCGCCGATGTCCCAGATATCCTCTTCGCTGAAGCCCTGCTGTTTGAGTTTCGCACGATCGGATTCTGCGATCGACTCCGGCGTGCGCGCGAGCTTTACGGCGAAATCGAGCATCGCTTGCTGTCGCTCCGAGATGTCCGCTTTGTGATGATCGATCGCCACCTCATCGGCGACATAAGGATTCTTCGCGTAAATGCGCAGAATCGCGCCATGCGCGATCACGCAATACGGACAGTGGTTCACCCCGCTCGTGGCGACTACGATCATCTCCCGCTCGGCTTTGGTCAAACCGGAATCGCGCAGCATGAGCGCGTCGTGATATGCAAAGAACGCGCGAAATTCGTCCGGCCGGTGCGCGAGCGTCACGAACACGTTTGGAATGAAGCCGGCTTTCCCCTGCACCGCCAGCATTTTTTCGCGAATATCCTGCGGGAGGTCTTCGAGCTTGGGAACAGGGTAGCGGCTGATCGGTTTGCTCATGGTGCATCCTTGCTTGAACGTAGACCTATCTCATAATTCCTCACGCACGCGCGGAATGATGAGATAGGTTCTAATCATACTTGCGCAGATCCTCGATCACCTTGCCATCGTTGGGCAAGGTACCGGGAAGCTTGAATTCGACATTGCCGCGCAGCTTGCACACTTCACGCAGTGCATCGGCGATGTGCGCAGCGAGCCCCTCGGGCGGTGCGCCGTCGAGCTCGCATTGCAGAGTCATGACGTCGTTGTGCTTGGCGTCGTGCGCGATCACCAGGCGAGCGCGCAAGATGGCTTGGTGACGCTTGGCCACCTCATTGACCTGCGACGGGTGGACAAACAAGCCTTTCACTTTGGTCGTTTGATCGGCGCGGCCCATCCAGCCTTTCACGCGCATGTTCGTGCGGCCGCACGGGCTCGGTCCCGACAGCACCGCGGACAGATCGCCCGTCGCAAAGCGAATCAACGGATACTCCCGAGTCAACGTAGTGACGACCACCTCCCCGACCTCGCCTTCTTTCACCGGATCACCGCTGCCCGGGCGTACGATCTCGACGATCACGTCCTCGTCGACGACGAGACCCTCGCGCGCCTCGGTCTCGTAAGCAATCAACCCCAGATCGGCCGTGCCATACGATTGGAATCCCTCGATGCCGCGATCGGCGAGCAGTTGCCGTACGGCGGGCAGGAATGCCTCGCCGCCAACCGACGCGCGCTTCAAGCTCGAGACATCCTTGCCCATCTCGTCGGCTTTTTCCAGGATCAGCTTGAGGAAGGATGGCGTGCCCGCGTAACCAGCGGGCTTGAGATCGGCAATGGTCTGAACCTGCAATTCGGTCTGCCCGACGCCGGCGGGAAAGACCGGGCAGCCGAGCGTCTGCGCAGCGAGATCGAGCATGAAGCCTGCAGGCGTGAAGTGATATGAGAACGTGTTGTGCACCAGCTCGCCCTCGCGGAAGCCGGCGGCGAAGAGCGCTCGTGCAAATCCCCAATAGTCCGCCTTGTCGCCTTGCGGATCGTAAATCGGCCCGGGCGAAGCAAATACCCGCGCGAGCTGTGCGAGCGGCACTGCAGTCATGCCGCCGAACGGAAAGTCGGCTTTTTGCGCAGCCGTGAGCTCGGACTTGCGTGTGACCGGCAGCTTTGCCAGCGCTGCGCGATCGGCGACGTCATGAGCGTGCACATCGGCGAGCAGACGGGTGAAGTACGGTGCGTGCCGTTTCGCGTTGTCGATCTGCTCCCCAAGCGCTCGCATCAATGCACGCTCTCGCACCTCAGTGGGCCGCGTTTCCAGATCGTCTAAGTATTTCATCGCTCTAGAGGAGGGATGCAACGTTGTCGAGAATGAGCGCGCGGGCCTCTCAAGCTGTGTCCCGACTTCAAGCGAGCCAGCGTTTGCGGCGCCGGTAATGCTTGGCATCGCGAAAGCTCTTGCGCCCGCTGGCGGACAAGCCAAGATAGAACTCCTTGACGTCCTCGTTGGTAGATAGCTCCTGAGCCGGACCGTCCATCACCACTCGGCCGTTCTCCAGGATGTATCCGTAGTTGGCGTAGTGCAGAGCGACCGCCGTGTTCTGCTCTGCGAGCAGGAAGCTCACGCCCTCGCGCTCGTTCAACGTATGCACGATCTCGAAGATCTCTTCGACGACCTGCGGCGCGAGCCCCATCGACGGCTCGTCGAGCAGGATCATGGTCGGCCGCGCCATCAAGGCGCGACCGATCGCCGTCATCTGCTGCTCGCCGCCCGAAGTGTATCCGGCCTGGCTCTTGCGCCGCTGCTTGAGGCGCGGGAAGTAGTTGTAGACGATGTCCAGATCCGCTCGAATCTTTCCTCTCGCCCCGCTGCGCACGAAAGCGCCGGTGAGCAGATTTTCCTCGACCGTCAGGTGCTGAAAGCAGTGACGCCCCTCCATCACCTGAACGACGCCTCTGCGCACCAGCTCGGCCGGATTGAGACGATCGACGCGCTCGGCGCGAAACTCGATCGATCCTTTGGTGACATCGCCGCGCTCGGAGGCAAGCAGATTGGAGATCGCCTTGAGCGTGGTCGTCTTGCCGGCGCCGTTGGCCCCCAGCAGCGCAACGATGCTGCCTTCGCCGACCTCCAGCGAGACGCCCCTCAGCACGAGGATCACGTGATCGTAGATGACCTCGATGTTGTTGACGCTCAGCAGCGGCTTGACCGGGTCGCTCATCGGGAGCAGACAACTATCCCTTCATGCAGGCCGGTGTGATGTTTTTCTCGCCTGCATACTTCGCAGCCGATTCTTCCACCATCTTGCGGATCATCGCGCGGTCGCCGCTCATCCAATCCGACACCGGCTTCCAATGCGTGCCGTCCCACTGCTGAAAGCGCACGAGGCCGCTGCCGCTGTGATCGGTGCATGAGGTTTTGATCGCCGGCACCATGCTGTTGAAGCCGATCTGCTGCAAACGTTTGGCGTCGATATTGAGGTTCTCGATCCCCCAGCGCACCTGCTCGCCGGTGAGCGGCTTCTTGCCGAATTTGCCCTGTGCGGTGCGCACAGCCTCCACCGTCATCATTGCACCGGCCAAACCGCGGTTCCACAGCACTGTGCCAACGAGCTTCGGATTGGTGGGGCTCTTGCCTTTGGCGATGAGCAGCTTCTGCACGTCCTGCACCACCGGAAAGTCGGTGCCGGCGAGGTTCAAGCTCGCCGCGTAGTAGCCGTTGGCTGCGCCTTCTGCGGCCTCTGTGTCGATCTCAGAGCCGGCCCACCAGTTGCCCACCATCTTCTCGCGCGGGAAACCGACTTTCTGCGCGGTCTTGAGTGCCGTTGCGTTCATCACGCCCCAGCCCCATAGGATCACCCAATCGGGCTGGTACTGTCGGATTTGCAACCATTGCGATTGCTGCTCGTTGCCCGGGTGCGGCACCGGAATCATCTTCAGCTCGAAGCCGAGATTCTTCGATTCCGCCTCGAGGACCGGATGCGGTTCCTTGCCATAGGCCGAGTCGTGATACAGCAGGACGATCTTCTTGCCCTTGAGCTTGCCCATGCCGCCTTCTTTTTCGCCGATGAACTTCACGATGCCCGTCGCGCCGTCCCAGTAGTTGGACACCAGCGGAAACACCCACGGGAACACGCGGCCATCGACCGCATCGGTACGCCCGTAGCCGAACGTGATCAGTGGGATCTTGTCGGCGGGCGCTTTGTCCAGAAGCGCGTAGGTGATGCCGGTAGACATGGGATGCACGGCCGTGGGCCCGGTACTGGCTTTGGACTTCAGCCGCTCATAGCATTCCACGCCTTTAGCGTTGTTGTACTCGGTCTCGCACTCCTCCCACGAGAGCTTCACGCCGTTGATGCCGCCGTCGCGCTCATTGATGAGATTCAGGTAGTCGATGAAGCCGCTGAAGAAGGCGGCCCCGTTGGCCCCGTACGGCCCGACGCGATATCCGGTTATGCCGATGAACTGCGTGTTGGACTCCTGTGCGAGGGCCCATCCGGCGCTCAGCACCGCTGCGCCGGCGAGCAGCGTGGTCAGCGCTTTCTTCCATGCCTGCATGATCTTCCTCCGGTTATGTCTGTTCGCCCGATAACGCGGGTCGATGTTGAACGCTCTATTTGGTGACATGCACCTAATATGGAAACGGCCACAGTCGCAGTTTCTCTTTTGCGATCTGCCACAGGCGGGCCAGGCCTTGCGGCTCCACGATCAGGAAAAAAATGATCAGCGCGCCGAATACCAAAAGTTGAGCCATGGAGGTGGTGCCGGGCGCGAGTTGCAGATTGAACCCGCGCGCGACGTCCGTCAACAGCAGGTCCAGGAAGATCGGCAGCAGCGTGATGAAGGCCGCGCCGAGAAACGAGCCCATGATGCTGCCCACGCCGCCGATGATTACCATGAACAGGATGCGAAAGGACAGGTCCAAGTTGAAGCCGTCGGGCTCGACGCTGCCCAGATAGGCGAACGCGTACAGCGCGCCTGCGATGCCGCAATAGAACGAGCTGACTGCAAACGCCGTGAGCTTGGTGCGCATGATGGGAATGCCGACCACTTCGGCAGCGACGTCCATGTCGCGCACGGCCATCCACGCGCGTCCGACTCGGCTGCGCACCATATTTTTCGCCAGCAGAGCGAACAGCGACACGATCGACAGCACCAGAAGATATCGTCGCACCGGGGTATCGAATACGAATCCTAGAACGTCGATCGGCCGCGTGGTGATGACGCCCGAAGCGCTGTAATTGGAGAACCACGAGACTTTGACCAGCAACCAGGGAATGAAAAATTGTGCGGCCAGCGTCGCGACGGCCAGATAGAACCCTTTGATGCGCAGGCTGGGCAGGCCGAACGCGATGCCGACGAGCGCCGCGACTACGCCGGCGATGAGGAAGCTTACCAGCACGGGCAACGCAGGAATGCGCAGCACGAGATTGTAGGCGGCGAAAGCGCCCACCGCCATGAAGGCCGCCGAGCCGAGCGAGAGCTGGCCCGCGTAGCCGGTGAGAATGTTCAGCCCGATCGCCGCCAGCGAAAACACCAGCAGGGGCGTCAGCAGCGCCGTCAGCCAATATTCGCTGGCCACCAGCGGCACAACGATGAACGCGACGATGAGCAGCAACAGGAGAGCGATCCGATCCTGCAGGATCGGGAAGAGCTGCTGGTCGGCAGCGTACGTCGTCTTGAATTGGCCGGTCTCGCGATAGAACATGTGCCTAGCGTCCGTTAAGCGTGATGCTTGAGACGTGAGACGTGAGGCTGAACGTCTTCAGCACTGGGTCACACACGATCGATGTGCTTCTCACCGAACAAACCCTCCGGCCTCACCAGCAGGAACAGCAGCGCCATTACATAGGCGAACCAGCCCTCGATGCCGCCGCCCACCATGCCGCCGAGGTAGACCTCGGCGAGCTTTTCCGACGCGCCGACGATCAAACCGCCGACGATCGCGCCCGCGATCGATTCGAAGCCGCCGAGGATCAGCACCGGCAGAGCTTTGAGCGCGACGAACGTGAGCGCGAACTGGACGCCGTTGCGCGCACCCCACATCAGGCCCGCTACCAGCGCGACGAACCCTGCGACCGACCATACGATGGCCCAGATCTGCTTGAGCGGAATGCCTACGGCGAGCGCGGCCTGATGATCGTCCGCCACCGCGCGCAGCGCGCGGCCAATACGCGTCTTGTTGAAAAACACGGCGAGCAGGCTCACCAGGATACCGGCGACCAGGGCGGCGGCCACATCGAATTTGCTGATCACCATGTTGAATTTGTCGAGCACCGCCTGGATCGGCTCATCCTTGATGCCGAGCGCCAGCGGGCGCACCTCCGTGCCCCACAGCAGCTGCGACAGGCCTTCGATGAAAAAAGCGAGTCCGATGGTGGCCATGAACAAGGAGATCTGCGGTTGATTCACCAACGGGCGCAGCACGATGCGCTCGGTGAGCACACCCAGCACGATCATGATGGCCAGCGCGAACAGGAAAGCCACCCACGGCGCCATGCCGAATTTCTCCTGCAGGCCCACATAGCTCAGCGCAGCGAAAAACACCATCGCGCCCTGTGCGAAGTTGAACACGCCCGAGGCCTTGTAGATCAAAACGAAGCCGAGCGCCACCAGCGAGTACATAACACCTGCAAGGAGGCCGCCGACCAGGACTTCGAAGAAAAAGCTCATGATGGTGTTTGCTGTCGTGTCAGTGCGCAACGCCCAGATAGGCATCGATCACCGCCTGATCGGCTCGCACCTCCGCGGGCGATCCGTCGGCGATCTTGCGCCCGTAATCGAGCACCACGATACGATCCGAGATATCCATCACCACACCCATGTCGTGCTCGATGAGCACAATGGTGGTGCCGAACTCATCGTTCACGTCGAGCACGAAGCGGCACATGTCTTCTTTTTCCTCGACGTTCATGCCGGCCATCGGCTCGTCCAGCAGCAGCAGCACCGGCTCCGCGGCAAGCGCGCGCGCGAGCTCAACGCGCTTCTGCAGCCCGTACGGCAACCGGCCCACCGGAGTTTTGCGGATGTGCTCGATCTGCAGGAAATCGATCACCTCCTCGACCTTGGCCCGGTGCTCGAGCTCCTCGGTGCGGTTGCGGCCGATGTAGAGCGCCTGCTCCAACAGCGACGATTTCATCTTCAGGTTGCGCCCGGTCATGATGTTGTCGAGCACGCTCATGCCCTTGAACAGCGCGATGTTCTGAAAGGTGCGCGCGATGCCCTGTTCGGCGGCGCGGTGCGGGTTCATGCGCCGGCGCACCTCGCCTTTGAACTTGATCGTGCCCTGCTGAGGATGGTAGACGCCGTTGATCACGTTGAGCAGCGAAGACTTGCCGGCGCCGTTGGGACCGATGATCGCGCGCACCTCGCCCTGGCGCACTTCGAAGCTCACCTCCGTGAGCGCTTTCACGCCGCCGAAAGCGAGCGAGATCCCGTCGACCGACAGCAGAACATCGCCGATCGTGCGCGCGTCAGCCATTGCACGTTGCCAGCGCCGACCAACAGTGCCAATACGGCGGCGAGCGGAACCTCATGCACATCTCAAGCAGCCTGCCGGCTGACGGTGCCCGCATACGTCTTGGCATCTTGAATGCGCACATCGGCGCTCAGAATTCCGGTGCGGCCGTCTTCGAACTTGACGAGCGTCTCGATGTGCTGCGTTGGCACGCCGCTGTACAGCGCATCGATCAGCGGCGCGTATTTCTCAGCGATGAAGTTGCGGCGGACCTTGCGCGTGCGCGTGAGCTCGTCGTCGTCGGGATCGAGCTCCTTGTGCAGCACCAGAAACCGATCCACCTGCGAGTCGGTAAGCATCGGATCCGCGGCAAGCTCGGCGTTCACCTGCTCAACGCATTGCTTGATGAGCTCGTACACCTCGCGCTTGCCGGCCAGATCGGTATAGCCGGAATAAGGGATGCCGCGGCGCTCGGCCCAATTGCCCACCGCGCCCAAATCGATGTTGATGAACGCGCACACGCGCGCTCGTTGATTGCCGAATGCAACCGCTTCTTTGATGTACTGGAAGAACTTGAGCTTGTTTTCGATATAGTTCGGTGCGAAGACCGCGCCATTGGCAAGCTTGCCGACGTCTTTCGCGCGATCGATGATCTTCAGATGTCCGTCGGCATCGAAGAAGCCGGCATCGCCCGTCTTGAAGTAGCCGTGCTCGTCGAATACTTCACGCGTCTCTTCCGGGCGCTGATAGTACTCCTTCAGCATAGAAGCGCACTTCACCAGAACCTCGCCGGCGCTGGAGATTTTCACGTCGACCCCCGGAGCCGGCGGGCCCACTGTATCCAGCTTGATCTGTCCGTCGGGCTGCAGGCAAACGTACGCGCACGTCTCGGTCGATCCGTAGAACTGCTTGAGGTTGAGGCCGATCGAGCGGTAGAAGCGAAACAGATCAGGGCCGATCGCGGCACCTGCTGTGTAGGCCACCCGGACGCGGCTCATGCCCAGCACATTGCGCAACGGCCCGTATACCAGTATGTCCCCCAAGGCATAGCGCAAACGATCGAGCGGCGAAACGCCGGGTTTGCGATCCAGGATATCGGCCCCGCAGCGGCGCGCCACGCCCAGAAAGTAATGAAACAGCGCGCGCTTAGGTGCTGCGGCGTCTTCCATCCGGATCATCACCTGCGTAAGCAGACTTTCGAACACGCGCGGCGGCCCGAAGAAATAAGTCGGGCCGATCTCACGCATGTCGGTCAACACGGTATCGCTCGATTCCGGGCAGTTGATGGTCAAGCCGGAGACCAGCGCCTGCGCATAAGAGAACAAGTTGTCGCCCACCCACGCCATCGGCAGATAGGACAAAACTTCATCTCCCAGACCCAGCTTGTCGAAATCGCAGCCCCCGCGCGCGGCCGCACTCAACGAAGCGTGCGTCTGGCATACGCCCTTCGGCTTCCCGGTGGTGCCTGAAGTGTAGAGCATCACCGCGACGTCGCTGCCGCTGCCCGCGTTCACTTCCGCTAGGAAGAGCTCGGGCCGCTGCGCATCGAGATCGCGGCCGCGCTTCTGCAAGTCGACGTACGCATGCAGGAACGGTTGCCGATAGTGCCGCATGCCGCGCGGATCGTCATAGATGACCGTTTCCAGCTTCGGCAGGCGTGCCTTGATCTCCAGAAGTTTATCCACCTGCTCCTGATCTTCGACCACCGCGAAGCGGATGTCGGCGTTGTCCATGATGTAGGCCATCTCGTCCGCGACCGCGTCCTGATACAGCGGAACGGCCACGCCGCCCAGACATTGGGCCGCGGCCATCGACCAATACAGGCGCGGGCGGTTGTCGCCGATGATGGCGAGGTTGTCGCCGCGGCGAAATCCCATCGCCGCCAATCCGCATGCGAGCGCGCGTACTTCCGCCGCTGCCTGTGCCCACGTCCACGATTGCCAGATGCCCAGATCCTTCTCGCGGATGCTGATGTATTCGCCGTGCAGCCGGGCGTGCTCGAGCATCAGCTTGGGGAACGTGTCGGCCGCCGGGGAAACGGCAGGTGATAGCTGGTTCATCGCGCGGGCAGTGGGAGGTTGAAGGTCTTAATAGGCACGCCGGCAATTTTCTGATTATGCCGCGCATGGTATACGGCTTTTTGTTGCAGTGGGCAGCGTCGTCGCTTATTGCGGCGCGCAAGCGGAGGCGCCTCGGATGTCCGCGACATAGCGCCCATCCGCCCCGCATCCGGTACACTGCGCTGCCGGCACAGCGCGCCATATCATTGAACGCAACTTGGACCGATAGCTCGAGATGGCAAAGTCGGTATTGATTATCGGAGCAAACGGACGGCTGGGTCAGTCCCTCACCGCGGCCTTCGCGGAAGCGGGCTGGCAAGTCCACGGACAGGTGCGCCGGCAGCCGCCACGCCCGCAATCGGGCGTGCATTGGGTCCACATGCCGCTTGAGGACACGAAGGGCTTGGCTGAAACGGTGCGCGCGGCGACCATCGTGGTGCATGCCACTAATCCCGTGTACACGCAGTGGCGAACTCAAGCTATGCCTTTGGCACGCTGCGCGATCGACACGGCGCGCCGTGTCGGCGCCCTGCTCATGTTCCCGGGCAACGTGTACAACTTCGGCAGACGCATGCCGCAACTGCTGCTCGAGAACACCGAGCAGCATCCGAGCACACGCAAAGGGCGCATCCGCGTCGAGATTGAACAAACGCTGCGCGAAGGCGCTGCATCCGGATTGCGCACCGTAGTGATTCGCGCCGGCGATTTCTTCGGAGGAACGGGACGCGGCTCCTGGTTCGACCAAATCATCGCCAAATCGCTGCGCAAGGGAAAAGTCGTCTATCCCGGGCCTTTGAATGTTGTGCACGCTTGGGCTTATCTTCCCGATCTCGCGCGCGCGTTCGTCATGGTGGCGGAGCGACACGCCGCGCTGCCCATGTTCGAGGTGCTGCATTTCGCCGGACACGACCTGACCGGAACGGATCTGCTCGAAAGTCTGGCACGCTCGGCCCGACGTCAAGGACTGCTTCTACCCAACGTGCCGTTACAGCGGCGATCGCTGCCCTGGCCTTTGCTGCGCGTAGCGGGCCTCGCAGTCCCGATGCTGCGTGAGATTTCGGAGATGCGCTATCTGTGGTACGCGCCGCATCGGCTGTCGGGCGAGCGGATGGAGAAGCTGGTGGGGAAGGTGCCGAGCACGCCGATCGACCAGGCGATGGACGAAACGCTGCGCGAGCTGTTCGCGCGTTAAGAACCTATCTCAGAATCCCCGACGCACGCGTCGATGCCAAGACGGGTTCGCAAATCTCGCATCTTCGTTTGTTGCAATCACCACGCGAGCTGGCACGGCGCGTCATTGCGGCCCGTCTTGGCCGCCGATCGCAAGGGACTCAGCCCACTTGGGCGCATTTCGTCGCCGTCGCTCGCCTGGTGTACGTCAAGTACACGGCGGCAATCGCCGTCTAGAACTGCGCCCAACTAGGCTGAGCGCGTACGCGCGGGATGCTGAGATAGGTTCTAATGGAGCTGCGGCTTCTTGAGATAGTCGTTGCGATCCGCCGAGCGCAGCCGCACTTTCATCACGGAGCCTTCGCGCGCGAGCGTAAGCGGGATCTCGGTGCCGGCCGGGCCTAAGCCCCATACGTTGCGAAACAGATCGGCGAGACTCGACACACGGCGGCCCGCGACTTCCAGCACCAGATCGCCCATGCGCACGCCGCCGCGCTCGGCCGGTCCATCGGCCGCAAGCCCGCCGACCATGAGCTGGCCGTTGCCCTCAGTGGTATACATGCCGAGCCACGGACGCGGCGGGCGATTGGGCCGTCCCATGGTCAGCATATCTTCGAGAATGGGCGCCAGCAGGTCGATCGGAACGATCATGTTGCCTTGTACGGATTCGCCGTCCACGGTTTCTTGCACGAGCAAGGAACCAATGCCGAGAAGCCGGCCGTCCTGTCCCACCAGCGCCGAGCCGCCCCACTGGGGATGCGCCGGCGCGGTGAACAGCGCTTCATCTAACACGTATTCCCAATAGCCGGCGAATTCGCGACGCGCGATGATCTTCGCTTTGAGCGCATGTGCGCGTCCGCCCTGGCCGATCACCACCACATCGTCGCCGAATGCGGTGGAGCCAATCGAGCCTCGCGACAGCACCGGCGCTTTGAGCCTGCCGAGCGGCTGCACCAGACCGAAGCCGGTGACCTGATCGTAAGCCAGCGGATGTCCCGCGACCACCGTGCCGCTGTTGGTCGTGAGCCAGATGGTCTGCGCTTCGGTAATCAGATAGCCGATCGTCAGAATCAAACCATCTTCGCGGATGACCACGCCATTGCCCAGCCGCTCGGTGCCGAGGATCGATGCAGTGAACGCGTCTTCGGGAATCTCCGCGCGTACGCTCACCACAGCATCGAGAGCCGCTGCCAGATCGAAGCTCAGTTCTTCCGGTGCCGGCTGCAGATTGTCAGGAAACGCCCAGTTGGTCGACTCAGCCACTTGATCACGGATATGAAATTCGTACTCGCGCATCTTACGCCATTGCGCGGCGCATCGTGATGCAGCCGACGGGTTTGCCGGCATGGCGCTTTAGTGAGGCTTGATGCGCGACCATTCGCGCACGACCAGATTCGCGGTGTCGGCCCGGAACGATGAGAAAATTCACGCGGCCGTTGCCCAAGCACCAGATCTTGACCATCGTGGTCCCTTAAAGTTTTTGGGTGGCAGGCCCGGTCAGCGAGCGGCACATCGACAGCGGGTGACCGCGAAATGACGCAACATTGGGCACGCGTGGAATGTTTCGCACGAGCCTGCTAGTCTTGCAGGTTCTTCCGTTGCGTACTGCTCATGGAGCCCAGCCGCATGCCCACCTTGACCACTGACGACGGCGTCAAGCTGTACTTCGAAGACACCGGCACAGGAACGCCGATCGTGTTCGCTCACGAGTTCGCCGGCGACTTCCGCAGCTGGGAACCGCAGGTTCGCCATTTCTCCCGCCGCTATCGCTGCATCACCTACAACGCGCGCGGCTATCCTCCTTCGGACATTCCGGCCGGGGTCGAACGTTATTCGCAGCAGCGCGAGCGCGACGACATTCGTGCCGTGCTCGACGCGCTCGGCCTCGAGCGAGCGCACGTCGTCGGTTTATCGATGGGCGGCTTCGCCACGTTGCACTTCGGGATGGCGTACTCGAATCGCGCGCTTTCGCTGGTGGTGGCCGGGTGCGGTTATGGTGCGCATCCGGATCAGCGCGCGCAGTTTCAAGAGCAGGCGCATGTGCTAGCCAAAAGCATGATCGAGGAAGGCATGGGAAAGTTTGCCGGCAGCTACGGACACGCGGCGGCCCGTTTGCAGTTGCGCGATAAGGATGCGCGCGGCTTTGCCGAATTCATCCGCAATTTTTCCGAGCACTCGGCGCAAGGTTCGGCCAACACGATGCTCGGCTACCAGGCCCGGCGGCCCTCGCTGTACGATCTAAAGGCAGAGATGGCGGGCATCACCGCGCCGCTGCTGATCGTAGCCGGCGACGAGGACGATCAGACGCTCGAGCCCGGTCTGCTGATGAAGCGCACCATCGCCAGCGCCGGGCTGGTGGTTTTGCCGCGCAGCGGACACGTTCTCAATCTGGAAGATCCCGCGTTGTTCAACCACCTGCTCGAAGATTTCTTCCACCAAGTCGAATCCGGGCGCTGGCGGCCTCAGTCGCCGGCTGCCTGAAGCTGCGGAGGAGCGTTCGTGCCATCCACTGCTGCCTTGTCTCATCTGCGAGTGATCGATCTCACGCGCGTGCGTGCGGGCCCTACGTGCGTGAAGCAGTTCGCCGATTGGGGCGCCGATGTGATCAAGATCGAGATGCCGGTCTCCGAAGGCGAAGACGGCTTCGGCCCGCGCGAAGGGTCCGACTTCCAGAATCTGCACCGGAACAAACGTTCACTCACGCTCAATCTCAAGGATCCGCGCGGCGTCGAGGTCTTGCTGCGTCTGGTGAAGAAGGCCGACATCCTGGTCGAGAATTTCCGGCCCGATGTGAAGCACAAGCTCAAGATCGATTATGAAACACTCTCGGCTCACAACCCGAGACTGATCTACGCGAGCATTTCGGGCTTCGGACAGGATGGACCGTATCGCGAGCGCGCCGGCTTCGATCAAGTGGCCCAAGGCATGGGCGGTTTGATGTGGGTGACCGGTCTGCCGGGACAGGGACCAGTGCGCGCAGGAATTCCCGTTGCAGATCTCAGCGCCGGATTGTTCGCGGCGTTAGGAGTGCTAATTGCGCTACAGGAGCGCAGCGTGTCCGGCAAAGGCCAATGGGTGCAGAGCTCGCTGCTGTCCGCGATGGTGACGATGATGGATTTTCAGGCGGCGCGCTGGCTGGTCGAAGGCGACGTCGCCGCGCAAGCGGGCAACGATCACCCGACCTCCATGCCCACCAGCGTTTATCCGACGAGCGATGGCTTCGTAAATATCGCGGCCGCAGGCACGATCATCTACACGCGCTTGTGCGAGGCGATCGGCGCACCGGAGCTTGCCAAGCATCCCGACTACAGCACTGCGGAGCTGCGCTCGAACAATCGCGTTGCGTTGAACCAGGCGATCGGCGAGCGCACGCGCACCTACACCTCCGAGCTTTTGATTACGCTGCTCAACAAAGCCGGTGTGCCGACGGGACCGATCTACAAGATGGATCAGGTATTCGCCGATCCGCAGGTGCAGCACCTGCAGATGGCTGTCCCGGTGCCGACCAGCTCCGGCGCGAAGCTGAATCTGGTCGGTCCTGCGTTTCGGCTGTCGCGGACGCCTGCGCAAATGAAGCGCACGATGGGTCCCGCCGGCGAGCACAACGATGAAGTTCTGCGTGAGCTCGGCTATTCGTCCGTCGATATCGAGGGCTTGCGGGCTGCCAAGGTGATCTGAAGAGGCGATTCATGAGCGAGGCGAGACTGCGCGTAGAGCGCGACGGTGCGATCGGCCGGATGTTGTTCGACAATCCGGCGCGCCGCAACGCCATCAGCGGCAACATGTGGCGCGCAATTCCTGAAGCGATGGCGCAGTTCGATGCGGACGACGCCATCCGCTGCGTCGTGCTGCGCGGAGAAGGCACGGCTGCTTTCGCGGCCGGTGCCGACATCTCCGAATTCGAGAAGCGGCGCGCCAATGAAGCCAGCACGCGCGAGTATGAGGGCGTGGTCGAGGCGGCACAGAATGCCCTAGAGCATTCGGCGAAACCGGTGATTGCGTTGATCCACGGCTTTTGCATCGGCGGCGGTCTGGAGATGGCGCTGGCGTGCGATCTGCGCTACGCAGCGACGTCGAGCCGATTTGCGATTCCCGCTGCCCGGCTCGGCATCGGTTATGGCGTGCACGGGACCAACCGGCTGGTGGCTACGGTTGGACACGCGATGGCGCGCGAGATCATGTTTACCGGTCGCCGCTACACGTCGGATGAAGCGCTTGCCATGGGACTCGTGAATCGCGTGTTGCCCGATGCGGAGCTCGATGCCTACGTGCAGCAGCTCGCGCTCGAGCTCGCCGGCAATGCGCCGCTGTCGATGGCGGCCTCCAAGCTCGTCATCGATACCATCATCGAGGCGCAAGGCGAGTTCGGCAGGAGCGAAGAGGCGATCGCTCGCTGCATGCGCAGCGAAGACTATATCGAAGGCCGGCGTGCTTTCATGGAGAAGCGCGCGCCGCGATTCACGGGCCGGTAATGGGGAATCGTCAGTGCGTGTGTACCGGGCCCTGCGGCTCAGCCGGCAGCGACCCGAGCTGCGTGCGTATGCCCGTCACCAGCTGCGCCTGGGCCGCGGCGAGCGGCGCCGCGACCTGCGCTACCGCATCGCTGCTTTCCTGATTGCGGATCGCCTCTTCCATTGCGTCTGCCAGTGCGTAGACGCGAGAAGCGCCGATAAACCCCGCGGCGCCCTTCAGAGAGTGAACCAGACGTTCGGCCTGCTTCGGCTGTCCATCTGCATAGTGCCGTGCCGCAAGCTCAATCTGATCGGCGTGAGCGTCGGCATATTTCAGCAATCGCCGGGCATAGGTCGGCGGGCGGCCCAGCGCATACTTCAGACCGGCTCTTACATCCAGGCCCACGATCGCGCTGAGGCGCGCTAGCAACTCGTCCGGTGCCGGTTGCGGCTCGATTATGGGCGCGGCCGGCGCAACGCTCACCGCCTCGCGCTGCGGCAGCCATTTCATCAGCGTCTTGAACAAAGCATCGGGATCGACCGGCTTGCCGATGTGGTCGTTCATCCCGGCCGCGAGGCACTGCTGACGATCTTCCTCGAAGGCATTGGCGGTCATGGCGAGAATCGGCACTCGCTCCCGGCCGGGCACTGCCCGAATTGCGCGGCTCGCATCGAGGCCATCGAGCCCGGGCATCTGCACGTCCATCAGGATCAGGTCGTACATGGCCTCGCAGGCGAGCTTGACCGCCTCCTCGCCGTTGCACGCGAGATCGACCTGGAAGCCGGCGCCCAGCAGCAGCTCCACCGCCACTTCCTGGTTGATGACGTTGTCTTCCGCCAGCAGCAGTCGCGCTCCGCTGTGCTGTTGCCGCAGAAGAGAGCCGTCGGCCGGGACGGGCTTCGGGATCGCGGCGCGTGCAGTCCCATGCTGCAATTCGCTCAGCTTGTCGCAAAGCATCGAAGCGGTGAGCGGCTTGGCCAGCACCGTTCTAAACCCGACGCTTTGCGCCTGCGCCCGAGTCTCGCCGTCCTCAGCATCTGCCATCAGCACCAACGCGGGGAGCTGGCTCAGACGGGCGGCATTCAGCCGGCGCGCCGTTTCCAGGCCGCCGTCGTCGGGCATGCGCAGATCGAGGAGCGCGATATCGAAGCCATCGCGCTGCTCCTCGGCCCGCGTTATTGCCGCGAGTGCCGCTGCACCCGAGTGTACGACGGCCACGCGCATGCCCAGTGCAAGCAGCATGTCGCGCGCGGCGTTGCGCGCCTCGTCAAGATCGTCCGCGACCAGTACGTGACGTGCTTGCAGAGTTGTCGCAGGTCGGCGCACCGGTGCGCCCGCACTCTTGCCCAGGCGGGCCGTGAGCCAGAACGTGCTGCCTTCCCCGACGCGGCTCTCGGCTCCCGCTTCACCGCCCATCAGCTCGGCCAGGCGCCGGCTGATGGCGAGTCCCAGACCGGTGCCGCCGTACTGCCGCGTAGTGGAGCTGTCGGCCTGTTCGAACGCGTTGAACAGCCGCGGCATTTGCTCGGCGGAGATGCCGATGCCGCTGTCCTTGACCTCGAAGCGCACCAGCACATCGGTATCGCTCTGTTCGAGCAGGCGCGCGCGCATCACGATCGAGCCGCGTGCCGTGAACTTCACCGCGTTGGCCGCGTAGTTGAGCAGCGCTTGACTGAGGCGGGTCGCATCGCCGTGGAGAACCGAGCGCAGCGCGGGCTCGATGTCCACCACCAGCTCGAGTCCCTTTACCTGCGTTTGCGCGCCGATCACCGAGCACACGTGGTGCAGCAGAGTCTCGAGCTCGAAGTCGCTGCGCTCGAGCTGGACCTTGCCCGCCTCGATCTTCGAAATGTCCAGCACGTTGTTAATGATTGCCAGCAGATGCTGGGCCGAGTGTGTGATCTTTTGCAGCTTGTCGAGCTGATCCGGCTCGGCGACGCGGCCGCGCAGCAGATGCGTGAGCCCCAGGATCGCATTCATCGGCGTGCGGATCTCGTGACTCATGTTGGCGAGAAACGCGCTTTTGGCGCGATTGGCCGTTTCGGCATCGCCGGCGCGCCGCTCGAGCTCGACGTTGAGCGCGGCAATCTGCCGCTCGCGAGCGCGACGCTCGGTGTTGTCGAACACGGTCGTGCGGCTGGAAAGATAGTTCCCTTGCGCGTCGAGCAGCGCCGTCGAGCTCAGGACTACGGGCAGCAATGAGCCGTCCTTGCGCACGAAATCGAATTCGAGGTTGTGTACGGAGCCGGTTTTCTTGAACTGCGTGAACACCTCGTCAAACTTCAGCCGCCACTGCGGCGCGATCAGCTGCACCAGGTTGAGTCGACCGATGATCTCTTCACGGCTGTAGCCGAGCCACGTGAGCTCGGTGTCGTTCATGGCGACGATGTTGGCGTTGGTATCGACCGAGTGATAGCCGCACGGGGCGTGGTTGTACAGGTCTGAGATTTCGGCGGCACGATCCGAGACGATGCGATTGGCCGCTTGCAGCTGCTCGGTGCGTTCTGCAACCATCTCTTCCAGATGATGCCGGTGCCGCTCGAGCTCGGCGGCGTTGTTTTTGCGCTCGGTGATGTCTTCGAGAATCGTGACGCAATGGGTGATGCGTCCATCCGGCTGGTGGATCGGTGTCACGCGCGCATGGTCGATATAGCGTTCGCCGCCGCTGCGATAGTTGACCAGCTCGCCCTCCCAGGGCTGTCCATCCTGCAACGCGCGCCAGAGGTCGGCGTGGTTCGCTTGCGCACTATGCACGGCTTGCTCGAACAGCTTGCGTCCGAGCACATCGGCCGGATCGGCGCGTGTCGATTCCAGGAAGGCGTCGTTCACGTACTCCACGCGCGCATTGAGATCGGTGATCACGACACTGTGCGGACTTTGCGCCACGGCGAGCGAGAGCTTACGCAACTGCTGCTCGACCGTTCGCCGTTCGGTGATATCGACGAACGAGGCCACCACCGCCACCGGGCTGCGGCTGTGTTCGCCGACGATGGGCACGGCATTCATGGAGACCCAGATCTGCGCGCCGTTGCGCTTGCGCACGCCCACGATCACGCCGTGTTGCGGTTGTCCGGTGGTCAGCGTCTGCAGCGGGGGCAGATATTGTGGGTGCAATATCGCGCCGTCCTCGCCGATCGCCTGCCACTGCTGCGTCGGCTCTACCAATCCGCTCATCTCCGCCATCGACATGCCGAGAATGCGTTGCGCGGCGGGATTGCAGGTTTCGATGCGACCGTCTGCGCCGATCAACAGCACGCCTTCTGCCAGCGCGGATACCAATGAGCTGTTGCGAGCTTCGGTTGCGCGCATCTCCTCGTTTGCGCGCGTTGCCTCGGTGATGTCGTGCCAGATGCTGGCAAGGTAGCTGCGTTCTCCGATGTGCACCAGGCGGTGGCTGATGTGGCGATCGCGCAGGGCTCCGCTCTTCATGCGATGCCGGGTTTCGAACTTTGCGGCGCCGGTCTGCAGCGCGCGCGCCACGAGGCCGCGCACTTCCTCGGGTGTCAGCACACCCTGCACGTCGGCGACGGTGAGCTCGGCGAACTCTTCGCGCGTGTAGCCGAGCTCGCGACAGGCGGCATCGTTGAACTCGGCAAAGCGCAAAGTCTGCGTGTCGATGAGAACGATGCCGTCATCGGCATGCTTGATGATGGCGCCGTACACTTCTTCGCGGGTGCGCAGCGCCTGCTCAGCCGCTTTGCGCTGGGAGATATCCCGACACACGCAATACACGAGTTTTGCGCCCGCGTGGTCGACGGTGAGGACGTTGATGTCCACGTCGATTACCGTGCCGTCCTTGCGTCGATGGCGCGTTTCGAAGCCGTGCCAAGGAGCGAATATGCTCAGCCAGCGCTCGATGCGGCTGCGAGTAAGCAACGCATCCCAATCCCACACGTGCATCTCGCGCAATTCGTCGACGCTGTAGCCGAGCATGTCGACAAAACGCTGGTTTGAATCGTAGACCGCGCCTTCGGCATCGAGAATGACAACGCCGTCGCGGGCGTTTTGATACAGCACGCGGCGCAACGCTGCTTCCTGTTGCGACGATTCGCCGCGCATCGCCGGCTCGGCAGCGCGCACCGGTGTGATATCGCGCGCTACGCAGAGCATTCCGGCGATCTGCCCGCCTTGACGCAAAGGAGTGAGCACGGTCTGCAGCAGTCTGCGAGATCCGTCATGCAACACCACCCACGAGTTCTGGACAGTCGGTGTCGCGCTCGCGAGGACTTCGCGATCGCGGTTGCGAAACGCATCCGCTTGCTCGTGCTCGAGTAGATCGTAGTCCGTGTTGCCGACGATTTCGCCTTCCGGCACGCCGACCAGCTTCTCGAAGCCGGCGTTACACGCGAGGTAGGTGCCGTCTGCGGCCTTGCTCCAGACCACATCGGGGAGATTACGGATCAGCGTCCGCGAGCTCAGCAGGCTGGTGAGTTCGAGGTCGTCGTGCGCGCCCATGGTTCGTTCGATCGGCAGCGTGAGTTGCGCCGGCCCGGGGCGGCGCGGAAGTTGGCTTGGTGATAAAGTTCGACGCGGTCTGATTGCGAGTCAGGAAACAGCAGCACGCTTTTTATCTGCGCGTCTTGACCGATCGCTCGCCTTCAATAACGACGCCTTCGGGCGCCGGCTTGAGCACTCAATCGCTGGTCTTCCGCTCAATCTTCAAGCTCAGGCAGTGCGGCGGGCGTTATGTGTGCTGGAATCTATCGAGCTACTCTCTGGAGGAGTGATGACGGGCCAAATCGCCGGCGAGGCGCCCGGCGCGGGGGTGGATTCGCCCTACGCCTGGGCGCGGCTGGCAGTCGCTGTGTTGCTTTCGACCATCGGCGGAGCAGGCATGTGGGCGGTCGTGGTCGCGCTGCCTGCGCTGCAGTCGGACTTCGGCGTTGCGCGAGGCGCCGCCTCCCTGCCGTATACGCTGACGATGATCTGCTTCGGCACAGGCGGCGTGTTGATGGGCCGGCTCGCCGATCGCTTCGGCGTGGTCGTGCCGATCGTGCTGGGCACACTCTTGCTGGGGCTCGGTTACGTGCTGGCCGGGCTCTCCACGTCGCTATGGGAGTTCAGCCTGGCGCAAGGCGTTTTGCTGGGGCTGGGCAGCTCGGCGACTTTTGCGCCGCTGATGGCCGACACCTCGAAGTGGTTCGCGCGCCGCCGCGGAATGGCGGTCGGAATTTGCGCCAGCGGCAACTATCTCGCCGGCACACTGTGGCCCCCCGTCGTCCAGCACTTCATCCAGGATACCGGCTGGCGGCGCACCTACCTGGGCATCGGTGTGTTTTGCGTGATCACCATGTTGGCACTCGTGTTGGCAATGAGGCGACGCGCGCCGCATGCAATCGATCCCGCTGAGGCCGCGCATAAGGTTTCGGGGTCGCGCCGTCCGCTGGGCCTGTCTCCGATGGCACTGCAGATCCTGCTCTGCATCGCTGGTGTCGCGTGTTGCGTGGCGATGTCGATGCCGCAAGTGCATCTGGTCGCGTACTGCGCAGACTTAGGCTACGGTGCCGCCCGCGGTGCAGAAATGCTGTCGGTGATGCTCGGGTTCGGTATCGTGAGCCGGCTCGCCTCGGGATGGATCTGCGACCACATCGGCGGCTTGCGCACGCTGCTGCTCGGGTCGACGTTGCAAGGCATCGCGCTGCTGCTGTTCGTGCCGTTCGACAGCCTGCTCTCGCTCTATGTCATTGCCGCGCTGTTCGGTTTGTTTCAGGGCGGCATTGTGCCCTCCTATGCGATGATCATCCGCGATTATTTCCCGCCGCGGGAGGCCGGTACGCGCGTGGGCGTGGTGATCATGGCGACGCTGTTCGGCATGGCTTTGGGTGGATGGATGTCCGGGGCCATCTTCGATGCAACCGGCTCGTACAAAGCCGCGTTCGTGAACGGTATCGTCTGGAATGCGCTCAACGTGTCGATCGCCGTATGGTTGTTGCGGCGCTCACGCGAGCAGCTGCAGTTCGCGGGGGCGTGATGCGCAAGGTAAAAGGTTTGTGCATCTGTTGCGGAGCATCACCGCTTCCTATACGCTGATCGGCGTCGCTGTTAGATGACACGAGCGGCGATGAGAACACCTGCAGCCGCTGTTCGAAGCGGTTGAGTCATGCGAACGCCGCTTGATGCGGCTGCAACGAACGCCTGACGGGGGCGTAGCTGGCGGGTCAGGATCGGCTCCCCGGAGTCGGTCCGCCCGCGCGAGCAGGCCGCAATCCTCAACCGTCGAATCCATCGAGCTTCGCAACGAAATTCAGATGTCGCGGCGTACGCAAAAGTTTGCGTTCACTGCATTCAATTGCTAAACGCCGCGAGGCTACGGGCTGTCAGATGGTCTGGCGGTCGCCTTGAACGTTTACACGCCGGGCAACTTGACGCACTGCGCCGAACAGCAGGTTGACGTCACCTTGAAATAAGAACCACGAAGCGTCGCGGGCGAGGGATCGTCCAGTGATGCTCGCTAACTCGGCGGCCAGCATGGATGCAGCCTGAGAAGCCGGCGTGACTCGATAGACGGGCGGGCCGTCCTTCGACAGAACGGCAACGTCGACCCAGTCTCCCGGATGATCGTAGCCCTTCGCCTGCAGCAAGGCGACCAGCGCCCCGCGAACCGTGTCCTGTGTGGGGAAGCGAGCTTCCATCGCACCTCCCTGTTTAACCGCGCAGGGGTGCAATGGCCCTGCGCGCCGCTGTTTCATCCCCCCGGAATCGACTCGACACGAAGTGGCACGCGAGACCGCGTCGTTCCACTTCAGCTCACAGCTTACGCCGGTGTTCGTCTCATTCCAAGTGCATGCGACCGCGGCGAAGCTGACAGCTTGTCAGGATTTCGCGATGCTCGAGCGCGAGCTGCGAAGCATGAGTGAATCGGTGTAGTTGGTGCCCGACGAAACGGCACGCAATTCGGCGAAGTCTGCAGGCGTATCGACATCGAACGCGAGTCCGGACCGATCGACTTCCGTGACGCTGAGCTGCAGGCGCTCACTCATTCTGCGATGAAGCTCGAAGCTGAGATCGCCGAATGCGAACTGAAACGGCGCAGAGGCCGGCAGACAAAGTCCGTTGGTCCCGCGCCTCGCGCGATCGGGTGAAATCGCCACTGAATGCAGCGTGGACGCGTCGGCCAGACCCTGCAGATCCTCGGCGCTCAAGAGCGGCAGATCGCAGGGGACGATGAGCATTTTCGCAACACCTCTGGCACACAGCGCTGTCCGTGCATGCTGTAGCGCATGGTTGAGCCCGGGGACTGGCTCGTCTAGTACCTCGATGCCGTATTGGTGCGCGCGTGCCCGCGTCTCTTTGCAGCCGCTCACGAGCAGCGTGTGCGCCAAGCCGGGAAATTGCGCCGCTTGCTGGACTGTGTGTGCGAGCAACTGTTCGATGAGCGCGGTGCGCTCGCTGTCGCTCAGTGCGACGGCAAGACGCGTCTTCCCCTCGCGCAACGATTTGAGCGGAAGCACCAGGCACACGCTCATGGCACGCGGGTCTTCGTCGAGCCTCGGACGGCGTGCGCCTGTTCCACGATCACTTCGGCAAGCCGGATCCGGCTGTCGCGATCGCGCATGACGGTCTGCGCTAACACCGCGCGCACGCCCAATTCGCCGATCGCTCCGACGAGACTCTCGTCGCTGCTGTCCAGCACCAGCACATCGATCAAGCCGTGATAGAAGCGCGCAACGGCGAGCGACGAAGGTTCCTCGCCGAGCTCCTGCATGATTTTGGCGGCCGGGCCTTTGATTGCGCGGCCGGCTATGATCGGTGATACCGCGATCACAGGCACGCGTCGTCCCTCGAGCGCTGAGCGCATCCCGGGCACTGCAAGAATGGGCGCAATACTCAGGTAAGGATTGGACGGACAGATGACGATCGCATTGAGCGCGGGATCGGCGAGCGCAGCGTGCAAGGCCGGTGACAGCTTCGCCTGCTCAGCACCGCGGTACTCGATGTGTGCGACGGCCGGCTCAGCGCGCAGGCGCACAAAGTAATCTTGAAACGCCAGTGCACCCCGGGTGGTATGCACGATCGTACGGACCGGCTCGTCGCTCATCGGCACGACGCGATGCGCGATGCCCAGGCGCGCGTGCAGCCGCTCGGCGATCGCGGTCAGGCTGTGTCCGGCACTCAACCGAGAGGTGCGTTCGATGTGCGTTGCCATATCGCGATCGCCGAGCCGGAACCAGGTCTCGCCGCCGAGCCGCTCGAGCGCCTGCATGAAGTTCCATGTCTCATCGACGATGCCCCAACCCTGCACCGGATCGTTGATTCCCGCCAACGTGTACATCACCGTATCCAGATCCGGGCAGATGTACAAACCCAGATGAACGAAATCGTCGCCGGTGTTCACCGCGATCATCAACTCCTGCGGCCCCAGCACTTCGGCCAGCCCGAGGGCGAGCTTGGCGCCTCCGACTCCGCCGGCGAGCGCGACGATCATACGTCGCGATCCTGATAGCGCGTGAGCTCCTGCGCCGCTCGCCGCCGATAGGGTTTGCCGTCTTCGGCCGCAAAACCGAGCGTGACGATCGCCTGAGGCTCCCAGTCAGACGGCAGCCGCAATACCCCGGTGACGACATCGGCGCAAAACAATGGCGCACACATCCAGCATGCCGCCAGTCCCGCGGCGTGTGCGGACAGCAGCAGGTTTTGCGCCGCCATGGCGACGCCCTGTGTGGCCATGGTGTGCTCCGCTCGTGCGCGCCGTTCGTCAGCGTAACGGTCCATGTCCGCCATGCACAGGCAGATCACGATGAGAGCGGGCGCGCCGGTGAGGCGTGCGTACGAGCGGGCGACGTCCGCTTCAATTGCCTCGAGTGCGTCGCCGTCGCGCTGGCGGTCGGTGCGCAGGCGTGCGCCCATCGCATGCGCGAGCGCAGCTTTGCTTGGCGCCGCCTCGACGACGACAAATCTCCAGGGTTGGCGATTGTGTGCAGAGGGGGCCGTGCACGCCGCGTCAAGCAGCGCATCGATCGTCTGTGCAGCCACAGGGATCGGCAGATAGCGCCGGACCGAGCGGCGTGTGCGCAGCAGATCGCGCAAAGAAATTTCATCGCGGTCGCGAAGCGTTTCCGGATAGCTGTTCATGATCGGGACCTGCGTCAACGAAACAGATCAAGCTCCTTGGGTCGTACGAGCTCCGCGGCGCATCCCTCGCGCTCCTCGTACGCTGCGCCTCGGATCAATACGATCGGGGTGGCTTCATCGGCCTGTCCCATCAGCAATGAGGCGGCCGCGGCGAGCTCGTCTGCGAAACCGACTTGTGTGATGCGCAGTGCGCGTCCGAACAAATCGGGCTCGCCGCGCAGATCGAGCAACGCCGGCAATCCGCTCGCTCCGATCGCCACACCGACGGTGCCGTTGCGCCACGCGCGTCCGTGGCTGTCGTTGATGATCACGGCGAGCGGCACTTGCGCGTGCGTCTGCAGTTGCGTGCGAATGCGCTGACATGTCCCGTCCGGGTCGAGCGGCAACAGCAGCACCCGCTCGTCCGCGGTGTTCGCCTCGACATTCGAGAAGTCGATGCCGGCATTGGCCATGACGAATCCGCTGCGATGCACGGCGATCACTACATCGCGACGGATGCGCAAAATCTCCAGAGATTCGTCAAGAATGAGCTCGATGACACGCGCATCCTTGTCGACCTCCCGCGCCAGCGCCAATGCGCGCGGAGAGGGGGTGACCCGCGCGAGATCTACATAGCGCCCCTGCGCCTTCGACACGACCTTCTGTGCGATCACCAACACGTCGCCTGCCGCCAGCGTTTCGCCCGAGTGCGCGAGCGCGCGCAGAATGATTTCGCAGAGATCGTCGCCGGGCCGAACCAGCGGCACACCGCTCAGCGCGAGCAGCCGCATCTCTCGATTGCATGCCGTCATTATTGAACCGTCGGCGTTCAGGGGTTGTGCAGACCGGTGATGCGGATCCCGGCCCCCGCGACCTTGTAGCGTGCGTTGATCGAGATCAAGAGCGAAGTCAACGCCTCGGCCGCAGCGGAGTTCGCGATCGGGCCTGCATGCACGCCGCGCAGTCCGATGTCGGCAATCAAGCCGATCACCGTCTCGCGCGCGGCCACATCGTCGCCGCAGACGAGCACATCGCAGTCCACCTCATGTCCAAGCTCGAGCAGCAGATGCGCCGACACATTCTGAAAGGCCGAGACCACCTTCACCGCGCTTCCCAGCAGCTCCTGGATCGCCGCCACGGCGGAGCCGCCGCCGGGCAGTTGCACGCGCGCTACTTTCGGCGGCACCAGCGGCACTGTGGTATCGATCAGGATCTTGCGATCGAGCAGGTCGCGCACTTCTTCCGCGGTAGCGCGCTGGGCCGCATAGGGGACGCTCAGCACCACGATCGGCGCAGCCGCTGCGACTTCGCGATTGCCGCCGCTGCGCACCGCATCGCGCTTGAGCTGCGCGTTGATCTCGGTGCGAGCCTGTGCAGCCTTCTCAGCGCTGCGCGAGCCGATGCTTACATCATGGCCGGCATGAGCCCAGCGCAGCGCAAGCCCGCGCCCGACGTTGCCGGTGCCGCCAAGGATAGCGATGCGCTGCCGTTCGGATGTGCTCATGTCATTTACCGGCCAGGGGCAGGACCTTGGACGCGAACCGCTCCATCGCTGCGATCGACTCGGGCAGCGTGTCGCGAGCGAAATTGAACAAAAGGTGGCGTACGCCGAGCTTACGGAACGCGTCGATGTCCTGTGCGACTTCGCTATCGCTGCCGGTGAACAATTGCCGCTGGCCGTCGCTCGTGGTTCCGGTCTTGCCCTCCCGATACCAGTTAGCCCAGTAAGCGAGCTCGAGGGTCGCGGGATCGCGACCGGCGCGCTGCGCTTCGGTATGCAGTGCCGCGATGGATTTCTGATAGCGCTCCAGCGTATCCAGCGGAAACTGCGGATTCGATCCGATCGGATACCAGGCGTCGCCCAGTGCGACGGCACGCCGCAATGCTGCGGGACTTTCCCCGCCGATCCATAGCGGCGGGTGCGGTTGCTGCACGGGCTTGGGCAGAAAAATGACGTCGGAGAAACGCACGTGCTCGCCTTCGAAGTGCGGATCGTCCTGCGTCCACAGCGCCTTGAATGCGCGCAGATACTCGTCGGTGGCCTTGCCCCTCTCGGAAAACGGCGGCGCGCCGAGCGCCTTGAGCTCCTCCTCCATCCAGCCGACGCCGCAGCCCACCGTCACGCGGCCCTGCGAAAGGACGTCGATGCTGGCGAGCGCCTTGGCGGTGAACATCGCCGGCCGGTGAGGCACCACCATGATGGACGTCAGCAGCCTGATGCGCGATGTCGCGGCCGCCAGATACGCCATCAGCGTCACCTGCTCCAGGCAATCGCCATCGGATGCCCCCACCATCTGTCTCTGCGCGTTGTACGGGTAGGGCGAGCCGATCTTGCGCGGAATGACGATGTGATCGGGAATGGCGAGGTAGTTGAAGCCGAGCTCTTCGCCGCGCTGGGCGAGCGCACGGATGCCTTCACGGGTCGCCAGTGTGCCCCGCGTCGGAATGCTGAAGCCATAGTCCATAAAAGAATTCCTCAGTGCAGATCAGCGCAGCGCAGAAAGCAGCGTCGGATCTGCGGGTTTGCCGGCGTGTGCGCGCTTGCGCGGCGGAGTCTGTACCAGCGGCTCCAGCGGTTGCGCGGCGTAAGAGAACGCGCGCTGCTCGGGCGGCGCGCTGTGGTACAGGGTCGTGCGCTGCTGCGGGATGCGCCCGCACGATGCGATCAGCTCGTCCATGCTTTGCGGCGGCATCTCTTGTCCGTGAGCAGTGCCGGCTGCGCGCGAGATGCTCTCGTTCATCAGCGTCCCGCCGAGGTCGTTGACGCCCGCGGCAAGACATGCACGTACACCGTCGGCGCCGAGCTTCACCCACGAAGCCTGTACGTTGATGAGAACCGGATGCAGGACGAGCCGCGCCACCGCATGCATCAGCACCGTCTCGCGAAACGTCGGCCCCTTGCGCGCACGGCCTTTCAGATAGATCGGCGCTTCCATGTGCACGAATGGAAGCGGAACGAATTCGGTGAAGCCCTGGGTGCGCATCTGCAGGGCGCGCACGCGCAGCAGGTGCCGCGCCCAGTGCTGGTAACCTTCCACGTGCCCGAACATGATGGTGGCGGTGGTCTTGAAGCCGACGCGATGTGCCGTCTCGATCGTCTGCAGCCAGGCTTGTGTGTCGAGCTTGTCCGGACAGATCACCTGTCGAATCTGATCGTCGAGGATTTCCGCGGCGGTGCCTGGAAGCGTGCCCAGGCCGGCATCGCGCAGGCGCTGAAGAAACGCTTCAACCGAGATGCCGAGTGTGGTGGCACCATGCACGACCTCCAACGGGGAAAACGCATGCACGTGAATCTGCGGTACCGCCGACTTGACCGCACGGCAGAGCGCGAGGTAGGTCTCGCCGGTGTAGTCGGGGTGGATGCCGCCCTGCATGCAGACTTCCGTCGCACCGCGTGCCCACGCCTCCTGTGCGCGCCTCACCACCTCTTCGACGGACAGGTCATAGGGCTGCCCGCGCAGATTCTCAGACAGCTTGCCTTTGGAGAAGGCACAGAAGTGGCATCGAAACGCACACAAGTTGGTGTAGTTGATGTTGCGATTGACTACGTAGCGGACGACGTTTCCCACCGTGTCGGAACGCAGCGCATCGGCGGTTGCGCAGACGGCGTCGAAATCCGCGCCGCGCGCTTGAAACAGACGGACCGCGTCGCCTTCCGCGAGCGTCTCACCGGACGAGGCAGCCCTGAGAATGCGCGCGACATCTGCGCTCGGTGCCGCACTCGTTTTCAGAAACGTCGGCACCGGCTGCCGTTCGCCCACGGACCAGCCATCGGTGCGCGCGAAGCCCTGCGAGTCGATCGCTCGGAGCACTCGCGGCGCCAAACTCGCGTCCTGCCACCGCTGCGGCTCCCGAGCGTAGTGCGGATAGACCGCGAGTCGCTCGACCAGCGCCTTGCCCGCCTGCTCCGTGTGTGCTTGGAGGCGAGCGATCTCCGGCCATGGTGCCTCGGGATTCACGTGGTCCGGGGTAACCGGTGAAATCCCGCCCCAGTCGTTGAGCCCGGCGGCGATCAGACTTGGATATTGAGGAGTCAAGTTCGGCGGCGCCTGCAGACTCATCTCTGCGCCGAGAATCAGCCGCGCCATCGCCAACGTCCACATATGCTCGTGCAGGTCCGGCTCTTCGGCGCCCGCCATGCCGGTGCCCGTCTTGGCGCGGAAGTTCTGCACGATGACCTCTTGAATATGGCCATACCTCTCGTGCAGCGAGCGGATAGCGAGCAGCGCATCGATGCGCTCCCCGCGCGTCTCGCCGATGCCGATCAAAATACCGGTGGTGAACGGCACGGCCAGCTCGCCGGCGGCGCGCAACGTTGCCAGGCGCAGCGCGGGTGCCTTGTCGGGCGACCCATAATGAACGCCGCCCTTCGCGCACAGGCGCTCCGCCGTGCTTTCAAGCATGACACCCTGGGAGACCGATACCGCGCGCAGCATCGCGATGTCTTCGCGGCTCATCACGCCCGGATTGACGTGCGGCAGCAGAGACGTTTCGCGCAGCACCAGCGCGCACATCGCTGCAAGGTACGAGAGCGTGGTCGCATGCCCGAGCTCGCGCAGCTCATCGCGGGCAGCTGCATAGCGCAGCTCCGGCTTGTCCCCGAGGGTGAACAAAGCCTCGCGACAGCCCGCGCGCTCGCCGGCCCGAGCAATCTCGAGCACCTGTTCCGGCGTCAAGTATCCGCGCTCACCTCGGCGCGCGGGGTGTGCGAACGTGCAGTAGTGGCATACATCCCGGCACAGGTGCGTAAGGGGAATGAATACCTTGCGCGAATACGAGATGGCGTTGCCATGAGCAAGGTCGCGCCACTGCGCGGAGCGTGCCGTCAGCTCGTCGAGAGAAGCCTCAGCGGCAAGCCGGCGAATGCTCTCTTCGCTCAGTCGACGCGGAAAATCGATAGTATCGTCGCGCATGAAGGGTGGCGATGGTCGGCGCACGTGTCAGGGCGCGCCGAACGTCAGAATTTGCGTCGGCTCCACTTTGTACAGAACGCGCACTTCGCCTTTAGGATCGCGAAACGGATAGGGCGTCTGGTTTACATAGCGTTTCGCGAGCGAATCGATGCTTTCGGTGGCGAGGTGCCCGCGTACTTTGTCGTCCTCATCGATGATGTCCACCACCTTGCCGTTGATCGACATCCAGTGGTAAGGATTGGCGGGATTCATGAACAGCAGCGTCACCTTGCCGTTGCTGCGCAGGTTGCGGTCCTTCAGGCGGCCGCGCACGGAATTGAGCTCGATGTGGCTACCGTCGTTTCCAACCCAGACCGGCGTCACCTGCATCTCGCCGTTGCCGTTTACCGTCGTGAGCGAGGCGGTGACCGCATCGCTCAAGAGCTTCTTGTACTCCGGCGCCAGATCCTTCAGCGCACCGGTCTTCTTGTCCTTGACCGTGAACGCCTTTTCGTTGCCCGGGGTAATGACCGCGCCGATCGCTGCCGTCATCGTGTCCTCCTGGAAAGTTATGCCACCTGCGCTTCGGCGGCGGGAAAATTGAGCTCGATCGTCACGGCGCTGGGGTCTTCAAGGAATACTTGATGCAGGCCCAGCGAGGGGACCGTACGCTCGCGGTAGGCGACGTTGTTCTCTTGCAAGCGGGCGCGCATTTCCGTCAGGCCGGTCGCGCGAAATGCCATGTGGTCGACGGTGCCGCTGCCCCCCTGCAGCGAAGATAGATCGCGCTCGCCGAGGTATTCCTTCAGGCCCTCCGGATTGTTGAGGTCGACGCCGATGATGTGTACCACGCCGAGCGTCTCCGGATAAGCGGCGCCGTTATACAGCCACAGGCCGGGAAAGTTGAACGGCGGGCGAAAGCCAATCGTGAATCCCATGATCCGAGTGTAGAAATTTTCGGAGGCGGGCAGGTCCAGCGTACGGATCGAATAGTGGTCGAGTTTTCCGATGGGCATGGCGGTCTCGCGGGGAGTCAAGTTTTGTACATGCTACGCCGGAATGGCGCTCCACATCTCTTGCGGAGCTGCGGTCTCGCGCAGCACCGCTTCGACCGTGCGATAGCGCTCGGCCATCGCCCGTTCCTCGGGCGTGCTGATCTGCGCTTGCATATAGGCACCCAGGTGCCGTGCGCGTGCAATGATTGCATGACCCGCGCGCAGTCGCTGCGCTTCGTAATTGCGCAACGCTTGTGCGATGTCATGGGTGCTGCGCAGCGCGGCACGCAGCGCAAGCGCATCGTCGGCGACTTTGGTGACGCCCATGCCTACGTGCGGGCGCGCCACGAACGCCGCATCGCCAGCCAGCGCGACGCGACCGAATGCCATCCGCGGCGACTCGACGTCGTAGATCGGCTGAAAGAACGGCTGCGGGGTAAGGTGGACGAGCTCGGCGAACTGTGGCGCGAGGAGTCGATCTGCGGCGGATTGCATGCGGGTGATCACCTCGCGGCGGATGAGCGGAGGTGGAATGGATACGTCATGGCGGCGCCCGCTCTGATCGGTGAGCAGATCGATCAGCTCCGACTGCTCCGCGGCGGGGCGATACCAGACCAGGTTATAGCGTCGCTCACCGCGTCGCGTGCTGTTCTCGCTGCCTGCAACCGGGTAGCCCAGCATTTGCTCACCGGGGGGCAGACAGAAGCAGAATTGTTCGAACAAATCGGAATGAGTCTGCGCCGACAACGCACGCTCCTCGATCAGCCCGCGCCACGCGACATAGCCGGCGTACTGCGGCACAATCGCCGGCAGAAACTGAGCGCGCACCGTGGAGCGAATGCCATCGGTGCCGATCAGCAAGTCGCCTGCGATTTGTTTACCGTCGTCGAAATGCGCACGCACGCAGTCGCCGAGATCTGCGACCCGCGCCAGCGAGCGGCCAGCGTGGTAAAACTCGGAGGGTAACTGCGCTTTCAAGATGGCGTAGAGCCGCCCCCAGGAGGTGAGGATCTGCGGCATGGCGAACCGGCCGATCTCCCGCCCTTGCACATCGAGTGCGATGCGCGTGGTCACTTCGACGCCGATGCGCCCATCGGTTTGCGCGCCGCATTCGGCAAGCGCGTCGAGCAGTTGAGGATGGGTCACAATCCCCGCGCCCCGGCCCGAGAGCGCTTCCGGGACGCGCTCGAAAACATCGACCTGCCAGTCGTCACGGCGCAGCAGGCACGCCGTCAGCAGCCCGCCGAGCGAGCCGCCGATGATCAACGCGCGTCGAGATCGGGCCATGAGCTGCGCAAAACGTTAATGATCGACCGCTAACCTAGAGTATGCGTAGGATGCTGTCAAATCGACGCGGCGAGCGGCGCTAGCCGATCAGGTTACCGACCACGTGCGGCACGCCTTCGAAGAAGGCTTCGACTTCTGCCTCTACGATGTCGAGCGCATTGTCCGGCACCTGCGTCTGATAGATCCACTTGCGCACGCCCAGATAGAAGATCTTTTCGTTGAGCGCGCGCACGAGCTCGATCTCCACATCGGTGAGCGGGCGCTGCTTCACGCTCGGCAGCTGCAGATGCGCGCGCAGCTCGATGCAGATCGGCACGAACACACGGTCTCGCACCAAGCGCAGATAGCGTTGATTGATGGCCGCGTCCTTGAGCCCTGAGAACATGAACAGTCTAATCCACTCGCGACTCAGGATCGCCTGCGCATAGTCTTTGTAGAACGCCAGCATGCGCTGCTTGAGGGGCATGGATCGGTCGGTGAGCAGTCGCTGCCATCCCGGATTCCATCGATTGACGTACACATGCTGGTAGACACGCTCGATCAATGCATCCTTGGTCGCGAAGTACTTGAACAGCGCCGGCTGAGTGATATGCAGGCGGCGCGCGAGCTCGCGCGTCTCCCCGGTGAACCCTACTTCGGAAAAATAGCGCACCGCCTCTTCGACGATCTGCCGCTCGCGGTCTTCGCGCTTCATCCTGCGCCGCGGCGGCGAATCGGCGAGCGGGCGGGCTTTGGCGCGCACGGCGGCACGCTGCGGGAGCGAGCGTCGAGTTCTAACCTTCGCAGCGGACATGCTTTAAGTCGCGATGAGCTCTGAGGCTCAAGATCATGCGTTAAGCGCGAAGCACGGGTCAAGCTGTGCGTCCGCGCGCGGTGGGGTGCGTGCAACCGCGGAAGGGCGCTTAGAAAAAAGCGAACGTTCGCACCTCGATGCTCTGCCGCGCAGGCGCGTCTTCTGGCGTGCCCGGATCTTCGAACGAGGTATGCGGCGTGAAGCGGGCGCGTCCGTCGCTCTGAGAGTCGTAGACTTTGAATACGAGCGCTTCATCGCGCTGCATGTACGGAAAATAAAACCAGCGCTGGTTCGGGTTGTGACTCAACTGATAAGTCTCCCCCACGCGGTCCGGATAGCGGCGCTCGGCGCGAACGAAATCGTCGGGCGCGACGCTGCGTGCATCGATGATGGCCAGCGGGTTGCGCTGAATCGGCTGAGCGATGGCGCGCCACACCTGGATGATGGCGAAGCGGTGCTCGAGCAGCCGCGGCGCTTCGGCAGGCAGGATCTCGCGCAGGCGCTGCGGGCCGGACCACTCGGTGTAATCGTTGTGCGCCCAGAACACCGGCTCGCGAATTTTTCGTTCCTGCTGTTCCGTCACATCGCCGGTGCGCAACGTGTGGTCGAAGACGACCACACGCGAAGCACCCGAGACTTCCCGCACCAAGCGCTCGACTTCAGGATAGTAGGTCGTCTGGAGCTGCTGCGGATCGAAGAAGTCTGTGACCACGCTCGGATGATCCGCCAGCACGAATCCCTGCACGTCCAGTGAAAGCTTCTCTCGCAGCGGGCGGGCGTCGCAGATCTGCGTGACCCGCTCCTCGGTTGCCCCGGTGCGCCGGCGGATCACCTGCCCGGTCTCGAACGTTTCGTTAACGGGTTTTTCGCCGGTGTGTCGCGCGTAAGTGATGGTGGCGGAAACGCTTGATGCGCGATGGTTTGCGGTATCGGTCATCGTCTGATCCTCCCGAGTCAATGTCGGAGTTGTCCAAGTCAGCGGTTTGCTCTATCGTATGGCCAACGCCGTCGCCAATCTAAGACACTTCTTATCCATGCTGCGCAACAAAGAGACTGTAAATTTCTTTTGACTTGCCTTACGCGACCGCGTATAACGCACCACGCAGGATCCTCCAAGCGCTGACATTGCCGGTTCGTCGCGTCCGCTCCACGGTCGCCCCAAGATCCCATCGCTCTCCTCTTGAAGCTCCCGCATTTGGGCCGTTAGGCCTGTTACATCATTTTTGATAGGAAGATATACATGAAATCAGGTATCGTGAAGTGGTTCAACGACGCAAAAGGCTTTGGCTTTATTACCCCCGATGACGGCGGCAAGGACCTTTTCGCGCACTTCTCGGCAATTCAAAGCAGCGGCTTCAAGACACTGAAGGAAAACCAGCGCGTCACCTTCGACGTGACTACCGGCCCCAAGGGCGACCAGGCGACGAACATCCGCGCCGGCGAGTGACCGCGGTTTACGAGATTTCCTTGAAGAGCCCGGGCAACCGGGCTTTTTTATTGGCTCAGATAGACGATCGCGCATAATCCGCACATGTCCGATCGCAAGCAAACCATCGATGCGCTGCTCGCCGGTGGCTGTGCGTCCGGCGATGTGCCTGGGGTGATAGCGATGGCCGTCGATCGCGGTGGCATCCTCTATGAGGGTGCGTTCGGCAAACGTGCGATCGGCGGCGTGCAATCGATGACGCTCGATACGGTGGTGTGGATGGCCTCGATGACGAAGGCCATCACGGCGACGGCAGCGATGCAGCTGGTCGAGCGTGGCAAGCTTGAGCTCGATACACCCGCGAGCCGCTGGTCTCCACAGCTCGATGCCGTGCAGGTCCTCGAGGGTTTCGACGCCGCCGGCGCGCCGCGCTTGCGCGCGCCAATCCGGCCGATCACGCTCAAGCATCTGCTCACGCACACTGCGGGATATGGCTATCCGGTGTGGAGCGAGGCGCTGACCAGATTCTGCGAAGTGCAACAGCTTCCCAGCACCTCGACATGCCGAAATGCCGCCTTGCTTGCGCCGCTGCTGTTCGACCCCGGTGAGCGCTGGAACTACGGCATCAACATCGAATGGGTCGGCAAGATGATCGAAGCTGCCAGCGGCATGCGTCTGGGCGCATATCTTGCCCGACATCTGTTCGAGCCTCTCGGCATGCACGACACCGCGTTCAAGATCACCGCCTCGATGCGCACGCGCCTGGCAACGGTCCACGAGCGCACGGCCGCAGGCAGTCTCGACCCCATCGAGTTCGAAATTCCGCAAGAGCCCGAGTTTGAGCTGGGCGGCGGTGGGCTGTACTCGACGGCACACGATTATTCGCAATTCGTGCGCATGATCCTCGGTCGTGGCACGCACGATGGGATACGGGTGTTGCAGCCGCAAACAGTCGACCTCATGTCGCGCAACCACATCGGCGAGTTGCGTGTGACGCCGCTTTCCACAATGATGCCGTCGCGATCCAACGATGCGGAATTCTTCCCGGGGATGATCAAGCGCTGGGGTCTGAGCTTCATGATCAATGAGGACACCGCGCCGACCGGGCGCTCACCGGGCAGCCTTGCCTGGGCGGGGCTCGCCAATACGTATTTTTGGATCGATCCGGTACGCGGCGTGGGCGGCGTCTACCTTACGCAGGTGTTCCCGTTTGTCGATCGCAAATCGATGCCGCTCTTCCTCGCGTTCGAGAAAGCGATTTACGACTCGTTGTAGTCGCACTCGCGGCGACGTGCTCCGTGATCTGTTAGTGTTCGACTTCATGACCAGCCCACGCACTTCGATCGTCAGTGCTCCCCATCCGCCGCTCACCGCCTACTATGGCGAGGAAAGTGCGCGCCGCGCCTGGGTGCGCGACATCTTCAACCGTACCGCCACCGATTACGATCGCGTCGAATCGGCGATGTCGGTCGGATTGGGGGCGCACTATCGCAGGGTTGCGCTGTTGCGCGCTGGATTGACTCCGGGCATGCACATGCTCGATGTCGGCACCGGTACCGGGCTCGTAGCCAAGCAGGCGCTGCGGATCGTGGGCGACGGCGGCACAGTGACCGGTGTCGATCCGGGTATCGGCATGCTCGCGGCGGGCGAGCTGCCCAGGCGCATCCGCGCCGTCGCCGCGATGGGCGAGCGGCTGCCGCTGGCCGATGCACAGTTCGATTTCGTCGCGATGGGATACGCGTTGCGCCACGTGTCCGATATCGCCGCCGTGTTCGCGGAGTTTCACCGTGTGCTCAAGCCCGGTGGGCGGCTGTGTGTGCTGGAGATCACGCCCCCTCGGGGTCGCACCTCGGCGGCGCTGCTAAAGCTCTACATGCGTACGCTGGTTCCGTTGCTCGCTCGGGTGGTCGCGCGCCATGCCGATATGGCAACGCTCATGCGCTACTACTGGGATACGATCGAGACGTGTGTGCCGCCGAGCGCGCTGGTCGCCGCGCTACGGGCTGGCGGGTTCGAGCGCGTGGAGCGTCACGTGGAGCGCGGCATCTTCTCCGAATATCGCGCGCGCCGGCCCCGCTGAACAGCGAGGTTTCACGCGCGGCCGTTCAATAGTTCAAACCGCCCCCAGCACATCATACCCGGTGAGGATGTAGCTCTTGCCGGCCTTGAAGTCTCTCACCAGCACCGCCGGGTGCTCGGCGGTGATCATCGGCGCAAGCAGCTCCACCGGCGTCTCGATGTCGACGTAACGAAAGACCTTCTGCATGATCGTGCCGATCGGTGCCGTGCGGATCGTTGGATCGGCAATCATGCGCGCATACACGTGCGCCTCGCTGAGCGAACCGACGATGCGCTTGTCCTGGGTCACCGGGATCTGCGAGAAGTCATTCTCACTCATGCACGAAATGGCTTTGTCGACCGACTCGGTGATCTCCAAGGCCACCAGGTCGGAGACCTTCTTGTTGCGCACCAGGTCCCGCGCCGTCGGCCCTTGCAGATTTTCGTAGCCCATCATGCGCATCCAGTCCGGGTTGAACATCTTGCCCAGATAGCGCGAGCCGTGGTCGTGGAAGATGACCACCACCGTCTCGCCTTGCTTGAAATTGTCCTTGAGCTGCAGCAGGCCGGCGATCGCCGATCCCGCCGAGTTGCCGACCCAGATCCCTTCCTGCCGCACGATCTCGCGCGTGTAAATCGCGGCATCGCGATCGGTGACTTTTTCGAAATGATCGACTACCGAGAAATCGACGTTGCGCGGCAGAAAGTCTTCGCCGATCCCTTCGGTGACGTAGGGATAGATCTCTTCCTTGTCGAAGATGCCGGTCTCTTTGTATTTCTTGAACACCGAGCCGTAGGTATCGATGCCCCACACCTTGATGTTCGGATTGCGCTCCTTCAGATAGCGGCCGGCGCCGCAGATCGTGCCGCCGGTGCCGACTCCCACCAGCAGATGGCTCACCTTGCCTTCGGTCTGTTCCCAGATCTCCGGTCCGGTCGTCTCGTAGTGCGCCTGCGCGTTGCTGAGGTTGTCGTACTGATTGGCTTTCCACGAGTTGGGCGTTTCCTCGACCAGCCGCGAAGAGACCGAGTAATACGAGCGCGGATCCTCGGGGTCCACATCGGTAGGGCAGATGATCACTTCCGCGCCGAACGCACGCAAGGCATCGGCCTTTTCCTTGGACTGTTTGTCGGTGGTGGCGAAGATGCAGCGGTAGCCCTTCACGATGGCGGCGATGGCAAGCCCCATGCCGGTATTTCCGCTGGTGCCCTCGATGATCGTCCCGCCCGGCTTGAGCAGGCCCTGGCGCTCGGCATCCTCGATCATCTTGATCGCCATGCGATCTTTGATGCTGTTGCCGGGATTGAACGTTTCCACTTTGGCGTACACAGTCGCGCGTACGTCCTGGGCGATGCGATTGAGGCGTACGAGCGGCGTGTGGCCGATCGTGCCGAGGATGTTATCGAAGACGGAATCGGCCATGAGCGGTATCTGCATGTGAGCGAATCGAAGGAGCCCCAAGCATAGCGCGACGGGGCGTTGTCTGCGAAGCCGATGTTGACCCTCGGCATTAAGCGGGCTTGCATCGGCTTCCCGGCGTCGTCCTCTGACTACGAGCCGGCGCGCTATGACTTTCGCATGAGTGCGTCTTGCCGAATATGCCTTCCGATAGATTGCCGCTGCGCAGGCCGGCCGATACTGTGGACTCATGGCCGCGCACGATGAGCGACATCGGAGGTGCCGCATCGGCGTAGCGCCCCAAGCATAGGAGGCTTTCATGTTCAAGTCGATTTGTGTCGCGGCAGTCGCGATGGCATTATCCGGCGCCGCGTGCGCGCACGATTCCGAGCCCGCAGTCGATCCCGATCCGGCACTGGCGGCGATGCGCTATTGCCAGACGATCGGTGTGCGCGCGGCATGGGGTGCGCAAGCGCGCTTCCTCGGTGCGCCCGCCCGCTTCAAGTACATTGCGCAGGCCCCGCTCAAGCGCTTGTTCATGGGCGAGGCGAGCGAGATCCCGACCGACGCCATCTATGTGCTCGACGAGATGAGCCTGCAGCAGCGCCAGGAGTATGAGGAAGCGGCCTTCTCCGGCTGGAAGCAAGCCGACGTATGGATGCGCGAGGGCCGCGAGCGTCCGCAGTACGAGGTGCTGGCGGCCGTGTTCTACAACGGCTGCAAGCAGTCGCTGACCGCCGAGCCATCTGCTGCGCTGGCACAGTAACGCGTGCGGTAAAGCACATCGCGTTTCCGTATCATCCGCGCTGTGTGCAAGCGGAGGACAACGTGATCAAGCTGTACGGCATCGCCAACTGCGATACTGTCAAGAAAGCGCGGGCATGGCTCGATCGCCGGGGTGTCGGCTACGAATTCATCGACTTCAAGAAATCGCCCCCCGGCGAGGCGCAGGTGACGAGATGGTGCCAAACGCTCGGCGTCGACGCGGTCGTCAATCGCCGCGGCACGACATGGCGCAAGCTCGATGTGCAGGTGCAGACGCGCGCACAGACGCAATCGGGTGCCGTTGCGCTGCTGGTCGCATATCCGTCGGCGATCAAGCGGCCGGTCATCGAGGCCGGTGGGAAGTTGCTGATCGGTTTCGATGAAGCGCGCTATGCGAGCGAATTGAAGTAAGCCGGGCTCAAACGCTTGCTTGCTCGACGGCTTGCGAACGAGTCGCGCTTCTCAGATTGAGCCAGGTCGCCACGAAGACGATCGCAGCCCCGGCGAACACCCAGATGTTCAGCGCCTCGCCGTAGACCAGAAAATCCACCACCGCGATCAGAGGCAGGCGCAAAAAGTCGAGCGGGACCACCACGCTCGCATCGGCCAGCCGAAATGCGCGCGTCAGGCAGTAATGCGCGGACAGCGCCGTCACCGCGACAATGCAGACCGAGGGCCACAGCGCCGCCGATGGCCATACCCAGCGCGGCAGTGCGGGCACGAGTCCGAGCGGCAGCTGGATCACGGTCATGTAGAACAGGATCGCGAGCGGCGTCTGGGTGCTCGACAGCCGCTTGGTGAAGACATGCGAGATCGCGTAGCAGAATGCGCCGCCGAGGACGGCGAGCGCGGCCACGCTGATCGTCGCGAAGCCGGGGCGCAGGATCACGATAACGCCTGCAAAGCCCAGCGCGACCGCGAGCTTGCGCGTGTCGCTCAGGCGCTCGCCCAGCATGAAGCTCGCCAGCACAGCGGTCCAGATGGGCACGGTGAACTCGATGGCGAACACTTCGGTGAGCGGGATCAGCGCGATGCCATAGAACCAGCCATACTGCCCGCCGAAGTGGGCAACATTGCGCAGCAAATGCGTGCCGAACACTTGCGTTCTGACTTGTGCCCAGCCCGTACGCTGCAGCAGGACTAAGACGACTGCCAGTCCCACCAAGCTGCGAAAGAACAGAATCTGGAACGTCGTGAGCTCCGTCGAGAGCTGACGGCCTGCGATCGCCATCGCCATGAAGGAGACGAGCGCGCCCGACATCCAGAATGCAGCGCGCACCGCCGGCGAGAAACGTGGAGTCGACATCGAAAATCAAAAGAGGTTGGGGACCGGCGGAGCTTACGGGTCCTGCATTTGAGACTCAACCCCGACGCGATGCTCTTGTTGCGTTTCGCTGCAGTCGCTATCCTCCAGCAAACCGAACTGCGACGCAAAAGCGCAAAAGGCGCAAAGGGTCGCAAAAGAAAAGCAAAGGAGTCTTGGTTCAGATCTAGTCTTGCCCGACACCAACGAGCATCGAGGGAGGGAACAGATGATGCATATCCAGGATACTTTTGCGGCCTTTTGCGTTCTTCGCGCTTTTGCGTCGAAGTTCGGTTTGCGAATCGGAATTCGCCACGTGCGACCATGAAAATCACCGATATCCAGGTTCTGCAGCTTGCCGGGCCCGAGCTTTCCAGAGGCATGAAGCCGGCCTGGGCGCCGGGCAGCCAGTGGCGGCGCTGGGGCGGGACGATCGTCAAGGTGTTCACCGACGAAGGGATCGTCGGACTGGGCTCGCCCGGCTACGCCGTCTCGCCGCTCATCGAATCGTGGATCAAGCCGCAGCTCGTCGGTCAGGATCCGTTCGCGCTGGAGCGGCATGCGCGCATCTTCCGCACCGCCGGCGCCGGCTGGGGCGTAGAGATTGCGTTATGGGACATCATCGGTAAGGCATGCGGTCAGCCGGTCTACAAACTATGGGGCGGCTTTCGCGACCGCGTGCCGGCTTATGCATCGTGTATCGAGGTGAGCACGCCGCAGCAGCGCGCGGAAGATGTTCTGCGGGTGCAGGCCGAAGGCTGGCGCGCGGCGAAGCTGCGCATTCACGACTGGACCCTGCAGACTGACATTGCGCAGATCGAAGCGGTGCGCCGTGCAATCGGGGATGCGTTCACGCTCATGGTCGATGCGAATCAGGCGCAGCTTCCGGGCACGCTGCAGCCGGACGTCGGGCCGGTGTGGAGTTATGAGCGTGCATTGCAAACGGCACGCGAGCTCGAGCGCCTCGGTGTCTATTGGCTGGAAGAGCCGCTCGATCGCTACGATTTCGACAATCTGACCCGGCTTTGCGCCGCGGTCGACATTCTGATTGCGGGTGGAGAGAACAATTGCGGGCTGCACGAATACCGCTGGCTGGTCGAGCGCCACTGCTACGATGTCCTGCAGCCCGAGGCGATGGTGGGCGAGACCATGTCGCAAATTCGCAAGGCCTGTGCGCTGGCCGAGATGCATCATCGGTTGTGCGCGCCCCATCACGGTGGCGGCGGGCTCGGCTTTGTCGCGCATCTGCATCTGTGCGCGGCAATTCCAAATTGCCCCTACGTCGAGGTGTTCCACGATCCGCCCGGCTTTACGAGCGATCTCTTTCAGTGGTATCTGGCCGATCCGATCCGCCTTGATCCCGCAGACGGCTGCATGGCGTTGCCGCAGGCACCGGGCTTAGGCGTCGAGCTCGACGAGGACAAGATCAAACGCTATTCGCTCGCAAGCTGAGCGCGCGCGTCACGCTGCCTTGATGTAGTCAAGAATGGTGTTGAGCGTTGCCGGATCGCGCGCGAAGCCGCTGTGCGAAACCGTGCGCGATTGCAGGCCCGGCGCCGCATAGGCGGTTACGTTGCGCAACGTCGTCTTGGCGCCATAAGCTGAAAAGTAACGCTCCATGCCGAGCATCGGTCGTTGCGCGCCGCCTTCAAAAGCTTCTGACACCAGGAACAGCAGCGAGCGGTCGTAGAACGGGCGGCATTCCCGATCCGCGTTCTCCTGCTCGTCGGTGAGATGGAACTGCAGATAGCGCGCGACCGCGCCGCTTTCCAATTGTTTGCGGACGCGATCGTCGAAATCGCTGGCACGCGCTGCGGGGGCCATGAAGATGAGGCTGTTGACCTTCCAGCCCTCGGCGATCATGGCCTCAGTGAGGTAAGTCTGCGCAATGGCGCCGGCCGAATGAGCGATCAGATGCACGCGCACTTTTGCGAAGAAGGTGCTCTCCCTCAGGCGTGCGAGGAATTTGCGCGCGCCGCTTTGCGCGTTTTGTCCGATCGCCATCGCGTTGCCGCGTGTTTCTTCCCAGATCGGCATGCCCGGCTGAGAGACCAGCCGCTCAGTACGCGTGTTCACCCACTTGCGCACGCCGAGCTGTGCGAGCGGATCGATCGAGCCGGCGCCCGTAAGTCGTGCCTGGCCGCGCAGCCCGTCGTCGACGATGTTCTTGAGCGAGGTCCACAGGTCGTTCTCCCACATCAGAAACACCGGAAAGATCTGGCGCTCGTACAGCTTGGGCACCCAGTACACTGCGTGATCGTGTGCGTCGCTTTCGCTGTTGATTCCGCCATGGGCAAAGATCGCCACGTCGATCGGCTGATCGCCGGCGACATTCCACGCCTGCAACGCCTGCGGCAGATGATTGTCCACGAGCGCGCGCAGATCGTCGTCGCGCGTGCGAAACAGGCCCGTGCTGCTCAGCTCGCCGTTGTTGTCCATGTCGATGATGAATGGAGAGAGTTCGCGCGCGACCAGCATGGGAGCCGAAGCGAGCGCGACCGCGCCGGTGCGTTGCTCGTAGCGCAAGCTGGGGGCTGCAGAAATCGCTGTATGCTCTTCGGTCGGCACACCGAGCTGCACCGCCCAGCAGTCCATGCAGTGGGTGAGCCAGTCGCGATAGGTGAGCAGCGCGTAGCCGCCGCTGCCCCACTGCGCGCCCCATGAATTCTGCACCAGGAAGCCGCGCGCGTTGTAGCCGACGATGACGAACGCATGGCCGGCATCGGCGCTGCCGATCTGTTCGTCGAAGGGAATTTCCCAGAGTCCCGCAAAGGCGCTCGGGGCTTCTCCGTTCGAATTGGCGCCGCGGCCTGCCTCCCAGCCCGGATGCCACGCCGCGCTCGCATACAGCACATGGGTCTCCGCCAGTGCCGCCTGCATGTGTGCGAGATTCTGCGGATCGACGCGATAGTACGCGCCGAGCGGGCGCTTCACCGCATCGAGCCACCAGTCGGTTGCCGGCTCATTGCTCGCGGCAGGCATGCTTTCCTCCGGCCATAGCGCATGCGCGCAGGCGCCGAAGCGATACCAGCCTTTCAACGCGCCGCGTACGCTCGAACCCAGATCGAGCGCCTCGTTGCCTTTGACTTCGTCGAAGCGCCGCGCCATGTCATAGAGCATGAACGGCGAAATGCAAGGCGCCGCTTCGCGTCCTGCATGGTCGAGAAGTATCTCGATCGCCGTGGACAATGCGAATCCGGTACAGGCGTTGGTGCGCCCCTGATCTTTGACTGCCGCCAGGCGGGCCGGAAAGAGCTCGAGGCTCGGCGCGCTGGCTACGGTCGGACGATAAAGGCAGTCGCGCAGATCGATGGGGTCGGGCCGGACGCGGCATACGCTCTCCGACAGGGCTTTCGCCGCGGCTTTGTCCATGCTCGCGTTTCTCCCGTTGTAGTTGCGTAGAGGGCGACGCCGCACGAGTCTTTGGCTCGCACGGCGCGATCTGGGGTCGCTTTATGACAGGAAAGCGCGCAGCTGTAGATACAACTAACGGTCTATGTCGTGTCGCGCGTGAATCTCTGCAGAATAGGGGCTGATCGGCAGCGTGACTTAGGCAGCTTTGCCGATGCGCGCCGATCGTCGCCAGCGTCAAACTGCCGGGCATGCCACACACCTTTGCGACATCCGTATCGGGGCGCTCCGGTTTGCGTTCTGCGCTGGCTTGCGATGGCGCTGCCCGCCTCGCTGGGCCTGTGCTACGCACGAATCGCGGCGACCTTTGCCGTCATCATGTTGCGGGCCCTGCAGCGCGCAGTTGGACGGCGCGTGCCGCAGAACACGACAATAGCGAGTTGATCGCCACGGGCAAAGGGAGGGCGCGAATCATGAAACTGTTACTGGTCGACGATCATCCTCTGATCCAGGATGCGTTTCGTCATCTCGTTCCACAGCTCGGCCTCGACGCGACCTTGGAGCAGGCGAGCACCGCTGAGGACGGCCTGGCGATGGCCGACGCAGTTGACTTGCTGCTGCTGGATCTTTCGCTTCCGGGTCTTTCCGGTCTGAGTGCGCTGGAAACGTTTCGCGAGCGCCACCCCGAGTTGCCCATCGTGGTCTTGTCCTCCACCGAAGATCCGCAAGTGGTGCTGCAGGCTCTCGAAGCGGGTGCAATGGGGTTCATTCCGAAAAGCTCGCCTACCCCGGTGCTGCTGCGCGCTTTGCAGCTCGTGGCGAGCGGCGGCGTCTATGTGCCCGAACAGGTGCTGGCTTACGCGCGCACCAATACAGCCTCCCGGCCGGCAGCGCCGCGCGTTGCCGACACGGCGGGCGATGCACCGCGCGAGCCGAAAGACGTGGGCCTCACCGACCGTCAGGCGCAGGTGCTGGCGCTGCTGGTACAAGGCAAGCCGAACAAGGTCATCTGCCGCGAGCTGGAGCTCGCCGACGGAACGGTGCGCACACACATCCAGGACGTGTTCCGCATTCTGAATGTGCACAACCGGACTCAGGCTGTATTCGAAGTGAGCCGCCTGCGCTTGCGGTTGCCTGGGTCGGATGCGGCCGGTGTGCAGTCCGACAAGAGCCGCTAAGCGATCTCATGCGCGTCGGCATCATCTCGGTGTTCACCGACTATCATCTGCGCGGCCGTCATTCGCGGGGCGTGCTGCAGCCCCAGGCGGGCCCTCTGATTGCGGGTCTGCTTCCGGACGGAATCGAGATCGAGCTGATCAACGACGTGTGGGACGAGCCGGACTGGCGCCGCGATTACGATCTGCTGTTCATCTCCGCGTTGCACTCCGATTTCGATCGTGCGCGGCAGATCTCGCACTACTGGCGCGTTCGCGGCGCGACCACGGTGTTCGGCGGCTCCATGGCGAGCACTTTTCCGGAGCTGTGCAAGCCGTTCTTCGATGTCGTGGCTATCGGCGATCCTGAGGGTATCGTCCCGCGGCTGTTCCGCGACTTCTGCGCGGGTGACCTGGAGCCCTTCTACGTCTCCGGACCTTACGATCCCGCGCTCGTCCCGGCCCCGCGCCTGGACCTGGTGCAGGAAAAATTACGGGTACCGCTGGCGCTCGAGATCACGCGCGGCTGCCCATTCTCGTGCGAGTTCTGCTCGCTCACCGCGGTCGGCACCCGCTACCACACGCGCTCCACAGCGAGCGTCGTGCGCGACATCGAGACTGCACGGCGCGCGCTTGCGCAACGCGGCTTGCGGCACAAGCAGCGCTTCGCGGTTTTCTTCGACAACAATCTCGGCGGCAGCTTCGCTTACCTGCGCGAGCTGTGCGATGCGCTCGCACCGCTCAACCTGCGCTGGGGCTCATCGATCACGTTCAACGCCGCTAGCAATCCCGAGGTGGTGAAGCGCTTGTCCGCGGCGGGCTGCCGCTTCCTCTACGTCGGGCTGGAGAGCTTCAACGCCAAGACGCTCGCAGACATGAACAAGCAGCACAACATCGCCGATCGCGCACGCGACATGATCGATTTGTGCATGCGCCATGGCATCCTGATTGCCGCGGGCCTCATGCTCTCGCCCACCGTCGACGATTGCGAGTACATCGAATCGATTCCCGCACGGCTGGCCGAAGCCGGTTTGTTCGTGCCCGAGTACGTGTCCTTTGAAACGCCGTTTCCCGGCACACCGCATTTCGCACGCATGGCGCGGCAAGACCCGCCCGCTCTGTTCCCGCATGTCCTGCTGCGCGATCTCACCGGTTACACACTGACGGTCAGACCGCATCACGCAACTCCGGAGGCGTTCATCGATGCGTATCGGCGCGTGGTGGACAAGGTCTACGCACCGCGCATGCAGCTCGCCAAGCTTCGCCACGATGTGCCGCGTCTGCTCACCGGCGGCTGGACGCTCACGGCGCTCGCCGATGTCGTTAATCGATTCTGGGTGCGTCAGCCCAACCCGTCGTGGCGAACGTATCTGCCGGGACGAGATCCGGCGCCGCCCGAGCGCGTGCCGCTCCTGGAAACCGACTTCGCTTCTGACCGCCAGCGCGCCGCGGTGCTCGAGCCGTGGCGGGTCACCGATGCACGAGGCCGCGTCGATCCGATGTGGCTGACCGGCCGCGCCACGTTTCTCGACAAGGGGCAGCGCGTGCGCTCGGGACCATCGGTGCGGCCCCCCGCGATGGCGGCGGCGTAGGGCGCGAGCGTGGCATCGGACCTCGCTTCGCAAGGCAGCACCGCACAGGTCTTCTCCTTCACGGCGATGCAGGAGCGGATCTCGCGGGTGCGCGCGGAGCAGGTGAAAGCCTTGTACTCGCAGCTGCCGCGATCCACAGCCGCGATGATGGTGGGCGGTGTGATCATGGTCGCGGCGATGTGGTCGGAGATTGCCCACGTGGTCCTGCTGGCGTGGCTTGCATTGGTTGTCGTCAATCAAAGCTGGCGGCTCTATCTGTGGCGCCGGTTCAATGCGGCGCGACCGTCGTTGAGCGAGCTGCGTCATTGGGCGGTGTACTGGGCGCTCGGCGCTGGGATATCGGGAGCACTGTGGGGCGCCTGTGCGTGGTTGATGTACGTTCCCGGCTCGCACGCTTATCAGGCATTCCTCGCCGTCGCGTTGTTCGCCGTCACCACCGTAGCGGTCGTTCTGATCGCCATGCATTTGCCGTCGCTCTATGCGTTCGTCCTGGCCGTGCTGCTGCCTCTGATCGTCAGGGTTGCGCTCGACCCGCAGGGCTTGTCATTGTTTCTGGCAATCAGTCTGCTGGTTCTGCTGGCGATGATGCTGGCCTTCGGTCACAACCTCAATAAGATCTTCACTCAGTCGCTGCATCAGCGCTTCGAGAACATGGAGCTCATCGAAGAGCTGAGGGAGCAGAAGGCGCTCGCCGAGGCGGCGCAGAACCGGGCCGAGGCGGCTACTCGGGCGAAATCGGTGTTCCTCGCCGCGGCCAGCCATGACTTGCGCCAGCCGTTGCATGCCGTAGGATTTTTCGCCGCGGCATTGAGCGGTCGCGTGAGCGATCCCGAAGTGCGCGATCTGATCAACAGCATCAATGGGTCGGTGGAAGCGCTGGAGAACCTGTTCAACGCGCTGCTCGATATCAGCAAGCTCGACGCCGGCGTGGTCGAGCCCAATCTGAGCGCATTTGGATTGGAAGCGATACTCACGCGACTTAAGCAGGAGTTCGAGCCGGAGGCGTTCGCCTCCGGCCTGCAGTTACGTGTGCGCTCGCGTCCGCTGCGCGTGTACAGCGATCCGGTGCTGCTAGAGCGCATTCTGCGCAATCTCATCTCCAATGCGATCCGCTATACCCGGCGTGGCGGTGTGGTAGTCGGCTGCCGCGTGCGCGGCCGAGCGGTGTCGGTTGAAGTATGGGATACCGGTGTAGGGGTTCCCGAAGCTGAGCTCGAACGCATCTTCGAAGAGTTCTATCAGATCCGCGACAGCCGATCGCCGCGGGAGCAAGGCCTCGGACTCGGTTTGGGCCTGGCCATCACGCGGCGGCTGAGCGATCTGCTGCATCATCCGCTCACGCTGCGCTCTCGCGTGGGGCGCGGCACCTTGTTCCGCCTCGATGTCCCGCGGGCGCGCGGGGATGCAATCGATACGCTGGAGTCCACGCAGCTCAGTCATCCGGGCGACGCGCTGCGCGGGCGCGTGGTGGTCATCGTCGAGGACGAAGAGCCGGTTCTGCGCGGCACCGAGGCGCTGCTCACATCATGGGGATGCGAGCCGATCGCCGCCAGCAGCACCGCGGAAGCTCTGAAGATGGCTCGCGAGCGCGAAACGGTCGATCTGGTGATCGCCGATTACCGTCTAGCGGCCGGGCGTACCGGAATCGAATCGATCCAGGCGCTGCGCGATGAATTCGGGGCACAGGTTCCCGCGATTCTGGTCACCGGCAGCACCGACCCGGAGCTGGCGATTCAAGCCGACCGCGGCGGCTTTCATCTCCTGCACAAACCGGTGATGCCGGCCAAGTTGCGCAGTCTGGTGACTTTCAAGTTGAAGGCAGCCTTGGAAAGACAGCTGTGAGGGCCTTGCCGCACGCGGCGCAGAAGCTGGCATCGCCGGAGACCGGCGCGTTGCATGCGGCGCATCGGGCTGCGTGCCTGCGCCAGCGCAGACCGCGCAGGAGCTCTACGATGCCTTCGGCATGCTGATACAAAGCCACCACGAGCCAGATGGCGCAAGCAGTGATGGCGGCGACGAAGATCCAGTTGTACACATCCTTGGCTGAGGGACTGAGGAACGCACGCAAGATGGTCAGCACGACGTCATAGCCGATGCTCAGCACGATCAGCGTAGTCAACGGCAGGAGGAGAAATCCGGCTTGTGCGCGGTCGCCTTCCGAGCTGCGCAGCTGCTGCCCGGCGCGCCAGCCGAGAATCCAGAACACGGTGAGCGCGCCCCCGTAACCTAGAAATTTAGCGAGCGCTGCTGCGGAGAGCTTCGGCGTTCCAAGGAACGTCTGCTTGAATACCGGGAGCTCGGCGATCGCGGCGCCCAGTGCGATCGCGACGACCAGCACCAGAGCATAGCGAACCGTCCATTTCCACGATCCCATCATTTCTCCTTCGGTCGTGCCCATGCGGAGTCGGCCGCATCGAGGTCGCGCGACACGGCGCGATAATCGTCCAGCAGGCGCCGCAAGGCTTCTGCGTGACTGAACACCGTCATGCTCATCCACACTGCGCAGGCACAAGTAGCCAGTAGGAAGCAGCGAGCGTAGATCGAGCTTGCGGTCTCATCGAGCAGCGGTGCGATCGGCCTTTGCACCAGCGCGTAGGCGATCACCAGCGCGATCAACGCGACGATCGGCGTCAACAGATCGCACAGTACGGCGCGCGTGCCGCCCTCCGCGCGAAAGCGCAGTGCCACGCCGCGCCCGAACATCCAGAAAAAAAAGATTACGCCGCCCGCGCCCAGCATCTGCGGCAGCATCGCAGCAGTGAGCTTGCCCGACATCAGCGGCGCTTCCTGAAATGCCGGCAGCCTCGATAACAAGGCGCCCAGCGTCGCGCAGATTGCGACCAGCAGAAGATAAGCCAGCAGCCGATCCCAGCTCCGTCTGCTCGGCGAGGCGATCTGATGCGTACGCGTCTGCATCGTGGAGAGGAATCGCACCGTGGTCGGGAGCGTCTCCGGCAATGGCATCGTGGCCACGATCACGGCCTCGGTCTGCAGCACGTCGGTAGGAACATAAGGCTCCACACGGACTGAACGCACGCCCACCGATGCAGGCGTTGCGTCGCGGTCGGCGTCGGTTGCGTTGAGCAGCGCGTCGCGCCACGCGGCCACGTCGCGTGGCCGTGCGCTCTCTTCGAGTGCGAGCGACCAGCCGATCGCTTCGATCAGGCCCGGGCTGTAACGCTCGAGCGCCGGCGCGAGCTGCTCGGGCAGCGTGTCGTTCTTCATGCGCGTGATGGCATCGGGCGGACTTCTCCCGGTGACCACGAAAAACAGCACCGCACCCAGCGAATAGATGTCCGACCACGGTCCCTGCTGCTTGGACGTGGTGTACTGCTCGAACGGCGCATAGCCCGGCGTCAGGATCGTGGTCAGCGCCTGGCCCGAATCCCCGGCCGTCTGTCGCGCGGAGCCGAAGTCGATCAGCACCGGACAGCCGTCCTCGCGCAGAAAAATGTTGTCGGGCTTGATATCACGGTGTAGAAAGCCCGCAGCGTGCACTTTCTCCAGGCCGTCGAGCAGTGGACGCACCATCGCTTTGAGAGCGGCCTCGGCAGGAAAAGGCCGCTTCTGTATGGAGGTCTTCAGCGGCTCGCCACGCTCATAGTCCATCACCATGTAGCCGGTGCCGTTCAGCTCGAAGTAGCGGACTACGCGCACGATGTTGGGATGGCTGAATCGGGCCAGCGTGCGCGCTTCCTGACTGAAACGCTCGAGCCCCCAGCGATAGTCCTGCGTCTGTTGATGCGTGATCGGAACCACCGTTCCATCGGCGGCGCGCGCGGCATATGCGCTCGGCAGGTATTCCTTGATCGCGACGTCCTTGTCCAGGTGTGCATCGCGCGCGAGGTACGTGATGCCGAACGCGCCAGCACCAAGCAAGCCGGTCACGCGATACTCCATGAGCACCGTGCCTGTCGCAAGAGCGTGCTGGTGTGACGTGATGGTCATTCGATCGGTTCAGGGTGCGACTTGTACGGTCTGCAGTTAGACGCCGGCCTTCTTGCGATCAAACACTTGTGGCTGCGGGCCACCGGCGCCTGCGGCGTTTCGTTTGACGGTTAGAGCCTCGCGCAGCCGCCGTCGGGTCCAGTCCGCGCAGAAGGATAATAACGGCTCGATCCGATCTTTTTGGAGGGCGGCGCACGCCGCCCAGCGCATCAGGTAAAGCCGGGCACGCCGAGTTCAGCGAGTTGTTTTTCCGCCGCTTCTGCCCAGCCGCGGTTGGCGAGCGGGCTGGCCGGACTGGGATGCAGAATGCAACCGGCGCGAATACCGCGCGCGAGCGCTCCGTCCACGAGCTCGCTCTCCAGCACGGCGCGAATGCGCTTTTCGGCAAATCCGCCGATGCCGATCGCCCACTGCGGCGCGAGGACGCGCAGCGCCACCGCGAGGTGGCGATCGCATGCCGCATAAAGACGGGCGAGCAATGCTGCGGGCAGCTTGTCGGGCGTGAAATTGCGCCCGGATTGCTCGAGCAGCGCGAGCGGGCAGTAGTTGAGCACGAACCAGTCGCCGAAGAATCGCTCCGCCGTACCGAAGCGAGTGGCAGCCCAGCCCCATAAGCGACGCCCGCTGACTTCCGAGCGCGGACAATCAAAGCCCTGGATCATGCGCTTGGCATGCTCGTCGGCGGGACGTTCGACGGGCGCGCGGATGCCCATCCAGTCGCGCACCGCGGCCACCTCGCCGAACGGCACACCGGTCTGCATCATGCCGAACGGCCCGGGATTCATTCCCAGCAGCACGACGCGCTTGGGCGGCTTGGCAAAGCGCGAGATGTACTGCTCGTAGGGCGCCCACGCGTAGCGGTGCGGATCGTAGACATGAGCGATCGGATCGGGAAACTTAAGCCGCGCAAGCTCGCTCGAGAGCGTGCGTGCCGCATCGAGCAAAGTTGCCGTATCGGCGGACGTGGCGCGTGCGGCGCTGGCAGTGCGTGGCATGTGGATTGCGCAATGTGCGAAGTCGAAGGCAGCGCATCGCGACCGATGCGTACTAGCCCCAGGGATATGCAATCGATGCTACTTAGGTGTGACCGAGACGTTCACCTTGAGCTCGTTGCCCGGATCGTACGGCAGTTTGGCGCTGAAGCGTTGTCCCTGATACTCATAGACGACGGTGTACATGAGCTTGACGTCATAGTGATCGGTCTCGCGACAGTTCTGCTGCGCCGGCGCGTTCGGCGCCGCGCGCTCGTAGTCGGGCTGGCAGCTCTGATAGGGCTCGTTGACGATCTCGCGCGCGGGTGTGACGCTGATCACCTTCACCGTCGTTTCGAACGCGAAAACGTTCGTCGAGGCGAGCAGGGTCGTGGTCACAGCAATCGCGATTGAAGCGGTTTTCATCGTTCCTCCCGGCAGCGCATCGGCACCGAAGGGGCGATCGAAGTTTAGCGGCTGGCAGTCGATCGCGCATCCCCACCGATATTTGAGTGGGAATGCGCGCATAGCGTTCGCGTTACTGAGCCGGTTGCCGGATCGGATCGGTCATTACTTTTTGATCGCTGGTCGCGCGCGTGGCGAAATAGGCGATTGCCGTGGACAGCGCAGCGCAGCCGGCCATGAAGTACAGCGCCCATTCGAAGCTCTTGGTGCTGTCTCTGATCCAGCCGACGATCTGCGGTCCGACATAGCCGCCCAGGTTGCCGATGGAATTGATCAGCGCCATACCGACTGCCGCCGCCCCGCCGGTGAGAAACAGCGAGGGCATCGGCCAGAACGAGGGCCTGGAGCCATAGATGCCGATCGCCGCAATCGCCATGGCGGCGATCGCGATGTACGAGTGGCTGAACATTGCGGCGAGGATGAAGCCGACCGCGGAAAGACCGGTCGAGACGATCAAGTGCCAGCGCCGCTCGTTGTGCTTGTCCGACGAGTAACCCCAGGCGATGAGGCCAATTGTGCCGAAGACGTATGGGATCGCGGTCGCCAGACCGGTCATCATGTTCGACAGCCCCAGCGCCTTGACGATTTGCGGCATGAAGAACACCAGTCCGTAGCTGCCGGTGACGCCGGTGAAATAAATCGCGGACAGTACGAGCACGCGCGGGTCGTAGAGCGCCTGGAGCATGCTCAGACTACCGACGGTTTCGACCTCCTTGCGCTCGGCCGCGAGCTTGCCCTCGAGCCATTCGCGCTCATCGGGTTTCAGCCACGTAGCCAGCGCAGGGCGATCGGTCATGACTTTGAAGACCACGAAGGCGAGCAAGACGGCCGGGATCGCCTCGATGATGAAGACCCATTGCCATCCCTTGAGACCGAGCGTGCCATCCATGGTCGCGAGAATGGCGCCCGAGACAACGGACGCTATCGCATTGGACGCCGGCACCGCGATGTAGAGAACAGCAATTGCGCGCGCGCGCACCGCGGAGGGGAACCACTGAGTGAGATAGAAGATCATGCCGGGAAAGAAGCCGGCTTCGGCCATGCCCAGCAGAAAGCGCAGCACCAAAAAGCTGGTCGGGCCGCTCACCGTCGCCATCAGGCCGGAGATGATGCCCCAGGTGATCATGATGCGAGCGATCCACAGCCGCGCACCGACGCGCTGCAGGATCATGTTGCTCGGCACCTCGAAGAAAGCGTAGCTCAGGAAGAATGCCCGCCCCCAGACCGTACATGGACGCGGAGAGACCGACGTCCTTGTTCATCGTGAGCGCGGCGAACGACACGTTGGTACGGTCGATGTAATTCACCAGATAGCAGAAGACGATGAGCGGCATGAGCCGCCACGACACCTTCAAGATCGTTCTTCGCTCGAGCGAGAGCTCGGTCTGCATCGGGTCTCCTCCTCCGGTGGCTGTCTTTTTTATTCCGGTCGCGCGGCGCCGGATTTGAAACCGAACCGTAGCATGCCTGCCGAAACGCTGCGCGTACGCAATGTATCGCTTATCGATTCACCTGGCGCGCTACTTTCTGGCAGGATACCGGAACCATGGCCGCAGCCGACAGTTCCCCCTCTCAGGGCGGTCCGCCCGCCAGTGACGAGACGATCATTGCGCAAACGCGCGCTTGGATCGAGAAGGCGGTTATCGGTCTTGACCTCTGTCCGTTTGCACAACCGGTTTATGCGAGCGGTCGCATCCGCTATCGCGTAAGCGATGCGCAATCGAGCGAGGCGCTGCTCGACGACTTGCGTGCGGAGCTGCAGGCCCTGCAGGATGCCGATCCCCAGATCGTGGAAACCGTGCTGCTCATCCACCCGCGGGTGCTGAACGATTTCTACGAATACAACGCCTTCCTAGACGATGCCGAAGAGACCGTAGAGCAGCTCGATCTCACCGGCGTGCTGCAGGTCGCGAGCTTTCATCCGCATTACCAATTTGCGGACACCGCACCCGATGACATCGAGAACTACACCAACCGCTCGCCCTATCCGATGCTCCATCTGCTGCGCGAAGCGAGCGTGGAGCGCGCAGTGGCGGCGATCGCAGATCCCGCGGACATCTACGAGAAGAACATCGAAACTCTGCGCAGTCTCGGCCACGAGGGCTGGCCGCCGTCTCTGGCTCGCAGATCGTGAATAACCGCGCTCGGGCGTAGGATAGCGGCTCGACACAACAACAGGAGGAGAGCATGCGTTATCGCACTTTCGGTCGTACGGGACTGCAGGTGTCCGAAGTGGTGTTCGGCGGCGGCTGGGTCGGCGGCGTCCTCATTCATCAGGACGATGCCACCAAGCTCAGTACCCTGCGTCGCGCGATGCAGGCCGGCATCAACTGGATCGACACAGCGGCTTCCTACGGTAAAGGCCAGTCCGAACAAGCGCTGGGCTGGCTGCTCAAAGAGCTCGATAACAAGCCTTATCTGTCGACCAAGGTCGTGCTCGACACGGATAAGCTCGGCGACATCGGCGGTCAGGTGGAGAAAGGATTTCAGGAAAGCCTCAAGCGTTTGAACCGCGAGTCGGTGGATCTTCTGCTGCTGCACAATCAGATCGAAGCGCAGGCGAAGCCGGGCTCGGTTACGCCCGACGATGTTCTGCGCGCCGGCGGCGCGGCGGATGCATTGGAGCGTATGCGCTCGCAGGGCCTCACGCGCTATATCGGCATGACCGCGCTCGGCGACGTGACTTCGTGCAAGCAGGTCATCGACAGCGGTCGTTTCGACGCCGCGCAGGTGTACTACAACATCCTCAACCCAAGCGCCGCGCGCGCGATGCCGGCGCGCTGGTCGGGCCACGATTTCGGCGGGCTGATTGCTGCCTGCAAAGCACAGGGGACCGCCGTGATGGCGATTCGCGTCTTCGCCGCCGGCGTACTAGCGAGCGAAGTGCGGCATGGACGAGAGGTCGTCATCACGCGCGATGCAGATTTGAATAGCGAAGCGCGGCGTGCGCAGGCAGTAGTCGCCGCGCTGGGCGAGACGTGCGGCACGCGCGCGCAGACTGCTTTGCGCTACGTGCTGAGCAACCCGGATGTGGCTTGCGCAATCATCGGGCTCGCGGAGCCGGCGCACCTCGAAGAGGCGTTGGCGGGAGAGGCGATGGGTCCGCTGCCGGCGGCCGCATTGAGCGCGCTGGAGAAACTGTACAGCAACGATTTCGCTTCGTGAGAGGCACGCAGCTCAACGCGAGCGGCGCAAGCGCATCCCGATCAGGCTCAGGCCGATGAGCACGATCATGTAGCTCATCGGCTCGGGCACAGCGCTGACGTCCAGCCCCAGCACGCCGTGCTGCGCATCGAACACGATCCAGTCGAACGGTGAGGGATTGATGTCGCCGATGCTCGCGGGCTCGGAAAAGAACACGCTCGCGACCAGAAAATTCATGGCGAACACGCCGTCGAGCGTCAGCGCCTTGAGCGTCTGAGGATCCAGCAAAGAGATATCTGCAACCAGGACGGGCGCATGTACGTAGCGCAGATGTCTGGGGTCGTTGTCCTTTGCAGGGTCGCCTTGCTGGGTCTTCACCAGCAGCGAATCGAGAAAGAAGCCGGCGGCGGTCTGCGCTCCGCCGATTCCGGACAACGTCAGCAGAAATTGATCGGTCAATTCCGTACCGGGCAACTCGGGATGAGCAGGGTCGAACGCCTCGAGTACGGGCGGGTCTCCCGCCGGTGTGCCGGCACGCTCGCGCACCCCGAGCTTGGCCGCCAGATCTTTCGAGATGACGGAGGCCTGAGCGCCGGTATCGAGCAGGAAGCTGCCGGTGGTTTCATGATCTCCCAGCTTGAGCTTGATGCCTGGCACAGAACCCGCGGGAATATTCGGATCGATCTTGGCGAGCGGGTTGGGCCCGATGAACGGGTTGGGACTTTGCGTCGGTCCCTCCGCATTCGCCGGGGTGAGCCGGCTGAACTGGCTGAACGATGCGAAAGACAGCGCGACCGAGCGATTGGTGATCGGAATTCCCGGGTCGGACTCTGCCGTGGCTGCGTGAAAAGCGGTGCCGGGATTGTAGACATAGGTGCGCATCTGATCTACAAGTGTGTTGACCGGCTTGGGATCCATCACGACGACTTTGCCCTGCATGGTCGGCATGCCGAAGACATCGAGCGGGCCCACCAGCGGATCGGCGTCCTCCGGTTTCACCTGAGCGCGCAGCGGACCGAATTGCTGGCTGTATGCCGTGACATCGCTGATGTCGACGAGCGGGCTGAACGGTGCGAGGCCTACGAACAGCTTCTGCGAAACTTGAAATGAAGAGGAGCCGCCGATGCCGACGTCTTCGTAGGTGACCCCTGGAGTGCGCGTAACGCCTAAGACATCCGCCGTTTCCTTGCTGAGCAGCACACCGCTTGCGCCGGTGTCGAAGAAAGCCTGGATGTTGAAGGAGGCCTCTCCCGTATCGGGATCCGAGCCGCTGAGGGGCGCTCCGCCTGCGCTCGTGCGCAGCAGTGCATTGATGATCGGCTGATCGAGCGCGGCATTCTGCACCCCGGAAATATCGGTTGCGTGAGCCGAGCCTAGCGAAAGAGCGAAGAGTGCGGTGAGAGCAGCGTGGATTGTCGCCCGTTGGAGTCGACTGGAAAACGCCTGCGCCGCGAGCCGGATCCGCATGCTGGCCTCCACGTAGGAGCATGACGCTGGACTGGGGGACACCACTTTAGCATCTTGCCGGCGTGCAATCCAGGGCTCAGCTGCGCAATGCACGGATCAGCCGCGGCCAGAAGTAAAGCAGTGTCCCCGTTCTCGAGGCGTAGTGGACATAGAGGGACGCCCACAATCCGTGATTCCCGTACGGTGCGAGCGCCCACCATGCCGCGAAGAAAATGGCGAGCGATGCGATCATGGCGTTGCGCATCTCGGCGGTGCGCGTTGCGCCGATGAAGATGCCGTCCAGCTGGAAGCACCACACTCCGGCGAGCGGGCCCAACGCCGCCCACGGCAAATAAGCGCGTGCCAGCATGCGCACGGTTTGGTCCACCGTAAGGATATCGATCGTCGCAGATCCGAGCACAAATAGGGCGAGCGACATTGCCGCGGCTATGCCCGCTGCCCATAGCGTCGTCATCCGCGCAGCGCGCACGAGCGCGGCGCGGCTCATTGCGCCGACGGCGCGACCCACGAGCGCTTCCGCCGCGAACGCGAGGCCGTCGAGAAAATATGCCGACACCGCGATGAACTGCATCAGCACGGCATTGGCGGCGAGGATGCCTTCGCCTTGCCGAGCGCCTTGGGTGATGAACCAGGCGAACGCGGCAATCAGCGCAGCCGAGCGGATCATGATGTCGCGGTTAACGGCAAGCGTGCGCCGCATGCGGTCGGCGGCGAGCAGACGGCCAAGCTCCCAGTGGCCGCCGATGCGGTGCAGAGGGTGCCAGGCGATGACGAGCCCGACGACAGAGGCGATGATTTCGGCGACCAGCGTGCCGAGCGCTACGCCCTTTACGCCCATGCCCAGGCCGAGCACCAGCACCAGGCAGAGCACGATGTTGGTGAGATTGAGCACGAGCTGCAAGGCAAGCGCCATGCGCGCACGACCCAGGCCGATGAACCAGCCGAGCAGGGCGTAGTTGGTCAGCGTGGCCGGTGCTGCCCAGATTCGTATGTCATAGTATGTGCGAGCCAGCGCCTCGACTCTCGGGCCGGCATCGAGCAGCGCAAAGGCAACCTCGCGAATCGGCCACTGCAGCGCGATGAGTGCAGCGCCCACGGCGCAGCCGATGAGCACGGCACGCCCCAGGCTCCCGCGGATCTCGCTGGCATCGCCGGCGCCCAGTGCCTGCGCTGTGAGGCCGGTCGTGCCCATGCGCAGAAACCCGAATCCCCAGAACACGAAGTTGAAGATCAGCGCGCCCAGCGCAACCGCGCCGATGTAAGCCGGATCCGGGATGCGGCCCATGACCGCGGTGTCCACCACGCCGAGCAGCGGCGTGGACACGTTGGAGATCATGATGGGCACTGCGATTGCGAGGACCGCGCGATGGGTGAGCAACGCCTCGCTACGATTCGCGTGCTCGGCGGGGCTCGCCGAACTCACAGGAAAGCCGCAATCAGCATGGTGATTCCGGAGAACAGCAGCACCGCTTCCATCATGAGATAGAAGCGCTCCGGCGGCAGATGCAGCACCAAACGCTTCGCCACCACCGAGCCCGCCATCAGCGAGGTGCCGATGATGAGACCTTGCACGATGGTCTCGTTGGGCAATGCGCCGAAGCTACGGAAGGTGACGGCCTTGGCGGCGTACATCGTGAGCGACCCGAGCGCTTCGGTGCCGATGAAGGAGCCTTTCACCAACCCGTACGCGAGGAAGAACGGTGTGTTGATCGGACCGGTGGAAACCACGATTCCGGTGGCATAGCCGACGAACGCACCGGCCACGGCCAGGTGCGGCAAGCCCACGTGCAATTTGCGGTTCATCATCCAGCGGCGTGCCGGAATCATGAGAATAAAGAAAGTGCCGAGCACACCGTCGGCGAGCCGCGGCGGAATGGTGACGAGGGTTCGCGCGCCCAGCGCCGCCGCCGGGATGGCGGTCGCTGAGTATGCGGCGCACGCACGCCAGTCCACCTCGCGCCACCACACCACCACACGCGACGCATTGGCCATGAGCGCCGTCACCGCCATGATCGGCACGGCGGTGCGCGGACCGTACATCAGCACGAGCGCCGGCATGAGCATCACGGACGAGCCGAAGCCGACGATCCCGCCGATCGTGCCGGCCAGCAGCCCAAGCAGGAGGAGCAGCAGTAACGTCAAGCGCGAATCGTCTTCATCGCGATGGCCTCCATCGCGGTCGGCACGGGCATTTCCCGCTGACGGGTCTTGGCGAGATCAAGCGTGCTTTGCAGCGGGGCCGCGCAGCAACCGGCCGGGCAGCGCACCGGTATGCTTGCCTTCGCGCAATAGTACTTGTCCGTTCACGACAGTGGCATCGATGCCGCGGGCACGCTGCAACAGGCGGCGTGCTCCCGCGGGTAGATCGTTGACGACTTCCGGCATCTCCGGTGCAACTTCTGCCGGATCGAACACGACCAGGTCCGCGGCGAAGCCTTCGCGGATCAGCCCCCGGTCGGCAAATCCCCACTGCGTCGCCGGTACGAGCGTCAGCATGCGGACCGCTTGCTCCAGCGTGAAGGCCTGCTTTTCGCGCACCCAGTGGCTGAGCAGATGCGTCTGCAGCGAGCAGTCGCTGATTTGCGAGACGTGCGCGCCGGAGTCGGAAAAAGTAACCACCGTGCGCGGGTGCCGCATCATCTCCAGCACCGAGTCCTGCAGCTCGTTTGCCACCGGGTGCAAAAAGAACCGGTCGAAGTCGCGCTCCAGCGCGAGGTCGATCATCGCCTCTGCGGGCGGTACTGCGCGCTCGCGTGCGATTTCCGCGATCGTCCGATGCGGCCCCTGCACCTGGTCGTAGAGGAAAATCCATTCGAACGGGAATGGTCGCGCTTCGGTGCCCAGTGCGCGGCGCACGGGTTCATCGTCAGCGCCCTCGATCAGCCGGCGACGGGTGGCTGGGTCGCGTAAGCGATGCTTCTGCTCGGCGAGCGGCAGTGCGCGAAATGGTTTCCACTCCGGCAGGTCGTCGAACGGCAGCTGGGTCTTGAACGAGAGCACGACGTTGAGGCCGCGGCTGTGGACCTGTCCGAACATGCGACCGCCCGCAGCCGCCGTCTCGTCGAGCAAATCCAGATAACGCCGATACAGGCCTTGCGCGCTGAGGCGATCGAAGACGCCCCAGGTAATCGGACGCCCAGTCTCGACGGCGAGCTCGCGCATGCGCACGTGATACTCACGCAGCCCTTTGGGATTGCTGAAGTCTCGCCCGACGCCTTCATTGGCCAACTCGAAGATGCCCGCGTTCATGTCACCCATCACCTGCACCAGCGTGCGCACTTCATCCCACGTTGCCTGACGACTGGCTACCGGCTGCGCATCGGGCGTTTCGTGCAATGGTGAGCGCGATGTAGTGAAGCCGATCGCGCCGGCTGCGATAGCAGCGCGCAGCTCTTGTTCCATGGTGCGCAGGTCGTCATCGCTCGCTGCTTCCTCGAAAGCGCGCTCGCCCATTGCATAGGTGCGCAAAGCGCTGTGCCCGATGTAGTTCGAGTAGTTGATGCCCTTCGGCAACGCATCGAGACGATCGAGGAACTGTGGGAACGTCGTCCATTTCCACTCGATCCCGGCCTCCATCGCATCGAGCGAGATATCCTCCGCGCGCTGAAGATTGCGCACCACCAGATGCTTGTCGGCGGCTGAGCACGGCGCGAGCGAGAAGCCGCAGTTACCCATCACGACGCTGGTGACGCCGTGATAACAGGAGCAGGTGCCGAGTGGATCCCAGAACACCTGCGCATCCATATGGGTGTGGCCGTCGATGAAGCCGGGTGCAACGACCCGCCCATCCGCATCGATCACTTCGCGCGCCGGCTCGCGAATCCTGCCGGTGGCGGCGATGCGGCCGTTTTGCACGGCCACGTCCGCTCGATAGCGCGGCAGGCCGGAGCCGTCCACCAAAACGCCGTTCTTGATTATGAGATCGTAAGGCATCGTCGATCCTGGTTGATATCAGCGACGATATGGTACTGCAGACGCCCATCAGCAGCAGATTGCCGCTCGCGCGCGAGGACGAGGAAACGCTAACCGAGCGCGGGGACGACAGGCAGCTTAGTCCGCGCAAACGATCCTTCAGTCGCGACGGCAATCGGCAGACTGCTCCAGCATCGCGCCGTGTGTTCAGCACGTGACCCGCGGCCTGGGAACTTATGTCGACGCTCGCCGCAAGGCTAAGTATGTATCAAGCGGCCGCCGCCGAACGCCCAATTTTCCCATGCAGTGTCTTTGAATACGACCATGACGTTCTCTGGATCAAAGCCCGCGCGCGCCAGCGTGTCCATGAGCTCCTGGAGCAGCTTCTTCTTGACCTTCACGCTGCGCCCGACGGACCAGAGGATTTCGATCAGCACGAAATCGTCGGTTCGCTCGGAGCTGAGGTCGGGGTAGCCGGGATCGAAGCGAAAGTCTTCGGCATCGAGCTCCATCACGCGCTGAAACTTATCGGTGGCCGGTACACCTGCGGACACCAGGGCCGCGTGGACCGCATCGAGCACGGTCGCTTTAAGCGCATTGGATTTTGGTTTGCGAACGGTAAGCGTGACAAATGGCATGGGTCATCCCTCAACAATAGCCTCGACTCGGCTCTCGCTGATTGTAGCTTCGCACCTGATCGCGTTTTGTGTCGTCGCGCGCATAACTCATATGCAATCGCTTGAGTTTTTACGAGATGCCCAAGGCATCCGCGGTCCTGCTAGCGATCGTTCGTCGGTGTGCGCGAAGGCTTCCCATCCGCGCCGGTGAACGGGAACAATCCCACCTTGAAGCTTTGCGCCATGTGCGTAGCAATGCGGATGGCCTTGGCGGCATCATCGGGGGTAAGGGCCGCGTTGGCGGCGCTCTCGAATGTGGCAAGCCAGCGCTCGAAGGCCTCCGGACCGAATTTGAGATTCATGTGCACGCCGAACGGGTTGCCCTGATAGCGCCGCGTGCCGTGAATCACGCTGGACCAGAAGCTCGCAACGATTGAGATGTGCGCGTCCCAATCGTGTATCGCCGCACGGAAGATCGGTCCGAGCACGTCGTCTTCCAATCCGCGCTCATAGAACAGGCGTACCATGCGCTCGATCGCGGCTTCCTGTGCGGCTGTTGCTGTCATCCTCATCTTGATTGCCGTGCGCGCGTCGATACGCCGACGTTCCTGCCGCGTACGCCGTGTCTGCGTGCGAGCATCTGGTCGATCAGCAATGACAGTTGTACCGCCAGCGCGCGCGCCTGCTCGCCATCGGGGAAGGTATCGGGCCGACGATACGAGAGCCATGAATAGGCCGCGCAGACGCGGCACAGATCCTCGGCTTCCTGCAGATCCATGCGCTCGACCGATTGCTCTTCGCGAAAACGCGCGGTGCCGCCCTTCGCCATGATAAAGACCCACCCGCGCCATGCTGTTTCCAACGCGGGCACTTTCGTGTTGAGCGGCACGAGCGAAAGCATCACGCGATCTTCGAGAGACAGTTGCGTGCGGTCGAGCACCGGCGCACGCGCAAGCTCTTCACCGAGATTCGCCGGCACGAAGAAGTCGTCTTGCAGGTCGAGGTTGCGGACGAACCGCTGCAGCAGGTTTTCCAGAGAATGGTCGCCGGTTGCCGCTTCCAGCGCACGCAGATGGTCAAGTGAAGGCGATACCTGGAAGCGTGAAGTGCGCAGCGGCGCCGGTGCTCGACGCAACTCCTTGGTCAGATGCCAATGCGTTTTTTCGTCCAAGCCGCACACCCGGCCGGTTTCGTGCAGACCGAAGCGTCCCGCGCGACCGGCGATCTGATGGAACAACGCGCGCGGGACGTAATCCTCTTCGTAGCCGTCGTATTTGGTTGCCGAGGTGAATACCACACGCGAGATCGGTAGATTCAGTCCCATGCCGATTGCGTCGGTGGCAACGACGATCGAGGCTTCGCCCGCTTCGAATCGGCGTGCTTGCGCACGGCGCGATTCCGGCGATAGCGCGCCATAGATCGTGGCGACCGAGCGTCCCGAGCGAGCGAGCTGCTGCGCGAGAAACAGCACGTCGCGACGGGAAAACGCAATCAACGCATCGCCTGGGCGCAATGCGCTCAGGTTACCGAGCGGCCGTCGCTCGACCTCGAGCGGTGCTTTGCGCTCCAGATGCTCGACGCTCAACGGCAATTTGAGCCGAGCGCTGAGCGCGTGCAGCGCCGGTTCAGCGCTCGGGCTTCCGAGCAGATAGACCGTCTGAGCCGGAACGCCGCAAATGGCTGCGGTCCATGCGCTGCCGCGCTCATCGTCTTCGAGCATTTGCACTTCGTCGATCACGGCCATGTCGATTGCGCGATGCGGATCCAGCATCTCGACCGTGCTCGCATAGTGCGTGGCATTCGGATGCAGCTTGCGCTCCTCGCCCGTAATCAGACTCACCGCGATCCGGGCTGCATCCAGCCGCTCGTAATTCTCATTGGCGAGCAAGCGCAGCGGCGCGAGATACGCGCCCGAGCTCGCACGCTTGAGTGCATCGATGGCGAGATGCGTCTTGCCCGAGTTGGTCGGGCCGAGCAGCGCGATCAATCGGCGCGGCAAAGTGACCGCAGGAAAGCTGTCCGGATATTCCTTGAGGTTGACCGCTGACTTGGCCTTCTCCTGATTGAGGCTTTCCTGCTGCTTCGCGTGGGCAGCACGGATGCGGTCCAGCAGCGTTGCGAGGCGCGCCTGCTCCTCCGCGCCATCGGTAACCAGCGCAGGCCAGAAGCGTTGAGGATCCAGGTTGAGCTCTCGCGCAAGCGCGCTGGCTTGTTCCAGGAACGCATGCACGCGCTGCCTCATTGCTTCGAGCGCCGCCGGATTGATTCGCTGCTCGATGAGCTTCTTGCGCGCCCTACCGTCGAGCCTTTTCCACTTCGCTGCCTTCATGAGCACGCCGTCCGGCGGCACCAGGGCGAACGCAATCTTGTCGCCGTGCAGATCTACTTCGCCGGAGACGTTCAGGACGAAACGCCCGTCCTTCTTCAGCAAACGCGTGTTGTGCGCCTTGAGATGCGCGAACAGCGCTTCGTTGGCGTTGGCGGTGTCCTCAGCATCGTCGGCGTCATCTGGATCCCGCACATCAACCTCCGCGCCGGGCGCGGGAACGGAGAGCTCTTCCTCTGAGATCATTGGAATTCGAGATCAGGGCTCGGGGGGGAGCCCGGCAGGAACGAATATTATCGCGCGTCTGCGGTCAGGGAGACCGTAGCTGGATACCGAATACTACGTTGGTGCTCCAAGTCGATTTTCAAGATCGAGAGTCGAGCGACTACCCCTGCGATGCGAAGCCGGCGGAGCTGCCGGTGAGAAGGCCACGAAGCTCAGACTGACGCTTCAGTAGCTATAGATCAGCGTAATCCAGATTTTTCGTGTGTCGACTTTGCCCGGGCTGGCATCGCCGGCGTGATATTCGGCGTATTCGATCTTGCCCACCAGATTTTTGAGGAAGGGATAAGCGACCGACAGATCGAGCTCGTGTCCGAAGTCGATGTTGCCGAAGTCGGAGCGGAACCAATGATACTCACCGTAGAGCAGCGCTCTATGGAACTTCGCGCCTCCGGCAACGTAGGTGTCGCGGATGCCTTCCTTCGGAGTAGTGAGAAATAAATCGGCCCACCCTTGGAACAGATGGTTCGTACCGAGCGGAGTCTGGAATCCATAGCGTCCGGCGTTGCTTCCCAGCTTTTCTTGATCCAGGCGTACGAATACGTCCTTCCACTGTACACCGAGCCCGAAGTGATAATAGTCGGCATCGATTCGAGGATCTCCGCCGGAGTAGCTGTCCTGCTTCGCGTACTCGGCCGTGTAGAGCGCCCCCCATGTATCCGATAGAGGGTAGCGGCCGTCGGCGCGCAGCCCGAGGATCTTGTTGGAGTTGTCGGCGAAGCCGGTCGCCTGACCGGTGTTTGCCTGATCCTGAAAGTAGCCGTAGGCCACGATGACATTGTCCGGCTTCCAGGTATAGCGGGCATTCAAGATCGGTTCATTGATGTCGCGCTGCGTGTCGAACACCGTCTTCTGGCGCATGAGGTAGCCGGCATACAGACGCGTATTCGGCAGACTGTTGTTCTCCACCGTAACCGCGTTGAATACCTGCATCACCTGCCTGAAATCGACATTGCCGATGAAGCGAACATTATCCACCTTGATGGACTGGCGTCCTGCACGCACCGTTGTGTCGGCAATCCCGGTGTAGTCCGCGTACATCTGATTGACGTCTGTGCTGTCCGGGTCTGCGACCAGCGGGTATGGAGCGGCCCGCGCAGGATCGTCGTTGTAGTGTTGAGCACCCAGATGCCCGACATTGATGCCTTCCACGTAAGCACTCAGTCCGTGCCATTGCCCGGTGCGCCAGCCGAACAGAGTGCGCATCGTGTATGCATCTGCATTCAGGGGCTTGCCGTCCTGCTCGACGTGCTCGTAGCGGGGTCGCAGAGTAAGAGCAGGTTTGCCGTCGATCAGAGCGGCGCCCAAACTGGGAGTAGGCGACTCCTGAGCGAGAAGCGGGCCGTGCCCAGCGAGCAGCCAGCAAAGGATGAAGATGCGCGACGCTCCTGATGTTCTATGCATAGAACTATCCTTTCGATGCCGGCGTGTGAGCCCAGCTCAGATTCGGAATGCGCTCACCGTCGTGCGCAGGTGGCCGGCAAGGCGGTCCAGGTTACGTGCCGAATCAGCCGTGGCTCGCGTCACCGACGTCGTCTCCTCTGCCATCTGCGCGATACGCTCGACATTGCGCGCAATTTCGCTTGCCGCGGACGTTTGCTCGCGAGTCGCGGTGGCGATATCGTTGATCGCAGACTCAGCGTCCTGCGTCCCGGATCGGATTTCGGTGAGCGACCGGGCGGCGGCGCTCCAGACGCTGACGCCCTCCTTGACGAGCCCTTCGCTGATGTCGATGTGCGCCACCATGTCCTTGGTATTGGTCTGCATGGTGGACACCAGGTTGGCGATCTCGCCGGTCGACGCCGCCGTACGCTCGGCGAGCTTGCGTACCTCGTCCGCGACCACTGCGAAGCCGCGCCCCTGTTCGCCCGCTCTCGCTGCCTCGATGGCAGCATTGAGGGCGAGCAGATTGGTTTGATCGGCGATCTCCTTGATGATCTGGACGATGCCGCCGATCTCATTGGAATGATGCTCGAAGACGGTGACCTTCTGTGCCTTTCCAGCACAGTGGGATCCGAAGCTTGGAATTCACGTGACTTGAAGTCGC
>JADMIO011124114.1_pt1 | contig 75539 bp, 70 predicted proteins | sample 8958161 | NCBI WGS metagenome assembly JADMIO01 (sample SAMN16585339, study PRJNA669376) | soil metagenome | isolation source: Crop rotation soil | place: USA: Cullars Rotation, Alabama | collected 2011
GCCGCGACTTCAAGTCACGTGAATTCCAAGCTTCGGATCCCACTGTGCTGGAAAGATGCGTGAGGACTATAGGTCTCTGTATTGGCTTACAATCGAGTCAACAACGATGACATCGGACGCTGATGCTGAGCCAGCGGTGCGCATCTTGAATGAAATCAGATCACATTTCACAACGGAAGAGATTACTGAACTATTCAAATCTTCGTTTATAGATCACATGCAAACAAGACTACTGTCAAAGGATTCAATCCTTCCGCTCTCGGTGAGGGATATGGAAGAAGCGGTTAAATCCCTACAGGAACAGCCCCTGGTATTCGAGCGCTACTTCGGGGCGCCACAGTCGTTGCCTCTTGGGGACAGAGGAAAACTGATTGAGGCTGAAGCGAAATCGAGAAAGCAGATTCAAGAGCATAGGAGAGTTCTAGAGCGAATTCGCGCTCGCCTCAGAGAGTTCCTTGGGCGGACCGAACAAGATCTCATAGGAGGCCGAACACTCTCCGATGTCTTTGAACGCAACCGCATCTATGTAGCCGAAAAGATGCGGAATCTGGCACCGAAGGCTTATGAGGAGTTCTCTTCAGCATGTCAGAGATTGAGCGATGGAGGTCTGCCAGCGCTAAGCCAGGCAGCGACGGCGTGTCGCCGAGCTTTGAAGTCTTTGGCCGATTCCTTGGTGGAGCCTAAAGCCGCTCCTGTTCTATGTCAGGATGGGAAAATCAGAGATCTAGGAGACGATAAGTACATCAACAGGCTTTGGTTTTACCTTTATGAACGTGTAGGTGCCTCGACATCTGGCTCTCTCTTGTTGGCCACGCTAATTGATATGGGCAATAGAATTGATGCGCTTTACTCTCTTGCATCAAAAGGCGTTCATGCAAGTATATCACGCGATCAGGTTGAATCATGCATTGTTGGTTTCTACAGCATAGCCGGAGATATCCTGCGAATTACTGATGGGAATGTGCTCGGCGACGATTTGCCTTCCGCGCAATAGCGGTTGTCTCTTATTCATGAATGATGGTTACCCAAGATAACTCTGTGGTGTTTCTTCTTGCCCGTGCGAAGCATCACGCCCTCTGACTGCAGATCGTTCGTGTTGACGATCCGATCGCCATTCACCACGGCCTCATTCACCGATACCCCACCCTGCTGCAGCAGGCGCTTGGCCTCGCCGCGGGAGGCGGCCAAGCCGGTCTCGCAGAGGAGATCGATGATCGGAATGCCGGCCTCGAAGCGCGCAAGCGGCAGGGTGGTGGTGGGCACGGAGGAGAGGTCGCTTCCGCTTCCGCCGAATGCCGCGCGCGAACTGTCGCGCGCCTTCTCCGCCTCCGCCGCACCATGGCAGAGCGTGGTGGCCTCGAAGGCCAGTGCCTCTTTGCCCCGACGCAGATCGGCGCCCTGCATGGCGCCGAGACGATTCACTTCGTCCATGGGCAGGAAGGTGAACAGCGCGAGGAAGCGCCCGACATCGCGATCGTCGACGTTGATCCAGTATTGATAGAACTCGTAGGGCGACAGCTTTTCGGCGCTCAACCACACGGCGCCGCCGGCCGTCTTGCCCATCTTCTCGCCGCGCGCGGTGGTGAGAAGCGGCAAGGTGAGCGCGTGCGCATCGGCGCCGTCGAGTTTGCGGATGAGGTCCGTGCCCGCGAGGATGTTGCCCCACTGGTCGTCGCCGCCGAGCTGCAGCTTGCAGCCGTGCTGGCGGTGCATCACCAGGAAGTCATAGGCCTGCAGCAGCTGGTAGTTGAACTCGATGAAGGAGAGTCCCTCCTCCCGCTCGAGGCGCAGACGGTAGCCCTCCGCGCGCAGCATCTCGTTCACTTTGAAGTGCCGGCCGATGTCGCGCAGGAATTCGATGTAGTTGAGCGACAGGAGCCACTCGGAATTGTCGAGCAGCAGGCCCTGGCCGTCGCCGAAGTCGAGGTAGCGCGACAACTGCGCGCGGATGCCGGCCCCGTTGCGCGCGATGTCCTCGCGGCTCAGGAGCTTTCGCAGTTCCGTCTTGCCGCTGGGATCGCCGATCATTGCCGTGCCGCCGCCGAAGATGGCGATGGGGAAGTGCCCGGCGCGCTGCAGGTGCGCCATGGCCATGATGGGCAGCAGGCTGCCTGCGTGCAGGCTGTCCGCGGTGGGGTCGAAGCCGGCGTAGAATGTGACGCGCTCGGTGCCGAGGAGCTTTTCGAGCGCGTCTTCGTCGGAGCACTGCTTCACGAAACCGCGTTCGCGGAGGACGTTGAGCGCGTTCATGCTCTGAGAATCGACAAGCAGATGGGCAGTGTCAAATCACATGGCGAGGGGCGTCGCATCGTCCTGCATCGCTGCCACAAAGGATTGGATGTTGCCCTCGATTCTGCGCGCGGCAACGAGACCCCAGCTTGCCTTCGCCGCGATCAGCGCCAAAGCCAAGACGGGGTACTGCCAACAGCGCCGACGAGCCATCAACGGAAAGATCGGTGCCGCCAGCAAGAGCAGCAGCAGAGGAGCCACGCACGAGCGCGCCAGATCAGTTCGCAGGCGTGTGGAGAGGCTGGCAGCCAGCACGAATCCCTCAAAGACGCCGGCGAGGCTATCCACCAGGAGCAGCGTTCCCGAGATGAATGGCAAATCTGGCGGACTGGAAAAAATCAAGAGATGGCCAAAGAGAGCGATCAGGGCGAGCGCAGCCAGAGACGCACCCACGACGAGCATGGTCAACAGTTGCCGCCGCCAGAGCGCGCGGATGTAGAGATTGGGTCCCTCTGGCACGAGCAGCAGATCACGCAGGCACTGCATCTCGCGCGGCATATTCAGTGCGCTGAGCAGCACCAAGAGACTGGCCATCGGCGCGTAGAGGTACACCATGGCAAACATCTGACGCGCAAATCCTTGATGAATGAGACAGCTCTCGACCAAGACCAGCGCCGTCAGCAGCGGCACGGCCACGAGACCGACCAACAGCCCCAACTTGTCGGGAAGATGCACTTGCGAGGAAAACGAATCGCGCCCCAGCAGCCGCCGGAGCGAGAAGGGGTCGCTCAAAGCGCCAGGCGCTCCATCAACGTGTTCACGTCTTTGTCGCCGCGGCCGCTGAGGCAGACGAGGATGATAGCATCATTGCCCACCTCTTTGATCAGCTTGGGCAGATGCGCAATGGCGTGCGCGCTCTCGAGAGCGGGGATGAGGCCTTCGGTCTGCGACAAGAGCTTCGTCGCCTCGAGTGCCTCGTCATCGGTGGCGCTGGCATAGGTCGCGCGGCCCGTCTCGGCGTAATGGGCATGCTCGGGGCCGACGCCGGGATAATCAAGGCCGGCGCTGATCGAGTGCGCCTCCACGATTTGCCCATCAGAAGTCTGCAGCACCTGCGTCTTCATGCCGTGAAAGACGCCGGTGGCCCCTCGATTGATTGTGGCGCCATGACGAGCGTGCAGCCCCTCGCCACCGGCCTCCACGCCGATCATCTGCACCTCAGCGTCCTCGTAGAAAGGCGCGAAGAGGCCCATGGAATTCGACCCGCCGCCCACGCAGGCGACGAGGTGCGTGGGGAGCTTGCCCGTGCGCTCGAGGCACTGCGCGCGCGCCTCGCGGCCGAGCACCGCTTGAAAGTCGCGCACCATGGCGGGAAACGGATGAGGCCCCACCACGGAGCCGATGATGTAATGCGTGTTGTCAACCTGCGCCATCCAGTCGCGCATGGCCTCGTTGGTCGCGTCCTTCAGTGTGCGCGCGCCGCTGGTCACCTCGTTGACGCGCGCGCCGAGGAGGCGCATGCGGAAGACGTTGAGCGCCTGGCGGCGCACGTCCTCCGCGCCCATGAAAACGTCGCACTGCAGCCCGAGGAGCGCGGCGACAGTGGCCGTGGCCACGCCGTGCTGGCCGGCGCCGGTCTCCGCGATGACGCGCGGCTTTTTCAGGCGGCGCTTGGTCAAGAGCCCTTGACCCAGCGTGTTGTTGATCTTGTGCGAGCCGGTGTGGGCGAGGTCCTCGCGCTTGAGAAAGATGCGCGCCTTCGTGCCCAGGTGCTCGGCGAGGCGCTTGGCCTCGGTGAGCGGCGTGGGGCGGCCGGCGTAGTTCTTCAGCAGATCAGCGAGCTCCGCTTGGAACTTCGGATCAACTTTGGCCGCGGCGTATTCGCGGTTCAGCTCGTCGAGCGCGACCATGAGCGTCTCGGGCACGTACCGGCCGCCAAAAGGGCCAAAGTGGCCGGCCGCATCGGGAAGCGAGGCGGTATGAGCGGGCTGGGTGGCCGTGGTCATGAGACGATCACAATACCGGAGCGGTGGGCGCCTCCGCCAGCGGAATGCGGACGCGACGGAGCAGCGTGGCGAGCCCCGCGCCGGCGAGCACACAGACGATGGGCATGAAGGGCGTGCGAAAACGGATGTCGCCGATGGGACCGCCGGTCACGAATTCGAAGTAGAAGGCGATGAGCAGCAGCAGAGCAAGCGTCCACCAGCTTTGCGGGCGCACCGCAAAGAGACCGATGAGCGCCAACAGATAGAAGAGCAAAATGAAGAGTTGGAGCGCCGCGGAGACGCACTTGAAGAGCAAGGCACTGTTGGGAAGATGGAAAATGCGAAACCACTCCCGCGTGCCGCGGGAGGTGAGATTCTTGATCATCCCCTTCACGTGAAGCTTCAGATAGACGAGTGGATGTGCGCGGAGGATGCGCTTGGCCTCGCTGCCCACAAAGATGAGCAGTTGGCCGTCGGTCCACGACGACTGCTCTGGATGGACCCGATAATAGGTGCGTCGCATATTCTCACTGTAGCCCCAGCGGCGCTGGATGGTGCCGAGATCGAGGTGCGTGCGCTGAGCCTCCACCGCTGCGGCGTTGTAGAAATAGAGATTCAACTCGTCGATGCCGGTGAAGTTGTAGAAGCCGGCCTGAATGCCGTTGCGCAGAATCCAGGCGCTCTCGCCGGCCGCGGGAATCAGCGTGAAGAGAGCCGTCCCGGCGAGAAGACGCGCGCGGGAAGCGTGTTGCCGGAGTGCCCAGAGCAGAAGAAACAGCGCCACCACGAAGGGAAGATAGAGCGCCACAGGACGGACAAAGATGGCGGCGGTGAGTGCGGCGCCGGCCCCGGCGAAGTGGCGCAGCGCGCGCGACGACCTGGCCTCGAGCAGCAGATACGTGCTCAGCATCAGGCAGAAAGTGAAAAGGGTCTCAGTCAGCACCATGGCGGAGAAGAGGAGCGCGGCTGGCTCCACGGCGGCGGCGAGCGCAGCGAGGAGAGCGATTGGCTCCTGCGCGAAGATCGCGATGGCGATGCGGTAGACGAGTGAGACCGTGAGCGCGCCGAGCAGCGCTTGCATCAGCACCGCGTAGATCTCCACGTGGCTCAGCAACACGCCGAGCGCGAGGAAGAGCGGATAGCCCGGCGTGCGGATGATGATGGGCCTGTCGCGGTCGGTGAACGTGCCGTCGATGACAAAGGTCTGGGCCGGGCGGATGTAAGTGGGCGAGTCGTCCCAGAGGAACTCCTGGGGACCGTGATTGGCCACATAGGAGATCAGGAGGATGGTGAGGCGCAGGCCGAAGGCCACGCCGATGATGATCCACAGATGGCGGGGGAGAGGTGTGAACGCCACAGTTGTGAGCCCGGGGCGGGATCATCCACAGACCAATCGGATTTCACAGTTCAATCTCGGACGGTGAGTCTCAATCCGCCTCGAAGTTCATGGCCGCCTCTTCGGCCGTGAGGGGCGGCTGTTCCTCTTTGATCATCAGGTGCGTGCCCATCACCAGGGCGTCCATCCCCGTGCGCATGAAGCAGAGGTAGGCCTGCTCGGGCGTGAGGACGATGGGTTCGCCACGGACGTTGAACGAGGTGTTGATGATCACCGGGCAGCCGGTCTGGCGCTGGAATTCGCTGATCAGTGCGTGGTAGCGCGGGTTCGTCTCGCGCGAGACGGTCTGCAGCCGCGCGCTGCCGTCGACGTGGGTGATGCTCGGCACGGTGCGATGGTCGGGCCGCACCTGCGCGGTGAGGAGCATGTAGGGGGAGGGGCGGTCGAGCTCGAACCAGGTGCTGGTCTCCTCCTCCAACACGCTGGGGGCGAAGGGGCGAAAGCCCTCGCGCAGTTTGATCTTTTCGTTGAGGCGGTCCTTCATCCCCGCGTCGCGGGCGTCGGCCAGGATCGACCGCGAACCCAGCGCGCGCGGGCCATACTCCATGCGGCCGTTGTACCATCCGACAACGAGCCCATCGGCGATCAGCTTGGCTGTGCGCTGAAGGAGTTCCGGCTCCGCGAGCGCGTGGTATTTCGCGGCGCGGCCATCGAGGTAGGTGCGGATGGCGTCGTCATTGAATTCGGGTCCCCAATAGGCGTGCTTCATCACAAAGGTGCGCGGGTTGTTGAGCGCGGAGTTCCAAATCGAGAAAGCCACGCCCAGCGCGCCGCCGGCGTCACCCGCGGCAGGCTGAATCCAGATGTCGTCGAATCCCGCCTCGCGCAGCACGCGCGCGTTGGCCACGCAGTTGAGTGCCACGCCGCCGGCGAGGCAGAGGTGTTTCATGCCGGTCGTCTTGCGGAGGTGCTTGGCGCTCTTGAGCATCACCTCCTCGGTGATCTCTTGGCACGAGCGCGCGAGATCGGCATCGCGCTGGCCCAGGGGCGTCTCAGGCTTGCGGCGCGGGCCGCCGAAGAGTTTGTCCCACCGCGCATTGGTCATCTGCGACTTCCAGTCGAAGTCGAAGTATTTCATGTTGAGCGAGAAGGAGCCGTCATCGCGGACGTCAATGACTTCGCGGATTTGGTCCATGAACTTCGGCTCGCCGTTGGGCGCGAGACCCATCAGCTTGTACTCGCCGCTGTTCACCTTGAAGCCGACGTAGTACGTCATGGCGGAGTAGAGGAGGCCGATTGAGTGGGGGAAGCGGACCTCGTGCGTCAGCTGAATCTGATTTCCGCGCCCCACGCCCATCGTGGCCGTGGCCCACTCGCCCACGCCGTCGAGGGTGAGGATGGCCGCCTCCTCGAAAGGCGAGACGAGAAACGCGCTGGCCGCGTGGCTCATGTGGTGCTCGTTGAAGAGCACGGGGCCGTTGAAATCGAGGTGGTGGCGAATCTGGCGGCGAATCCAGAGCTTGTTGGTCAACCAGAGCTGCATCGCGTCCGCGTAAGCGCGGTAGCCAAAGGGCAGGTGGCGCATGATGCTGGCCATCAGCCGCTCGAACTTCAGCAGCGGCTTGTCGTAGAAACCGACGTGCGTCAGGCCCTCTGTGGTCAAGCCGGCCTCGCGCAGGCAGTAGTTGATCGCCTGGATCGGGAATTCGGGGTCGTGCTTCCTGCGCGTGAAGCGTTCCTCATGGCAGGCGGCCACGAGCTGCCCATCGATCACCAGCGCCGCGGCGCTGTCGTGATAATGTGAGGAGATGCCAAGAATGACCGCCGGCGGGCTCACGCGCTCACCCCTGGCGCTTCAGGCCGCGCAGACTGGTGTCCACGGGTGCGTGCTCGGACCAGTGCGTTTCGCCGCCGCGGCGAAAGGGGATGAGGAACTGCGTGCCCAGCAGGCGCGGGATCAGCGAACTGATGAGCAGGAGAATCCAGAGAAAGCCCAGCAGCAGCGGGGTGAGGATCTTGACCTGCAGCCAGCCGATGCCGCGATTGATTCGGATGAGATGCTGTTTGAGCGACATCGATTCGTTGCTCGTTGCTCGTTGCTCGCGTTTTCCAAATAAACGATTCAACGAATCAACCAATCAACTCTACTCCTAGAAGATCACATAGACCCAGGTGAAAACGCCCAGGTGCCCAGCAGCGAGGACGGCGCCGGCGAGGAGGGCGATCACGATGGCGGGCATGAGCCACCACTGCCCGCGACGGGTGAGGAAAGAAAGCAGCTCGCCGACCGTGGCGAAGGTCTCGCGGATGCTGCGCAGGCGGCGTTTCACAAAAGACATGGGGACACAGACTGACTTTTCTCCCGGGATCAGCTGATCATGTCAAGCGCATGAGGACACCTTGGCCTTAACGATTGTCTTCCATTGAATCCCTGTCCATTTTGGCTCATCTTTTCGCGGTGAAACTTCGCGCGTTGGCTCTTCTGTCCGCCCTCCTCCCTGCCGGCACGGCGATGATCCCTGCGGGGAATCTGATCACCGTCGAGCAGCAGAGCCCCTGCCTGGGAAGGCCGGCGTCATTTGACGTTTTCGTGCCGGCGCGCGAGGCGCCGGCCGAGGGCTGGCCCGTGCTTTACCTGCTCCATGGCGCCTTCGGCGGATTCAAGGATTGGACGGTCAACACCAGCGTCGAGGAGGTGGCCGACGAGGCGGGGGTGATGCTCGTTTTGCCCGACGGCAGCCAATTCGGCTGGTACGTGGACAGCCCGCACAACCCGCAGTCGCAGTACGAGACGCGCGTGATTGGCGAGATCATTCCCTTCGTGGACAACACCTTCAACACGCGCAAGGACCGCCTGGGGCGGGGCATCTGCGGCCTCAGCATGGGCGGGCATGGCGCCATCTCGCTGGCCACCAAGCATCCGCAGCTCTTCGGCTCCGCCTCGTCGCTCAGCGGGATCATGGCGCTCCAGAACCACGTCGATCGCTGGCAGATTCTCAACTGCATGGGGGGGATGGAGAACTCGCCGGAATTCTGGAACGCGAACTCGTGCCTCAACATCGCCCCCCGACTGAAGGGGGCCGCCATCGAGCTGCTGCTCGACTGCGGGGTGGAGGACGAACAGACGGGGGCAATCGGGGACAATCGGGCCTTTCATCAATGTTTGATGGAACTCGGGGTGCCTCACACGTACCATGAGTACCCTGGAGGCCACACCTGGCATTACTGGAGCGACCACATCGCCGAGCACGTGCAGTTCCACGCGGACGTTTTTCGCCGTCCCCACTGAACAAACGCTGCACACACCCGGGGGGTCACTCGTCCAGTTGGGCAGAGGGATCAATCCCCACCTGCCCAGGAGAGCGAAGCGCATGACACGACTGCCCGACCCTCGCCCCGATGCCGAGCTGGTGCGCGCGTACCGCACCGGCGACGCGCGGGCGATGGAAGTGCTCGTCTCGCGCCACATGGGCATCGTGTACCTCGTTGGGCTCTCGTCATTGAAAATGCGCGAGGCGGCCGAGGACCTCACCCAAGAGGTCTTCATGCGCGCCATCTTGGCGATCGACCGCTTGGAAGAGGCGCGCGCCTTTTGCCCGTGGGTGACGCAGATCGCGCGCAATTTGGCGCTCGATTGGTTGCGCCAGCACCAGAGCCGCTCGCGCCTGGTGCCCCTGGTGCCGCTCGACGAGGTGGATGTGGAGGCGATCCCCGACACTGAGTTGCCGGAGGCAAGGACGATGGCCGAGGAACGCCAGCAGATGGCGCTGTTGCAGGAGGCGCTTTGGAAACTGCCCCTGGAGGAGCGCGAAGTGCTGCTCCTCCACTGCGCGGAGGGCATGACGCAGAAGGAGATCGCGCATCGCCTGGGCGTGCACCGCGCCACCATCAGCCGGCAGCTGGCGCGGGCCACGGGCGCGCTGCGCGGGGCGATCGAGAGCCGCCTGCGCGGCGTGGCCCCGGCCCTGCGACTTTCTCGCTCGAGTGCGGCGGCTACCCTCTCTCTCTCTGTGATGGTGGCCGCCCTCTCCCCGACCGCGAAGGCCTCGCTCGTGGCTGCCGCCGGTTTGACCGCCGGCGCGGCGGCCGCGGCGGGGTCTTCCGGCGCTGCCTTGGGCCTGGCGGGCACAGCGGCCGCGGCGGGCTCTGCGGCGGGCGGCTCCGGCTTTGTGATGGGCAAGGGGCTGCTGGTCAGCGCCGCGCTGACCACCATGGTCTTTTCGTCGCAGCCGGATTTCATCCAGCTCGGGCCCACGCCGGCGGCGTCGCAGATGGTTCTGGCGCAGGCGGAGACGCCTTCGGACCCCAATGCCGTCTGGCTGAATCTCCCGGAAATGCCGCGCGAAAGCAGCACGACCGATCCCTTCGCGGATGCAGAGGTGAAGCCATCCCCCTCAGCGGGAGCCAAGCCGGGCGAAGGGCCGGATCCCTTTTCGGGTCCTTCTCCGCAGGAGGGCCCGGAGCTCTTCGAGGGACCGCTGCCCGAAGTAGGCCCCGACCCTCTGGCCGGGCCGCGGCCGGGCGAGGGGCCCGTGGGAGAAGTGGAGCACGAGTCCGACGGCGTGGCGGACGGCATTTTTGAAAGCGTGATGCCGCCCGAGGAATTGCAGCGCATCATTGCGGAGTCGCAGCGGAGCGCCCAGGAGGCCCTGGCGCAGGTGCAGCCGCAGATCGACGAGGCGATCCGGCAGGCGCACGAGCAAGTGATGACTGCGGAGGAGCAGCGCCTGCTTGCGGAGCAGGCCAACGAGACCGCCAGGCGGGAGCTGGAGCGTGTGCGGCCGGAGATCGAAGAGGCGATGCGGCAGGCCCGCGAAGAGGTCAGCCGGCACATGGCCGAGGCGCAGGAGAACATGCGGCAGGCGCAGGAGGCGTCGCACAACTCGAACCAGAGCCAGGAGCAGATGCGTCAGGCTCAGGACAACATGCGCGAGGCGCAGGAGAGTATGCACCGCGCCCAGGAAGAGATGCGCCGCACACAGGAGCGCATCCGCACCTCGCACAGCGAGATTCAGGGGCAGGTGCGCGAGCGCACCCGGGAGGCCATGCACGAGCGGATGGAGGAGCAGCACAAACGGATGAAGGCGCAGCGCGATCGCATGCAGGAGCAGCGCGCCAACATTCAGGCTCAGCGCGAGGCCGTCCGTGCCCGCGTCCAGGAGCAGCGCTCCCAGGCTGAACTTCAGCGCACGCAGGACAGCCGGCAGCGCGCTCAAGATGAGCTTCAGCGTGAGCAGGACAGCCGGCAGCGCGCTCAAGATGAGCTTCAGCGTGAGCAGGACAGCCGGCAGCGCGCTCAAGATGAGCTTCAGCGTGAGCAGGACAGCCGGCAGCGCGCTCAAGATGAGCTTCAGCGTGAGCAGGACAGCCGGCAGCGCGAACAAGATGGAATTCAGCGCGAGCAGGATGCGCTGCAGCGCGCCCAGGCCGAGGCCCAGGGGGACGGGTGGGATCGCCCGAGTCCGCCGCGGCCATCGACCCCTCCCACTCCTCGCACGCCGCCCACTCCACCAACGCCTCCGATTCCCCCGACGCCATCCATTCCACCCACGCCGCCCATTCCCCCCACCCCTGAGTCAGTCGCCCCTTTGGGGAGTGACGTGGAAAATGAAATCGAAATCGAAACAGATTCTTCCCTTGAGACCGACAGCCCGCGTGTGGAGCAGGTCCCCGCGGATTCCTCCAGCGGCTCCTGAGCCGCCTCAACTGTCACAATTGAATCGCTGACTCGGAACCTGTCGACTCGACTGGGCCCAGGAGGGCTGTGCCATGCCCACACGGCTTCCTCGCGGCATACACTTGGCCGGCCATTTGGGCTTGCTCGTCTTCCTTCTGATGGCCCCATATTGGATCCCGAAGGTGCGCGACTGGCGTCTGGATCGGGCCGAGCGGGCCGCGATCACCCAGCTTTACTCGCGCCAGGGGCTGACGCCGCCGTGGAAGCGCCCGCCCCTCTCCATGGATCAGTATTTGGCGCTGGTGGGGGACAACCCCATGTCTTTGGCCGCCTCCCCCGACATCTCTGCCGAGGTGGTATCGTCCGAGTTCACATTTTCTTCGACAAAAGAGTGCTTAAACGTGGCGTCTTCCCCGTCAGGAGAGGCAGAGACGAGACAGCCTCCCCATGACGACTCCGCCCACCCCCTCTGACGAACAGCTGGTCCTTGCAGCGCGCCAGGGCGACACCGCCTCGTTCGAGCAACTGGTCCACCGCCACTTCGGCCTGGTGCACATGATCGCGCTTTCGCGCGTGCGCCAGCCCGACTTGGCGGAAGATGTGGCCCAGGAGGCGCTGGTGCGGGCGTACCTGGCCCTCGATCGCCTGCGCCAGCCGGCGCAGTTCGCGGCTTGGCTCTCGCAGATCACCCGCAACCTTGCCCTCGACCGGCTGGAGCAGGGTGCGCGGGCGGAGCGGCTGCTGGCCCGCATTCCGATCGAGGACATGGCGGAGGTCATCCCGGACGAGCGCGACCGCGGAGGACGCGAGACCATGCAAACCGATGAGACAAACCGCGCGCTCTACGCCGCGCTGGAGAAGTTGCCCGAAGCCCAGCGCGAGGTGCTGCTCCTCCACTTCGGCGAAGACATGAGCCAGCAGGAGATCGCCGACCGCCTGGGCGTGCACCAGGTGACCATCAGCCGCCAGCTCAAACGCGGCCTCCAAGCCATGCAAAAGGATTTGGAACCCAACCTGCGCGAAGATTTGCGTCCGCTGCGCGCCAAGCGCGAGGGCGCGGTGAAGGCCGCGGCGGCCATCGTCGCCATCGCCGCGCTTTCACCGGCGGCGAAGGCGGCGCTCACTGCCTCCGCCGTGGCCAGCGTGCCCGTGGCCAGCACGCTCACCGGGGGCACGGTGGTGGCGGGCTCGGGCGCGATCTCGGGCAAAGCGCTGATCATTGTCGCCTCACTTTTCGCGCTGGCGGTGATCGGCAGCACCGGCCTGCTGATGATGAACAGCCCGAAGCAGGGAACAAAGGCGGCGACGCCGACCGTGAATCTTCCCTTCGGCCAGGCTTCCCGCGAGCGCGTGCGTCCCATCTCCACCCGCTTGCGCTACGCGATGGGAGAGGTCGCCATCGTGGAGATCATCCCCGGCATGGTGCGGCGGCTTGAATGCAATGCAAATTCAGCCGGTGTGTCGGAGTTCCATGTCGGCGTGGACGACTTTCACGTCGACCCGCCGCAGATGCGCGTGGCCACCTGGTTTGGCCTAAACGAGCACTCGGAGTCCTCAGCCCCCGTCAGCGGCGGCGCACTCACGGTCGACGTGCCACGTGGACAGGTCCATGTGGTGGTCAATGCCACTTGGGCCAGCGCCGAGGGCACCTGCACGGTGCATTTTCAGGCGGATGTTGAAACGAAGTGATCGAAATCAGCGGTGGCTGAGCGGCGCCAACGGTTCGGAGGCGCGGGTGCGCTCCAGCTCCTCGGCCAGCGTGTAGGAGAGGAAGGGGGCATAGAGCGCAGGCTCCAGCAGAAAGGAGTCGTGCCCCTTGTCGGAGTGGAGCGTCACGTAGCGGTAGTCGATGCCGCACTTCTTGAGCGCATCGGCGATCTCGGCCTGCTCCTCCGGCCAGAAGCAGACGTCGCTGTCGATGGTCACCACATAGTAGCGGTGCTGGGCCGCAACGGAGCGCTGGAAGGCCACGGCCAAGTTGCCGTCACCGTGCGTCTTGGCGATGTCGTAGCTCTGCCACGCGGTGAGGATCTTGATGTAGGTGTTCGCGTCGAAGCGCTGCGCGAATTTCTTGCCCTGGTGCAGCATGTAGCTCTCGATGCGGTGACGCATGCGATAGCCCTTCAGGTCACCGCTGTTTTGCACGATGTGTTCCTTCGCGCGCTCCTGCATCACGTCGAGCGACACGTAGGTCTTGTGCGCCACCATGCGCGCCAGCACCAGCCCCTGCCAGGGCAGCGGGCCACTGTAGTAATCGCCGCGGTTGAAGTGCGGATCCTCCTGCAGCGCAAAGAGCTGCTCGAAGTTGAGCGCGCGCGTCAGCGTGGGCACACGCACGCCCGAGGCCAGCGGGATGACCAGCCGCACGCGATCGGGGAAGCGCAGGGCGAAGTCCATGGTCAGCATGCCGCCGAGCGAGCCGCCGATCACCGCCAGCACCTGTTCGATGCCGAGGTGTTCGAGCAGCTTCACCTGCGAGCGGACGATGTCGCCGATGGTGACGTCGGGGAAGCAGCTGCCGTAGGGCTGGCCGCCCTCCGGATCGATGGAGGAGGGGCCCGTCGAGCCGTAGCAGCCACCCAGGTAATTCGCGCAGACGACGAAAAAGCGGTCGGTGTCGATCGCCTTCCCCGGGCCGATGTAGCTGTCCCACCAGCCCAGGTGGCACTCGTCGGTCCACAGCGGCGTGCCGGGGCCGAGGCGGTTGAGCCCCGCGGCGTGCTGGCTGCCGCTGAGCGCGTGAAACACGAGTACGGCATTGCTGTGCTCCGCGTTGAGCCGCCCATACGTCTCGTAGGCGATTCGCACGCCGTTGAGGCGCGCGCCGCTCTCCAGCACGAACGGCTCGCCCGCCGAGGCGAACTCGAAGAACTGCGACTCGACGGCGCCGATGTCTCTCACTTCGTCGAGGCTTCCAATGCTTGGTCGATGTCCTCGAGGATGTCCTCGATGTGCTCGATGCCCACGCTGAGGCGCACCAGCTCGGGCGTGATGCCGCCGGCCATCTTCTGCTCGTCGCTGAGCTGCGAGTGCGTGGTGCTCCACGAGTGGATGGCCAGGCTCTTCGCGTCGCCCACGTTGGCGAGGTGGCTGAGCAGTTTGAGACTGTCGATGAACTTCTGGCCCGCGGCCGCGCCGCCCTTGATGCCAAAGACGACCATGCCGCCGAAGCCACCTTTCAGGTACTTCTTGGCGTTGGCGTGCGTGGGGTGATCCTCCAGGCCGGGGTACTTCACCCACTCCACGCGCTTGTGGCCCTTCAGGTGCTTGGCCACGGCCATGCCGTTCTCGCAGTGGCGCGCCATGCGCAGCGGCAGCGTTTCCAGCCCCTGCAGGAACATCCAGGCGTTGTCGGGCGAGATGCAGGCGCCCAGGTTGCGCAGCGGCACCGTGCGCATGCGAAGCGCGAAGGCCACCGGCGCCAGCATGTCAGGCAGGTCGTGCGCGAAGCGCAGACCATGGTAGCCGCCGTCGGGCTGGTTGAAGGTCGTGAACTTCTCGTCCTTCCAGCTGAACTTGCCGCTGTCGACAATCGCGCCGCCGATGCCCACGCCGTGGCCGCCCATCCACTTGGTCAGCGAGTTGATGACGATGTGCGCGCCGTGGTCGATCGTGCGCAGCAGCACCGGCGTGGTGAACGTCGCATCGACGAGGATGGGCAGGTTGTGCGCCTTCGCGATGTCCGCGATCTTGTCGAAGTCCGGCACGTTGAGCGCCGGGTTGCCGCAGGTTTCAAAGAAGAGCAGCTTCGTTTTCTTGGTGATGGCCTTGGCGAAGTTCTCGGGATTGGTCGGATCGACAAACGTCGTTTTGATGCCGATCCCCGGATGGATCGCGTCGAACATCGTGTACGTGCCGCCGTAGAGGTCGTTGGCCGACACAATCTCGTCGCCCGCTTGGCAGATGTTGATGATCGAGTAGTGCACCGCTGCCGTGCCGCTGGCGAGCGCCAGCGCGGCCATGCCGCCCTCGAGCGCGGCCACGCGCTGCTCCAGCACGTCCTGGGTTGGACCCCCAATGCGCGAGTAGATGTTGCCGAGCTCTTGCAGGCCAAAGAGCTTGGCGGCGTGGTCGGTGCTCTTGAAGACGTACGACGAGGTGCGGTGGACGGGCACGCCTCGCGAGGTGGTGACGGGATCGGGCACCTGGCCCGCATGTAGGCAGAGCGTTTCCAAACGCGGCGACTTGGCGGTCATCTCCAAACCCTTCCTTCACTTTGTATGGGGCACCCACCCTGCCGAAATCAGGGTGCAGCGTGCAAGAGTAAGAGTGGTGCGCGCCAAGCTTGCATGGCGGTCAGGAAGCAGGTCTTCTCACGTCAATATGCGTTGGCTTCTCTTCCTCTTCGCCCTCTATCTGGCCGCCTGCGGAGGGGGCGATCGCGACTCTCCCCCAAGCACCGCCACCATCCATGCCGTCACCACGGTGCCGGCCCCGGCGATGTGGCTGCGGGCGCTGGGGGGCGAGCACATTCAAGTGGAAGTGCTCTTGCCGCCGGGAGCGAGTCCGCACGTCTGGCAGCCCAGCATCGCCTCGATGCGCGCACTGAGCGATGCCGATCTGCGCGTGATCGTCGGCGGCGGCTTCGAGCCGTGGGCGGAGCAGTTTTTGAACGCCAGTCGGACGACTCAACGGCAGGCGAACTTTGACATGATGGACGCTCTCGTGGGCCGGCTGGCGAGTTCATTTCCAGAGGACTTCCAAGCTGCCCAATTCCTCACAAGCACGCAGCGGGTCATCCCCGATGAGTTCGACCGCGACGCCGCTCTGGACTACAGTTCGAATGGAAGTTCCGAGAGCGAGAACACCGCGCCCCTGTTGATCAATCCCCACATTTGGCTGAGCCCCACACTTGCACGCGCGATTTGCGCTGATCTCAAGCAACAGCTCATTGCTTTGGATCCCGTTCACCGGGAGGAGTACACACGGCTTGGCGATGCCTATTGTGTGAGAATCGCAACGCTCCAAGAACTTTGCAGCGCGCACAGCAGAGTCTGGTTCCACAAAAGGATCATCACCTTCCACGCGGCCTGGGGCCACTTTGCGCATGAGACCGGCCTAACCGTTGCCGGCATCATCGAGCGATCGCCCGGCGTCGAGCCCAGTCCGCACGAGATGCGCGACCTCACCGATCGAATCCGCGCCGAGCACGTTGACGCGATCATCGCCGAGCCGCAATTCAATGATGCCACGGCCCGTCGCCTCAGCGAAGCGACCAACGTCCCTCTTGTCGTCCTGGAGCCCTACGGCCGCGAAAACCAAACCTATGACGAGTTGATCTTATCGAATCTCCATGAACTCGAAAAAGTCCTCGGAACTCCCTGATCGAATCACGAATCACCTATTCACTATTCACTATTCACTCGTCACTATTCACTACTTGGCTTTCGCCTGATTCGCCACCGCCTCGGCCGCCAGCTTCGCCTCTTCGGGATCGCCCAGGTAGCGATTGATGATTTCCTTGTGCTCGGTCGGCTGCAGTTTGTCGCTGAGCTCGTATAGGATCGGAATCCCTGTGGGGATGTTCAGCTCCACGATCTCGTCATCTGAAATCCCATCGAGGTGTTTCACCAGCGCGCGGAGGCTGTTGCCGTGCGCCACGATGAGCACGCGCTTGCCGGCCTTCACATCCTTCGCAATCGTGCCTTCCCAGTAAGGGACGAAGCGCGCCACGGTGTCTTTCAGACTCTCCGTCAGCGGCAATTGATTTTTCGGAATGCCGGCGTAGCGCCGCTCTTTCGCGGGGTGGCGCGCGTCGTCCAGCGTCAGCGGCGGCGGCGGTACGTCGTACGAGCGCCGCCAGATCTTCACCTGCGCCTCGCCGTGCTTCTCGGTGGTCTCTGCCTTGTTCAATCCCTGCAGCGCGCCGTAGTGGCGCTCGTTCAGGCGCCAGTCGCGGATCACCGGCACCCACATCTGATCCATCTCGTCGACGGCGAGCTGCATGGTGCGGATCGCGCGTTTGAGCACGCTGGTGTAGATCACGTCGAATTCAAACTTCTCCTTCGCCAAGAGCTTGCCCGCGCGCGCGGCCTCTTGCCGGCCGACGTCGGTGAGATCGACGTCCGTCCAGCCGGTGAAGCGGTTTTCCAGGTTCCAGGTGCTCTGGCCATGGCGCAGCAGAACAAGGCGGTGCATCTCTATCCTCCAGTCTCGTTGAGACTCTGGCGCATGATCGGCCCAGGGGCGACAGAGTCAAGGACTGGCTGGAAGCCTATCCTACGCTTGCACGTCTCCCCGCCGCAGTGTCATCTGACGCCATGGCCAAGAAGTCCGCGCCGCCCAAGCGAATCAGTCTCGAGCCGTTGCGCCGCGAGATCGACGACGTCGACACGCAGCTCATTGCGCTGCTCAATCGCCGCGCCGCATTGGCGCAGGAGATTGGCGTGATCAAGCGCGAGCGCGGCGAAGGCGCGTTCGATCCGGCGCGTCACCGCCAAGTGCTGCGGCGCATCCGGCAGAAGAATGGCGGACCCTTTCCGACCGATCAGCTCGAGCGCGTGTGGACGGAGATCATGGGCGCGTCGCTGCTGCTCGAGGCGCCGGTGCGTGTGGGTTTTCTCGGGCCCGAGGCATCCTACAGTCATCTCGCGGCGGTGCATGAGTTTGGCCACGGCGTGGAGCTGCGCCCCATGCAGACGATTCCCGACGTCTTCAGCGCGGTCGAGGCCGGGCATCTCGAGCACGGTGTGGTGCCGATCGAGAATTCCATCGAGGGCATCGTCCACTTCACCATGGACAAGTTCCTGGAATCGCCCCTGCAGATCTGCAGCGAGATGCTGCTGCGCATCCGGCTGAACCTGATCGCCAAGATCGCGCAGAACAAGGTCAAACGCATCTTCAGCCATCCGCAGCCGCTGCGGCAGAGCCAGCGCTGGCTGCGCGAGAATCTGCCGTCGGTGAAACTGATCGAGGTCTCTTCGACCACGAAAGGCGCGGAGATGGCCGCGAAGGCGCGCGACGCGGCCTGCATCGGCAGCGAGGTCGCGGCGGAGAGGTATGGTCTCAACATCCTCGCGCGCGGCATCGAAGACGACCCTGACAACACGACGAGGTTCCTCGTCATCGGCAAGAAGCACCCGGGGCCGAGCGGACGCGACAAGACATCAATCATGTTCACGCTGCGCGACAAGCCCGGGGCGCTGGTGGGCGTTCTGCAGCCGCTGGAAGCGCGCGGGATCAACATGAGCAACATCGACGTGCGCCCCTCGCACCGCCGCGCATTCGATTACGTTTTCTTCATCGACATCGAAGGGCACATCGACGATCCGCCGGTGGCCGCGGCACTGCCGGAGATGAAAGAGCACTGTGTCTTGACGAAGGTGCTGGGCAGTTATCCGAAAGCGGACATCGAGCAGGGCTGAGCGCGGAACCTCTACTTCGTCAGGGTGATCACCCGCTGCTGGATGAAGTGAAAGCGGGGTGTGTCGGCCCTGAGGTCGGGCCGCGGGGGATACTGGGCAATCTGCGCATCGAGCTGCTGAATGCGCTGCGCGTTGGAGGGGTGCGTGGAGAGGATGGCCGCCACGCGCCCGGGGTCGCGGCTCTGCGTCTGCTGCAGGCGCTCGAAAAAGTCGCGCAGCCCGCGCGGATTCCACCCGGCGCGCCACATGGCGTCGGCGCCGACGCGGTCGGCCTCGCTCTCCTGCGCGCGGCTGAAGGTGAGCATGCCCAGGCCCGAGGCGGCGCGGGTGGCCGTCTGCACGATGAAGGGTGAATCCTGCTGCACGACGATTCCGCTGACAGTGGAGACGGCTGTCTGAGTGGCCAGTTGGTTGCGGTGATGGCCGCAGTTCACGTGGCTCACCTCGTGCGCGATGACGCCGACGAGTTCGCTCTCGCTCTGCGCGGCCTTGATGAGGCCCGTCTGCACGTAGCAGGCGCCGCCGGGGAGGGCGAAGGCATTCACCTCGTCGTTGACGCAGACCTTGAAGGTGAAGGGGAAGGAGCGGTGAAGCGGCGAGGCGGCGACCACGCGCTGCGCAATCTCGTTGATATAGGCATCGGTCTCCGGGTCACCGAGTAGCTTGAAGTCTGGCTTGGCCTCGAGCTGTTGCACGATCGCCTGCCCCATCTGCACCTCTTGCGGATCGGGCAGCAGCACCGGGCCGAGGCAGGCGCCGGCGGTGGAGAACCACGCGGCCAGCACGAGGAGCGCGATTCGGGCAGAGCGGTGCGAACGAGTGATCAGCATGTGTTCCCCTTGGGATAGGCGTGTGGTTCAGAGGCCGGGCGTGTGGCCGGCGCTGGAGCCGCTGGCCTGCTGGCGGCGCTGAGCGGACTCCGCCGCACGCAGCTGCCGAAGCACTTCTGCGGAGGTGGGACGGATGTTCAGCGCCAGTTGGAATGCATGCATCGCCTGGGCCCAATTCTCCTGGCTCACCGCGGCCAAGCCCTGGCGATAGTAGTCCATGAAGAGGGCATCATTCGTCCCTTTGCCCTCGCTCTCCACCTCCTCGCCCGTGCGCGGCGGCTCTTCGGGCGCCATGTTCTCCGTCGGCGGCGGCACCGCGCGGAGCACGTCTTTGATCTCGCCGCGGCTGAGGTGCACTGTCTGCTCCTCGCCCGCGGGGCGCGGCGGGGTTGAAGGGAGCGTGAGAGTCTCTTCGGGGTCAAAGGGCTTGGGCTCGGCCGGTTTCCGGGGCAGCGTCTCCGTGGTGCCAAAGGCGAGATCGTCTGCGCCGTAAGTCAGGCGCTGCGTCGTCTCGTTGACTGCGCTGAGCCGCTGCGTGGCCTCGTTGGCCGAAGAGGAGACGGGTTTCTTGACCTCGCCGCCAAAGAGATCGTCGAGGCTCAGCGGCACGTTCGTGATCTCCTCAGTTTTTTCCTCAAAGATCTTCGGCGAGGCAAAGAGCTCAGCCGTGGTCATTGGCGGCGCCTCTTCCTGCGCCGGCGCCTTGGGAGGCTCCGGCTCGACCTCGTGGAAGCTGAGATCGAGGCGGCCGCTGTCGGTGGTGGCCGGTGACTTCTTCGCCGGCGGCGGCGGCGGCGCCGCCGGCGGCTCGGCCGGTTTCGACGTGGCGCCGAGAAAGAAGACGTCGTCGGCGTCGAGGGTCTGCAGCGGTTTTTCGTCGCTCGCACTCGCGGTCGCTTGACCGAAATCCAGTTTCAGCGGCTGCGTGCTCTCGGGATTGCGCTTCGGTGGCGGCAGCGCGCTCACCACCGGCGGCACCATGGCCAGTGACTCGATGCCCACCTCGTCCAAACTGACGGGCACCACCTCCGGCGGCTTGGGCGGGGGCGGCAGCGTTTCGCGGTAGGGCGTCTGAAGTTCTTGGCGGATGGCGTCGACGGCCTCATCGAGACTGCGCCACGGCGCGGCGAGCGTGGCCGCACTCTTCGGCGGCGGCGCGCTGACAACAGCCGGCGGCGTGTAGGCCTGTGCCTCGGAGAAGGCGCTGTCGAGCGCGCCATACTCCGGCTCTGACTCCGCGGGGGGCGCCTCGACCAGTGAGGCATCCCAGATCACTGGCTCGTCCTCGCTCGCGCCCTGTGCCTGGCGCACCAGCGTGGAAGTCACGCGGCTGACGCGCCGGCTGAGCTTCCAGAGCAGAAGTGCCGCGGCCAGGATGAAGACGACCACGACAAGCCCCAGCAGAGCGACCAAGCGATCGACGCCGCCAATGAGAGGCAGTTGGATCTGATTTCGCGGCGCGGGCGTGTAGGGCGGCGATGAGGGCGGCACACTGGCCACGCTGGGCTCAGCCGCGGGGGCAGGTGAAGGTGAGGCCGCGGGAGGTGCCGCCATGGGCGGAGGCGCTGGCGCGGGCATGGACACCGATGTGTCCGGCAGAGGCACACGTGCCGTGCCGACGTCGGGGATCTGGACCGGCGCATTTGGGCTGGCGGTGGCAGCGTTGGCTGCCTCGCCTGAGGCGCCCGGCGTCACCACGATGTCGCGCGAGCCCGGCGGCATGGTGCGAAGCGCGTCGCGCGCCATCACGCGGTACTGCTGCGCCCAGCCCCCCTGGGGATCGATGTTTTCCAGCTGGTCACACAGCTGGAGCGCACGCTCGTACTGCTGGGCGAAGAAGGCGTAACGGATTTGATTCTTGAGGTCTTCGCGCTGCTGGATGATGCGGCCGCGCTCGGAGTCGAGCGGGTCGACCTGCGCCCTCAGGAGGGGCGGCGCCCCCAGACAGAGGAGAATTCCAAGGAGAACGAAACGGCGCATGGCTTCCACCGGGCGAGGTCCACACCTCAGGCGCTCTTGGAGCGGGCGCGCTGCACACTTCCAGCCGCCCGCTGCCATCAACATGAGATCGGCAGGCGCGCGGTGCAAATCAAATTCCATGCGGGGGGAGAAATGCGCCGGCCCTGCGCGTGGGCAGGGCCGGCGCGGCGGCGAGATGCGGGTGCGTGACGAAAGAAGATCTGAGACGCGGGCAGGAGCGAGGAACGGATCACTTGGAGCAGCCGCCGGAAAAAAGGCGGCGAACCGTCTCGCGCTTCGAGTGAACAACCGGGCCCAACAAAGGGGAGTCAGAGTCAAGGCATGTGGGCTCAGGTCACTTTGGTCGCAAGGGCGGTTCGCCTCAGGCTTCCGACCGATGAAGCCGCAGGACCGGAGACCCCGCGGACCCATCGAACTGAGTGCACCTAATCGGATGGAACTGTTCGGTCACCTCCCAATCGGGATGAACTCATATGACACCGAGGCGTTCTCTTGATACCACATCTTGAATGTGTCAAGCTTTTTCACAAACTTTTCGCGAGCAGGCGAATTAAACGGGAGAGGGGAAGCCTGCGATCCAGAGATTCTGGATCGCAGGCAATCAGCTGACGTGGTGGGCGGACCTGCGTGTCCGCCCGCCAGCTCAAACCGCCTGCGGCTCGAGCGAGGGCGATCCAAAGATGCGGTGATTCAGGCTGAACTCGTCGTCGGTGAGGATGAGCTGTTTTCCCTGCCGCGTGGTGAAGCGAATGATCACCGGCGCGCGCAGATTGGCGGTCATGTCGATGGGCGCCTGGCCGGGGACGGTGACGATCGCAATGGTGGAGATGTCCTGAGGATCGAAAGGCCCGAAGACGTCGTGCACCTCCTTCTCGACCTTGCCCAGGTAGTCGGGCACCAGCAGATGCGGATCGATGATGATGAAAGCCAAGTTGGGATCGTCGACCGCCTGCAGCCATTTGAAGGGCGAACCGTCGGCGTCGTGCTCGAGCACCGCGTAGTTTTCGGCGTGTGGAAAACCGAGGAGGCCGCCAGGGAAATTGATCACCAAGTCCTTTGGAAACTCCAACAGGCCAAAGCGCGATGTTTTGATCTGCATGGGGGTTGCTCCTCAGTTCCCGCTCTTCGCGGTGGGGCTGCTCTTCCACAGCGCGGCCACGCCCTCGAGGGTGGCGGGCGCCGTCTGCGCGGCGAGCTCATTCTGCTTGCGGATCATCTGAAACACCTCTTCGCGGTGCACTGTCACCGAGCGGGGAGCCACGATGCCCAGGCGGACCTGGGTGCCGCGGACCTCCACCACTTTGATCAGCACGTCGTCGCCGACGCGGATTCCTTCGCCCAACTTCCGTGTCAGGATCAGCATAACCACCCTCCTCGGCGGTTCTCACTCAGTCGGCGCCGCGCATTGCCCGGCGCCCAAAATCTTTTCAGCGCAAGAAGTCCAACAGGCTTGGCTGAATCATCTTCGAGGCGGCGCCCAGGCTGGCCTGGTAGGCGTTCTGCACCTCGTTGAAATCCGTGATGGCCTCTGTGATATCGACGTCTTCGATCGATGAGATGAGCGACTGCATGTTGGTTTTCAGGTCGCCCAGGCGCGCCTGTGTGGTGTCGAGCAGGTTTTCTCGCGCGCCGATGATCGCCTGCTGGCCCACCACCTGATCCTGGGCCTGATCGATCTGCCCCAGCGAAGCGGTGATGCCCGCCGTGTTGCCCGTGCGCAGCGAATTGATGGCGTCGTTGAACACCTGGAAGAGATCCACGCCGCCCGTCACGCCGGTGCCTTTGAAGACGGCGTCGCCGGTGAGGTTGGCCGTGGCCAGAACGTCCTGCTCAATCTCGAGGCGCTTCTGCCCGCTGTCGCCCACGTAAGTGCCGGGCGTGGTCACGGCGATGTCAAAGGTGTCGCCCGCGGCCGGCGCGCCGGTGAGCGAGAAGGTGAGGCCGTCGACGTTGATGGACTGGCCCGCGGTGTACGACCCAGTGCCGACGGTGACGGCTTTCGTGGTGTCCACGATGTTGTAGGCCGTCGGCGAGGTGAAGACGATCTGATAGGCATCACCCGTGACGTCGGAGATGTTCGAGACGGCGATGGAGCTCACCACGCCCGTGCCGGTGTTGCCGGCGCCGGCGGTCATCGTCGGCGTGGCATCGAGGAAGGGCGGCACGCTGTCGCGGTGGCCGCCATAGATGAAGACGTTGCCCACGCGCGTGTTGGCGATGTTGAGCATCTGCTGGCGCAGGGCGATCAGCTCGATCGCCGTCGCCTCGCGGGTCTGCGCGCTGCTCGTGGCCGTGTTGTTCTGGGCCACCATCAGTTCGCGCGCGCGGGTCAGGATCTCGTTCACTTGATTCAAGGAGGTGTCGTAGGCGCCGCTCAGCGTCGTGGCGCGGTCGATGTTGCGGAGAAACTGCTCCGTCTCGCCGAGCTGGCCGTTCAGATTGAAGACGCGCCCCGCCCCCACGGGATCATCACTCAGCGCGTTGATCCGCTTCTGCGTCGCCACCACCTGCTGGGCGCGCAGCAGCCGCTGCTGCTGCGTCTGCAGGATGTTCGTTGTGGTGTGAAAGATGTTGTTCTGGGTCACGCGGTTGATGGGCATCGGCTTCGCCTCAATTCTGAATTCAGGTTCACACCATGTTCACAATCGTCTGCAGCATCTCATCGACCGTGCTGATCACGCGCGCACTGGCCTGAAAGGCGCGCTGGTATTGGATGAGGTTGGTGCTCTCCTCATCGAGGGAGACGCCGCTGACCGAGTCGATCAGCGACGACACCTGGTTCACCACCAGCTGCTGATTTTCGGCGTCGCGCTGCGCCTGCTGGCTCTCGATGCCCAGCGAGGCCACCTGCGCGCTGTAAGAGTCGGCAAAGGTGGCGGTGCCGCCGAGCAACAGCCGTTGGCTCTGCAGATCGGCCAGCGCCAGCGCGTTGCGGTTGTCGCCGCGCTCGGCCGAAAGGCCCGCGCCGATGGCGGAGAGACTCCCCAGCACCGCCGAGCCCACCTGCAGCCGGCTGGCCATTCCCTCATAGCTGCTGAGCTGCACCACGTCGCCGTCGACGGGCGGCCCCGTGGCGTCATCGAGCGTGATGGACATGCCATCGAAAACCACCGTGCCGCCAGGGACGTAAGGATTGCCCGCGGAGACGACCGTGTTCCGCGTCGTGTCCACGATGTCGTAGGTGAAGCCGCCGCCGCCGGCGTCGTGCAGGCGGATCTCATAGTCGTCCATGGTGAGCTGCGACTGATCGACAATCGCTGAGGCGGTGAGCCCCACGCCGCCCTGGCTGCCTTCGCCGGGCCGTGAGGTCACACCGACCTGATCCCAAAAGTCGCGGCCGCTGATGCCATCGAGGCCGGTGCCCTGGCGGTGCTGGACGTTGAAGGCGGTGGCGATCTGTGCGGCCAGGCGATCCAAATTGTGCATCTGATCGGTGACTTCGCGATCGCGCACGCTCATCACGCCGCCGAGCTGCCCGCCGCCGACGATGGAGGTGAGGTTGATGTCCACGCCGTCGAGGCGCGTCATGATCACATCGCTCAGCCCGCCGTTGGCCGGGTTGATCTCCGTGCGCAGCGAGCCGGTCTTGCCGCCCTCGATCAGCGTCTGTCCCCCGCCGAGAAGCACGGTGATGCTGCCGTTCTCCTCGAAGGTGTGGATATCGATCTTCTGTGAGAGCTGCGATATCAAGTCTTGCCGGCGATCGATCAGCTCGTTGGGAAGCTGTGACTCCGAAGAGGTGCGCAGGATCTGGTCGTTCAGCGCGGCGATCTGCTGCGCCAGGCTGTTGACCTCGTCGGCCACCTGTTTCACGGCGTTGTCGTTGTCTTTGCGCACCTGCTCCAGGCGCGTGCGGACGGCCGCGAAGACGCGCCCCAGCGCGCTGCCGCGCGTGCGCACCGTCTCGCGCTCGGCCGTGCCGTCGGGCTGCGTGGTGAGGTCCTGCACCGCGGCGAAGAACTCGGAGAGCGAGGTGTTGATGCCCACGCCCTGCGTCTCGTCGAAGACCTGCTCCACCTGGGTGAGGGCCGTCTGCCGCGCGCTGAAGAAGCCCTGGCGCTCATTCTCGTTCACCAGCTGCGCGTCGAAGAACTTGTCGCGCACCTGCTGCACGGTGCGGATGTTGACGCCGTTGCCAAAGGCGGAGGGGTCGAAGATCACGCGCTGGCGCGTGTAGCCGGGCGTGTTCACGTTGGCGATGTTTTGCCCCGTGACGCGCATCCCCACCTGGCTGGCAAACATGCCCTGCCGGCCGGTGTTGAAGATGCCGTAGATGCTGGCGGCGGGAATGCTCATGACGCGTTGCTCGAAATGGAAATCATGCCGTCTGCCTCAACACACATCCCCGCCACTTGGCCTGCTCCACCTTTGCGGTGGGGGTGTAAGTGGCGAGCCGGGCGACGGCCTGCTGCACCGCTTCCATGGAGCGGCCCAGAGTGTTCATGAAATTGGCCGTGAGCATCTCGTTGCGGCGCTGGCCATCGGCCACGCGCGTGGCCGCGGCGAGGAGCCGCTCGCGTAGCCCGGCCAAGCGCACGCGCGCGGCCGACTCCGGCATCTGCTCGATGATCTGGCCGAGGCGGATGCGTTGCCCGCCCGTCTTGGCGCCGAAGAGCGCCGCGGCGACGTCCGATGCGGCGCGCTCGCAGGCGGCGGTGCACTCTTGCGCGGCGGTCGCGGCGGCGACCTTCTGCTCGGCGCAGCGGTGAATCTCTTCTGTCTTGAGGTAGGTGAGAGCGGTGCGCTCTTCGTCGAGAAGTGTGACGAGCGCCTCCTGCGCCTCGGCCTGCGCGCGCAGAGCGTGTTCCAGCTCGACAAGGTGCACCTCCGGCGAGGCGGGCGCGGTCAGCGGCTGAAAGATGAATGGTTGAGCGAGGGCGGTGGCCAACGGTCGGGTGCGACCGGGTCCCTCACGACGGACAGCCTGGCGGCTGATTCAGGAGCGGGCGGAACGTCTCTTGAGCGACTCGCGCAGTGACTCGTTGACCATCTTCTTGGCGATGACATGCGAGTCGCGCTGATACTGGCCGCTCTGGATCTCGTTCTGCAGTGCGGTGACAACCTCGACCCGAGTGTCGGGGATGCTCGCCATCGCGGCCTGGGCCTGCTGCACCTCGGCGGCGCGGGGCGAGATCGAGACGTTCAATCCGCTGCTGGCCGGTCCTGCCGGGGGGGCATTGTCGGCGCGGTTCGCTTTGTTTGCATTGCCGCCGACCGGCCCCGTGGGCCCGACATTACCTGCACCGCTGCGTCGTGAGATTCTCATACTCTTCACCTACCCCAGAGATTATTCGGGTGTCCTCTTGGCTTGTCGGAGAGCGAGAAAAGGAACTTGAGCTCGCCGCCGTCAATTTTTTGGACACCTGGAGCAAGTTCAGAGCCCGGTCGATCCTCCTTTCGTCAAAATGTCAGACACTCTCGTGGGACACTCCGCTGGCCTGTCCGAGTTCGACAGGCTGGCAGCCTGTTCCACTTCAGCCGGCGTGTCTCCCTGTGCCGCCAGGAATTTGCGCTCCAGCGCCTCGGCGAGGCCGAGCGACAACCCATGACTGCCGGCGTTGCGCAGATACTCCTGGTCGAGCATCTGCTCGTACATGTCGTGGCCGGGCTCTTTGGGGAGCAGGCCGCTGTCGGGCGTGGCCTCGCGCATCTGATCCACCATCATGCCCATCAGGATCTGCTCGAAGGCGGCCGCGGCCTGCTTCAGCTGCGCGGGCGTGGCGTGTGGAGCTAGCCCGGCCTGCCGCGCGCCATTGGCGCGCATCGAGTCCATGAAATCCTTCAACTGAAGGTCGCTGACGGAGAAGCCGGCGCTCATGATTGAACTCCGCGAGCCAATTTCTCGTGGCACACTGCATTGAGGTGAAATTGGCTCCGCATCCTCAGATGATCTCCAGATCCGCTTGAAGCGCACCCGCCGCGCGGATGGCCTGCAGAATGGCGATGAGGTCGCGCGGCGTGACGCCCAGCGAGTTGAGCGCCTGGACGAGTTCGCTCAGCGAGACGCCCTCGTACACCACGGCCATGCGCCGGTCTTCCTCCTGCAGTGCCACGGCGTTCTGATTGACCGGTGTGGTCACGCCTTGGCTCAGCGGGGCCGGCTGGCTCACACCGTTGAGCTGCGAGGTCTGGATGGTCAGGTTGCCGTGCGTGATGGCGAAGGTGCTGATGCGCACGTCCTCGGTCATCACGATGGTGCCCGTGCGCTCGTTCACGACGATGCGCGCACGCGTGTCGGGGCTCACCTCGAGCCGCTCCACGGTGGAGACGAAGTTGACCATGTCCTGCGGCGCGCCCTCGGGCAACGCCACGACGACGCAGGTGGCGTCCTTCGCCGCGGCGATGTTCATGTTCAGCGAGGCGTTGATCACGTTGGCCATGCGCTGCGCGGTGGTGAAGTCCGGATTGTTGAGCAGCAGGCTCAGCGAGGTGCGCCCCTCCATCGTCACCGGCGAGGGCCGCTCGACCAGCGCGCCGTTGGCCATGCGCGCGACGGTGAGGTGGTTGCGCGACACGGTGGAGCCGCCGCTGGAGGCCTCGAAGCCACCGATGGCCATCGCGCCCTGCGAGACGGCGTAGATTTGGCCGTCCGCGCCGCAGAGCGGCGTCTGCAGAAGCGTGCCGCCGAAGAGAGAGCTCGCATCCCCGATCGAGGAAACGATCACGTCGATGGTCTGCCCCGGTCGGCCAAAAGGTGGCAGCGTGGCGGTCACCACCACCGCTGCCACGTTCCCCGTCTCGAGATTGGCCGGGTTGACGTTCACTCCGTTGCGGCGCAGGTAGGCCGCGATGGACTGCGCCGTGAAGTCCGCTTTCGAGTCGCCCGTGTCGTCCAGGCCGACGACCAGGCCGTAGCCGATCAGCTGGTTGTCGCGCACGCCTTCCCACGTCGCCACGTCCTTGATCCGCACCGCGTGCGTGGAGATGACCGTGAGCAGCGCAATGGCCGCGCAGACGATGAGCAGCGTCCAGATCGAGAAGCCGCCCTCGCTCTGCCGCTGCCGCTTGCGAGCAACGAACAACGAGCCACGTGCAACGTCGACCGCTTTGGAATAGGGGCTGGATGTCATGTGAGTCTTCATGCGCTCGTCCTCAGAAGGGCCAAATCCAGCTGGCCGCGCGCGAGCCCCAGCCGGGCCGCTGCACGTCGCTCAGCACGCCGCGGCCGGTGAACTCGATGCGCGCCTCGGCGAGGAGGAAGGAGTCGATGGAATTGTCGGGGTGAATGTCGATGGGCCGCGCAATGCCGCTCACCGTCAGCAGTTGGTTCTCATTGTTGATCGAGAGCACCTGCGAGCCGTAGATCTGCAGGTTGCCGTTCGGAAGAACCTGCACCACCTGCGCGCTCACTCGGGCCTCCAGCCGGCCCTCGCGCGTCGTCTCGCCGGTGTTGTCGCTGTTGTTCTCGGTGTTGGCGCGCACGATGTGGTCGGGGTCGATGCCGTCGGTGGGATCGTCATCATGGATTGTGTTCACGTCATTCTCTTGGCCAAAGAGATTCGTGATCCCCAGGTCGATGTCGTTCGAGCGCTCGGTCTTCGTGTCCGCCGTGTGCGAGGCGGTGGAGCTCTCGGTCACATTGACAAAGATCACGTCCGCCACGGTGTGCGCGACGGGGTCGCTCCACAGGCTGGGCGTGGCGCTGCTCCAGAGCGAGCCGCTGCTCTGATAGACGGGCGGCGGCGCGGCAAACGCGGCCGGCGCCGGCACAAGCGGCGAGGGGATGGGCGGGTTGTAGGGCGAGTTCATCCCCGCGCAGCTGCTGAAGAGCCAAGCGAGGAGGGCCGCGCCGAAGATCGTGGTGGGAAAGCGCATGGCGTTCGTCGTCTCCATCGGTGTTTCTCAGTTCATCACCCGCACGGTGCGGGGGCCGGTCACCAGCGCCTGCACCATGCGCTGGCTCTGCAGATTGCGGACGGCGATCTGGTCGCCCGCGCCGCCATCCTGTGTGGCCTGCGCGCGGTCGGTGATGCGCAGGCCGCCGGATTCGAAGATCATCGTCACCGTCTCGCCGCGGCGGACGAGCACCGCCGTGGAGACGTTGCGGTCCGTCAGCACGGCCCCCGCGCGGAGGTTCTGCGTGGCCATTTGGCCGATCACCGCCTGCGGGTCGGTCAGTGCGCCGGCGGGCGCCTGGCGCAGCGTGCCCTGAATCGTCTGAATCATCTCGGCGCTCAGCGTTGTGCCGCGCGGCACGTCGCCGACCGTCTGCACCAGCGAGACAGCCACATCCACTTGGGCCATCCCCTGCACACGGCCGATCTCGCCGGTTTCGTTGCGGGCGATCAGCTCGAAGGCGATCGGACCGGTGGGGCGGTGGTTGCCGCTCACCTGCATGTCCCACGTGGCCGCGCCGGGCGGCAGCGTGAGCGCGTCGGGCACGCGCAGGTTTTCGATGATCAGCGCGTCGGCGCTCTGCCCCAGCGTTGCCGGCAAGAGCTCGCGCACGTGCGCCTCGAGATCAGTGCGCGGCACCTCTTGCGCCGCGCGCGAGAGACTCACCGTCGTGGGCCCTTCGAGGGCGACAGCGGTGGGCGCATAGCCGGCCTGCTGCAGCCGCGCGGCGATGAGCGCGCGGCTCAGCGGTCGCGACTGCCCCAGCAGCGGCGACGGGCCCAGATCGATTCCCGCCAGCGCTGTCTCCAGCGCTGGGTCCCCGGTCACGATCTCGGCCACGTCGGCCAGCGTCACCTTTTCGGTGCCGACCTGCGCCTGCTCGCGGCAGGTGACGGTGGCATTCACCGGCACGAGGCTCTGCTGCAGCGAGACGGGGACGATGTTGGCCGTCCCCTGGGCTCGCGCTCCCACGCAGAGCAGAAGGGCAAAAAGAATTTGCCCTCCCCACATCCCAAAAATGCGCGACCAGCGCTGCACCGAGCCCTCCATCTCGGGGCTCCCCAGCGCGGCGTCCATGTTCTCCTGCTCGGACGGCGTGATGATCGGCCGCTTCACCACAGGCACGTGTTTGGCGCGTCCGGCTTTTCGCACTTTCACTTTCACCTTCGTTTTCTTGCGAGCCTTGCTCATCGGCGGTTGACCTCTCTGGCGTTGTCCCGCGGGCGCTTTTGCCTCAGTCAGTCAGCCTTCATCGCTTCACGTTGTTCGCCGTCTGCAGCATCTCGTCGCTGGTCTGAATGGCCTTCGAGTTGATCTCGTAGGCGCGCTGCCCCACGATCATGTTGACCAGCTCACTGACGATGTCGACGTTCGACAATTCCAAGAAACCCTGCGAAATGCGCCCCAGGCCGTTCTGATTCGGGGTGCCCCGCGTCGGCGTGCCGCTGGTCGCCGTCTCGCGGAAGAGGTTCTGACCCACCGACTCCAGGCCGGCGGGATTCGAGAACTGCGCCAACTGCAGCGTGCCCACCTGCGAAGGTGTTTGCGCGCCGGCCTGCATCACGCTCACCGTGCCGTCGGTGCCGACGATGATCTGCGTGGTGTCGGCGGGGATGTTGATCGCCGGCACGATGGGATCGCCGTCGACCGTCACGATGCGGCCTGTCGAGTCGAGCGTGAACGAACCCGCGCGCGAGAAGGCCGTGGTGCCGTCGGGCATCGTGATCTCGAACATGCCCTCGCCCTCGATCATCAGGTCGAGCGCCTGGCCGGTGTTCTTGGCCGCGCCCTGCGTGTGCAGGCGCAGCGTGGCGGCGAGGCGCGAGCCCAGGCCCACCTGGATGCCCGTGGGCACCTCGGTGCTGGTGGAGGCGTTGGAGCCGGCCGGGCGCATGTTCTGGTAAAGCAGGTCTTGGAACTCCGGCCGCGCGCCCTTGAAGCCCGTCGTGTTCACGTTCGCCAAGTTGTTGGCGATGATGTCCATGTTCAGCTGCTGCACCTGCATGCCGTTCGCAGCGGTGTAGAGGGCCATTGTCATATCGAGTCACTCCTCAAGGCGGTCATCGCATGACCAAACTGATGCGCTTGCCCGTGGCCTCGTCGACGCTCTGCATCGCCTTGGCCACGGCCTGGTGCGCGCGTTGAATCTCGATCATGTCCACGAGGCTCTGCATGGGGTCCGCGTTGGAGAGCTCCAGCATGCCCTGGCGCACGTTGCGCTCCTCGGGCGTCATCTCGGTGAGGCCCGCCAGGCTCTGGGCGTCGCGGAAGAGCGTCGAGCCGCTGTGCTCCAGGCGCTCGGGAGTTTCGAAGTCCACCACGCGCAGCGTCCCCAGCGCGTTTCCGCCGGAGTCGCTCACCGTGCCGTCGCGGCTGACAGTGAAATTGGGGTCGCCGATGCTGATGGGCCCGCCCGTCCCCTGAACCGGCGCCAAGTTTGCCCCCGCGTGCATCACCAACATGCCGTCGGCGTCGAGTTCGAATTGCCCGGCGCGGGTGTACTGCTCTTCGCCGTTCACGTCGACGACGAAGAAGCCCGCGCCATCGAGCGCCATGTCGGTTGCGGCGTTGGTCTGGCGAAGTTGCCCCTGCGTGAAGTCCGTGCGCGTCTCGGCCAGGCGCGTGCTCACCTGGTCGCGCAGCGACGAGACCGGCGTGTTGCTGGCGAACTCCACCGGCACGCTGTCGAAGGTGAAATCGGCTTGGACTGAGGGATAGACGGCCTCGGTGATGGCGCGCGTACGCTTGTGGCCCGGCGTGTTGACGTTGGCCAAATCGTTGGCCACCAAGTCGAGCCGTTGCTCGAGGGAATTGAGAGAGGCGGAGAGACCTTCCATAGCGTGACCCTTTGAATCCGTCGGGGACGGGTGCAGCTTGCGGGCCACGGAAGAGGGGATGGGGATGGAGACGGGGACTTAGAGATATATGATTGATTTTACGTGTGTTATTAGAAGAAGCCCAAGTCGTGCTCGTCAAAGATTGGTCGCCGCCGACGTCAAAAAGGCAGACATTGCCGAGCGGCGGCAGGATTTTCCGTCAAGAGTTCGACGGTGGCGAGTGGTGCGCCAGGGACGAACTCACCCGTAATCAAGACCGTTTTCTATTGACCCAGTCTCGGTCGGTTGCGTCTCTGTTCCGACGGGAGGATTTCAGAATGCGTCTCTGTTTCTCGTGCGTGACTCTTGTGACGGCGGCGGCCGTGGCCGGCGATGGCCAGATCGACCTGTTGCCCGATCCGGCAAGCGGCCTGACCATCAGCACTCCCGGCTCCTACGTGCTGGTGGACAATGTGACCATGACCAATATCGCCGCCACGGCGATCAATGTGAATGCGAGCGACGTGACCATCGACCTGAATGGCCACACACTGAGTTGCCCTGGCGGCACGAGCCTGGGCATCGCGCACGGAACCGGCTCGCGGCTCGAGGTGTTCGGGGGGACAATTCGAGGATTTGGCGCCCCGGGAATCAGCACCGGCTCTGACGACAATATCCATGATCTGCGCGTGGACAGCTGCGGCAGCGGCATTGGCATCAATGGCTCCCGCGGCCGGGTGCAGAACTGCATCATCACCGGCACCAGCACGGGTGTTTACATCGACGTCCCCGGAGATGGCACCAGCGTGATTGGCTGTCAAATCATGGGGAACACCGGTGGCATTGAGGTCTTCGCCGGTGGTTGCCACATCGTGGAAAACGTGATCAGCGCAAACACCAGCAATGGAATCACGGTGAATTCCGTCACCAACGCCCTCGTGCGGGGCAACACGCTTCTGAACAACGGTGGCTTTGGAATCAGCAACACCGAGACTGGCGTGGGCAATCACATGTTTCTCGGCAACAGCGCCGCGGGCAACACGAGCGGCAATTACAGCGGCATCGCCGCAGCCTTCATCGTCTCGCTGGGCAGTGCGAGTTCGCCCCCGCCCGCTGGCGCCAACACGCAGCCCTGAGGCCTGACCGTGAATCGGCGAAATCTCGCTTCATTGATCGCATTCTTGGGCCTGGCGCGCCTTTCCCCGGCCCAAGTGGACCTCGCCGTCTCGTTCAGTGAGAGCGTGCGCACGGGCGGTACGCTCTACTCGAAACATCAGATCCTCGGCCACACCGGGCCCAGCACGTACATCAATGATGTCGCGGCGATGACCAGCGCCCTGCCGGCCAATGCTGACATCGACGCCCTGAACTACATCACCACCGGCACTGTCTATTTCTCCCTCGACGCTGACACTCGACTTGCCGGCACGTATTACGCCGACGAGGACGTGATCCGCTGGAATGGGTCCACCTTCTCGCTGGCCTGGGACGGCTCGGCCAATGGCCTGCCGCCGCGCGTGAATCTCGACGCGCTGGAGGTCACCTCCACTTCCCCGCTGCGCTTCTCGTTCTCGCTCGACTCCACCGTCAAACTCACCGGCCCGGGCACCGTGGAGGACGAGGACGTCATTTTCTGGAACGGCTCCGCCTTCTCGGCCACGTTTGACTTCGATGGGTCGCTCTGGGGCGTGCCCGCCTCGGCGAATCTGGATTCCTTCAGCTTTCGCGCCGCCAATCTGCGCGAGCTCTCCTTCGATCGCACGGTGAAGCTCGGCACTTTCACCGTCGATGACGGCGATGCCGTGGAGTGGAACACCATCACGCACGGCTATCCGCAGGTCTATTTCATCGCCGCCTCGCAGGGCATTCCCGCGTCGGCCAATCTTGACGCCATCGACGCCGACGCGCTTGCCGTCCCGGTGGTGCTCAGTCTTTTCGAGTGCCATTGAGTCTCACGGGCTCAGTTTCTTTCGCATCCGCACACAGGGGATCATCACGCCGCTGGGGAGCTCGTGGCCGCACTTCTCCACGGCCTGATAGCCATTGGCCTCAAAGAATCCCTGAGCATTGAGCGAGGCATCGAGAGTGAGTGTCTCCGTGCCGGCATTGCGGGCCGTGCGCTCCAATGCGCGCAGCAGCATGCTGCCGATGCCACGTCGGGCAAAGGGCGGATCGACGTGCACCGCGCGCACCTCATGGTCCAAAAGCTCGGCGAAGCCGGCGATGCGCCCCTCCGACTCTGCCACAATCATGGCCGTGCTCCCCTGAATCGCCTCCTTGTAGGCGTTCACATCGCGCGGCTCTGCCCAGGCCTCGATCTGCGCGTCTGAGTAGTGTTCCCGGGCCAGGCCGCGAATCGACGCCTGATGCACGTCGCGGATCGCCGCTGCGTCTGCAGTGGAGGCAGCGCGCACACGAAGTGTTCCACCTTCAGTCATGTGATGTTCCTTTCCAACACTTGCCAACGTGGCCGCGATTGCGAGAGTCATACCCTTGCCAGCGAAAATCTGGCGGCTAGAGCTTTCTGGAGTTGATCTTTCTTGATTGGTTTGCGACTGGTTAGGCTCCTTATAATTCGTTGGAGTCAGCGCGTGGGTGCCGTTTCTCGCTGTGCGTTCATCTCGTCCCTTCTGATTGCTGCGCTTTCATCGACCGCGCTCCGCGCGGCGCCGGCGGAGCCATTGCCCCCAGTTCCCACGGATGTGACGCTGCCGGCCCTGGCGCCCACGCCTCTCGACACAACCACGCCGGATCTCTCCACCGGGGTCGTGAGTCCGCCCGTCAATCCCCCGGGCTACACCGAGCCGGAGCTGATGGACAATCCCTCGCCGCCGCAGCCCATCCCCGGTTTCAACGCCTCGGCGGAAGCGGTGATTCCCACCGGCTCTGGCGGCGCCATCGACGTCATGACGGGCATCTCTGCTTCGCATGAGCTGGGGTGGATCCCCAATGACGATCTCACCGTCACGGCGCTCGAAAACTTCGCCGACCTCCTGCCGCAGGTGAGGCAGATCGCGGGCGCACCTCAGCCCACCAATCGCCAGGAGATCAATGTCGCGGACGTGATCCGCCTGACGCTGCAGAACTCCGCCGATCTCGACGCGGCAAGTTACTCACCGCGCATCTCCGCGCACGGCGTGCCCCGCGCGCGGGGACAGGTCTTCGACACCGAATTCACGGCCAGTGCCAACGCGCGTGAGAACAACAACCCCGGCCCCGGCGGGGCTCTCGGCCCCAACCGCATCACCGGCCGCACGTACAGCCTCGACGCCGGCCTGAGCCAGCGCTTGGCCACGGGCGGCCTGATCGATCTCTCCTATGGCCTGAGCCGCTTCCGCAACAATGCGCTGAACAACGTGCTCAACCCCGCGTACACGAGCACCATCACGCTCTCGGCCACGCAGCCGCTGCTGCGCGGCTTTGGTCCCACCGTCACGCGCGCCCCCATCACCAATGCGCAGCTCGAGGCGCACGCCTCCGAGCAGGATTACCGCCAGACGGTGATCAACACGGTCTCGCGTGTGATGTTCAACTATTACGACCTCTTTTTTGCCCTGCGTCAGGCCGAGGTGTTGCTGGTCAACCTGGAGCAGGCGCGCGTGGTCTTGAACAACAACCGCATCCGCCTGCGCGTGGGCGACATGACGCGCGCCGAAGTGCTGCAGGCCGAGAGCACCGTGGCCCAGCGCGAGGGCGACTACTACAACTCTCTGCGCGCCATCCAAGACGCGGAGGACGCGCTCTGGCTGCTGATCGACCGCTCGGGCGACAACCATCACTGGGACACCGAGCTGGTGCCCACCGAGATTCCGACACTGGAGACGATGGCGCTGAGCGAGGATCAGCTCATCGGCATGGCGCGCGAGATGCGCCCCGACCTCATCGCGCAGCGCCTTCGCCGCGAAGAGACAGAGATCAACCGCCGCGTGGCGGCGAACGCTCTGCTGCCGCAGCTCGATTTCGTCGGCAGCATGGGCTACGACGCGACGGACATCGACTTCGGCCACGCCAACGGCGACTTTTTCGACGGCGACTTCGCGCAGTGGGCGGTGGGCCTCCAGCTCAGCTACCCACTCCAAAACCGCGCCGCGCGCCATGGCTACCGCCAATCCGAGCTGCGCCTGCAGCAGGCCGACACGGAGATCGAGTCGCTGCGGCTGCAGATCATCCTGGGCGTGCGCGCCGCGCTGCGCGCGCTGCAAAACGCGCTCGATCTCATCGCCGCGCGCGAGGCCGAAGTGCGCGCCCGCGAGCTCGAGCTGCGCGACGAACAGCGCCGCTACGAGGTCGGCCTCTCCACGACGGAAATCTTGCTCCGCTTCCAGAATGACCTGGCCACCGCGCGCATCAACCGCCTGTCCGCCGTCGTCACCTATGCGAAGGCCATCATTGCCCTCGATCAGATCACCGGCCGCCTCCTCGAGCGGCACGGAATCGAGATCGTGCCCGCTGTCGAGCGTCCCTGATCACGACGGAAAGTGCGTGAGGCAGGCGGGCAGGTTGTGCACCGCCACGGCCGCGAGCAGCACCACCACAGTCAATCCCACAGCGCGCCAGCGCTTGCTGATGGACTGCAACGCGGAGGCGCCGAGCAGCGCCAGCGGCGGGCAGATCTGCAAAATGTAGGTCGCCTTGATCGTGTCGCCCTTCGGCAGCTTTGGATACATGATGAGAAACCACAGATAGCCCGCCCAGGTGCAGGCGATGACGAGGAAGCAGAGCGCGTTCACCGTGACGCGGCTCGAGATTTCGCGGCGGAGGAAGAGCCGCAGCGCATCGCGCGCACCGAGCGCCAGCCCCAAGAGCAACAGACCCGACGGCAGCAGTGAGACCATGTTGACGCGCGCGAGGTAGGGCGTGATCTCGAGCCGGTTTGTCTGATAGCCGGGGATCACGCGGCCCTCATGCACCGAGCCCTCGACGAAGGGGCCCATGGTCCATTGGTCTTTGACCATGTCGCGGCAGTTCACGACGAAATAGCCCCAATAGTCCCCCCAGAATTCCGAATAGTAGATGGGCCAGAGCTGGTTGTTGAATGACGGCCGCACCGGATCGCGGAAGAGTTGGCCGTCGCCCAGGCCCAAGTAGAAATCCAGGGGCTGGTTCGAGAGACGAAACGAGTGTCCGCGCTGCAGCGGAAACGGCGTGACGCTGCCGGTGCGCTGCAGATGCAGCAGGTAGAACCAACCACCGACGGCAAAAGCGATGCTCCCCGCGAGCGTGAATCCCAGCGCAAAGGTTCGCGGCGGAATGCGCCCGCGCAGCGCCGCGGCACTTGCGGCGATGATGAGGCCGGCCAGTGCGAAGAAGGCCCACTGCCTCGACAAGATCATCAATCCGAGCACGAGCCCGATGATCGCAAATCTCCCTGAGCGGAACTGCGCGTGATCGAGGGCGCGGATCGTCAGCAACATCGCCAGCGCGACGAACGCCATCAGCAGCGGCTCGCCACGGAGCATCACCGAGGTCTTGTAGAAGACGGGCATCATGCCCAGGAGGCCCAGGGCGGCGGCGGGCAGAAACCGGCTCTGCGGCGAATGCTGCCGCGCCAGCGCCCAGAGCGAGGCAAGGGTGATCAGCGCGAAGACGACATTTTGGAATTGCCCTGCCTTCCAGACAACTGCCGGCGCGGCCTTCAGTGCAAGCAGCAGCGCGGGAAAGGCATACGGCAACGGCGGCGAGAAGAACTCATGCGTCTCCGCCTCGACGGGCAGCCGTCCCTCGGCAAGCACCATGACCCAAACGCGATGCCCGGCGCTGTCGTAGGCGACTTCGGGGTCGTGTTTCCAGGCGTTGAATGCGGCTAAAAAAAGTATGAGAACGGCGATTGTGGCCTCAACTGGATGTAGAACTAAGCGACTCAACGGAGAAACTCAAGCCTAGCACTTCGAATCGTAAGGGTCAATGTGGGGTGGCACCCTGCCGGGCGGAAGATGATCTTCTCGACCATGGCGCCCAACTCCAACATTTGAAGATTTCTACGTTTTCGTCTCATCAAAGCTCTTGACATCAACTGCTTTCAGGATGAAGAAAGCTTCTGGTTAAGAGGGGGGTAGATACTTGTCAATTTCGGCTATGCTCCAAATCCTTCGGGAGGCCACAAGAAGGGCCCCCATTTTGAATCTTGCATGGGCTGCTCTCGGACTACTAATTGTAGTTGCCATAGTTGCATCACTCAAAATGGACTTTCAGGTCTTGACCGTCGGGGCCTTACTACTGCTCGGACTCATGATTGCACTGTACATTGTTTCAGTTGGAGTCTCTAGGCCCGACAACGCCTTCATCCCCGCGACACTTCTTATATATGGCGTGACGATTCTTGTATTATTCAGTTCTTCAATGTTGGCATCATCCTATTTCTTTCACTGGCCTCTCGAGATGAATACTGGAAAGAGCAAAATAGAGGCAATGGTCTTCAGCATGGAACAAGCCTATAAGGCAAACGAGTGGGACGATGCATTTAGGCAGGCAAATGTTATTCTCGCCTCTGAACCAGAACATGAAAGAGCACTTAACATAGCTGGATCCGTGGCATTTTTTAGACAGGATTTCTATAGGGCCGCAGAATACTTCGAGAGAAGGTTAAAAGTTACGCCAGACAGCAGAGCAAACACGAGCAATTTGGCCGACACTTACGTTGCGCTGGGCAGATTTCAAGATGCGATCAATTTGTATGAACGTATTCAGCCCAGAGACCAAACGGTTACTTACGAATTGGCACGCGCTCATGTATATGCGGGGGAATTTCAAGACGCCGTAGATCTCCTGCGATCGCTGCCCGCAAATGAAAGCCTTGGCAGGTCTAGGGTGCTGCTTGCCGCGGCCCTTAGGGGGTTGTCTCAGAAGGAGTCGGATCCTGAAAGGAAGGCGCAATTGGAGCGCGAGGTGAATGACGCGTTTCAAGAAGGAGTTCGAAGAGACCCCGATTATTGGAGAACGATGCTCTACGCCGAAAGAATAGACATTTATGAAGATCACAGTAAGATTAGGACATTGTTGCCTGATCTCATTTCTCAAACATTCGGTTAGGAGGAATCCAAATGAATCGGTCGTACATCATCTTGCTTGCCGCGCTGTTGTTTGTGTCATCGGGTGCAATAATAGCTTACGCATCAACGATGAGCTCGGAATCACGCTCGCGCAATGAAACTTGTCGAGTTTGCTGCGGTGACGACTGACTTGAGATTATTTGTCCGATTAGCGCAACAGATCACACATTTGATTACGGCACTCGCAGCACCGCTCCGGTGTCGGCGCTGGTGGCCATCGCGGTGTAGCGCGCCAGCCACCCGCTCTTGATGCGGTGGGGATTCGGGGTCCAGCCCTTCCGCCGCTCGGCGAGTTCGGCGTCGGTCAAGCGCACGTTCAGTTTCCGCTGCGGAATATCGATGTCGATGAGGTCGCCGTTGCGCAGCAGGCCGATTTCACCACCGGCCGACGCCTCCGGGCTCACGTGGCCGATGCAGGCGCCGCTGGTGCCGCCGCTGAAGCGGCCGTCGGTGATCAGCGCCACGCTGCTGCCCAGGCCACTGCCCTGAATGTACGACGTCGGCGCGAGCATCTCCTGCATGCCTGGCCCGCCCTTCGGGCCCTCGTAGCGGATCACCACCACGTCGCCGGCCTTGATTTTTCCCGCCAGGATGGCATCGCACGCCTCCTCCTGGCTCTCGAAAATCACCGCCGGGCCGCTGTGCACCAGCATCTCCTTCACCACGCCGGCCGTCTTCACCACGCTCCCTTTCGTGGCGATGTTGCCGTAGAGGATGTAGAGGCCGCCCTCGGGAGAGTACGCATCTTCCACCGGACGAATCACCTTCATCGGGTCGAAGCCACCGAGTTTCAGGTCGCGGATCGACTTCACCTCGCGCTTCACAGTCATGCCCACGCTGGTGCGCTTGCCGCCCGCGCCGACCGCGGCGAGCTCGAGCGCCTCCTCGGCCACGCTGGCCGCGCGGATGTCATACTCGTCGATGTTCTCGCCCAACGTCTTGCCCGTCACCGTGAGGCAGGTGTCGTCGAGAAGCCCCGGTTTCCCGCGGCGCAGCTCGCCGAGAATCGTGTGGATGCCGCCGCTGCGGTGGCAGTCCTCGATGTGATACTGCGACATCGGCGAGAGCTTGCAGATGCTCGGCGTCATGCGGCTGATCTCGTCGATTCGCTTCACGTCGTATTCGATGCCGGCCTCGCGCGCGATCGCCAGCACGTGCAGCACGGTGTTCGTCGAGCCGCCCATGGCCATGTCGAGAATGACCGCGTTGTCGAAGGCCGCGTGCGTGGCGATCTGCCGCGCCGTGATGTTGCGCTTCACCAGCTCCATGATCTGAAACGCCGCGTGGCGGAAGAGCTTCTTGCGGTCCTCGCTGGTGGCCAGCGTCGTGCCGTTGCCAGGCAGCGCCATGCCCAGCGCCTCGGCCAGGCAGTTCATCGAGTTCGCCGTGAACATGCCCGAGCACGAGCCGCACGTGGGGCAGGCGTTCATCTCGATGTCGAGGAGCTCCTTCTCCGTCATCTTGCCGGCCTGCACGGCGGCCACGCCCTTGAAGGCCGTGATCAGATCGACTGTCTCGCCCGTGCTCGTCTTGCCGGCCTCCATGGGGCCGCCGCTCACAAAGATCGTCGGAATGTTCACGCGCATCGCGCCCATGAACATGCCGGGCACGATCTTGTCGCAGTTCGGGATGCACACCACGCCATCGAAGCGGTGCGCCTCCAGCATCGTCTCCACGCTGTCGGCGATGATCTCGCGGCTGGGCAGCGAATACTTCATCCCCAGGTGGCCCATGGCGATGCCGTCATCCACGCCGATGGTGTTGAATAGGAACGGCATCCCGCCGGCCTCGCGCACGCACTGCTTCACGTATTGCCCCACCACATCGAGGTGGACGTGCCCGGGGATGATATCCACGTGAGAATTGCAGATGGCGATGAAGGGCTTGTCCCAGTCCTCCTCCGTCACGCCGGTGGCGCGAAGCAGTGAGCGGTGCGGGGCCCGCTCGGTGCCCTTCTTGATCAGGTCAGAGCGCATGGTGGCTCTCCTCGAGAGTGCCGAATGCTGGCATTTTCGCGCTCAGGGGCGGGTGACGGCAAGGGCAAAGGGGAGGCGGGGGGAGATCAGTGCATCTCAATGCCGCGCCGAACGAGGCCTTCGAGGCGCTCGACGACGAGCCAGCGATCGCCCTGCGGGAAGAAGACGCGATCATAGCGGGGGAAAAGCGCGGCCCAGTGGTCCTCGCGGGGCACTTCTTTCAGGACCAAGGCCATCTCGGTGCGATTCAAGCGCACGACTGTGGCGCCGGCAAAGGGGCCATCGCGGTGTTCGCCCTCGGTTTGCGGCTCCAGGCGCGCAAGACGGAGCTGCGTGAGCAAACCCTCGAGGCCAGTCGCGATGGTGAGAGGGACGGTCGTCGATTTTCGAGAAACACTGGAAGCAGCGGGAGCCGGCGTGACTTCCACGGGCGGCGGCAGAGGGTCGCTGGGTGGCTCTTGAAGCAGATTGCGCTCAAAGGCCGCCTCGGCCGCGGCCTCCTGACGCGCGGCGCGGCCGCTGTGCGCCATGACCAACCCCACGCAGAGAACGAGGCAGAGCAGCGAAATGACTGCACCCGCGCCGATGATGAGCGGCCGCATGCGGGCGGCCCACTCCGGAAACATGACCGAAATCCCCAGCAGCAGGCCCAGCCCCACCACCGCGAAGGCTGCAATGGCGCCGACCACTCGCGTGTTCATTTCGCGTTCAGCCGAACTTCAAGACAGCGACGGCGACGGCCAGCCAAGCCACCACGTCGGCCAACAGCCAGCGGTCGTTGAGCAGCAGCTGCTCGGGGGCGCCGCCTTCTTCGCGGCTGTACACAAGGTAGAGGTAGCGGAAGACGCCGAAGACGACGAAAGGGAGCGTGTAGATCATCGGATTGAGATGATCGGCATCCAGGTAGCCGGGAGAGCCGGGCACTTTGAGGATGGTGTAGAGCGTGTAGCAGATCACCGTGGCCGAGGTGGTGACGGCCACCAGCTGATCGAGCAGCTCCTTCGAGTACTCAGCCAGCACGGCGCGGTGCTCGCTGGCGCGCCCCTGCAGCAGCACGATCTCGTGGCGGCGCTTGCAGATGGCGATGAAGAGGCTGAGGAAAAAGATGCAGGCCAAAAACCAGGTGGAGATGACGACCGGTGGCAAAGCGTGATTGAGCGGCTGGATCGCGGCAATGCCGGCCACCGCGCGCAAGGGGAAGCCGATCGAGTTGATCAGGATGTCCATGATCACCACGTGCTTGAGCCAATAGGTGTAGAGAATCTCCTTCACCACATAGACGACCATGCAGGCCAAGATGGCCATCGTGCCGGGGTAGAGGCCAAAGGAGCCGAGCAGCGCGCCGATCAAGAGTGCGTCGGCCAGGAACCAAGCGATCTTCGGCGGCACCTGCCCCGAGGCGATGGGGCGGAAGCGCTTCTTGGGATGAAGGCGGTCCTCATTGACGTCGTGCAGATCATTGATGAGGTAGATGCCGCTGGAGGCGAGGCAGAAAAGCCCGAAGCACATGAACGCCTGCAGGCAGAGCGCGGGATCGGTGAAGCGCTTGGCGAAGATGAGGCCGGCGAAGACGAAGGTGTTCTTGATCCACTGCTTGGGCCGCATGGCGGCCAAGAGCGGCGGCAGGCGTGACGAGGCCACGGCCTCGTCGGAGGTGATCGCGGTGGCCATGGGGGATTGATCGGACATCAGGGGGCGGTCACTTGAGCGGAGAAGATTTGAACCCGCGCCGAGAGTCGCTGAGTTGCGCGCCAATCTCAAGGGCCTTTGCTGTTGAAAAGCTTCTCCAAGATCGCCACGGACGCTTCATCTTTGAGCCGGAATGACTTTTTGGCTCCTTCGAGGATCCGTTGCAGAATTGCTGTGCTGACTGATGGAAAGAGCTCTATCTCGCCTCTCGCAAAAGCCGCATCCAATTTCGAGACGTCACGCACCCGAGCCAGTGAGTAGTCGATGGCCGACAGAACGCGCAGGAATGAATGTTCGCCCGGCTTCAATAGACAGGCATCATCAGGGTTGGGCCACTCTTTGCGAAAGGTGATCACGGGGACGACCACCGCGTGGCCACCGTTCAGTTGAGGATCCGTGATGATGATGCGCAGGTGGGATCCTGCGCCCTTGAGGCAAAAAGCGCTTCCCAGCCCCAACGCCATTCAGGGTTTGCTCATCATGTCGTCGATGCGCCGCTCTTCCTCTTCCAGCGCCGCACGATCGGCACGGTACTCCTCAACGCTCTTGGCCTGTGCCCACAGGTCGAGAATCTGTGAAGCAAGTGCAGCAGGATCACCCTTGCTCACCTGGTTCAGAATGGCCTGAGTTTCGTCTCGGATTGAAACAGAAATGGCAGTCATGGCGCTGACTCCTGGTCGTCAGTTTATCCCTACGCCCCCGAGATTCGCAAGCCCCTCCCGGTCACTTTTCACTCAGCAGCAACAGCGCTGTCCGTCGCGCATCGACGGCGAATGTGATGTTGCCACCAGTCACAGCCATGCTCTGGCCGCCAACAAGCTCTTGCACTTCGGCCGGCGCCGTGAGGCCGAGGGCCTGCCAATCGATCGTGATCTGTGCGGAGGCGGATTGATCGGCGGCATTGTAGATCGCGAGCAGCACCTCGCCCTGCTCAGCGCGGCCGTAGCGCTCGGCGATGAAGCCACTGCCCTCAATCGTCGCGCCGGTGACCGGCTCCCAGCCCGCCGCCTCGAGGCGGCGCACCAGGGGCGTATACTGTTGATAGATGGGCCGAACGGCCTCCATCGCCGCGGGCTCGCGCCAAGCGTCGAGGATGGTGGGCGTGATGGCGAAGACCAGGCAGCGTGCCCAGATCTCCTGCGCGAAGGCAGCCACGCTCTGCGGCGTCCAATTCTCGCCGCGCGGCGCGGCGGCGGAGACCATCGCGGCCACGGGCCGCTGAACGGCCAGCGCGCGTCGCCAGGCGAGGTCTTCGAGGCGCCAATTCTCCGAGCGGCCGATCTCGCGCGCGGCGCGGCACTCGAAGTCAAAAGCGTCGAGATACGGAAGGCCGAACTGCGCCACACCGGCACGCAGCACATTGGCGGCAATGATCCGCTCGCCCGCGGCCTCGCTCAGCGCTTTCAACCAGCGCACGTGATTCTCCGCCAGCGGCGCGGCGGGTTGGAGCGTGTTGGGCGAGAAGGTGAGCGGGCCGCGGCAGGCGCGCAAATGCGCGTCGTCAATGAGCACCTGGTCGGAATCCATCATGAAATTGTCCATCACGATCCCGGGTGCGCCGGCGCTCGCACTCTGGGCGATTTCGGCGGCGCGCTTCACCGCGTCGAGCGTGACAGCCCCGCGTCCGCCGTCGATCTCCGTGCTGAGGTCCATGGGCAGACGAATTACCCAAGAGTGATTGCGCCATGCGGGCTGCAGGAGCTCCGTCACGATGGGGTCGCCCGCGGGATCGAGCACGCGGCTCTTGGACCCGGCGATGCGAAGGGCACGGCGCGTGCCCTCTTCGCCCGCGCCGGCGGCCTCCGCGGCCAGGCACTCGGCCAGTGTGGGCGACGGCGCGTTGGGCGCGCTCACGGTCGGTTCGTCGGCCCAGGGCAAAATGTACTGCGCGATGAGCACGTGATGTGCCGCGGCGCTCTCCAGCGCGCGCGCGGCGCGGTCCGGATTGTCGAGGTCTTCGCTCTGCACGAAGCCGAACCCAAAATCGTCGGGTGTATTCACCTCGCGTTCGGGCAACGCGGTGCCGGCATTCATTTCGCGCCGCGCCGCGCCGCGCGCCACGAAGTGCTCGGGGTGCATTTCGAGATGCTGGGCGTAGACTCCGCGCGCACCCCAGGTGGCGGCTCCGCGGTGTATCCAGAGTTCCAGGTGCTCGTCGCGGCCGGGAATCACGCCGACCGGGAAATCCACGTTGAAGCGCGGCGTGGAGTCGGTGGTGCAGTGAAACTCGTGGATGGCCACCGACGTCGGCGGCACCACGAAGCCAATGGTTTCGTTCGCCGAGGAGACAGCGGCCATCGGCGCGATGCTGAGCGGCAAATCACCGCTGCGGTCGGCGCTCACGCTCCAGGCGTGACTGCCCGCCGCGCCGAGCGGCAGGGAGCGGATGAGATCGGGGTGATAGTGCCATTCGCCGCCGCTGAGCGGCAGGCTGACGCGCACCAAGGCCGCGCCGCCATGATCGGCCGTGGTGGAGACCGTGAGCGAGAGTTTGGTGGCCGAGCCCTGCGTCTCGGCATGCGAGGACACGCGGATATCACCCGAAGAGGTCTCACCGCTGGCCGCGGCGGAGGGAGCAGTGAGGAAGTCCTGCTCGCGACGCAGGCGAAGGTCATCGACGAAGACCTGAAGCGGTGGCGCGCCGGAGGGCCCGGCCATCGCACCCACGACGAGGCGCATCTGCTGCGCGCCGGCCGGTGGTGTGAGCCGGCGCATCAGGCGGTGCCAGTGCTCGAAGGCGCCGTTGAGCGTGAGCGCGTACTGTTCGCTGAGTTGGCTGCCCCCCGCGCCGAGCCACTGCACCAACACCCCGGCCTGACTCAACGAGTCATTCTCTGCGGCGAGGCCGCCCTGGACTCGGAACTGGCCGCTGAAGATGAGAGGGCGGCGGTCCGCGAGGTCAATGGGTTGGCTGCGCAGTGCCGTCACGGCATGCGGGTTCGGTGCCGTGCGGAGGCCCACCGCGCGCACGCCCTCGGCGGGGCCGTCGGTGGTGGGCGCGAAGAGGTTGGCACTGCCCATCAGGCTCCAGCCGGCGTCGCTCTCCAGGCCGCCGTTGGGAAGCAGGTTCTCTTCCCCGGCGGGTTGGCGCACCGGTGTCACCGTCACGCTCTGCTCGCTCAGCACGGGCGCGGTGAGCGCGCTGCCGGTGCCGGCGGGAGAGTGGAGCGCCGCGGCGGAGGGGTCGCTCTGAGCGAGGGCGTGTGCCGCCGCGAAGAGTGTCGTGATCGTGATCGCCTTCCTCATGTCATTCACCTCGAGCAATTCCTTCGGTTTGGACAAGCAGGATGCCTATCCGACGATGGCCAGTGTGTCGATTCCCTTGGGGGATTCACGGGTGGCCCATCCACAGTGGCATCACGCGTTGAATCGCCCAGACGAAGGCGGCGAAGAGAAGGAGCGTGGCCACGCCGCCGACAATTTCGCCCCAGGGTTCGTCGAGGCCGAGAATCCAAAGCACACCCCAGAGCCCAGTGCCGAGAAGCAACGCGATGCAGAATCCGACCACAAGAAGGCACCCGCGCGCTTGCCCCATCTTGGCGGGATCCTGGCTCTGCGCGAGGAGACGGTCCTCATCGCGCCGCAGGCGCTCCTGCACTTGGTCGCGAATCTGTGCGAGCGGCGGAATGCCGCGACGCACACTGTGGCGTGAGGCCTCATCAGGCACGAGCCGAAGCGCCTGCGAACGGAGGTATTCCGCCAGCTCTGGCTGATGGGGTTCGAAGCGGTCGCCCAATTCGCGCAGGAAGCGGACAACCGCCTCCGCCTGAGTCATGTTCGCGAGAATATCCCTCGAAATCTTGAGAAACTGCGCCGCCGCGGCCGGGCGTGAGAGGTCGAGTTTTTCAGGATCGAAACCGCTTTTCCCAGCCACGGCAGCTGAACTCCCGCCAAGTGCAATGAATTCAATCGAGCAGAGACAAACCTGTGGTTCCGCTGAAAAGCACCTTGGCTCTTATCGAACCGATGCTGATTTCCGATCAACAAACAGTCCGCCCATGGTGTCAAACATGCAGAGGACAAATCAAGAGAGCCGCTGAGGACACACCGATGAAAAGCCGCCGGCCCCGCCCCGCTGAGTGTCAGACGCATGAGCTGCTCGAGGTGCTGCTGCGCATGATCCACAACCTCGAAGCCACGGCGCCGGTGCCCGCGACTGCGCGCTCGTCCTCTTCGCGCAACGATCAGCGCTGATCGAATCCGTTTCAACTTCTGCTTGACCCCGCTCCATCGCCCGTCGAAATGACTGATCTCCCTTTGGGTGGTGGAGGGCACTTCTGCTGCGCCTTGTCGTTCTCGAAATCTCTCTGACGGCGCCGCCACTCTTTCGCGGCCGCTACAGCCTTGTGCTCCATCGTCTCATGGCCTGGGAGGCGGCGCTCATCTCCGGTTTTTCAGTTCACTGGCTCGATCATGCGGAGCCCGTGCTGTTCAACGTGTCGGCGGGGCCGAGCGTGCTGCAGCCGAACATCGGCATCTCCGGTTCGCCGCACAGTCCGGCGTGGCGGCTGCGCGGCCACGCCGGCGTGCCGCCCGCCGCGCCGCGCACGCTCCGCCCCGCGGAGCGGCTGCTGCTGCTCGATCGCTACAAAGCCCGGGACGAGGACGAGAATTCCACCGAGCCCATGGCGCTGCTGGAGACGGACTTGGAAATCGGAGGCATGATCAGACTCGAAGGGCGCCTCTGGCGCAAAGGCGACGAGCGCGGCCCCCTCTGGCAGGACAAGGCGGAGGCGCCGCGCAATCAGCTGCAGCGCCTGCTCTCGTGGGCCGTCTTTCAGGCCGCGCAGGCGCTGGGTGTGGATTGCCCGGAGCCGCTGACGGACTGGCTCGGCCGCGTGCGCACGCAGAGTTTCAGCTCATGCGCGCACCGAGCCGAGGGTTTCGCCTCGCGCGTGGACACGGCGCGGATGGAGCACTTCGCCCGCGCGGTGGTGGACGATCCGCAGTGGCCGGCGGCGCACATCGCCGTGGCCGGCGAGCTCGAACACCGCGGCGAGGCCGGCTCGCTCGAGGCGGTGACGGAGACGATCGCCAAGTTGCAAGTGGCACCGTGGGATTGGCTCGACCTCACCGGTGCAGCCCTGGCGGCGCGCAATCCCACGGTCGCCGAGGAGGCACTGAAGCGCTGGGATGCCTCGAAGCCTCCCGGCGCGGAGTCACTGCTCGTGCAGCGGCTGCGACAGCAGCTCGCGCCGCCCGAAGAGAAGCCGCCATCGGGCGAGTGATTCGAAACCGAGCACGAAGAGCAGCGCGGCGGCCGGCGCCGCGGCGCTGAAGTAGCGCCAGGCGAGTGCGCCGGTCGCGGGGCGCCAGGCATCGGCGGCGAAGGCGAGCGCGGGGGCGCCGAAGATCCAGAGCAGGAGCAGCCCATCGAGGCGCGTGCCCTCGCGACGGGCGAGGCGCAGGAGGTAGCCGATCATTCCAATTGAGAGCAGAGCGATCATCCCCCACGTCCACCACGCGGGGAAAAGTGTGTCGACGTAGTCCTGACCATCCATGCCGACCAAGAGGCGCTGCGGCAGCGCGGGCTGGAGCGGCACCATGTTGAGCCAATTGCGCTCCGTGGCGTCGATGGCCTGCGCACGCAGGCCGGCCTGTGTCCACTGCTCGCGAAACGCGCCGCCCCAGCAGAGCAAGAAGAGACCGAGCCCGGCCAGCATCCCTGCCGCGCCGGCGACGGTGCGCTTCCAGCGGCGGCCGTTGGCGAGCAAAAGCCAGAGTCCGAGAGGGAGCGCGAAGTACATCGTCATATAGTGCGTGAGCATCGCGGTGGCGGTGCAGAGGGCGAGCGCGGGGAGAAGCCACCAACTTCTGCGAAGACACGGCGCCGCGGTGATCGCCCAGAGGCATGCGGCCATGCCGAGAATGCCCAGCGAGAGCAGGTCATAGTAGCGCAGCACCACATCCCAGCGGGCAACGGCGGGGCTGATGGCCCAGAGGAGTGCGACTATCAGAGCGTGCGATGGTGCGATGGTCCGATGGTGAGATGGTGAATACCGTGCCAAGGCCGCGAAGGCTGTGACTGCAACGAAAAGCAAGAAGCCCAGCAGCAAGGTTGAACACCGGGCCGCCCAAACGGGCGGGAAGTGGTAGCGCTGCCAAACGTCGGGTGTGACACCGGTGGGGAGCGTGAGCGTGCCGCCGTGGCCATCGGGGATGGTGGCCACGCCCGTGCGGTCGGTGGTGCGGGCAAACCACGTGACACCCTCGCGCGGAAAGGTGGAGTGCCATCCGAGCCCGTGGAGGCCGTTGAACCAGGCGCTCAAATAGAGGAAGTGCAGCGGCGGCACCCAGTCGCTGCGCATAAGTGCGGGCACGGCGCGCAGCGGCTGCGAGGCCACGAAGGCGGAGTGGCTCTCGTCGGTCCACCATGGGGCGTTGAGCAGAGGAAGGCGAACGGCGAAGAAGAGAACGGTGAGAGCGGTGAACGCGAGCAAGGGGCGCCCTCGCCGCCGGGCGCGATCGGAGTCAGACAGCCGGGGGCGGCTGTCCTCCATCAACTCTTCGAAACAGCCTTGATCTGCACCAGGCCTTCATTCAGCGCGCCGCGACGGTAGCCGCGCAGGTCGAGCGACACGTTGTGAAAGCCGAGGGAAATGAGGCGGGCGGCGATGGCCTCGTGCATCTCAAAGGCGCGCGTCATCTCCGCGAGTCCGCACTCGATGCGGGCGCTCTCGCTCTCCCAGCGCACGCGCACCTGCCGCAGACCGAGCGAGTGGAGATAATCCTCGGCGGCTTCGACCTGGCGAAGGCGCTCAGGCGTGATCGACGTACCGTAGGGAAAGCGCGAAGAGAGGCAGGCGGCGGCGGGCTTGTCCCAGTTCGACAGACCGAGGGCGAAAGCGAGTTCGCGAACGTCGGCCTTTGTCATCTCCGCCTGGACGAGCGGGTGGATGACCTGATGCTCCGCGGCGGCGGTGAGACCGGGGCGCCAATCGCCCAGGTCGTCGGCGATGGCCCCGCTGGCCACGTGGGGGAAGCCACGCTCGCGGGCCAAGGGCAGCAAGCGGTCGTAGAGCTCGCTCTTGCAGAAATAGCAGCGGTTCTGCGGGTTGGCCGCGTAGTCGGCGCTCTCGACCTCGTGGGTCTGGATCACCAGGTGATTGAAGCCGTGCTCGGCGGCCAACTGCCGCGCCAGGCGGAGTTCGCTGGCCGGCAGGCTGGGCGACTCGGCGGTTATTCCGAGGGCATTTTCAGGTCCGAGGGTCTCCGTGGCGACCTTCAATAAATAGGTCGAATCAATGCCGCCCGAGAAGGCGACCATCAGCCGGCCCAGGGCCCGCAGGTGTTCCTGAAGGTGCTGCTGCTTTTCGTTGGCGTCCAAGACAGAACTCCGTGCCTGGATCTCAACACGTAGGGGCCTCGGAACGCACCAAAAATGAAGGCTCTGGAAGGTGCAGATTGCGTTGCCACCTCGGTCCGCCACGTGCTATAAAGACAGTCACCTGATTTTCTTTTGCTTTGCAGCGGGCTCCCCACGCCCCTGCGCAGTCGCAGTCCCTTTGTGGGTTTGACTGCGGCGCTGAGAACTACACAAGACTGAGGTATTTCCCGTGCGTGTCTTCGTCACGGGAGCGTCGGGCCTCATTGGACAGGCCGCGGCACGTCAACTTCTGGCCGAGGGCCACGAAGTGGTCGGGCTGACCCGCTCACGCTCCCAAGCCAATCGATTGCAACGTCAGGGCATTGAAGCCGTGGTGGGCGACCTGACACATCAGCATCGGCTCTCGGAGCCTCTCCGTGGATGCCAAGCGGTGATTCACTTGGCGGGCTCGGCGCCCGACGAGTTGGACGAGGCGCAGACGCTGCGCCTGGACTATGAAGGGACCAAGCTCTTACTCGAGTCGATCCCCCGGGGTCACCTGGAGCGATTCGTCTTCACCTCGAGCGTGGAAGTGATGGGCGACCACCAGGGGGAATGGGTGACCGAAGCTTTGGATGCGCAGCCCAGCACGCCGCACGGCGTGGCCAAGCTGCGCACAGAGAAACTTCTCCTCGATGCGCACGCGCTCTGGCGCCTGCCGGTGGCCATCTTGCGCCTGGGGCTGGTCTACGGGCCGGGCGGCTTCTTCGGCCGCATGGTCGACCGCCTGCAGGCGGGCGAGCTCACGCTGACCAAGAAACTCGAGGACGTTCAGTGGGGCGTGCTGAGCGTGGAGGACGCGGCGCGCGCCTGCATCGCGGCGATTCCGAAAGCGCGCTCCGGACAGATCTACCTGGTGGCGGATGACAAGCCGCAGACGCTGGGAACGATCCTCGACAGCACCTCCTCGGCGCTGGGATTGCCGCCCCCGCGGCGCCCCAATGCCTTCATGGCCCTTTTGAAGGGCAAGAGCATGCCGCTGCCGAGTGCCTCGGCGCGCCCGCGCAATGAGAAGTTCAAGCGCGACATGGCTTTCAAGTTTCACCATCCCAGCCTGCGCGAGGGGCTGGCGGAGGTGATGAAGCCGATGCCGGCAGCGAAGGCGGCCTGAGTTCTGGATCTGGATCGGAGAAAGGCGATCCATGGATTGCACCGATCACGCAGACCTTGATTGGGGCGCAGTGGCGGCGACTCGAGCTTGGGGACGTCGTCAAGGCGCCTGTGATTGAATGAATTCGTCTGCGTGATCGGTGGAATCCGTGGGGGAATTGTCTTTTCTTCCTGCCGCCAGTGATCGATTCTTTTCCGATCCCCATCCCGATCCCGATCCCGTTGTCTCCCTCCGTCATCAGCCTGAAGAACGTCGGCAAGCGCTACGCACTTCTCACCGCCGAGGGCAACGCCTTCACGCGGTTGGTGATGAGCCGGCTGCACCGGCACATCAACGAAGAGGACTTCTGGGCCTTGCGGGGGATCGACCTGGAGATCCCCGCTGGAGCGATGGTGGGGCTGATTGGCGCAAACGGCTCGGGCAAATCGACGCTCTTGAAGCTCATCGCCGGCATCACCCCGCCGACCGAGGGCAGTGTGGAGGTGCGTGGCCGCGTGGTGGCCATGCTGGAGGTGGGGCTGGGCTTTCACCCTGATCTCACCGGCTACGAGAACATCTATCTGCATGGCGCACTTCTGGGCCTCTCGCGCGAGGAGATCGGGGCGCAGGTGCCGAACATCGTGGCCTACTCCGAGCTGGGCGAGTTGATGGAGCTCCCGCTCAAGCACTTCTCGACGGGCATGCACTCGCGGCTCGGCTTCGCCGTGGCGGTGCACTCGGATCCTGACATCGTGCTGGTCGATGAGATGCTGGCCGTGGGCGATGGCCGCTTTCAGGTGAAGTGCATCGAGACCATGCGGCAGTTTCACGCGCAGGGGAAGACGATCATCTTGGTGAGCCACAACATCCGCCACGCGCGGACGCTGTGCGATCACATCGTCTGGCTCGACCACGGCCGCCCCGTGGCGCAGGGGCCGGCGGAGGAGATCACGACGCTCTACCTGCGCTCGTTGGCGCACGAGGTGCTGGGCGAGGTGCACGAGGACCGCGACGCCTTGGGCACGGCCGATGAAAACCGGCGCGCCGACATTCAAGAGGTGACGGTGACGGACGCCGAGGGCCGGTCGCGTGAGGAATTCAATTTCGGCGAGACGCTGCTGATCACGGTGCGCGGGGTGGCCAACGCGCCCATCCTCGAGCCGGACCTGCGCTTCACCCTGGTGCGGGAGGACTACGAGATCGTGGGCGTCGAGTCGGCGCGCGGGCACGGCCTCACGCAGCCGGTGCTCGAGGCAGGACCGTTCACCTGGACGATTCGGTGGCCCAACATCTTTCTCAACAGCTTCGCCTACGATCTCGGGGTCACGCTGCTCTCGGGCGGGCATGCCCTGGCGCGGCGCTCGCGCGCAGCGCGCTTCCGCGTGAAGGCGACGCACATGCTCGACGCGCGGCAGCTGGCCGATCTTCCCTGCGCATTTGACGTGCGGACGCGTTGAAAATCGGCAATTCTTTGCATACGACGAGCCACAAAGGCGTCCTGTATTCAGGTGACAACGAAACCCGCATCTCGCCGCCGCGCTTTCACGCTGATCGAACTGCTGGTGGTGGTGGCGGTCATCGCCATTCTGGCGGCCATCGCGCTTCCGAACATGCTCGAGGCCCAGACGCGCACGAAAGTCGCCCGCGTCCGGGCCGACATGCGCACGCTGACCAGCGCGCTGGAGATGTACCGGGTGGACTTCAATCAGTATCCGCCCAGCTCCGGGACCGGCCCCTACAGCGTGCCGCCCGGGTACGCCACGCCGGTCTCAGTGCGCATGATTCCCCTGACCTCGCCGGTGGCCTACATCACCAGTGTCCCTCACGACGTTTTCACCGCCTCGAACATCGCCACGGGCACTTTCGTGCCGGGGGAGAACGACACCTACGATTACGTCGAAGCGCACAACCTGCGCGGCTGGGGCAGCGGCATCTGCAGTGGCGGCGAGTGGCGGCTCTCCTCCGCCGGGCCGGATCTGTTGCAGGCCTTTGGCGGGCAGCCGGCCAGCCTGCCCACCGCGAATCCCTACGGGGTCGACTACGATCCGACCAATGGCAGCATCAGCCGCGGTGACATCGTGCGCGTGGGCGCGGTCGCGCCTTGCAAGAGCGGCGCGCCGGACGATCTCAGCAATCCGGATCGGCCCGGCATTCTGCGCGCGCCGTTCTACCGCGAACAGTATCCCTGAAAATCATGACGGTGGGTGGTTGGTTTCCCAGCCCCAGGGCGGATCGCAGTCGAGCGTGATGCCCCAGGCGGTGAACTGCACGCGCATGTCGCGGTGCATGAGCTGCGTGAAAAGGTCGGCGTAGACGCCCATCAGCGCCGTGCGCGAGGCGCCGTGCAGGGGATAGTCGCGCTGGCGCAGCAGCGCGAAGAAGTCCGGCCAAAAGTTGGCGCCGTACTCCGTGCGCATGGTGAGAAAGACGTCATTGAGAATGCGCGTGTAGAGAATATTCCAAGGGTAGCGATTGGGGTCGGGGTTGCGCTTGCCCGCGGCCAGGTAGGCGCGATGCGTCTCCGCCCAGGTCTGATGCTCGGTCAGCCAGAAGCCGTCGGCCACCTGCGGCGGCACGAGGCGGCGCACGATGTCCTCCTGCACGGCCACGCCGAGCGCCTCGTACGTGCCGTCGCAGTGATAGATGGCCTTGAAGCCGTGCGACATCTCCTCGGTGAAGCCGGCGAAGCCGCGGACGTCGTTGGCTCCCAGGCGGGCGAAGCGCTCCAGCGCCTCCGTGGAATAGCCGATGGTGGCTTGCCCGCTGATGCCGCCCCAGCCGCGTTCGTGGCCGGGCGGGTAGAGCTCGACGGCGAACTTGAAGACGGTGTCGCGACCGTAGATGGAGCGCATCACGCCGTACGCGCGTTCGAGAAACGGAGCGAGACTCTGCGCGGCGCGCTCGTGCGTGCGCGGTGCGAAAACGGTGAGGTGCGGCTGATCGATCATCACGCCCGGCGCATGGAGCGAGGCTTCGTAGGAGGCCAGCGTGCCGATGGAGTCGTAGCAGAGCGGCTGATACGGCGGCGCGACAGGCGAGGCGAGACGGATTCCAGAGAACTCCAGCGCGCTCTTCGCCTCGGGCGAGGAGGTGATCTCAAGGGTGTGACGGCCGGGGGAGGCGAGAGACAAATCGAAATCGTCGCGCCACCACATGCTCCGATGCCGGGCTGAGTCCACCACGCGCGTCGCGCCGAGGCGGTGGCCGTCCAGATCCAGGCGAAAGCCGTCGCTGCCCTCGCTGCCGCCGGTCCAGACCAGCGAGAGCCGCCGCGGCCCGGCGCCGGGCTCATCAAAGGCGAGTCGAATCGTCTCCACGCCCACTTCGTTGAGATACCTGGGAAACCAGTGCGGCTCGGCGCTGACCTCGATCGAGACGACGCCGTTCTCGACCGGCGGGCGATCGCGCTCGGACATGAGCGAGGAGCGGCGCATCTCCCACGCGCTGGCCGAAACGGCAAGAGCGTTTGCAAAGAAGAAGAGCAGAATTGGTCGAGTCATCTTGGGAGTGTGACCTCAAGGCATGGACAACACGACAGCGAAAAGGTTGGCATGGTTTGCATGAGACGCAGGGTAACGGTCGCGCTGCTGAGCCTGGTGGCGGTCTCCGCCTGGGCAGACGAGCCCATCCCCGTTCTCCTTGGGTTCATTGCGCCCCTTTGGCTGGCGGTGATCACAGTTGGGATATCATTTGCTGTGATTTCCGCTGTCGAGGCTGCAGTGCTGATGTGGCTCCTGCGGCTGCCCTGGCGCGAAGCGCTGCGGCTCTCGGCGCAGGCGAACCTGGTCACCACGGCGGTGGGTGCATTTTTCTTCTTGGGCGTGGCGCCATCAGTTCTCCTTCAAGCGACAATCGTTGCCATGATCGTCTGCCTCTGGCGAAGTCAACTGCTTCCTCGCGACTCGAAAGAGCGGCCTCTCTGGTACGCGCTGGCCCTGTCACCGCTCTACGCGGCCCTGTCGCTGGGGCTGCTCTGCGTGGCAGTTCAGTCCGGCGTTTCCGCACTGGCGATTTTCGGCTCTCTTCTTCCCGCGGGACTGCTCAGCGCCCTGCTGGAATTCCTGTTCATCCGCTCCTGCGCGGCGAAGCCGAACCTTTTCCCTGCTGTCTTGGCGGCGAACATCCTCTCCTATCTCTTGCTCACCGCACTCTTCTGGGCGGTGCGACTGTCTCCCGACGAGACGCCTTTCGCTGACACGTGGTACATGAGGAATGAGGCTGTCGCCGATGTGGTGCGCGGCGATGTGCCGGCGGCGCTGGCGATGGTCGAGCGCATCCGCGACATGAACCTACGGCAGACGCAACCTCGGGGCCCCTTTCTCTCGCGGCGCCCACCGCCCAGCATGGCCAACGAGGCCAGCGCGGGCTATGCCCCCTTCAATGAACAGCACATTGCGCAGGCGCTCGCCGACCGCGGCCACCGCGCCGAAGCGGTGGCAATTCTGCGCCGGCTTGCGGACACACCAGGACTGGGCACCTTCGAACCCAACGTCCGCGCTCAACTCGCCTCCATGGAGAAGATGGCTGCGAATTGACGAGGGAATCCTCTTCGGACCATTCGCTGCATTCGCTCAATTCGCATACGAATTGAATTCTTTCTTCAGAGAGAGCTTGACTTCACTACATCGTATTATGATATAGCGTGGTGCGAGGCAGTCAACCGAATGGGCGCTTGGGTCACACAACTCCGCAAAGGGCTCGTCGAACTCGGCGTGCTCGCCGCGCTGCGGCAGGGCGAGTCGTACGGCTACGAGTTGCTCCAGCGCCTCGACCAAGACGGCGGCTTCGCCGTGACGGAGTCGACCGTCTATCCGCTGCTGGCGCGACTGGCGCGCGATGGTTTTGTGCGCGTGCGTGCGGCGCCGTCGCCGAGCGGACCGCCGCGCCGGTACTACCGCCTCACTTCCCTCGGCGAGCACCGGCTCGCCGAGCTCGCCAACTCTTGGCGCGATGTGCGCCAGTCGATGGACCACCTCTTGGGAGAAAAGAAATGATGACCATGGAGATGAAACTCGCCACCGATGTGACCCGCCGCCTGGATGCGCATCTGGATGCTGTGGACAAAGCGCTGGGGCAGACCGGCCTCGCGCGCGCGGAGCGGCGACAAATCACCGACGATCTGCAGGCGCAGATCCTGGACATGCTGGAGAAGCGCGTGAGCGAGGCACCGACGCTCGCCGACCTCGAGGCGGTGCTGGTGGAGCTGGATCCCCCCGAGGCCTATGCCGAGAGCGCGGAGGAGCCGGAGCTGCACGCTGAATTCCTCTCGCTCCCAGTCTTCGCCGGTCCCACGCGCTTTTCGCGCCGGGCGATCATCGGCGCGCTGTGGGCCCCTCTGTTCATTCTCCTCCTGGCCATTCCTTGGGTGCAGGCCCTGAAAACTGATGGCGCGCAGCTCGCCGAGCGCGCGCAATGGACATCGACAAGTGCGGCGGGACCTCACGGGATGCCGATGTGGATATGGTTGGCGCTGGCACTGGCCCTCAGCGCGCCGTTCGCGACCACCACCTTGGGACTGATGGCGGTCAGCGATATCCGCCACTCTCGCGGCGCAGTGACAGGACTGCCGCTGGCGCTCTTCGATGCGCTTCTGTTTCCGCTCGCTCTGCTGAGCACCCTTGTCTACTTCCTCATGTCTCTGTTGCTGGAGACACAGGCGGCCACGCTCGATCGCGGCACGGGCACATCGCTGGCTGCGCTCCTGACGGTGGCGGCCGATGGCCTTCTCGTCTGGTGGGCTTGCTCCGCGGCAAACACGCCCGTGGCGGGCCGGCCACTGCCCTCAGCCACCGCGCCGCAGATGTCGCGCAGAGCGATCCAAGGCAGTGTCTTCCTGGGTATCGCCCTCGTCGTGGGAGGCATCTTTCTGCTGCAGTCGATGGGCCGTGTTCCCAACACGCAGGAGGCGGTGGACCTCCAGCGATCGAAAGCCTACATCGGCCTCGCCGTTCTCGCGATCGGCTGCCTGCCATCGCTGGTGCTCGGCGTGTTGGCGCTGGGCGAGATTCGCCGCTCGCAGGGGCGGCTCATGGGGATTCCATTGGCGCTCGTGGACGTGCTTCTTGTTCCCCTGGGCCTGCTCAGTTTCATGTTCTGCGGCTGCATGTTCATGATTCTTCGCAGCGTGGTGCCCGGCCTCGGCGAGGCCGCGACGTGGTCGGTCTGCTTTCTGACCACGATGATCCTCGACGGCGCCGCCGTGGTCTGGGCGTGGAAATTGGCGCGCCGGCCGGCCGAGGTTCGTCAGAGCTGATTCAAGAAGGCCATCATCGCGGCATTGAAGGCCGCGGGATTCTCCAGCGGGCTCATGTGGCCGGCGTGGGGAATGATCCCGAGTTTTGCGCTTGGAATGTTTTTGACCAACGCCTCCGCATCGCTCGGCGGGGTGATGGTGTCGTTCTCCCCGACCAGCACGAGCGTCGGCACCTTGAATTTCGGCAGCGATTCCGTCGTATCGGTGCGCGAGACCAGCGCCAGCAGGCTGCCGCAGAGCCCACGCGTGCTGTTGCCGGCGATGTCGCCTCGGGCGCGTGCGACAATCTCCGGGTGATCCCGGTGCGTCTCGGGTGCGAGCGCGCCCTGGAGAAAAGTGTCGGCGAATTCGGCCACACCCTTCGCCTGGATGGCGCGGATTCCCGCTGCCCTCTTGATTTTCCCCTCGTTGGTGTCGGCGCTGCTGCGTGTGTCGGCGAGAATCAGCGCGCGCACGCGCTCGGGGGCTCGCTCGGCAAGGCGCAAGGCCACGTAGCCGCCCATGGAGCAACCACCCAGAATCGCCTTCTCGATTTTCAGCGCATCCAACAGTCCCAGCACGTCATCCACGTAGAACTCGAGTGTGTGCTGGCCGTCGCCGGCGGGCGAACCGCCATGGCCGCGAAAGTCGGGGGCGATGACGCGGAAGCGTTCACGCAGCGCAGCGATCTGCGCCTCCCACATGGCATGGTTGAACGGGAACGCATGGAGCAGCACGATGGGCGATCCATCGCGCGGCCCGTCATCGAGGAATTCGATGGGTTGCCCTTGAACGTCGATGTTCATCAGGCGGCGGGAGGCGGCAGTTCGGGCGCCCCGCCCTTGCGCTGGCAGAGCTGCGCGTCGAGCGAGTAGCGGCCGGCGCCGATGAAAATGAGCGCGAGGAAAACGATGCCGTCCTCGATGGCGTGCGAAGCCTCACCAAAGCCCTTCGCCAAATCCGTCGCAGTGGCCAAGTGCATGGATGCGGCCACCATCAGATTGATCACCAGCAAAAAGCAGGCGAGGCGTGTGAGGAGGCCGATCAGGATGAGAATGCCGCCGCCGAACTCGGCGAAGGCGGCCATGAAGCCCCAAAACGTCGGGGCGAACGTGATCCCAAAGCGGGCCGTGTTTTGGCCCAGCATATTCCACATCTCCGGGCCCGCCATGATCTTGGGCAGACCGTGATAGATGAACATGATCCCCAGGCCGATGCGCAGCACCAGCAGGCCCACATCGCGCGAACGCTCCGAGCGCAGCATGCAAAACATGACGAACCTCCCAAAGGTGTGCTGTGGCTCTGGCGCAACTTCCCTGGAGTTGCAAGGGGAGAGTCGGAACGAGCACGGTGCTTCACATTGACGTGATGCGTTTGAACTTCGACAAATCACCTCATGCGTGAGGAGACCAAACGAAGGCTGCTGGTGGGAAGTGCCGTGCTGCTCTGCACGGCGCTGGGGGGGGCGCTGCGCGTGCACGGCATCACCAACGCCAGCCTGTGGGTGGACGAGATTTACGGCCTGCGAGAGATGACGGCGCCGTCGTGGGCGGCTTCACTCGTCCTGATCCGAGACGACTTCTCCAAGACGCCCATCGACTTTCTGCTGGGGCGGCTATTTCATCTGATCACCGGTGCGCAGTTGGAGATGATGCGCCTCTGGCCCGCGCTGGCCGGCACGCTGGCAATTCCGGTGACATGGTTCTGGATGCGCGCGTTTCGTGTTCGCGGGGCCGCGCCGCTGGCGGCGCTGCTGCTCGCGCTCTCCGCCTTCCACATCACGCACAGCCAAGATCTGAAAATGTATTCACTCTTCTCCTTTTTCACCGCGGCGGTGCTCTGGGCATTCACGCGGATGATGAATACGCCCCACGAGAGAAAATGGCCGCCACTCTTCGCGCTCATGCTCTGGCTGGCCTATCACACTTGCGCGCTCGCGGTGCTTTTGGCCATTCCGCTCGGCGCGGCGCTGCTGCTTGACACCGCGATGGTGCTTCGCCGCAGTGGTCTCGAAGGATGGCGGCAGGAGCGGCGCACGCTCTGGCTGCGCCTGCTCGCGGCGCTCGGCATCGCCGCGCTGGCCTGCCTGCCGTGGTATCTGTGGGACACGCGGCACGAGGGCGGCATCGAGGCCTACGGCATGCAGATCCCGCATGGCGTGGATGCCAATCGCATCATCGAGGCCTTCTTTCAGGTGAGCGGCCGCAGTGTCGTGCTGATGGCCGTCTTCGCCGTTGCCATCATCGTCGGCGCGGCGATCGCGTGGCGGCGCGGCGATGCGTTGCCCGCGGGGCTGGCGCTCGGCCTGATGCTGCTCATCGCCGTGCAGGCCTGGCTGATGGTGCGCGGGCACTACTGGTTTCTGCTGCGGCAGTGCGTGCATTTGGCGCCGCTCTGGCTCGGGTTGGCCGCGCTGGGAATGGCGCCGGTGGTGGAGATGCTGTGGCGTCGATCGCTGCTGACGCGCGGCGTGGCAGTTGCCTTTTCAGTGATGGGACTCGCGCTGCTCTGGCCGGGTCTCCGCGCGGTCCGGGGGCAGTGGAGCGAGGATTGGCGCGGGGCGGCTCACCTCGCGGCGCAGTCGCTGCGGCCGCAGGACACGCTGGTGCTGCATCACTACAGCGACTACTTCGCGGCCTATTGGCCCGAAGTCACGACGCGGGTGAACGCGGACCTGCTCTCGGCGGAGGAGCTCGCCGCTGCGCGGCAGAGGGGACGTGTGGTTGTCTTCCTGTGCAACAACCGTGACGTGGCGGAGTGGCAGCAGCAGCGGCAAGCGCTGGAGAACTTTCCGCGCGTCACCCTGGGGCTGTGGGCGCACGCGCAGTGGGTGGTGGTGCCGCAGGAGGGCGAAGCGCCCGCGCAGGTGGTTGCGGATCTCGTGGAGCGACTTCCAGCGGGAGAACACGATTCACAGTGGCTGCTCGGTTCGCTGGCGCAGCAGGCCGTGGTGCAGAGCCTGCCGTGGGTGAGCGTGACTTCTCTCCTCGCACGGATGGAGTCGAGCCGGCTCGCGGCGGAAGAGCCCTGCGAACTGTTGGCGCTCTCGCTCCTGCGGCGCGGCTATCGCCCCGAGGCGGAGCAGATGCTGCGCTTGGCCATCGAGGAGCGCCGCCGCGTGGCCGCGCGCACACTGGCACAGCGGCCGCTGCAGTGGGAGGGCATCGCCGCGGATCAGGAGGCGCTTGGGCAGAGTGACGCCGCCGCTGCCAGCCGCCGCTGGGCCAGCTGGTGGAAACGCTTGATTCCAAATGTTTGAGGCGCGACTCTCAGTCGGGGGATGGTGGTGAATCCCATGCGCGCGATCTGGGTCCTTCTGTTGACGCTCGCGGCCAATGCTATGGCCACGACGCTCCGCGTGGACGGGCCGGGGGATGGCGATGGGGATAGCAGCGATGACTTCGACTCAATCGCCGAGGCCTTTGATGACCTGGCGGCCAGCGGCCTGGGAAGTGACGGCTCATCGGACGAGGTGTTGATCACAGTCGATCGGCTCGTAGAGCCCACTCATTTCGCCATCAATCCGGGCTCGCCCAGCGAGCCTGTTCACGCCGTCACGGTGAGCGACTCGCTGACCATCGAGGGAGATGGAGACAAGAATGGAATTCCCTGTGCGCTCTCCGAAACGGAGGGTGCAGAGGAATTTCCTATGATCGGGTTCTACTTGGCGCCGTCCCAGTCGCTCACGCTGCGGGATCTCACAGTGATGGCCAGCGGCGGCAATAGATACGGGCTCTTGGTTTTTCCCGCGGACCGCCGGAGCCCGCTCGATGAAATCTCAGTCACGCTGGACCATTTTCTTTTCACTGCCGCGCGAGGGGACTTGCCGGCGGATCCTGATGATCCAAATGTGACTGGACTGTTTGCTCAGTACGATCCCCGAGTCGCTGTCTACATCGACACTTCCGACTCTGATTCGCATCTGAATTGCCGCGTCGTCGACAGCGCCGTGGCGCATCAGCAGCTGACGCCCTTTTGGATTTCAGCAGACAAGGCCAGCATTGAAGTGATCAGAACACGATGCGTCCGAAATGGAAACGCATACCCAGGAGGCGAATACCACGGAGGCAACAGCTACGACGTTGGGTTGGGGATAGCCTGTGAACGAGGCGGCTCAGTGAGAATAGAGGAATCAGAGTTCAGTTTGAACAAGGGAGGGGGACTTGCCTTCGCCCCGCCTGCATCGGGCGAGACACTTGATGCCTGGGTTGGCCCCGGATGCCAGTTCAGTCACAATGGACTGCACAATTTCAACGGATACTCAGACGCGGGGCTGACCGTCTTCAGATACCCTCCGACGGAGGGAGCGGTGGACTTGACGCTCGCTGGCACACCGGAGCGTCCCATCGTTTTCGATGACAATGGCAATAGAGCAATCGACGCCTCCTTTCACGGCAGCGCCGAGATGATCTGCAGCGACCTGATCATCACCCGCAGTGAATTGGGCAGTGTGGCTCTTGATTTTGGAAGCGCGTCCACCCGCGCCACGTTCACTCATTGTCTCTTCGCCGGTGTGCACGGGAGTGCCACCGATTGGACGGGATTTGGTGAACCCTTCTTCATTCCGGGCTACGTCACCAACATGACGGCAAGAGGAACCAGCTCGACAGAGAATCTGATTTCCTTTCAAGACTGCACGTTTCATCGGATTCAAGCCTCGCCGGAGTATCAGAGGTCACCTATTGAATTGGAGATCGAGAGGGTCGGCGCAGAGTTCAAGAACTGCATTTTCTCGGGAGGGGTGGACGAGGATGGAACTCTGATAGCAGGGTGCCAAGTGGATTTCGACCATTGTGCCGGAGTTCTTGAAGGAAGTGACGCATTGGGCAACTTCGGACAGAGCGCCCTGAGCCAAGTCACTTATGATTTCCTCACGAACAATGATCCGGGCTATGCGAACATCACTGTTCCACCGAACTCTTTTTCGTTCGATGTCACCAATCCAGCGTTTGCCCATGCTGGACCAGCGGGTGGTCCGCTCACCGGCTGGGGAGACTATGTCGGTGTGTTGAGTATCAACGGTCTCGAATGGCGCTGAGCCGCACTCACCCCGCCGCTTCGAGCTCGGTGAGGCGGCGGTTGATGTCGTCCATCAGGTCCTCGAGGCCGTCGGTGTCGCCGGAGTCGACCATGCGCTTGGCGTTGGCGACTTTCTCGGAGAGAGAGCGGCCGTCGGCGGGCTTCATCTTGGCGATGGCGCCCTCGGCGCGGCGGATCATGGCGTGCGCTTCATCGAGCACGCTCTCGCTGATGCGCTGGCGCAGCAGCTTGGTGATGCGCTCCTTCGCGTCCTTGATCATGCGCTGCTTGTCGGGCTCCTGCAGGCGGTTGCCCGTGGCGGCGATGGTGATCTTCTTCTCGATGCCGGTGGCGAGGTCCTCGGCGCGGGCCTCCAGGATGCGGTCCGGGTTCAGGCGGAAGGTCACCTCGATGCGCGGCACGCCACGCGGCGCGGGCGTGATGCCCTCGATGCGCAGCAGGTCGAGGAAGGTGTTCTCAGAGGCGATGTTCTCTTCCCCCTCGTAGATGGGGAAGGAGATGGCCTCCTGGAAGTCGCGCGTGGTGGTGAAGATGTCCTTCGCCTCGGTCGGGTAGGTCGAGTTGCGTTCGATGATGACGCCGTATTGGTCGTTGAGCAGACCGACGCCCAGCGAGAAGGGGGTCATGTGGATGATGACCGGCTTCTCCTTGCCGTAGCGGGTGGCCAGCGTCTCCTCGAGGTCGCTCTCGATGGGCGCGAGCACGAGCGTCTGCACGGCGGCGCCGAGGGAGACCACTTCTTCGGGGACGATGTCGCGGTGCGGCTGCTTGCGCGTGAACTCGCGGACGATGTTCTGCACCATGGGAATGCGCGTGGAGCCGCCGACGAGCAGGATGGTGGTGACCTTGTCGATGTTGAGATTGGCGTCCTCGATGGCCTGCTCCATGGGCGGAATGGTCATCTTGATGAGGTCGCCGATGAGCTCCTCGAACTTCGCGCGCGAGATGTTCGTCTCCAGCGTGAGCGGGCCCTTCTCCGTCATCGTGATAGCCTCGATGACGACGTGCGTCTCCTTCACCTCAGAGAGCTCGATCTTGGCCTCCTCCGCGGCGTCGCGCAGGCGCTGCAGCGCGATGGGGTCATCGCCGAGATCGACGCCGGTCTTCTGTTTGAAGTCGTCGACGAGGAAGTTGACGATGCGCTTGTCGAAGTCGTCGCCGCCGAGGTGCGTGTTGCCGTGGATGGCCAGCACCTGGAAGACGCCTGAGACCACCTCGATGATCGACACGTCGAAGGTGCCGCCGCCGAGGTCGTACACCATGATCACCTGGTCCTCGCGCTTGTCGAGGCCGTAGGCCAGCGCGGCGGCGGTGGGCTCGTCGATGATGCGGCGGACCTTCAGGCCGGCGATCTCGCCGGCGTCCTTCGTGGCCTGGCGCTGCGCGTCGGTGAAGTACGCGGGGACGGTGATGACCGCCTGGTCCACCTGCTCGCCGAAGTAGTCCTCGGTGTCCTGCTTGAGCTTCTGCAGGATCATGGCGCTGATTTCCTGGGGCGTGTACTCCTTGCCCTCGATGCGCACGCGGTAGTTGGTGCCCATGTGGCGCTTGATGGAGAAGACCGTGCGGCCGACATTCATCACGGCGCCGCGCTTGGCCTTCTTGCCGACCAGGATCTCGCCCGCCTTCGTGAAGCCGACCACGCTGGGCGTGATGCGCTCGCCCAGCGAGTTGGGGACGATCATCGGTCCGTCCTTTTCCATGACGGCGACCGCGGAGTTCGTGGTCCCCAGATCGATTCCCATGATGCGTCCCATCTTGTTCAGCCCCTTCTTGGATGTTGCGCGACCACCACCTGGGCGTCGCGGATCATTTTCCCGCGGAAGCGATAGCCTTTGCGCTGCACTTCCATGATGTGCTCGGCCGGATAGTCCAATGTCGGCCGCACCTGCACCACTTCATCGCGGTCCAGGTCGACCGGTTTTCCCAGAGGTTCGAGCGGCTCGAGGCCCAGGCGCATGAGCGTCTGGACGAAGCGTGACTGGATCGACTCGATGCTCAGGAGCCAGTTGGCCAGCACCTCGTTGGCCTCGAAGCCGCGCCCCATCTCCAGCACGCGGTCGAAGCTGTCGAGCACCGGCAAGAGCGATTTGACCAGCCGCAGCAGCTCCTGATCCGAGCCCGAGCCGGCGGTGCGCTCGAGGCGCTGCGTCAGCTCGGTCAGCCGCTCGTTGTCGACCATCACGCGGCTGATCAGCGTGAGCAGATCGGCCTCGGCGACGGCCTGGTCCCCCTCCGGGAGATTGGCCAGAGGGTAAAGCGGCTCCGGCGACTCGTCCACGGTGAATTGGCGGGTCACCTCGGCCTCGGGCCAGTGGGGGAAAAGCCTCATTGGCCGCGCATCCGGAGGTCGCTGAGCGCTTTTTTGGCGTCTTTGTCCTTCGGGTCGAGCTGCGCCACGATGGACCAGTGGCGGAAGGCGGAGACCTTGTCGCCCTGAAGTTGGTAGGTTTTGGCGATCTCTTTGTGAATCTCCGCGCTCTGGGGGAGCTGCTTGAGAAGCGCCTTGAAGTGGACCAGGGCGGGGGTGAATTGGCGCGAGTCGCGGTGCTTCTTGCCCAGGTCCATGCGCGCTTTGATCATCGACTCGGTGATGGCGTAGTTCTTGGGATCGAGCTTGAGCGCGCGCTGCCAGGTGGTGAAGGCGCCGTCGATGTCGCCGCTGTTGAGCTGGGCCCAGCCGTAGAGATTGAGCACGTGGACGTTGGTGGGGTTCTTGACCGAGAGTTGACGGAGCTCCTTCACCGCTTCGGGGAAGTTCTTGTTGTCCATCATCGTCTCGGCGATCTTCATCTGCGCCTCAAAATCATTGGGGTTGATCTTGAGGACTTCCTTGTACTCCTCGATCGCGCTGATGCCCTCGCGCTTGGCGTCCAGGTTGCGCCCGCCGAAGTGCTTGTGCGTCTCGATGATGAGCGCCTTGATGTATTCGTTTTCCGGCTCTTGCTCGAGCTGGATCTTCCATCGGCGCAGCGTCTCGCCCCAGTAGCGCTCGGCCTTTTCGCGCTCGCCATCGGCCTCCGTGGCGATGGCCAGGTTGTGGATGATCGAGACATTGTCGGGGTTCATCTGGAGCGACTTCTCGAAGAGCTCCACCGACTCTTTGATCAGGTTGTTGAGCGCGTAGGAGTAACCCAGGCGCATGTAGGCCAGGTTGAGATTGCTTTTGGCCCGTTGGTTGGTGGGGTCGTACTCGAGCGAGCGCGCCAAGTCGGCCATGCCCTCGCGCCACTGCTTCTTCTTGAAGTTGCGCCAACTCGAGGTGAGGAGGAGGTGCACGAGCTCGTCGCGCAGGCCGTTGGCCTCCGCGCCGCCGCCCTTCACTTTGCCCTCGAGGCCGCGGATCTTGGCGATCATCTCCGTGTCGCTGGGCGCGTCGAGCCGCTCCTCGGGCGTGAAGAGAAACTCGCCCTTCGGGTAGTTGTAGGAGAAGAGGTCCTCTTTGGCGCGTTTCTTCGGGTCGCGCAGGCGGTCGTAGGCCTGCTGGATCACCATGAAGCGGTCGGTGTGACGCTCCGGGTCCCACTTCTTGACCATCTCGAAGTAGGCCTGCTTGATCTCCTCGTCCGTCGCCCCCTTGCGCAGGTTCAAGACCGTATAGGGATTGGCTGTCGTCGTCACGTTGTTCCCGGCCGCCGCTCTCGCTCGTGCAGGTCTGGGGCGACGCCGCTTCCCATCCGCGCCACCCTGCTCAGTGTGATGTTGGGAAGGGGTGTCTGGACTGGCAAGCGAAAAGCTGTGAAGGCTGGGGATGCGGCGCGCGCTGGGCGAGTTTTTGAGTCAGTCGGCGGCGAGGTACGCGCGAAACCGCGTGAGGTCCAACGCCACCAATAGACAAGCCAGACAGTTGGCAGAGCGACGCGCATCAGATTGGCGCCGAGCCACACGAGAGGATAGCCGCCGATATGGCGCAAGTGCCAAAGAGGATTGGGCTCTAACATCTGCAAACGTGGGGGATCGAGTCTATCCATCATCAGACTGAGAAAGGCCCACTCGCGAACTTGGCTTTCGACGAGAAGGAACAACCACGCGGCCACGATGCCGAAGGCCACACCAGCCACGAGGCCGAGGAGCGACCTGCGAAAAACCACTGTGCACCAAGAGGTGACGGTGGCCAAGCAGATCATTGGAATCAGAGACCAACCCAAGCCACTCAGCAACAAGAGCAGGCGATTGAGCCAATTGGTCCGCTCCTCGTCTCCTCCCGACGGATACAAATAGAACCACAGCCAACTCCAAGCGGCGCCTTGACCCCTGAGAAGGCCGCTGATCACCGGCAGGATCATCCAAAGGATCAACATTGCCACGAAGCCGGGCCAGACAGAGCCAAAGGTGTTGAGGAGGGCGAGTGACCTCGCCGAGATGCCCGCGCAGTGAAGCTCTGCCGTGAAGGGGCGATTGCGAAGGTGTGTCATGTGAACAGTGAGCACTGTCCAGAGCAGGATGAGAAGCCACTGTAGCCAGCCAGCGCGATAGAAAGGCGCGGGAACATTGACACTCTGCAATCGGCTGAAATCACCGTAGGCACCCAACGCCCCGCTGAATCGGCCGTTCTCAAAATAGAGAGGCACTGCTGTGAGGGTGGCCAAGGCCGGTATCATCCACGGCTGCCGCCACCAGCGGCGCTGCCCGCCGCGGAATTCGCGCTTCCAAAGGGCGAGGTTCATCGCGCCTCCCGTTTCTCAGAGAGACCGGTCGAGGGCAAAAGGATTGCGGGGAAGTTTGCTGGTTGCATCAATTGAGCGCAGGGGAGGGATTCCATGGGCCACACCTACACTGATCTGCTTTATCATTTGGTGTTCAGCACCAAGAATCGGCAGCCGCTGATTGAGGGCACGCTGGATGATCGCTTGCACGCTTATCTGGGTGGGGTCGTGCGGGAGGAGCGGGGAACGGCACTGCAGATTGGAGGCATGCCCGATCATGTGCATCTGTTGGTGAAGTGGCGTCCCGATGAGGCGCTCTCAGCGCTGATGCAAAAGATCAAGAGTCATTCGTCGGGGTGGATTCATCGCACGTTTCCCGAGGCGAAGCGGCTTGAGTGGCAACGTGGGTACAGCGCGTTCACGGTGAGCCGCTCGCAGATGGAGAAGACGGCGAACTTCATCGCGCGGCAGAAGCAGCATCATCGAACGCGCACGTTTGAGGAGGAGTTGAAGCTGCTGTTGAAGGCTCACGGGATCGAATTCGACCCACGCTATCTTGAATGAGTCCTTCACCCCCTGCGGGGGTTCAGAGGAATACTGGGGATACGCTCTTCCACGGGTTCGCGAGTACGCTCACCCGTGGCTATCATCCGTCACCCCCTGCGGGGGTTCGAATGCATGCCGCAGCTTATAAACCCACTTGGCTGTCAATGAACACGCTCTATTGAAGAGAGAGGTGTTGTCGCGGCCAGGACAGAGAGAAAGCCAACTCAATGATCGCAACCCGCGCGGCGGGTGTAACGAACATGACCACGGGAGTCGCAACCCGCGCAGCGGGTGAAGGAACATAGCCACGGGTGAGCGTACTCGCGAACCCGTGGACAGGCGGCGAAAAAAACTCTCAAACCCCCGCAGGGGGTGCAGGAAGCGATGACAAGGAAGAATCCGCGAGGACATTCAAGGAAGAATCGTTCTCCTCCTCCGCCCCCCACGCCCGTTTCGAAATCTCGATCACTCGCCGCAGCAGGGCCTGCAGATCGGGGAGCGTGTGGAGGGTCGAGAGCGAGGCGCGGACCTCGCGGATGCCGCGCTCGCCGTGGAGGTACCAGCCGGCGTGCTTGCGCATCTCGACGATGGCGTGGCGTTCGCCCATGAGCATGGCCGCGAGCTCGGCGTGCATCATCAGCGTGCGGCACTTCTCCTCGAGCGTCGGCGCGGGCGGCGGCGGCTCACCCTTGACCACGCGGTCGCACGCGGCGATCAGCCAGGGGTTGCCCTGCGCGGCGCGGCCGATCATCACCGCATCGCAGCCGGTCTCGTCGAGCATGCGCACGGCGTCAGTGGGCGTGTGCACGTCGCCGCTGCCGATCACGGCGCAGCCGACCGAGCGCTTGACCTCGGCGATGAGCGCCCAGTCGGAGTGCTCGGTGAACATCTGCATCCGCGTGCGCGGGTGAAGGGAGACGCCATGCGCGCCGGCGGCGTCGAGCGTCTGCGCGAACGCGATCGCGTTTTTGGTGCTCTCGTCGATACCCGCGCGGAACTTCGCCGTGACGGACGCCTGAGGCACGGCTTCGCGCATGGCGGAGATGATCGCGGCGGCGCGGCTGGGGTCCTGCATCAGCGCCACGCCGCAGCCGTTCTTCACGATCTTGTTCACCGGGCAGCCCATGTTGACGTCGACGCCCTCCGCGCCGGCCGCCACGCAGATCCGCGCGGCCTCGGCCATGTGATCGGGGTCCTTGCCGAAGATCTGCACGATCACCGGCGAGGGCTCGTTGAGGATGTCGAGGTAGGTGAAGGTCTTGGGGTCGTCGCGGACGAGCCCCTCGGCCGAGATCATCTCCGTCCAGGAGAGCTCGGTGCCGAGTCGGCGGAAGAGCGTGCGCGTGGGGCGATCACTGATCCCGGCCATCGGGGCGAGGATGACGCGCGACTGCAGAGTGAGGGGGCCGAGGCGCCACATGATCCCCAAAGACTAGCCACAGAGGCAGTCGAAAGAACATCGAATAGTGCAGGCGCGCCGATCAGTGATCGACAGTGAAAGAGGAGCCATCGGGCATATTGACGGAGATGAAACCTTGCCCATCTCCCACGACAGAGCTGTTGCCGGAGGGACCGGTCGTGCTCATGACCCAGGGTTGGCCACTCGTGCCACTTCCGGTAGAAGCAGTGCCCTGATTGCTCTGTGTGGCAGCGGCTTGGCGGGCCAACTGCACGAGGTTGACTGAAGCCGCTTGGCCCTCGGCGCCCATGTTGCCCTGCGCGTCCATCCAGTAGCGGCCCGGCGGAAGGGTGACCACCCGTTGCAGATCGCTGAGGTCAACAGCCGCAAGTTCACGGCCGTCGAGAAAGACGCCGGTGTTTCCATTGGAGCAGTTGGCAGGCATGGGCCCTCCCAGATTCAGACCCGCCTGAATGAATCCCGCGGAGGATTCGCCCCAGCGTCCCCAGAGTCCGTTCGCATTGTCATACCAGTAATCGCCGTCGGGCACGCGCACATTGCCCTGAGCCTCCAGGGCCTCAAAGCGCTTGAAATCGGCAGGTGCCAACGGTGCTCCATTGAAGGTGATGTGACGCGCAGAGGCGGCCGGCGGCGTGGTGGGCGTTCCTGAGTTCAGGGCGCCAGCGCTGGACGGTGTCCGCTGCGCGGTGGGGGTCTGCGGCGAATCGCCGCAGGCCTGAAAGGCCACCAGAGTGAAGATGCCAACGCAGACGAGAATTCGTCTCATTCGTGCTCCTCCTGCTGGCGGTCAGTGATCAATGTACACCGCACTTCCATCGGCGCCTTGGAAATACGTGAAGCCCTGGCCGTCGCCGCCTACGTAGTTGTTGCCGCTCGGCGTGGAGGTGGCGTGGCTCCAGGCGCCGCCGCTGTTGCCGCGGTTGGCCTGCTGGGCGAGTTGAACCAGATTGAAGCTGGCCGGTTGGCCTTCGAGGCCGCCATTGCCCTGGGCATCCATCCAGTAGCGGCCCGCGACGACGGGCGTGATCTGTTGCAGGCGCTGCACGTCGACGGGATTCAATTCGCGGCCATTGATGAAAACGCCGGTGCCGCCGCCGGAGCTGTTGGGCGGCATCGCGCCACCGAGACTCAGGCCCGCCGGAATGAGCCCCGCGGCGGGACCGCCCCAGAGCCCCCAAGCGCCGGTGGCGTTGTCGTACCAATAATCGCCATCAGGCACGCGCGTGCCGGTGGATGTTTCCAGCGATTGCAAGCGCGTCAAGGCGTCAGCGGTGATCGTGGCACCATTGAAGTTGAGGCGGCGCGCAGGGGCAGGGGTTGATGCGGGCGAGGCAGCCACGGGAACGGGCGCATGCGAAGGCGGCTTGGCCGCAGGAGTGACCGGTGGCAGCGTCTTTTCATCGCTTGTGGGCGAAGGTGCAGAGCCACCGCAGGCGATGAGCAGAATCACCGCGGAGAAAAGCCAAGCGAGAGCGGCTTTTTCCCCCATGAATCAGGAGATTAACCACAGATGCACGCAGATCAACACAGATAAAGAGTGAATCCCGAATTCAATCGGCGTTCATCTGTGTGAATCTGTGGCCAATCTTCAGCTTCCGCGGGGGTGGAAGGAGGACTCCTTTGCCAACTGCTCAAGAAGCTCGCGTTCGCGCGGACTGAGCTCGCGCGGCACGTCGACGCGAATGGAAATGAGCAGATCTCCGCGGGCGCCGCCCTTCTTGTTTAGACCCTGGCCGCGCAGTCGCAGTGTGCGGCCGCTGGACGTGCCGGCGGGCAGCGTGAGATCGACCGAGCCATCCAAGGTGCGCACGTTGATTTTGCCCCCGAGCGCGGCTTCCCACGGCGTGACGGGCACCTCTTCGTGCAGGTCATCGCCGTCGATCTTGAAGAGCGGGTGCGGGGCAATGCGCAGGCGGATGTAGAGATCACCCGCGCCGGCGGCACCGGGCTCGCCCTGGCCGGTGAGGCGGAGGCGGTCGCCATCGCGCGAGCCCTCCGGGATCCGCACCTCATAATGGTGGCGGCGCTCGCCGTCGCCTTCAGTGGGACGCAATAGATCAAAGCCGGTCTTGGACCCGCGATGCGCGTCTTCAAGAGGAATGGTCAACTCCGTCTCGACATCGGCGCCGCGTCGCGGCCCGCGCGTGCGCGCGCGTTGTCCGCCGCCGAAATCAAAGCCGCCAAACTGTTCGCCGGTCGCTGTGCCGCCGCCCCCACCGCCAAAGAGGGATTCGAAGAAATCACTGAAGCCGCCGAAGCCGGAGAATCCGCCGCCGCCCGCGCGCCCCGCCCCGGCACCCGGCCCGTGGAACTCCCACTGCATGTTCTCCCACCCGGGCGGCGGGGTGAAGTCCTGCCCGCCGCGCCAGTTGGCACCGAGGGTGTCGTACCTCTTCCGCTTATCGGGGTCGGAGAGAACCTCATTGGCCTCATTGACCTCCTTGAAACGGTCGGCGGCATTCTTCTCCTTGCTGGTGTCGGGGTGATACTTGCGCGCGAGCTTGCGAAAAGCTTTGCGGATTTCGTCCGGCGAGGCGTCGCGTTTGACGCCCAAAGTCTCGTAGTAATCTTTGAATTTCATGGGCTTAGGGCCGCTGAGCGCTCTGGAACATTGGTATCACAGCCGGCCCACGGACGCAAGATAACGCCCATTTTATGAGTGGGTTGCGGTTGACGCCGACATTTGCTGAGGCATATGATTCGCTGCCTAATATTACGAGACAGGAATTGAACGTTGAAGTTCCCGCTCCGCGAAATCCCCAAATACGAGTGTCTGCGCGATCTGGCCGCGCGCATCCCCGAGCTCGATCCGTCCGCCGTCGAAGGATGTTTAGCCATGCTGAAGGTGGGCAGCGATGTCTTTGATGCCTTCGATGTCCACTTCGCCCGCCACGGCCTCAGCCACGGCCGCTTCACTGTCCTGATGCTTCTTCACCGCCACAGCGAAGAGGGGATGAGCCCCTCGGATTTGGCCGACCGCGCCGGCGTCACGCGCGCGACGATGACCGGCCTGCTCGACGGCCTGGAGCGTGAAGAACTTCTCATCCGCGAACCTCACGTGGATGACCGCCGCACGATCACGGTGCGGCTGACGGAGAAGGGGAAGAGCTTCTTGGCCAACATGCTCCCCGATCACTTTCGGCGCGTGGCGGGGCTAATGGCCAATCTGAGTTTGGAAGAGCGGCAGACGCTGGTCGCTCTCTTGGTGAAGGTGCAGAGCGGGATTCCATGCGTGGCTGATCCCACGCCGCCGCTCTCCACTGTTGAACCCTCTCACTGACTCTCGAGGCGGGCTGCGTGCGATGAAACGACTCTCTTTTGGACTGCTGATCTGTCTCTTGGAATTGGCCTCCGCCACCAGCGTGTGGGCGGCGTGGGGCGGTCCCATCAGTGTGACCACCGCGCGCGTGCGGCGCGAGATGGTGGGGCAGACGATTTACGTGACCGGCGACCTGATGGCCGCGCGGCGGACGACGGTCGGCACGGAGGAGACAGGACGCGTGGCCACTGTGCACATCGACGAGGGCACGGTGGTGAAGGCGGGCGAGCCCCTGATCGAGCTCGATGATCAGCTGCTGCGGCTGCACGTGGAGCGCGATCAGGCCAGCCTGGCCGCGGCGCAGGCGGAGCTGGATCGGCTGGCGGCGGGGTCGCGGAATCAGGAGATCGCCATGGCGCGCGCTCGCGTCTCTGCGCGGTCGGCCGAACTCGACACGGCGCGCGTGAATTATCAGAGCCAGCGTTCGCTGCGCCAAGAGGGCGTGGTGAGCACGACGGAGTACACGGGCACCGAGGCCTCGTTTCATGCGGCGGAGGCGCAGCTGCGCGAGGCGCAGTCGGACCTCGACCTTGCGCTGGCCGGCTCGCGCAGCGAGGAGATCGCGGCGCAGCGCGCCAAAGTCGCCGAGGCGCAGGCGGATCTTGGCCTGTCGCAGCAGGCATTGGAGCGGAGCGTGGTGCGCGCGCCCTTCGACTCGGTGGTGTCGCAGCAGATCGCCGAGGTCGGCGCGTGGCTGCGCGTGGGTGATCCGGTGGCCGAACTCTTGGAGACGAATGCGCTCGAAGCAGTGGTGGACGTGCCCGAGCATCAGGTGCCGATGGTGGGTGTGAATCAATCGGCCGAGGTGACGGTGGACGCCTATCCCGGCCGAAGTTTCGCTGGCCGCGTGACGGCGATCGTGCCCGATGCCAATCTGACCAATCGCACCTACCCGGTGCATGTGCGGATCGAAAACATGGACGGCCAACTGCGCGCGGGGATGTTTGGCCGCGTGGCGCTGGCCACGTCGTCGCCGTCGCCGGCGCTGCTGATGCCCGCCGACGCGCTGGTGGACCGCGGCCGCGGCGCGGAGGTGTGGCAGGTCGTGCCCGGCCTCGACGCGACGATTGCCCAGCCGGTGCGCGTGACCGTGGGACGGCGGCGCGGGACGGACATCGAAGTCATGACGGGCCTCAATGCCAGCGCCGAAGTGGTCATCGCGGGCAACGAGAATCTCTATCCCGGTGCGGCGGTCGCCACGGGCGGTGCGCCGCCGATGGGACCCGGTGGACCAGGAGGCGGCCCCGGCGGCGCTGAGGGTCAAGCCGCGGCCGGCACCTCCAGTGAGGAGCATGCAGCCCAGGGCGGTGACGGCACATGATGCTCGTCAGCGCTTCCCTGCGCAATCCCACCGCCGTCGTCGTCACCTGCTTGGCCGTGCTGCTCTTCGGCTACGTGGCCTTCACGCGCATTCCCATCCAAATGACGCCGACGGTGGAGCGACCCGAGATCACGGTGTCCACGACCTATCCGGGTGCGGCCCCGCAGGAGGTGGAGCAGCAGATCACCATTCCGATGGAGGAGCAGCTCAACTCCGTCGAGAACCTGCGCCGCCTCACGTCGAATTCGTCCGAGGGCTCCTCACAGATCACGCTGCAGTTCGACTGGGGCGTGAACGGCGACGCTGCCATCGCCGACATCCGCGACCGTCTCGACCAAGTGAAAAACCTGCCCGATGACATCGACCGGCCGCAGATCGCGTCGGTGGGCCGCGCCTCCGCCAGCCCGGTCTTCTGGATGACGGGCCTCTACAACGGCGACATCAATGACTTCCGCCAGATCGCGGACGACGTCATCACGCCGCGCCTGCGCCGCATCGATGGCGTGGGCGACGTGCTGCAGTATGGCGGCGAGGAGCGCGAGATCGCGGTCTATGTGGATCTCGAGGCACTGCGCGCGCGTAACCTGACCGTGGCGCAGGTGCGGCAGGCGATTCTGAATGAAAACAAGAACGTGCGTGGCGGCAACCTCGACAGCGGGCGCCGCCGCTTCGTGGTGCGGACGGTGGGGCAGTTCGAGAGTGTGCAGGCGCTGCAGGACCTGATCATTGCGCGGCCGGAGTCGGGGATCATTCACCTCTCGGACGTGGCGGAGGTGGTGGACAGCCACGTCGACCCCGACTTCCGCGTGAAGTACAACGGCGACCCGGCCATCGCCTTCGGCATTTTGAAGAAGAGCTCGGCCAACACCATCGAGGTGGTGGCGGCGGTGCGCCAGGCGCTGGCGGAGCTGAATGATCAGCTGGGGCCGCGTGGCGCGCGACTCGAGGCGGCCTACGACCAGACGGAGTACATCTGGGACTCCATCCACATGGTCAACGAGTCGCTGCTGATCGGCGCGCTCCTGGCCATCGTGATGCTGCTCCTCTTCCTGCGCAGTCCCTCCTCTGTGATCATCATCGCGATAGATATTCCGATCTGCCTTGTCGGCGCGATCATCATGCTCTGGGCCACGGGGCGGACGCTCAACATCGTCTCGCTGGCCGGCTTGGCTTTCTCGGTGGGTTTGGTCGTCGACAACTCCATCGTCGTGCTCGAGAACATCTTTCGCCATTTGGAGCGTGGCGAGGACAGCCGCACCGCGGCGCGCAACGGCGCCACGGAGGTGTGGCTGGCCGTTTTCGCCTCGACGCTGGTGCACATCGCCGTCTTTGCGCCGGTGGTGCTGATCAAGGAGGAGGCGGGACAGCTCTTCGCCGATCTCGCGCTCTCCATCAGCTTCGCCGTGATCACGTCGCTCTTCATGGCCATGTACGTGACGCCGGTCGCCTGCGCGAAGTTCTTGCATCTCCCGGGCCACGAGGATCACAGCGCGGGCGAGGGCCGGATTCACAGGCTGTGGCATGGCCTGCATCTGCTGGCCGACAAGATCGATCTGAGCTTTATCGGGCGCGGCTTCGCCAATGCCTACCGCGCCATGCTGCACACGGTGCTCGACAGCGCGCTGGTGCGCGTGTGCGCGTTGAGTTTCATGGCAATCCTCTTCGGCATCGGATTCTATTTCAAACCGCCGCAGGAGTATCTGCCGCAGGGCAATCAGAACCTATTGATCACCATCATCTTTCCAGCACATTGGGATCCTAAGCTTAGAATTCCACGTGGACAAGTTGTCGC